>Ga0187782_10002215_pt1 | contig 14253 bp, 12 predicted proteins | sample 0715_SJ02_MP15_2_FD_132454 | JGI IMG/M metagenome (GOLD analysis project Ga0187782, IMG submission 132454) | Tropical peat soil microbial communities from peatlands in Department of Meta, Colombia - 0715_SJ02_MP15_20_MG | ecosystem: Environmental > Terrestrial > Soil > Wetlands > Peat | place...
GACGCGGTAGAACCGCTCCGTCAGCCTCGTGATGTGCTCGTCCGGGATGCCGGGGCCGAAGTCGCGCACCGCCAAAACGGCGGAGCCGTCCTCGAGCTGCAGCGAAATCTCGACCCTGCCCCCGCCTTCGCCCTCGGGCCTTCCGTATTTGATCGCGTTCTCGACAAGATTCTCGGCGACGCGCGCAAGCTCGTCGCGGTCGCCTGGCACGATCACGTTCGGCGTGAGCTCCGTCTCCAGCGTCAGGCCGTTGTCCTCCGCCATGGGGGCGAGCGTGTCGCAGATGTGGGCGACGAGGAGCGTCAGATCGACCGGCGTGTCGGGCCGCAAGTGCAAATGCTGCTCGATGCGCGAGAGCGACAGCAGATCGTCGACGAGGCGCGCCATGCGCTGCGTCTGCTCGCGCATGATGCTCAAGAATCGCGAGCGCGCCACGGCGTCCTCGCGCGCCGGCCCCTGCAGCGTTTCGACGAAGCCCAGTAGCGACGCGAGCGGCGTGCGCAGCTCGTGGCTGGCGTTGGCGATGAAGTCCACGCGCATGCGCTCGACGCGGCGCGCCTCGGTGAGATCGCGCAAACTCACCACGGCCGCAACCTCGTAGCCCGGCACGCGCAGCGGCGACAGCGCCACCTCGAACCAGCATTCGACCGGCATGCGCTCGACCCACAAGGTCTTCTCGGGTCCGCCGCCGTCGAGAATGCGGTCCACGGCGTCGAGCACGTCGGGCGAGCGCAGGCTGGAGGCCAAGGGCTCGCCGAGCCGGAGTGTCGCCAACACCTGGCGCGCGGCGGGATTAGCTGCAACCACATGCCGGCTGGCGTCGACGACGAAGATCGCTTCGGGCAGCGCGTCGATCAGAACGCGCAAAAGGATTTCGTCCTGATAGGGCTTTGGCCCGGCGCCCATCGGTTTCTCCACAGCCTCGCCTTCAGGACGCTTCGCGGCGTACAGCTGTCCTGCGAAAGGAATCGAAGATTTCGACGAGATGGCCAAACCCGCGCTCCGTCCCCAGGAGCAGCACGGCGAGCGTGAACGGCAATAGGTAATAGATCGCGCGGAACAGAATCAGCGCGGCGAGCAGCGCCTCCTGCGAGGGCGCGGGCAGGGCGCCGAGCATGACCGCCTCGAACACGCCGACGCCGCCCGGCGCATTGCTTGCTCCGCCGCTCAGCGCGGCGACCACATAGATCGCGCCGAAGGCGAAGAAGCCTATGCTTTGGCTCTCCGGCGGAAGCAGCGCGTAGAGCGTCGCCGCGGCGCAGCCAATGTCCGCGACGCCGATTGCGAGCTGCATGAACATCGTCCGCGGCGCCGGCAGGCCGATCTCGCGGCCGAACAGGCGCAGGCGGCGTCGATCCCGCCGCGCCCAGGCGGAATAGTAGACGAAAGCGCCAAGGGGGATGCAGCCGAAAACGACATTCAGCGCCGGCGGCACACGGTCGAAGGCCGCGAGCGGACCCGCGCCGAAAATCAACCCGGCGACGAGCACGCCGGACACCCCGAGCCAAAAGATGACGTTCGCGACCAGGGTGACGCTGGCGACTTGAAGGGCGGAGACGCCCGCGCGCTTATAGATCCAAAGACGCATCGCCACGCCCGTCAGGAACGGGAAGCCCAGCGTGAAGGCGAAGGTGTTGCTCGCGAGAGACGCCAGCGCCACGCGCGCAAGGGGCGCGCGCGCGCCGATCTGGCGTAGCGCCGCGAGGTCGTAGCCCAGAAGCGCAAGATAGGAGAGGCAGGTCAGGACGAAAGCCTCGCGAAGGGCGCCGCCGGGAACCGCCTCTATGGCGGCGGAGAGATCGCCGAGTCGGACCTGGGCCAGCTCGCGCCGGAGCACGAAAGCGGCGGCGATCAGCAACACGACGCTGACGACGCCGCCAACCCAAGGCGCGCTGGCGCGGATGAAGCGCTGCAACCTGGGTGCAAGTGAGGCTAGGGTGGACGTGATTGGCGATTCGCGCATCGTTTGTCCTTCGGCGCGCCGGCTTGCGGCGATCGTCTGTCTCCCCGTGCGAGCATCGTGCGCAATCGGTGACAGCACGATGACAGCCGGCGGCTTCAGCGTAGAATCTTCTGAGGACTCAAGTCAAAACAGCCCATGCACGAACCAGCGCGGTTCTCCTTCCTGATTCTCCCGGTAGAGCCAGAGCCGCGCGCCGTCCGTGTCGACGACGACGAAATAGTCGCGCGCGGCGGCGCGCGGCGGCGCGCGCCACCACGGCGGCTCGATGCGCTCCGGCCCCTCATAGGCCGCGGTCTCGCGCATGAGCCTGCGCCAGCGAAAGCGACGCGGCGGCCCCTGCGGCAGGACGCCCACGGGCTCGATCGGCTCGGGGCGTTCGAAAAGCCGCAACGGGCGGGCGTAGGGGGGATAGGCTTCGACGCTCCCCGCCTGCGGTTCAGGATAGGACGCCGGCAACAATGCGACCGCGGCTTCCGGCCAATGCCGCGCCTGCAGATGAAGGCGCTGCACGCGGCTGTCGCCGAGCCGCGCCGAGAGGCGGTCGACGAGATCGTCGAGGCATTGGCGGGATTCGTGCGAGCCTGGAGGCTCGCGGTCCGTCTGCGTCCAGGACCGCGAGCCTCCAGGCTCGCATTTCGCCAGCGCCGTCTGCGCCGGGTCCAGCCGCTCGACTTCAGCCGCGCCGAGCCGCAGCACGTCGAAACCGTAGCCGGCGTCGAGTCCCTCCTCGGCTAATCGGCTGAGGCGCTCGCGCAGCAGGCCGAAAATGCGGTCGCCGTCCCGCAAGGGCCGGCTGGTCCCGACGGCTAGACGCCTGACCGCGCCGTCGACGCGAAAAAACTCCGCCTCGAGCTTGCGCGCACCGACGCCATGGCGCTCCAGCGGCCCGCAGAGCTCCAAGGCGAGCTGCTTCAACACCCTCTCGATGTCGGCCGTTTGCGTGAGCCCGTCCGGGAACCGCCGCTCGACCATGAAATCGGGCGCCTCGAAACGCGGCGCAATCGGCTCGCGGCGACGGCAGGCGAGCGCGTCGAGCCGCGCCATCGCCTCAAGCCCCAGCCGCGCGGCGAGCGGCGCGCGCGGACGCGCGAGCAGATCGCCGACGCTGCGCAGGCCCGCCCGCGCGAGCCGCCCGGCCTGCGGCTGTGGCAGATCGAGAGCGACGACCGGCAGGCGCGCCGCGATCTCTTCGATCTCCGCCGGCGACGCCTGCGGCGGCACGAGCCGCACGGGAGAGAATCGCGCCAGGGCCCGCGCCAGCGCCGGACCCGGCGCGAGCGCCGCGCGCGCCGAAAAGCCTTGCGCGGCGAGACGGCGTTCGATCTCGTCCAGAAGCTTCGCCTCGCCGCCAAAAAGCTCGGCCGCGCCGGTTGTGTCGAGCAGCACGCCGTCCGGCGGGTCGCAGGCTGAAAGCGGCGTGAAGCGGCGATGCCAGTCGGCGATTGTCTCAAGCGCCGCCGCCTCGGCTTTTGGGTCTTGCTCTTTAAGCCGCAGGCTCGGGCACAGCGCGCGGGCGTCGGCGGCGGCCATGCCAGCCTTGAGGCCCCGCTTCCGCGCCGCGGGGTTCACGGCCGCGAGGCGCTCGCCGCCCTTGACCTTGCGCCAGAGCGCGAAGGGCGCGTCACGGTCACGCGAGGGCGCGGCGCGCAAGAGCCGGTCGGTCGGGAGATAAGGCAGGAACACGCTCACGAAACGCATGGAGCTCGGCCTTGTCGGGATTGAAGGCGACATCGCGCCACAGCAGCGGATCGAACGCGCCCGCCGCGCCTCCGCCAAGGCCGGCGCGCGCCTTGGCGACGCGCAGCCGCCACAGCGGAGGCGCCGGCGGCGGCGGGCGCTCCGCCGGCGCGGGCGGCGGCGAGGCGATCTCAAGCCGCACGGGCGCGGCGCTCGTGAGCCGCTGCGCCGCGCCGCCGGCGCGCAGCAGCAGCAAAAGGCCGAGCCCGCCGCCGCGGCGCTGCGCGAGCAGCAGCCGGCGCGAGGCTTTGAGGCCATATGCCGCAGGCGCGATCCAGCTTTCGGCGAGGGTAGCCGCGGCGCGGCTTCTCAGCGCCTCCTCCATCGCCGCAAGGGTCTCAGGCCCGCTGCGCGTGCGCACGAGCACGAGCCTTGCGGGATCGAGCCCCAGCGCCTTGAGCCCGACGCCGTACGGCAGGCCGATCTCGCGCGCCGCCATGTCCTCGACGATCCAGACGACGCCGCGCCGGCGCGAGGCCGCGGCGCTCAAGGCCAAGACACAGGCGAAGCCCGCGGCGGCGCCGGCGTCGCGCGGGCGCGCCGGGACGAGCTCGCCGAGGTCGCCCGCGACGAGCTCCTGCAGCAGCCGCTCATAGGGGTCCGAGAAACTGAGGTCCGGACGCAGGAAAGCCGCTCGCTCGCCGCCAATGTTCATCATATGTTCTAGTTGAGGCAGCCGGGCGCAAGAGTCAAGCGCGAGCGCGCCGTGAGGGGCGAACGGTCGAGCTTCCTTGTAACGTGAGCCAGGGAGTTTATATATCGAGCAGGGTTCTCCTTCAGCGGGAAGGGGATCCCTAAAATGGGGAGAAAGAACACATGGAACGCCGCGAATTCATAGCCGCGATGGGAGCCGCAGCGGCTGCAGCGTCGGTGACCGGGGCCTTCGCCGAGGAAACTGCTGGCGCCGTCCACCACCATCCGCCGAAATACAAGGCCCTCGCCGACGCCGCCGGCAAATGCGTCGTCGACGGCGACTCGTGCCTGCGCCACTGCTTCGGCATGCTGTCGATGAAGGACACGAGCATGGCCGACTGCACCACGGCCTCCTTCGACACCATCGCGGCCTGCCGCGCGCTCGAGACCCTGGCCTCGGTCAATTCGCCCTACACGGCGACATTCGCCAAGGCGGTCGAGGCGGTCTGCCTCGCCTGCAAGAAGGAATGCGACAAGTTCCCGCAATATTCAGAATGCGTGGACATGGGCAAGTCGTGCGAGGCCTGCGCCGCGGAATGCCGCAAGGCCGCCGCCTAAGCGCGACGAACGGCGCCGCTTTCGCCACGGCGCCGTTTGACCCTTAATCCTACGCTCAGAAGAGCGAGGAACGTCATTGCGAGCGAAGCGAAGCGATCCGGGGGCCTCACCCGCCAAGGTTGCGAGACGCCCGCGTCGGGAGCGCGACGTTTTCCGCTACGCCCTTGACTCCTGGATTGCTTCGCTTCGCTCGCAATGACGGGGCCTTGGCGTCACGGCTCAACTTCACACAAGAATCAAAAAAGCCGGTCCCGCGGGACCGGCTTTCTTTTTGCGACTTTTGGCCGCGATCAGTATTTGGCCACGACCGGCGCAGGGGCGCCGCCGCCGAAGCGATAGGTCAGGCCCGTGCTGACGATGATCGGGTCGATCCGAACATTGCCGTGGACCGGGATGAAAAAGGCGCCAAGAGCCGGGCCCTGTGGAATGAAGGCGGCGATCCTGGCGTTGGCGCCCGTCTCCATCTGGATATATTTGAAGTCGAAGTTGATGCCCCAATGCTCGTTGAGCATGTAGTCGAAGCCGGCCTGGCCGACCACACCCCAGGAGTCGGTGATGTTGAGGCTGTAGAAGCTGGCGTTGGCGCCCACGAAGTTGGTGCCCAGAGGTCCGCCCACGCCCACGGTTGACCCCGGGGCGAAATAGAGCGGCCATTGGTTGTTGCCGGCGCGGACGCCCCAGAAGGTCGTGAAGTTCACGCCGACGCCCAGGTAAGGCTGGAAGGCGCCGAAATTCGTGAAGTGATACTGGATCGTCAGAGACGGCGGGAACAGCCAGGCGCGGCCGAGGTCGCCCTGCGACAGCACTCCCGTGCCCTGGATGTGATGCGGCGACACGCAGCAGATCGCCTCGATCGCCCAGTTCTTGGTCAGGAAGTAGGCGACGTCGAGCGTCGGGATGACCGACCAGGAGATGGTGGTGCTCGCGCCGGGAACCTGCGCGCCAGGGCCGCCCAGGCCCGTGGCCCAGGTGGTGCTGCCAAAGGGCACGCCCAATTGAGCCAGAGCAGGATGGAACGCGCCTGCGTCGAAAATGTCCGAACCGCCGTCGGTCGGGACGACGCCGGAGACGCTCAGGCGGACCTGGAACGGCTGATAAGTGTCAAACACCGGCGGAGGCGGCGGCGGCGCCTTGATGGACGGCAGGTCGGCGGCCTGGGCGGCGACGCTGGCGGCGCCAAGCGCGGTAGCGGCCAGAGCGCCACGAATCATGGTCTTCATGGTATCCCCCTTAAACGATCATCAGCTTCGACACGCATCGACCTCTCGCATCGATTTCGACCGGAACCTTGCCTTGATTTGCCGCAAAACGATTTGATCATTGTCAAGCATGAGGCCTTGCATGTTCGATTCTGATTTACTGTGTCAATTTCGCCACAGTCGAGCGACGCCGATTGCCTTCGCCCATTCCTCGCTTTATTCGAGAGTTCTGCGCTTTCTCGCTATTGTCCGCAGTCAAACGCGAGCTTGTGCGAAAAGACGCGATTTTTCGAAAGGCGCCGCGCGTGACCGTTTCCGAACCCGCCATCGACGCGGACCTCATCGCCGCCCATGGCCTCAAGCCCGACGAGCATGAGCGAATCGTCGCCCTCATCGGCCGCGTCCCGAGCTTCACCGAGCTCGGCATCTTCTCGGCGATGTGGAACGAGCATTGCTCCTACAAATCCTCCCGCTTGCACCTCAAGAAGCTGCCGACCAAGGCGCCCTGGGTCATCAAGGGGCCGGGCGAGAACGCCGGCGTCATCGACATCGGCGACGGCCTAGCCTGCGTCTTCAAGATGGAGAGCCACAATCACCCGTCGTTTATCGAGCCTTATCAGGGAGCGGCGACAGGCGTTGGCGGCATCCTGCGCGACGTATTTACAATGGGGGCGCGCCCCATCGCCTGCCTGAACCTGCTCCGATTCGGCTCGACCGCGCACCCGAAGACCCGGCGGCTCGTCGCGGGCGTCGTCGCCGGGATCGGCGGCTACGGCAACAGCTTCGGCGTGCCGACCGTCGGCGGCTCGACCGAGTTCGACAAGAGCTACGACGGCAACATCCTCGTCAACGCCATGGCCGTCGGTCTCGCCAGGACTGATTCGATTTTCTATTCGGCGGCGGCGGGCGTCTGCAATCCGATCGTCTACCTCGGCTCCAAGACCGGCCGCGACGGCATCCATGGCGCGACCATGGCCTCGGCCTCCTTCGAGGCCGACGCCGAGGAAAAGCGCCCGACCGTGCAGGTCGGCGACCCGTTCTCCGAAAAGCTCCTGCTCGAGGCGTGCCTCGAGCTCATGGCCTCGGGGGCCGTCATCGCCATCCAGGACATGGGCGCCGCCGGTCTAACCTCCTCCGCCGTGGAAATGGGCGCCAAGGGCAATCTCGGCGTCGAGCTCGACCTCGACGCCGTCCCTTGCCGCGAGGAGGGCATGACGGCCTATGAGATGATGCTCTCCGAAAGCCAGGAGCGCATGCTCATGGTGCTCCGCCCGGAGAAGGAGCGCGAAGCCGAGGCGATCTTCAAGAAGTGGGGGCTCGACTTCGCCATCGTCGGCAAGAACACCGACACGCTGAGGTTCGTGGTCAAGCATAAGGGCGAGGTCAAGGTCGATCTCCCGATCAAGGAGCTTGGCGACGAGGCGCCGGTCTATGACCGCCCGCATGTCAAGACGCCAAGGCTCCCCGTGCTCGACCCGGCGTCGATCACAGCGCCGCTCTCCAATCGCGAGGCTCTGCTGAAGCTGTTGGCGACCCCCAACCTTTGCTCGAAGCGCTGGGTCTGGGAGCAGTATGACCATCTGATTCTCGGCAATTCGGTTCGGCCCCCCGGCGGCGATGCAGCGGTGATTCGCGTCGGCGACGGACCGAAGGGCCTCGCGCTTTCGACGGACGTGACCGCGCGCTACTGCGCCGCCGACCCTTACGAGGGCGGTAAGCAGGCCGTGGCCGAGTGCTGGCGCAACATCGCCGTGACCGGGGCGACGCCGCTGGCGCTGACCGACAATCTCAATTTCGGCAATCCCGAGCGGCCCGAGATCATGGGCCAGCTCGTCGGCTGCCTGAACGGCATAGGCGAGGCGGCGCGGGCGCTCGACTTCCCCATCGTGTCGGGCAACGTCTCGCTCTACAACGAGACGCAAGGGTCGGGAATCATGCCGACTCCGGCCATTGGCGGCGTGGGCGTGATCGCCGACGTGGCGAAAGCCGCTCGCGCAGGCTTTACGCGCGCGGGCGACGCCGTTCTGCTGGTTGGCGAGACGAAGGGCTGGCTCGGCCAGTCGATGTACCAAAAGGAACTTTGCGGCGGCGTCGCCGGCGCGCCGCCCCCGGTCGATCTTTCCGCCGAGCGCCGCAACGGCGATTTTGTGCGCAGGCTCATCGCCCAGTCGTGCTGCGAGGGCGCGCACGATCTCTCGGGCGGCGGCCTCGCCGTCGCCCTCGCCGAGATGGCGCTTCATGCCGGCGTCGGCGCGACAATTGACGCGCTGCCGGCCGGCCCCGCCCATGCGGCTCTCTTCGGCGAGGATCAGGCGCGTTATCTGGTCGTGGTCGCCAGGAGCGCCACGCAGGCTGTGGCCGCCGAAGCCGCCGAAGCCGGCGTCACGATCATGAAGCTCGGCGCCGCCGGCGGCGACGCGTTGATTTTGCCTGGCGAGGCGCCGATATTGCTGAGCGAGCTCGGCCGAGCCCATGAGGAGCCATTGCCGGCCTATATGGACGGCGACGATTGCGCGTTTTCTGACAGGACCTGAACAATGCCGATGCCCGCCGACGAAATCGAACGCCTGATCAAGGCGGCGCTGCCCGACGCCAGGGTCGAGCTGACCGCGCTCGCCGACGACGACGACCATTGGGCGGCGACCGTCACATCCGCGGCCTTCGCAGGGCTCTCGCGCGTGCGCCAGCACCAGCTCGTCAACGCGGCCTTCGGCGCACGGCTCGGCACCGAGCTGCACGCGCTGGCGCTGACGACGCAAACGCCGTAACCTGAACCCGCGCGTCATTGCGAGCGAAGCGAAGCAATCCAGGAGTCGAGGGCGCAAGCTAAATCGTCATTGTTGCTGGTGCGGCCCTTGGATTGCTTCGCTCGCAATGACGCCACACGGCGGAGCCTTGACCTCCGCACGAAAGGACAAGAGATGACGGACATCAATACGCGTATCAAGAACGAGATCGAAAGCGCCGACGTCGTGCTGTTCATGAAGGGCACGCCGCAGCAGCCGCAATGCGGCTTCTCGATGCAGGTGGTGCAGATCCTCAATCACGTCGGGGCGCCCTACAAGGCGATCAACGTGCTCGCCGACGGCGAGATTCGCGAAGGGATCAAGGCCTATTCGAACTGGCCGACGATTCCGCAGCTCTATGTGAAGAATGAATTCATCGGCGGCTGCGACATCACCCGCGAAATGTTCCAGTCCGGCGAGCTGACGGCGCTCTTCGACAAGGAAGGCATCCCGCGCAAGCAGCCGGCCAAGGCGTAGCGGGTTGCGTCGTCCAAATTGATGGGCTTTCGTGCGAGCCTGGAGGCTCGCAATTCGACGGGTTAAGAGTTCTTTGAGAAATCGTCGCCGGCGCGGCCTACCCTAAGCCGTCGCGCCGGCGTCAACCGTAACGACCGTGCCGGTCACATTGCGGGCGGCGTCCGACATCAAGAAGCTCACCGCCGCCGCCACATCAGCGGGCTCGGCCAGGCGGTGGAGCGCTGCGCGTCGGGCGATCCTGGCGCGATCTTCCTCGCTCAAGCCTGCCGTCATCTCAGTGGCGACGAACCCCGGCGCGACGGCGTTGACGGTGATGTCGAGCTTGCCCAGCTCGCGCGCGAGCGACTTGGTGAAGCCGTTGAGCGCCGACTTGCTGGCGCCATAGACGCTGAGGCCGTTGTAACCTGTCGCGGCGATGATCGAGGAGACGTTGACGATGCGCCCGCCTTTGCCGGCCGCCATCATCTGCCGCGCGAGATATTTGGTCAGCACGATCGGCGACGTGACGTTTATGCGCAACAGCGATTCGATTTGCGAGTTGTAAGTGTTGGCGAGCAACGCTTCGACGCTCTGCCCGGCGTTGTTGACGAGGCCCCAAGGAGCGCCGAACTGCTGCTTGAGGCCGGCGGCGAAAGACGCGAGCGCGTCGACGTCGCCGAGATCGCAAGCCGCGAAGACCAGGTTTTGCGGGGCGTCGGCAATGGCCGCCTTGAGAGCGTCGCTCTCGGCGCGCGCGACCGCAACGACGCGAAAGCCGTCGGAAGCGAGGCGCTTCGCCATGGCGAGACCAAGCCCGCGGCTCGCGCCAGTGACGACGACGTTACGCATGACGGCGCGCCATCTTGCCGCTCGCGAGCATGTCGAGCTGCGGCACGAATCGGATCGTCGCGGGCGTCTTGTGCCGCGCCAGCCGGTCGCGGCAGAGCTGCATGATCTCGCCCTGCAGCGCCTCCTTCTCCCGCCCTGCGCCAGCGTCGTCGAGCACGACCTCGGCGATCACGAGACCGCCCGTGATCGGGTTGCGCCGCCCCGACACCCGGCACATGCGCACCTGCGGGTGCGCGTTGATGACCTCCTCGATCTCTTCCGGGTGCGCCTTGAGGCCGCCGACATTGATGATCCCGGCGCGCCGGCCGCGGAAGAAGCAGCGGTCGCCGATCTTCTCCACGATGTCGCCGGTGTCGACGAAGCCCTCGGCGTCGCACAGCGCAAGCTCGGGGCGGCCGACATAACGCCTCGCCGTTCGCGGCGAGCGGATGCGCAAGGAGCCGTCCTGCAGGCGCATCTCGACAGGCCCAGAGCCGTCGAGCAGCGCGGCGGGGAAGCCCTCGCGCTCGTCATGAACCTCGAAGCCGACGCCGGCTTCCGTCGAGGCGTAGGCGTGCACGATCTTGGCCCGGGGAAACGCGCCGCGCAGCGCCGAGAGGATCGCGCGATCGGCGATCTCGCCCGAAAGCCGGATATAGGCGGGGTCGATGAGGCGCGCCTCGGGGCTCATGAGCAGCCGGCGCCAGTGCGAGGGTGTGCCCGAAATATGCGTGACGCCCGCCGCCTGGGCCCGGGCAAGGAAATCGCCCTGCGCTTCGTCCGGGTCCGAGAGGACGAGCGGGGCGCCGCAGGTGCAGGCGCGAAGAAATATCTGCAGCCCGCCATAGCGGCGGATGTCGTAAAAGGTCGCCCAGACCGGCGCAGGACCAAGCGGGGCGGCGGTCGCGGGACCGAGCAGAGTCGCCAGGCTGTGGGCGACGAGCTTCGGCGCGCCGGTTGTGCCGGAGGTCGGCATCACCCACTGCGTTTTGAGGCTCGGGGCCGTGTCGACGGGCGACGGGATCGGCGCGCCCGGGATGATGACCGGACGCAGATGCGTCGGCTCGGGGTCGTCGGCGATGACGACGTCGACCTCGGCCTGCGCGAGCGCGCTCTCGAGCTTTTCTTTCGAAAAATCGGGCGGGGAGATCACGAGGCGGGCGGCGATCCCGTCGAGCTCGATCAGCGCCCGCGCGCAATCGATCTGCGCCTTGACCGCGATGAGCGCGGACTTTCGTGAGAAGTCCCGGCGCCGCCCCCCAAAGATTGTCGTCGACAACAGCTCGCGCGCGTCAAGGCGCACTGCCGGAGCGTCGAGGCGCAGGCCCTCGCGCGCGGCGAGGAGCGTGCGCAGCGACGCGGGCTCAGGCGGCCTGTCGCTCGTAAAGGGCAATGAACTCTCCCAGGGTCGTCGGAAAGAACACTTCCTCGGAGGCTGCGAACGGGTCGAGGGCGAGCGCGTCCTCGAGGCGGGCGACGAGGATCGCGAAGCACAGGGAGTCGAGCCCGCAATCGGCGAGCGCGAGATCGTCGCGCAGCGGAGCGAGCTTTTTCTGCTGCTCTGCGGCTATGGTCTCGATTTGCGAAACTATTGTTAACCTTGCCGACACGTCGTGGCCCCTGATGTTTCTGATTTTTGCAGAATTCAACTTATATCCTCGCAGCGCAAGACTTTGCGCGATGGATGGTGAATGAAGATGACCAACGCCGCCAGTTGCGGCCTGCGGTGCAGGGAGATTGCGCCAGCGGATCTGCCGGCGCTCGCCGAGCTGCTCGCCAAGGGGTTCCCGCGACCCCTGTCCTTTTGGACGGCGGCGCTCGACGCGCTGGCGCGGCGTGACGCGCCGGAAAGCTACCCGCGCTTCGGCTTCCTCTTGGAGCGCGAGGGCCGCCCCGTCGGGACCTTGCTCACGATCTACACACGCGTGCCCGGCGCCGGGGAGCGCATGCGCTGCAATATTTCGAGCTGGTATGTCGATCCCGACTGGCGCGCCGGCGGCTACGCCTCGGCGCTGATCGCTGCGGCGCTGCGCTACAGGAACGTGACCTACGTCAACATCTCGCCCGCCCCGCACACTTGGCGCACCATCGAGGCGCAGGGCTTCAGGCGGTTTTGCGAGGGCCAGATGATCTGCGTTCCAGCGCTCAAAGACCTGTTCTCGAAGACGAAGGTTTCGGTCTTCGACCCCGCCGCAGATTACGGCGCGTCGCTGAGCGGCTTTGAGCGCAATCTCCTCGCCGCGCACCAGTCCTACGGCTGTCTCGCGCTCGTCGTCAGGGACGAGGGCGGCGTCCATCCGTTCATTTTCGCGACGCGACGGGCGTTCGGGGGAAGGCTGCCGGTCGCGCAACTCGTCTATTGCCGCGACCAGGCGGATTTCGCCCGGTTTTCGGGCCCGCTGGGGCGAGCGCTGGCGCGACGGGGGCGCCCGCTCGTCCTGCTCGACTGCGATAATGCGATCCCGGGCCTCCTCGGCGTCTTTCGCGCCAACCGCGGCCCCAAATATTTCAAGGGGCCGGACCGCCCGCGCCTCGGAGATCTCGCCTTCTGCGAATTCGTTCTGTTCGGGTTTTGAAGCTTGCCGATGACGCTTCCCTCCCCCCAGATGACCGCCGGACGCGCGCTCGTCGAGCAGCTTTTGGTCTGCGGCGTGGATCGCATCTTTTGCGTGCCGGGCGAAAGCTACCTCCCCGTGCTGGACGCCTGCTTCGAGCGCGGACTGCCGCTCACCGTCTGCCGCAACGAGGCCGGCGCGGCGATGATGGCCGACGCCTATGGCAAGGCCACGGGCCGCGCCGGCGTATGCTTCGTGACGCGCGGCCCGGGCGCCGCCAACGCCTTCGCCGGCATTCACGTGGCGCAGCACGACTCGACGCCGCTCGTGCTGTTCATCGGCCAGGTCGAGCGTTCGTTGCGCGAGCGCGGGGCGTTCCAGGAGGTCGACTTTCGCGCGATGTTCGGCGGCCAGGCGAAATGGGTCGTCGAGATCAGCGAGGCCGCGCGGGTCGGCGAGTTGGTCACGCGCGCCTTCGCCATGGCCTGCGCCGGACGGCCCGGGCCAGTCGTGGTCTCGCTCCCCAAGGACATGCTCGAGGAGCGGGTGACAATGCGCCCGCATCCGGCCCATCGGGTCGTCGAGACTGGGCCGGGCCCGGCCGAGATGGGAGAGCTGCGGCGCCTCATCAGCGGGGCGGCGCGGCCGATGCTCGTCGTCGGCGGCTCGCGCTGGGACATTTCCGCACGAACGGCGCTGCACGACTTCGCGGCGCGCTTCGACATGCCGGTCGCGACGAGCTACCGGCGCCTGCCGCTATTCGACGCGCTCGATCCGCGTTACGCCGGCGACCTCGGCCTCAACGCCAATCCTGCGCTGGTGAAGCGGGTGCAGGCGAGCGATCTCTTGATCGTCGTCGGCGGGCGGCTCGGCGAGATTCCGTCGCAGTCCTACCGCCTGCTCGACATTCCGAAGCCGCGCATGACTTTCGTGCACGCCTATCCCGAGGCCGCGGAGCTCGGGCGGGTTTATGCGCCGGATCTCGCGATCCACGCCTCGCCCCGCCCCTTCGCGGAGGCGCTCGCGGCTCTCCCGCCGCCCGACGACATCCCCTGGCGTGAGGAGACGCGGCTCGCCCACGCGGAATATCTTGAGTTCTCGTCGACGGCGGCGCCCTCGGGCCAAGTCGATCTCGCGCGGGTCATGATGTGGCTTTCGGACAGGCTGCCGAAGGACACGATCATCTGCAACGGCGCGGGCAATTACGCTTCGTGGATACACCGCTACTATCGTTTCTGCGGCCTCTCGACCCATGTCGCGCCGACCTCCGCCACCATGGGCTATGGCGTGCCGGCGGCGGTGGCGATGCAGCAGCTCTATCCCGACCGGCTCGTGCTCTCGATCGCCGGCGACGGCGATTTTCTCATGAACGCGCAGGAGTTCGCGACGGCGGCGCAGTATGGGCTGCCGATCGTCGCGATCGTCTGCGACAATGCGAGCTACGGCACGATCCGCATGCACCAGGAGCGGCAATATCC
>Ga0187782_10002217_pt1 | contig 14244 bp, 16 predicted proteins | sample 0715_SJ02_MP15_2_FD_132454 | JGI IMG/M metagenome (GOLD analysis project Ga0187782, IMG submission 132454) | Tropical peat soil microbial communities from peatlands in Department of Meta, Colombia - 0715_SJ02_MP15_20_MG | ecosystem: Environmental > Terrestrial > Soil > Wetlands > Peat | place...
CGCTACCAGTCGAAGCTGTTCAACCCCGCCTTTCTGCGCGAGCGCAAGCTGCCGGTGCCGCGCTGGCTCGTGCCATGAGCGAGCTGCTGTTCCGCGACGACGCCTATCTTGGGAGCTGCGCGGCGCGGGTCCTTGCCGCCGACGCGCGCGGCATCCTGCTCGACCGCACCGTGTTCTATCCGCAAGGCGGCGGCCAGCCGGGCGATTGCGGCGCGCTGCGGCTCGCCGACGGGCGGCGCGTGGCGATCGTCGATACGCGCAAGGGCGAGAGCGCCGAGGCGGTGCTGCACGTCCCGGCGCCGGATGCCGTGCTGCCCGCGCCGGGCGAGGCCGTCACCGCCGAGATCGACTGGCCGCGGCGCTATCGGTTGATGCGCGTGCATACCTGCCTGCATCTGCTTTCGGTCGTCATCGACGGTGCGGTGACGGGCGGGCAGATCGCCGACGGCAAGGGGCGGCTCGATTTCGACGTGCCCGGCGACACGCTCGACAAATCGGCGATCGCCGAGCGGCTTGCCGCGCTCATCGCCGCCGATCACCCGGCGACGGCGCGCTGGATCAGCGACGCCGAGCTTGCGGCGCGGCCCGAGCTGGTGCGCACGATGTCGGTGAAGCCGCCAATGGGCCAGGGCCGCGTGCGGCTGATCGATATCGCCGGCGTCGACTTGCAGCCCTGCGGCGGCACGCATGTCCGGCGCACCGGCGAGATCGGGCCGGTCGCGGTGGTCAAGATCGAGAACAAGGGACGGCAGAACCGGCGGGTCGTCATCGGTTTCGCCGCATAACCCGATCACGGGAGAGCGCCCATGCCTTATGCCAATCCCGACGCTCTGGTCTCGACCGAATGGCTGGCGCGTCATCTCGACGCGCCGGACCTGCGCATCGTCGACGGCACCTATACGCTTCCAGGCGTGACGCCCACGGCCAAGGAGCTCTATGCCCAGCGCCACCTCCCCGGCGCCGTCTTCTTCGACATCGACGACATCGCCGACGAGCACAACCCGCTGCCGCACATGCTGCCGAGCGCGGAGAAGTTCGCCCAGCGCATGCGCCGGCTCGGCCTCGGCGACGGACACAAGATCGTGATCTATGACGGCACCGGCCTCGCCACCGCGGCCCGGCCATGGTGGATGCTGCGCGTCTTCGGCCACCGCGACGTGGCGATCCTCGACGGCGGGCTGCCGAAATGGCAGGCCGAGGGCCGCCCGGTCACCGACGACGTCCCGGCGCCGCGCGAACGGCATTTCACCGCCCAGCTCAACACGCTGCTGGTGCGCGACAAGGCGCAGCTCCTCGACAATCTCGCCTCCCGGCGCGAGCAGGTGCTCGATGCGCGCGCGCGCGGCCGCTTCGCCGGCACCGCGAAGGAGCCGCGCGGGGGGCTGCGCAGCGGCCATATCCCCGGCAGCCTCAACCTGCCTTATGAGGAGCTGATCGATCCCACGACGCGCACCGTGCTGCCCGCCGAGGAGCTGGCCAAGCGCTTCGCCGCGGCGGGGCTCGAGCGCGGCAAGCCGGTGGTGACGAGCTGCGGCTCCGGCGTCACCGCCTGCGTCCTCGCCTTCGGCCTCTATCTGCTGGGCTGGCCCGACGCCGCCGTCTATGACGGCTCCTGGTCGGAATGGGGCCTGCCCGGCGACACGCCGGTCGAGACCGGCGCGGGTTGAGGCAAGCCATCGCCCAGCTCTCCGACACCATCACCTATCTCGAAATGCGGACGCGGCCGCCGCGGCCGCCGCTGCCGGTGCCGCAGGGAAAGCTGGCGCTGATGCGCGCCGAGCCTTGCACCGCCTCGTTCTACCGCTATCTCTACAGCGCCGTGGGCGAGCCCTGGCTGTGGTACGTGCGGCGCGGCTGGAGCGACGAGCAGCTCGCGCGCTGGCTCGCCCGCGCCGAGATCGAGCTTTCCGTGCTTTACGTCGGCGGCGTTCCGGCGGGGTATTTCGAGCTGGAGCGGCTGTCTTCGGGCGAGACGGAGCTGTGCTATTTCGGGCTGGTGGCGGCGTTCGTCGGCCGCGGCCTCGGCGCCTATTTCCTGCGCGCGGCGGTGGACGCCGGCTGGCAAGGTGCGACCCGGCGGCTCTGGGTGCACACCTCGACCTATGACCATCCGCGCGCCCTCGGGCTCTATCAGCGCGCGGGCTTTCAAGTCTATCGCCGCCAGAAAGTGACCTTCGACGACCCGCGTCTTACCGGCGCGCTGCCGCGGACCCTCACTCATCCGCTGCTGCCGCCGCTCGCCCTGCCGGAAGCGGGCGAGATGCCGGCCGGCCCGGCCGGCGGGAGCGAGAGCGACGGCTAGCCGGCCCCATGCCGCAGGATCTGGCTGAGGAAGAGCCGCGTGCGCTCGCTTTTGGGGGTGGTGAAGAACGCATCCGGCGGCGCGGTCTCGACGATCTCGCCGCGGTCCATGAACACCATCAGATCCGCCACCTCGCGCGCGAAGCCCATCTCGTGGGTGACGCAGATCATGGTCATGCCCGATTGCGCCAGCTCGACCATGACGTCGAGCACCTCCTTGATCATTTCGGGATCGAGCGCCGAGGTCGGCTCGTCGAACAGCATGATTTGGGGCTTCATGCAAAGAGCGCGGGCGATGGCGACGCGCTGCTGCTGGCCGCCGGAGAGCTGCGCCGGATATTTTTGCGCCTGCTCCTGGATGTGCACGCGCTCAAGATACTGCAAGGCGAGCGCTTCGGCCTCGCGCCGCGGCATCTGCCGCACCCAGATCGGCGCCAAGACAAGGTTCTCCAACACCGTGAGGTGCGGGAACAAGTTGAACTGCTGGAACACCATGCCGACCTCGCGGCGGATCGCCTCGATCTGCCTCACGTCGCGGGTAAGCTCGATCCCGTCGACGAAGATCTGCCCCTGCTCATGCTCTTCGAGCCGGTTGATGCAGCGGAGCATCGTCGACTTGCCGGAGCCCGAGGGGCCGCAGACGACGACGCGCTCGCCGCGGCCGACGGCAAGGCTGATATCGTTCAATACCTTGTGGTCGCCGAACCATTTGTGCACGTGCCTGAGCTCGATCATCGGGCGCTGCCGCTCGCCGTCGCTCATCCCGGTCTCCTAGCGCCGCTCCCGGCTCAGGGTCTTCTCCAGCCGGCGGCTATAGAGCGACATGAAATAGCAGAATACGAAATAGATCGCGGCGACGAAGATGTAGCCCTCGGCATAGGCCATGCGCCAGGCGGGATCGTTGAGCGCCGTGTTGGTATCGAGCAGCGGATCGAAGAGGCCGATGATCGAGATCAGCGTCGTGTCCTTGAACGCGCCGATGAAGGTGTTGACCTGCGCGGGTATGGTGATGGCAAGCGCCTGCGGCAGCACGACGAGGCGCATCTGCCGCCAATAGCCGAGCCCCAACGAGGCGGCGGCCTCGTACTGGCCGCGCGGGATCGCCTGGAGCCCGCCGCGCACGACCTCGGCAAGATAGGCGGCGATGAACAGCGCAAAGGCGATCTCGGCGCGCCACAGCTTGGGGACGGTAACGCCCGGCGGCAGGAACAGCGGCAGGACGATGAGCGACAAAAAGAGCCAGGCGATGAACGGCACGCCGCGCGCCACTTCGATGTAGATGACCGACAGCGTGCGCACCGCCGGCATGGACGAGCGCCGTCCCAGCGCCGTCAGCAGCGCCAGCGGATAGCCAAAACCGATCCCGCCCGCGGCGAGAATGAGCGTCAGCGGCACCCCGTTCCACAGCTCGGTCTCGACATAGGGCATGCCCAGGACGCCACCCCACATCAGCAATCCCGAGAGCGCGAGCCCGGCGATCCAGATCGCCGCCAGCCACCCGCCCGGCAGCCGCCGGTTCCAGCTCGCCAGCAGCAAGGCGATGAAGACCGCGATGACGATGGCCGGACGCCACTGCTCGGCATAGGGATAGCGCCCGAAGAGGAGGAAGCGGAACCAGTCGGCGATGAAAGCCCAGCAGGCTCCTCCGGCGGCGGCGCAGGCGCGGTCGTCGGGCGCGGTCAGCGATGCCTTGATCAGCGTCCAATCGACAAGGCCCGGCAGCAAAACGACGATGAGATAGCCGAGGAAGAGCGTCAGCACGGCGTTGAGCGGACCATTGAACAGGTTGGCGCGCGCCCAGCGCCAAGGAGCAGCGGCGATCATCGCTCAGCGCTCCACCAGCGCGGTCGCGCGGTTGTAGAGGTTCATCAGCAGCGAGGTGACAAGGCTCAGGGTCAGATAGGTGGCGATCAGGATCGACATGACCTCGATCACCTGGCCGGTCTGGTTGACCACCGTGCTGCCCACCGAGAACAGGTCGAAGAACCCGATCCCCACCGCGAGCGAGCTGTTCTTGGTCAGGTTGAGATACTCGCTGGTCATGGGCGGCACGATGACGCGGATGGCCTGCGGCAGCACCACCAGACGCAGCAACTGGCCGCGCGTCAGGCCCAGCGCCAGCGCCGCCTCGCTCTGGCCGCGGCCGACCGCGAGGATGCCGCCGCGCACGATCTCGCCGATGAAGGCGGCGGTATAGGCGACCAGCGCGAAGAGCAGCGCCGCGAATTCCGGGGTGATGCTCTGCCCGCCGCTGAAATCGAAGCGCGTGACGCGCGGCAAGTCGAGCAGATAAGGCGCGCCGCCGGCGAAAAACACCGCAACCGGCGGCAGGACGACAAGGGCAAGGCCGAGCCAGCCCGCCGGCAGCATGCGCCCGGTGCGCGCCTGGCGCGCCCGCGCCTGGCGCCGCAGCATGAAAGCCGCGATACCGCCGATCGCCGCCGCGACGAGCATCCAGAGATAGAGCGGGTCATAGACCGGCGCGGGGAAGACGACGCCGCGGTTCGAGATGAAGACATGGGGCAAGGGCTGCCAGGCCGCCCCCGGCTGCGGCGCTCCGAGCCGCAGCACGTCCCACCAGAGGTAGATCTGCAGCAGCAGCGGGGTATTGCGTATGATCTCGACATAAGCCAGCGACAATCGGCTGACCAGCCAGTTGCCGGAAAGACGCGCGATGCCGACGAGAAAGCCGAGCAGCGTGGCAAAGACGATGCCGAGCGAGGCGACCAGCAAGGTATTGAGCAGCCCGGCCGACAGGGCGCGCGCATAGCTGTCGGCCGGGCTGTAAGGGATCAGCGTCGGGCTGATGGCGAAGGACGCCTCGCGCTCGAGAAAGCCGAAGCCGGCGGCGATGCCTTGGCGGCGCAAATTGTCGACGGCGTTGCCGGCGAGGTAGACGAAGAGCGCGAAAACCAGGGCAACGGCGGCAAGCTGAAAGACGACCGACCGCATCCGCTCGTCGTTCCAGGGCGCGACGCGGCCCGGCGCGCCCTCCGCGCGCGTCGTCACCGGAACGGCATGGCGTACATCAGCCCGCCTTCCGTCCACAGCGCGTTGAGCCCGCGCGCGAGCTTCAAGGGAGATCGGGCGCCGACGTTGCGTTCGAACACCTCGCCGTAATTGCCGACCTGCTTGACGATGGCATAGGCCCAACGGTCGTCGAGATGCAGCACCTTGCCCATGCCGGGGCTGATCCCCAGCATGCGCTTTATCTCGGGGTCGTCGCTCTTCGCCATCTCGTCGACATTGGCCGAGGCGATGCCCTTCTCCTCCGCGGCGATCATGGCAAAAATCGTCCATTTGACGATGTCGAACCATTCATCGTCGCCATGCCGCACCGCCGGCGCCAGCGGCTCCTTGGAGATGATCTCCGGCAGAATGACGTAGTCCTCCGGATTGGGCGCCTTGGCCGACCGAGTCGCGGCAAGGCCGGAACGGTCGGTGGTGTAGGCATCGCAGCGGCCGGAGAAAAACGCGTTCTCGACCTCGTCGAGCTTTTCGATCACCAGCGGCTTGAAGGTCAAATGGCTGGTGCGGAAATAATCCGCGATATTGAGCTCGGTGGTGGTGCCGGGCTGGAGGCAGATGGTGGCGCCGTCAAGCTCCTTGGCGCTTTTGACGCCGAGCTTCTTCGCCACCATGAAGCCTTGCCCGTCGTAATAGGTTACCGGCGCAAGATTGAAGCCGTTCTCGGTGTCGCGCAACAAGGTCCAGGTGGTGTTGCGCACGAGCACGTCGACCTCGCCGGTCTGCAACAAGGTGAAACGCTGCTGCGCCGTCGCCGGCACGAACTTGACCTTGTGCGCGTCGCCGAACACGGCAGCCGCGATGGCGCGGCAGGTATCGGCATCGAGCCCCTGATAATTGCCTTCGCGGTCCGGCATGGAGAAGCCGGCAAGACCGGTATTCACCGCGCAGGTCACCACGCCGCGGCTCCGGACCCCGTCGAGCGTCGCCCCGGCAAGCGCCGCGGGGCCGGAGGCAAGACCTAGGGCAAGGCTCGCAAGAGCGGCGCCGAGAAGTTTAATTTTATACATGAAAATCCTTTCTTTTCTATATGATTATAAAAGGATATTTCTCATTCGAAAAAATGCCGCGGAGCCTTCTTGCCGGCAGCGGACGCTATCACGCTGCCGCGCCGGCTCGCAATCCCGCAGCGGAATCGGGGCAATGTCGGCGGTCGCCGCCGTCGCTCTTCCCGTGCCTGAGCGGCGCCCGAGACCCTTTCGCAAGCAGGCGCGGCGATGCAAGATGCCTCCCCCTTCTCCCAGCGAGGCCGATCGCAGGCGATGCGCAGCAAATCGACCAAGCCCGACACGCTCCTCACCCATGCCGGACGCGCACCCGAGGCTTATCACGGCGCGGTCAATCCGCCGGTCTACCACGCCTCGACCATCCTCCACAAAAGTGTCGCCGCGCTCGAGGCGGCGCGGCAGCACCTCTATGACCAAGTCACTTACGGTCGCCTCGGCACCCCCACCACCTTTGCCTTCGAGGAAGCGGTGGCGGCGGTCGAAGGCGGCCATCGCGCCATTGCCTTCCCGTCCGGCGTCGCCGCCTGCCACGCCGTGCTGCTTGCCTATCTCAAGGCGGGCGAGCACGTGCTCCTGCCGGACTCGGTCTACGGACCCGTGCGCAACTTCGCCAATGGCTTCCTGCAACGCTTCGGCGTCGCCGCCAGCTTCTATGACCCGCTCGTCGGCGCGGGGATTGCCGAGCTCGTGCGCGCCGAGACGCGCGCGATCTATCTCGAGAGCCCCGGCTCGCATACCTTCGAGGTACAGGACGTGCCGGCGATTGTCGCCGTTGCCAAGGCGCGCGGCCTGGCGACATTGGTCGACAATACCTGGGCGGCGCCGCTGTTCTTCAAGCCGCTGGCGCTCGGCGCCGACGTCGAGATCATCTCCGCCACCAAATACATCGTCGGCCATGCCGACGCGATGATGGGTGTCGCCGTCTGCACCGAGGAGAGCTTCCCGCGAGTGCGGGAGATGGCGACCCTGCTCGGCACGCATGCCGCGCCCGACGATTGCTACCTGGCGCTGCGCGGCTTGCGCACCGCCGGGGTAAGGCTGCGCCAGCACCAGGCGCAGGCGCTGGCGCTGGCAGGCAGGCTGGCGCAGCGGCCGGAAGTGACGCGGGTGCTGCACCCGGCGCTGGAGAGCTGCCCGGGCCATGCGCTGTGGCGGCGCGACTTCACGGGGTCGAGCGGCCTCTTCAGCATCGTGCTGCGGCCGGACATTTCCAAGCCGGCGATCGACGCCATGCTCGACGGCCTGGAGCTTTTCGGCATGGGGGCGAGCTGGGGCGGCTTCGAAAGCCTGATCCTGCCCAGTCGCGTGGAGCGGATGCGCACGGTCAAGCCCTGGCGGGAGGGCGCGGTGCTGCGGCTCCACGCCGGCCTCGAGGATCTCGGCGATCTCCTCGCCGATCTCGAGCGCGGCTTCGACCGCCTCGCCCACCACCTTGCCTGAGCTTTCGCCTCTCGAGATCGAAGCGCTGCGCCTCAGCCTGCGCGTCGGCGCCTGGAGCGTCATCGCCAGCCTGCCGCTCGGCCTGGCGGCAGCCTTCCTGCTGGCGCGCGGCCGCTTTCCGGGCAAGCTCCTCTTCGACGGCCTCATCCATTTGCCGCTGGTGCTGCCTCCCGTGGTGGTAGGCTTTGCATTGCTGGTGCTGTTCGGCCGCCACGGCCCTGTCGGCGGCTTTCTCTACGACCGCTTCGGCGTCAGCTTCGCCTTCAATTGGAAAGGTGCGGCGCTGGCCTCGGCGGTGATGGGCTTTCCGCTGATGGTCCGCGCCATGCGGCTCTCGCTGGAGCTGGTCGACCGGCGCCTTGAGCAGGCGGCGCGCACGCTGGGCGCCGGCCGGCTGCGCGTCTTCCTTACCATCACGCTGCCGCTGATGGCGCCGGGCATCCTGACCGGGATCATCCTCGCCTTCGCCCGCAGCATCAGCGAGTTCGGCGCCACCATCACCTTCGTCTCCAACATCCCCGGCGAGACGCGCACCTTGCCGCTGGCGCTCTATGCGCTGACGCAGGTGCCGGGCGGCGACGCGGCGGCATGGCGGCTGGCGGCGCTGTCGGTGGCGCTCGCCATGGCGGCGCTGGTCGTCTCCGAGCTTACGGCGCGCCGTCTCGGCCGGCGCCTCCAGGGGCTGGCGTGATCGAGGTCGACGTCGAAAAGCGCCTCGGCGGCTTTGCGCTTTCCGTGCGCTTCACCGCGCCCGCCGCCGGCATCATCGCGCTTTTCGGCCGCTCCGGCGCCGGCAAGACCAGCATCGTCAACATGCTGGCGGGTCTGTTGCGGCCCGATCGCGGCCGCATAGCGATCGATGGCGAGACGCTGTTCTCGAGCGTGGACCGCATCGACCTGCCGCCTGAGCGCCGCCGCCTCGGCTATGTCTTCCAGGAAGGCCGTCTCTTCCCGCATTACTCGGTGCGCGGCAACCTCACCTATGGCGCCGGCCGCCGTGACCCCGCCGTCGATTTCGACGCGGTGGTGGCAATGCTGGGCCTCGGCGCCCTGCTCGAGCGGCGGCCGAGCGACCTTTCCGGCGGCGAGAAGCAGCGCGTCGCCATCGGCCGCGCCTTGCTCGCCTCGCCACGCCTGCTGCTGATGGACGAGCCGCTGGCGTCGCTCGATGCGCCGCGCAAGGCGGAGATCCTGCCTTTCATCGAGCGGCTGCGTGCCGAGCTGCGCATCCCCATCATCTATGTCAGCCACGTCATGGAAGAGATCGTGCGGCTGGCGGATACGCTCGTCCTCCTCTCCGACGGCACGGTGGCGGCGGTCGGCACGGTCGAGGAGCTGACCAGCCGGCTCGACCTGCGCCCGCTCACCGGCCGCTCCGAAGCGGGCGCGGTGATCCGCACCACGGTGGCCGGGCACGACATCGCCTTCGGGTTGAGCGAGCTCGCCTTTCCCGGCGGCAGGCTGCGCGTCTCGCATTTGGCGCTGCCGCTGGGCACGCCGGTGCGCGTGCGCATCCGCGCGCGCGACGTGGCGTTGGCGACGACGCGGCCCACCGACATCTCCATGCGCAACGTCATCGCCGCCCGCATTGTCGAGATCGTGGCCGAGCGCGGGCCGCTGGTCGACATCCATCTCGACATCGGCCGGCCGGGGCAGCCGGTGGCGCTCTGGGCGCGCATCACCCAGCGCGCCGCCCGCGAGCTCGACCTCGCCGTCGGCGGCGAGGTCTTCGCGCTCCTCAAGACCGTGTCGCTCGACCGCTCGAGCCTTGGCGGACACGGTTCCGCGGCCGCGGCCTTTGCCGAGGATGAGGGGGGGTAGCTCACCGGCAGGCGAAATTTGCCGTGGTGACGTCCCGATCCTCGAATTCGTCGAGCAGCACGGCGCCCTTGCCATAACGCCGGCAGTTCTCGGCCGCGGCGGCGCGGGCGATGTCCATCGTCGCCTCGCGCGTATACCAGTGCAGCCTGACGCCCTCGGCGCTCGCCCGATCGACCCAAAGGCGGCCGGCGCAGCCGGCCGGCGCCAGCAGCAAGGCCGACACGGCCGCCCACCCCAGCGCCGCCGGCCACCATCTTCCGCGATTGCGCATCATCCCGCCGATTCTCCTGCCGGATAAACCGGTCTTTCGGCCGATTCGTCGCGGCTGCCGCGGCACTATAGCCGCGTCGATGCGGCTCGGCCCGTCGGTTTTCCCGCCGGCCTCGCGCCGGTCGGCGAGTCGGGGGTTAGGAAAGCTGCGGGGAGGTTTCGCCCGGTGCGCCGGAGGCGGCGAGCCGCACCACCGGGCGCGATACCGGCGGCGGGCGGTCCAAGCGCCGCCGCTCCAGGAACATGCGGCGGGCTGCGTCGCCGGCGGCAGCCCAGGCTCTCTCCAGCGCCTCAAGCTGACGCTCGACGGCATCACGGGCATCTGGCGCGGGCGGCGGTCCCCGGCCGACGTCGTTTCGCAGTATCCTGGCAGCCGCGCGGTTGAGGCCGGCGGTCGTCAGCTCTTCGCCGTTGCGCTTTGCCTCAAAGAGGCAGGCTTCGAAAGTCGCGGGCGGGATTCTGGCCAGAGCCTGCCAACGTTGCGACCATTTCTTGTGGATTCCCAACGCCGCGAGCGTCGGCTTTGAAACCGGTGACGCGGTGTCGCCGGTTTTTGGCGGCCGCCCGCCGGGATGCATGTCGAGCGCGGCCAATTCCCGGCCCATCCGGCGCTCGGCACGGATCTTGATCTCGGCGACGGCGTTCAGCGCCGCCTGGGCGGCGCCGATCGATTTGGCATAGCCGCGCAAAGCGTCCGCCTGGTCGCGGATGGCCTTGACGTGATCGAAGCTGACGGCGGTTTCGAGCTCGGCGCGGGCGTGCGAGATCAGCTCGGCAAGCGAGGATCGGGAGGGCGGCTCGCGTGTAAGGAGGGCGTCGGCCATCGGCTCGGCTCGCGCAGGGAGAGGTCCGTGAATAGTGCGCGGGGCATGGTTAACCGGCGATTAACGGCGAGTCGAGATATCCCTGCGGCGACTCGGCCGGCAGGCTGGCGGTCAAATCTTGACCGGCTTGGCGCCGACGGCACCCTGAGAAAAGGCGCGTTCCTCCGCGCCTGCACCTCTTGCCGAGGTGAAGGATCCGCGGCGAGGGCTGGCCTGTCGGTCAGCGCCGCTCGCGCCTCCACTGGGCGCGCAATTCCTCCTTGAGCTTCATGAGATGACCGATCTCCACGTCCAGCCGACTGACCTCGGCGCTGTCGGCCGCCGTTTGGGCGAGCGCGCGTCCGCCCTCGAGCCGCAACAGGTCATGATCGACATCGGCGAGTCGGTTCAGAATGTCGGCAAGGTCAGTGGCCATCGTCGTTCCCCTCTCTTTGAACAATGACACAAACGCCGCCTTCGCGCATCAACGACTCGACGCTTGCAACGCCATCATGCGACGGATGATCGCTCTACCGATCGTGTCGCGAGCATTCGGATCGTTGCCTGCTGCTTCCTTTTGCCGACCATCGCATGCAGGGTCAAAGCAGCCCATGGGCTACAGAAGGGATATCCCCGCGCTCATCGGCAGGAGCATTGCGGCGGCCTGTCGCAGCGGAACCCATCCTTGGTCTCCGTCTGATGGCCCTCGCCGCCGACGCAAAGCGCGGCTTTGCCGGCGGGACAGGATATGCTGCAGCTCCCACATTGGTCAGCCTGGCTGCACGACGCCGTCCCGCCGCCGCGAGAGATGATCGTCGTCGTGGAAGTACTTTGATTTGGCGGGGATGAGGGCGGCGCCGGCGTCGGGGCTTGTTGTGCAATCGCCGCGGCGCCCGAAAACACGGCGATCGCGGCAGCCAGCGCTCTATGGCGCACCAAGCTCCTCAAGGCGATCATCCGCATGCTCCCGGTCCGGGTCATTCAGGCCTGCGATACGCCACCAGCATGGTGCCCTCGACATGGCGCAGCGGCAGCTCGCGCCCGAGCTCGTTGAGCGCGTCATAGACGCCGCCCTCGTGATGCGGCCCCCCGTAATCATGCCAGACGACATAGCCGCCGGGGCGCACCATGCGAAGCGCCTTGCGGCTGTCGCTGTCGACATAGGAGCGGGCATGGGAAGCATCGACGAAGACGAGATCGCAGGCGCCGGCATAGGGCGTCTCGTCGAATTCCTTGCTGTCGCCAAAGAGCTGCGTGATCTTCGCCGCCGCCGCCGTCCCTTGGTAGGTGAAGGTATCGTGCGATTCCTTGAGCGCCGAGCGCTTCGCCGCCGCGCAGTCGCCCGGCTCCTCGCGGTAGAGGTGGGCTGCCTTGGGATCGAGGGTAAGGGTTATGACCTTCGCCCCGGGCGGGGCGTTGCGGGCGAGGAGATAGGTGGTCTTGCCGGTGGCGGTGCCGAACTCGAAGATCGTATGGGCGCTTCGCGCTATGTTGCAGAGCACCCAGGTCTCGAGGTCGCTGACACCGCCGGGCACGCGGTAATTGGCGATGGCGATGATCTCGCTCGCCACGCCGGGCCCAAGCGGACCGGTGGCGAGGACCGGGACGATCTCGCCCGGAGCAACGCGCGGGATCGGCCATGGTGACAGCAAATTCCTCTGCCGCCGCCGCATGCGGTGCCGTCCCAGCCGAAACAGCGCCAACGCGAGGCCGGCAGCCGTGACCATATTGGTCGCAATGAGCGCCAAGAGCAGCATATTCCCCACGCAGCGATGCTCCCCCTCGTTGGAGGGAGCGCAGGGTCTTCTGCATGGGCGGCACCGGATATCGGTAAAATACCAACCGAGACGCCCGGCGGGTACCCGGCCGAAACCAAGCCAGACATGGTGCGCGTGCCCGAGCCGCAACCCCTTGCCAGTTTTGGCGCGCCCTGCAGGAATCGAACCTGCGACCTGCCGCTTAGAAGGCGGCTGCTCTATCCGCTGAGCTAAGGGCGCTCTTCCTGCGGAACTCTAGCAAGCGCCATGCGGCGCGGCGAGCGCCTATCTTGGCCGGTCGTAGCGGAAGTTCTCGGCGTAGGATTTCGGCTTGAAACGGCTCTGACGCGGCGGGATGACCGTATAATCGAGACCGTGCTTCTGCGCGAAGGCGATCGCCTCCTCTCGCGTATCGAAGCGGAGCTGCACCTGGTTGAGCGTGTCCTCGGCGCTGCTCCAGCCCATCAGCGGGTCCGGCTGGCGTCGCGTCGCCGGCTCGTAATCGATCACCCATTGCCGCGACTTCGCCCGGCCGGACTGCATCGCCGTCTTGGCCGGCTGATAGATGCGTGCAACCGCCATGGCACTCCTCGCCGCTCGGGATGGTCGGGGCGAGAGGATTCGAACCTCCGGCATCCAGCTCCCAAAGCTGGCGCTCTACCAGGCTGAGCTACGCCCCGCAAATCCTGGGAAAACCTCGGATTTATGCGGGTTTTCTAGCCTCAGGCGGGCGAAAGCGCAAGAGCCGCGCGGCCGCGCTCCCTTCCCTCGCCGCGCGGCGCAAGCCAAGATCGCCGCCGCCCCACCGCCGGATGAGGATCCCATGGTCAGGCACCATATCGAGCTGTCGGAAAAACTCCGGGACTATGTCCTTAGCGTCTCGTTGCGCGAGCCGCCGATGCTCCGCCGGCTGCGCGAGGAGACGGCGCTTCTGCCCATGGCGGGCATGCAGATCGCTCCCGATCAGGGCCAGTTCATGGCGCTGCTCGCCCGGCTGGTCGGCGCCCGGCGCTGCCTCGAGATCGGCACCTTCACCGGCTACAGCGCGCTCGCCGTGGCGCTGGCGCTGCCGCAGGACGGCCGCATCATCGCTTGCGACGTCGATCCCGAGACGACGGCGATCGCGCGACGCTATTGGCAGGCGGCCGGCGCCGCCGACAAGATCGAGCTGCGACTCGCTCCGGCGCTGGCGACGCTGGACGCGCTGCTCGGCGACGGCCAGGCCGGGACATTCGATTTCGTCTTCATCGATGCCGACAAGGAGAATTACGACGGCTATTACGAGCGCGCGTTGCGGCTGCTGCGGCCGGGCGGGCTCATCGTCATCGACAACGTCCTCTGGGGCGGCTGGGTCGCCGATGGCCGGCGCAAGGACCCGGACACGGCGGCGCTGCGCGCGCTGAACGCCAAGCTCCACCGCGACGAGCGGATCGACCTCTCGCTGCTGCCGCTCGCCGACGGCATCACCCTGGCGCGCAAGCGCTAGCCGGGGCCGCCGGTGCCGAAGATCGGGTGGTGAACGACGTCGCCGAGCTTGATGCCGAGGCGCGCGACGGTGCCGCCATTGATCTCGAGCACGGCGCGCACCGGCACCTTTGCCGCGATCGTCGCTTCCGACAGCGGCACCGCCCGCTCGTGGATGTCGGCGATACGGCCATCGGCGGCGATGAACAGCATGTCGAGCGGAATGAGCGTGTTCTTCATCCAGAACTCCACCGGCCGCACCCTGCCGAAGTCGAACAGCATCCCGGCATCGGCCGCAAGCTCGCGGCGGTACATCAGCCCCTGCTCCTGTTCCTCGGGCGTCAGCGCCAGCTC
>Ga0187782_10002219_pt1 | contig 14239 bp, 14 predicted proteins | sample 0715_SJ02_MP15_2_FD_132454 | JGI IMG/M metagenome (GOLD analysis project Ga0187782, IMG submission 132454) | Tropical peat soil microbial communities from peatlands in Department of Meta, Colombia - 0715_SJ02_MP15_20_MG | ecosystem: Environmental > Terrestrial > Soil > Wetlands > Peat | place...
CTGCCGACCACTGGCGGCCCGGTGTATGCGACGCTCTACACGATCAGCAACGGGACGAAGGTGTACAACGAGTACACGTACACGGCGTTCAATGCAGCGGGGGCCGCGGCGGTGATGACATCGCCGAGTCAGGGATCAACTCTGCCTGGGAGCAGCGTGACGTTCACGTGGAGCGCGGCTTCCGGAGCCACCGGGTACTGGCTGGACGTGGGTACGGCGGAGTACGGCAACACGATCTATCAGTCAGGCACCTTGAGCAACACGGTGTTTTCGCAGACGGTGAGCGGTCTGCCGACCACTGGCGGCCCGGTGTATGCGACGCTCTACACGATCAGCAACGGGACGAAGGTGTACAACGAGTACACGTACACGGCGTTCAATGCAGCGGCTATGATGCAATCGCCGACGCCCGGATCAACTCTGACGGCCAACAGCGTGACGTTTACCGGGAACGCAGGCACGAACGTGACCGGGTACAGGTTGGATGTCGGCAACGTTGCGGGCGGCAACCAGTGGTACTATGCGGCGCCAGGTGCGGTAATGCAGACGCCGACGGGTTCAACTCTGAGCGGCACCAGCGCAACATTCACCTGGGGCGCAGGCGGCGCCACCCTGTATCAGCTGACCGTAGGTTCGACTTATGGGGGCTCTGACATATATTCGTCTGGGGATCTGGACGTGCTGACGACAACGATGAGCAACTTGCCGGCGAATGGCAGTCCGATCTATGTAACCCTGTACTCAGAGATCAACGGGAGTTGGGTGCAGAATTATTACAGCTACGTTTCGGGTCCGTAAGAGGTGCCCTACACTTGCCTCCTTTCCGCATGTTGTCGACCGCCCTCTGATGAAGATTGGTCTCCAGCGTCAGCGCCAGGCGAATACGGATAAACGCATTCCATCCGCGCCGGGGTTGATGGTGGCGGATGATGAACAGTAGGGTTTCTTCCTCACTGAGGCTACTCGATGCAGTTGATTTCGTGCCGATCGTCGAAAAGTGCCGACCGCCAGCGCCCAAGGCCAGCGAGAATCATCCCATTCGTCGTGACAAGAATCGGCACGGGCACGGACACATATTTCAGCCGGGCGGCGTGTCGTTGAACTCGTCTATTACACCCGTCCATCCGAGTCCTGCAGCGCGGGATGCAGCCGCAATTGTTTTGGAGAACGAACAACCGGACGCCCTTCCCACTGACTCATTGAGGTCGGATTGAAAGTTTGCGGCGGGCCGCCGAGATAACCTCTACAGCGCTCGAACTGCGAATGGACGCCAAGGCTTCTTGGAATGGTTCTTCCAGATTGACTCCTCTGAGGCGCACGTACCCAATAGAGGGCATTTACTGGCGTGGAAGGCAAACTCCGTCGCCAGATTTTTGCACCCAATTGCACCCAAGGTTCTGCCGGATCACGCCAGCAGGCCGTGCTCGCGCAACTTCCGGTATAAATTCCGCTCGCTGATTCCGAGCATCCTAGCCGCGTTTCCGCGGTGACCCTTGCAGGCTTCGATCGCCAACTGGATGTGCGTGAGTTCCGCTTCTTCGAGCGTCAGCAGCGGAGCGTCCGGCGCTGATCGAGCAGGCGGCGGAGCTGGCTTCAAAGTCCGCAAGGAGGCGGGAAGGTGCTCCGGCAGAACCAGCGATCCCTCACAGAGCACCAGGGCCGCTTCGACTACGTGCAGGAGTTCGCGCACGTTCCCCGGCCAGTTGTGCCGTCGCAGGAGTTGCAGGGCCTCTTCGCCGATCTGTTTGCTGGAGCCGAAGCGCTCGTTGAGCACGGTCACGAAGTGTTGGGCCAGCAGGTCCACGTCGGTCTTACGGGCGCGCAGGGGCGGCACCTCCAGCGTGATTGTGCTCAGGCGGTAAAACAAGTCCTCGCGGAAAAGACCCTGCCGCACCATGGAGGGTACATCGCGATTGGTCGCGGTCAAAATCCGAACATCCACTTGAATTTCCCGCGTGCCTCCGACATGGCGGAACGTCGAAGTATCAAGGACGCGCAGCAACTTGGTCTGTGTCGCCGGGCTCACCTCGCCGATCTCGTCGAGGAAAATCGTTCCCCCATGGGCGACTTCGAACAATCCGGGCTTGGCGCGGTCCGCTCCGGTGAAGGCACCACGCTCGTGGCCGAACAGTTCGCTCTGGAGCAGGTTTTCCTGCAGCGCGGCGCACTCGACTACCACGAACGGCCGCGAGCGGCGGGAACTGCGCGCGTGAATCAGCTTGGCCACGCGTTCCTTGCCCGCGCCCGTCTCGCCGGTGATGAGCACGGCCGAATCGCTGGGGGCCACGCGTTCGATCAGATTGATCAGACGGCGGAATTCCGGGCTGTCGCCGATAAAGGAATTGCTGAGATTCGGGGGAGTCAGAACGCGATCGAGAAGATTCGCTCTTTGGCGCAGCGATCGCCGTTCGATCGCCCTTTGAATGCGAATCTGGAGTTCGTCCAGCGGGCAAGGTTTCACCACGTAATCGAAGGCGCCGATACGGATCGATTCAATGGCCGTATCGATGGAACCGTGTCCGGTCAACATGATGACCTCGGCCGTCGGCGTGGCGGCCTGGAGCGCCTTCAGCGTCTCGATCCCGCCCAGACCGGGCAAGTGCAGGTCGAGCAAGACGACTTCGGGTTCCGCCGCTGCGACTCGCTGGATTGCCTCCTCGCCCGAGCCCACAGCGTCCACTTCGTAGCCCAGACGACTCAGTTCGCCCGCCATCACCTGCCGGAATGCGGTATCGTCGTCAACCAAAAGGAGGGAAGGCCGATTCATTGTCCGTGTCCGTCCTTCGGTTGCGGACTGGCATCGATGGCCGGAAGCACGACTTCGAATATAGACCCCTGACCAAGGGTACTTTCTACCAGGATGTTGCCTCCCCAGCTTCGGACCGCGTTCAGCGACAAGAACAGACCGAGGCCAGTGCCGCCCTGGCGGAGGCTGAAAAAGGGCTCGAAGATTTTTTGACGGTATTCCGGGGCTACCCCGCATCCTTCATCGGTGACGCGAATGTGCACCTCATCACCTCCTTCGGTGGCCACGACGACCTTGCCGCCCGGCTTCGAGGCCTGAATCGCATTGAGCAGAAGATTGACCAGCAAGTTCTGCAACTCGGCCTCGTCGGCGCGGACGTGCAGGGTGGTCGGGGACGGCCGCACCGCGACCTCCACGGAGTTGGCACGGGCCGTCGGATCGACGAGCCTCTGGGCGGCCGGGATGGCCGCATTCAGGTCCACGATGTCTGCGGCGTGCCGCTGTCCGCGCGACAGCCGCAGGAAGTGCTGAGTGATACCGCGGCAGCGCAGGATCTGTTCGCGCGCGACGGTTGCATTCTCACGGATTCTGGCCTGATCCACCTGCCCGTTCCCCCCGGATAGAGTCTCGCGCAGGATACCCTCCACGCACATAAGGGTGGTTGCCAGGGGGGTGTTCATCTCGTGCGAAAAGCCGGAGGCCAGGACTCCGACCGACGCCAGCCGGTGGGACTCGGCCAGCTTCGCCTCGGCCGCTCGCCGCTCGGAGATGTCGCGCCAGACCTCCACTACTTGAACCAGACGTCCCGAGGCGTCGAGAATCGGTGAAGCGTGGATTTCTTCCCAAGCCACGGTGTCGTTGCCGGTTTTGCGCTCGCAGATCCGGACCTGGCGCGCACCCAGCCGCAAGCAGGCGAGGGTGGGGCAGTCGGACAGGTTGCACGGCCCCGGTTCAAGTGCGTAGCAGCAGCAGCCCAGAACCTGCTCGCGGGAGCTGTTCGCTCGCTTTAGAAAGGCGTCGTTGGCCGCCATGATCTTCCGTTCCGCGTCGAGCACTACGATCCCGTCATCAATACTGTTGATTACCGTTTCCAGCCGCTCCCGCTGAGTACGTACTTCGCCCACCAGGCCTGAGACCGAGTCGGCCATGGCATTGAACTCCCTGGCCATCCACGCCAGCGTGTCCGAACCTTCCGCGGGCACACGCCGTTCCAGATCGCCCTGGGAAATCAGCCGCGCCGTGGTTTCAAAACGCCGCAAGCGGCGCAAGACCGACACCCGAATCACCAGGGCAATCGCCCCCACGATGACGAAGGTCAAGGCGCCGGTGCCGGCTACCATCCAACGCAGGTCCCGCGTCATCGCGGCGCGCACCTCTCCGGCGTCGTAGTCCAGTATAAGGATGCCATTGATTTTCTGGCTGGGATCGTGGCAACGGTAGCACTGCTCGCGGTTGCGAATCGGCACGACCGTTCGCAGAATCGTTCCCCCTCGGGTTTCGATCACGCGGCTGGATCCGCGGCGTTCCGGCGGATCGCGATGGCAGGCCTGGCAGGTGGGAGAGTCGAGCCGGAAATCATTCCCCACGGTGCCCGACTTACTGGAGTAGCGTTCCACGCCGCTGCGGTCCAGCACTACGAGCTGTTCGATACGCGACTGTTTACCGAAGCTCTCGACCATTTGCGCGATGAGGGTGCGGTCATTCCCCACCATCTGGTGCTCGAGCGCGGTTCGGATTAATTCGCCTTCGGCCAGCGCAGTGCTGTGCGCGGTTTCGAGCAGGCTTTGAAAGTGACGGACCGAAAAAACGTAGGCGGCGACTGCGCAGGCCACGACCACCGCCGCGGTGACACCGAGCGCGAGGCCGACCGTCATGCTGGCAAAACGCAGCTTCATCATGAAGGCACAGAGATGGCGGGATCATGGCACACGCGCCGACTGCCGTCAACGACTGACGAATAGTCAGGTTCGACCTGACATTATGGCAGTGCAATAGTTCCGCGCATTCGGGATCGTTTGAAGGATAAGGAGTTAGGCCTCGGCCAGCGCTGGCATGCGGCGTGCGAAAGGAAGTGGTGAAGTAAGAAGCGCTGAAGGAGGGTTTCTCCATGGAAATGCTTTTGATGGGCATGTGCGTAGCCGTATTTGGGATGGGCATCGCGGCGGTTGCGTTTGGAGCAGCGACCCGCAAGGAGTCATCGGATTCAGCTGTGCAGCCCGCTGTTTCGCTGGTCAAAGCGGATGCCGAGGCCCACTTTTTCTCGGACCGTGTCGCTGCACCGCCAGCCGTGCCGCCAGCCCCAGCCTGGCCGGTGCCGATCGAAGTGCTCTTGCTGCAGATTGAAAACCACGTCCGCATGGAGCAGGCTGCCGCGGAATCGTTCGTCGCATTTCCGACGCAGGCTCTGTTGCACAGCAAGACATCTTCACCGTTTGTGAACTGAAGTTTGCGGACTGTGGTTTGCGAACTGCGGTTGCGAACTGAAGTTTGACTGAGAGAGTGGCTTATGACGTACGAACTGCTGAACGGACTCTTGTCCGACGAGATCGAGCAGGTTCTGAAACTCGGCACGAGGCTGATCGTTCCCGGCGGAGGCGAGTTGTTCCGGCTGGGAGACCCGGCGGATCGCCTGTTTTTGACCGAACGCGGCCGAATCAGGCTTACCCTGCCGATGCAGGTCCGGGGCCGGGAAGAGGATATTTTTGTGGAGGAAAGATCTCCCGGCCAAACCGTGGGTTGGTCGGCCCTGATTCCGCCCTACCGTTTTACACTCACCGCCACCGCGCCGCTGCTTGAAGCGGCAGTTATCGCCCTGCCGCGGGAAGCGTTGCGCGAGTATCTTGCTGCTAATCCGGCGGCTGGGTATAAAATCGCCCTGAATCTGGCCGTCGTCATTGGGCATCGCCTGCAAATGTTTCAGGCGATGTGGCTGCGCGAGATGCAGCGTACCGTGGAAGTGCGTTCTGCTTGACGCGGGGAATCGGCCCATCTGGCGATCGAAAGTGGCGATCCAATGGCGGAGTGGTTCCTGCGGCAGGGGGCGCGGTGAATGAGCACTGACCAACTTTCCCAACCCGAACCTACGCGCCGCCGCATGGTTGGAATCTTCCTCGGTGGCGGCCTGCTTGCCTCTTTTGCTTCTTTCATCTATCCCGTACTCCGCTATCTTGTCCCTCCGGCGGTGGTAGATCTCGGCGGGGACGAGGTGGTCGCCGCCAAGCTCAGTGATATGAAGCCGAATTCCGGCAAGATTTTCCGTTTCGGCAGCCGTCCCGGCTTGTTGATCATGCAGAGCGACGGCACCTATCGTGCTCTCTCCGCCACTTGTACTCACCTCGGCTGCACGGTGCAGTATCGCGACGATCTGCGCGAGGTCTGGTGTGCCTGCCACAACGGAATCTACGATCTCAATGGCCGCAACATTTCCGGCCCTCCGCCGAGGCCCCTCGATGTGTTTGATGTCCACGTGCGCGGCGATGAGATTGTCGTCAGCCGGAAACGGGAGGCGTGACCTTGTTCGCCGCCGTCCGCTACTGGCTTGATGAACGACTTGATTTGGATGACCTCACCGCCCCGCTTCGCCACAAGACCGTCCCCAGGCATCGCCTCTCCTACTGGTATTTCCTCGGGGGCATCACCCTTTTTCTCTTTTTGATCCAGGTGCTGACCGGGATCTTGCTGCTCCTCTATTATCGTCCGGGTGCCAACGAGGCCTTCGAAAGCGTCCAGTACATCATGACCCGGGTGAGGTTTGGCTGGCTGGTTCGCTCCATGCACTCCTGGTCCGCCAATCTCATGATTTTTACTGCCTTTGCGCACATGTTCAGCGTGCTCTTTCTCAAGGCCTATCGCAAACCCCGGGAGCTAACCTGGGTCAGCGGTGTGCTGCTTCTATTTCTTGTCATGGGATTTGGCTTCAGCGGGTATCTGCTGCCCTGGAACACGCTGGCCTTCTTCGCCACCAAGGTGGGCACCGAGATCACGGGGCAGGTTCCCATCGTCGGCAAGCCCATGATGATCTTTCTCCGCGGTGGTGAAGATGTGACGGGAGCCACGCTGACGCGGTTCTTTGGATTCCATGTCGCGGTTTTGCCCGGAATTGCAACCGTGCTGCTCCTGGTGCACCTGTTGCTGGTGCAACGTCTTGGCATGAGCATCCCCCCGAACCTGGAAGTGCAGTGGACCGCGGATCCGTCTGCCAAGCGGGAAATGAGATTCTTTCCCAACTTCTTGCTGCGGGAATTGATGGCTTGGTACGTGGCCCTGGGAGCGCTGGGCGCTTTGGCAGCAGTCTTCCCGTGGAACCTTGGGGTCAAGGCGGATCCTTTTGTGTCTGCGCCGGCGGGAATCAAGCCCGAGTGGTACTTCCTCTTCATGTTTCAGACGCTCAAGCTCATCCCGTCCAAAGTGTGGTTCATCGACGGGGAGGTTCTGGGTGTAGTTGGTTTCGGCCTCGTCGGCTTGTTGTGGCTGCTGCTGCCTTTCTTTGAGAGTGACCAACCCTCACATATGAAACGGTGGATCACTGGGCTTTCTCTGTTTGCACTTGCGTACGTAGCAGGTATGAGTGTTTATGGCCTTCTTGCGAAATAAGCTCCGACCGTTGAGCGTCGTCCGTTATGCCGGGGTGGCTGGGCTCGTCGTGCTGGCGGCGTGCTTGGGTTATGGGCAAAGTCATGGGCAAATCACGAACTCCTGCCTGGATTGTCACTCCACCTTACCTGACCCCCTGGGAGTGAGCCAGGAGAAGTTCAGCCAGGACATACACACACAGAAGGGTCTAGCATGCGCCAGTTGCCACGGCGGCGACCCAACCAGTGACGATGCAGACAAAGCCATGAGCCGGAAGGCGGGCTGGAAAGGCAAGGTTGACCGCCGGCAGATCCCGCAGTTGTGCGGAAATTGCCACTCGGATCCAGCCTATATTCGGCAGTTCAACCCCAGTTTGCGCACCGACCAGTTAGACCAGTACCGCACCAGTGTGCACGGCAAGCGCTTCGCGGCTGGAGACACGAAGGTTGCAGTATGCACGGATTGTCATAGTGTCCACGATCTCAGGGCGCCCAGCGATCCTCGCTCCACCGTGAACCCGGTCAACGTGGCGAACACCTGCGCTCGCTGCCACGCTGACGCCAGTTACATGCAGGGATATTCCATTCCTACGGATCAGTTCGCCAAGTACAGCACCAGCGTGCATCATGAAGCGCTAGCGGTGCGGGGCGATCTCAGTGCGCCCACCTGTACAACCTGTCATGGAAACCATGGGGCGGCGCCGCCCGGAGTAGACAAGGTTCAGAATGTGTGCTCCAACTGTCACGCTTTCCAAGCCCAGATGTACGAAAAAAGTACGCACAAAAAGATCTTTGGAGCGGCTTCTCTTCCCGGATGCGTCGTGTGCCACAGCAATCATGGCATCAGACATCCAACCGACGCGATGCTTGGCACTGGTCCTGACGCGGTCTGCATGCGCTGTCATGCCCCAGGGGACCATTGCGATGAAGCCCGGGCAGAATTACTGGGTAGCTTGACTCGATTGGACGCAGCCATTAAGAGTGCAAACTCGATTCTCCGTGTCGCCGAGTCTTCTGGCATGGAAGTGAGCGAGGCTCGGCTGGGACAGGATCAGGCACGGGATTCGCTGACCAAGGCGCGCGTCACAATCCATAGCTTCCGCACGGACTTGGTGGATCAGGATATTCAGGCGGGCCTGAAAATCGCGGCCCAGAACCTGCAAGCTGGGAGGGATGCCATGGTGGAACGCAACTATCGCCGTCTGGGGTTCGGAATATCCGTCATTGCCATCGGGATAGTGCTAGTTGGGCTTCGGCTGTACATCAAGAAAATAGAGAGTTAGGGCCACGAACATCCGGGCGTTGTCAAGTCCATCCGTGAACCGCCAATGTTCATGTCTCTGCGCACATGGAGATGCACATTGGCGTCCCATGTACTGGAGCCGATCAGGCTGCGTTTACCTTTCATCGCCCCCTCTAACAGATCGACGTGGAAGATAAGTCAAGAGTCGTCGAGCGCCATGCGGAAGCTGAACCTATCAGTAAACTTGATCTCTGGCTAAGAACTGAGATGAACACTTCATTCATGACTTGCTTCCTTAAAAGGTCGTCCTCTTCGTACTCGCATACCCGCAAACAGTTTCACCTAGCGACGAGAAAAGGCATGACTGCAAACGCCATAAGCAGCAGGTAATAGGCTGCTCCCGAAACGGGTCTCGCGCAGCGAGATAATCTCTGATCGACAGTCCACGAATCCAGAGCTCGAACCCAAATTCCGCAACGAGCATGAGGACGAGTCCGATGCAACCCATCCACAGTCGGGCAGATGGCATGGGCGGCACGTTAAGACTGGGCACGGTCTACGGCAACGATGCCACGGCGCGTAAAACAAGCGATGACGGCGGAGGAACGCTTGCGCTACCACCAGCAGCACAGCGCCCCTGTGATGGAAGAACTTCGCGGTTGGCTAAACACTCAGTTCGCGGAGAAGAAAGTCGAACCGAACCCGGGTCTGGGAATGGCGATGCGCTATGTGCTCAAACACTGGCAGCGCGTCACCCTATTTCTCCGACAGCCGGGGGCGCCGCTGGACAACAACATCGTAGAACGGGCCTTGAAGAAAGCCATCCTGCACCGCAAGAACTCGCTGTGAATCAACCGGCGCCTGGCAGATTGAATCATCCCCCGCCTGTGGACCTGATTCAGGCGTCAGCGGCATGCCGCACATTTCCTAACGCCGTCAGCGACATACGGCTGGTCTTCGTCAACATTGGTCCCGGCGCCGCTTGCTGCCAGCCTTGCAGGGCGCAGCCGGCGCTCGGGGTTCCGGGGCCAAGGCGTTTTCGATTTCTTCCCTCAGCCAGCGGTTTGCCGGATCATTCTCCACACTCTCGTGCCAGTACAAGTGGGCTTCGAGACGGGGCGCTGGCAGCGGGAAGGGATGCACCTGGTTCATCAAACTCTTGTTCAGCAATTGTGCATGGCGCTCCGGCAAGGTCAGAAGCATGTCGGTCTTACTTACTACCACGCAGGCCGGGAAGTTGTGCTGGTTGCGCAGAAACACTTGCCGGCGAAGCCCACGCCGGCTAAGTTCGACATCGACCAGGCTGGGACCGTGGCGCCGGGAAGAGACCTGAATATGGCGCTGCCCCAGATAAGTGTCTAGGTCAAGTTTGTCCGCGATCGCCGGGTGACCATGCCGTGCGATGACCACGAATGGGTCATTCAGAAGCCACTTATGCCGAATGCGATCGCTCATCGTCAGGGGAATGTCGATGGCTAGATCGACCGAACCGCTCGCCAGTTCGGTCTCCAAATCTCTGCGCTTGACCTGCGAGGTCGTGATCGACATTCCTGGGGCGGCAAGCGTCAGGCGCCGCAGCAAGAGCGGAAAAATCAGGGCTTCGGCGTATTCCCACAACGACAGGTGAAAGTTCCGCCGCGTGTGTGCGGGAACGAAATTGCGACTAGCGCTGAGGTTCACTTCCAGGATGTGCAGCGCCTGCCGCACTTCCTCAATCATGTTGCGCGTGAACGGCGTCGGCACCATGTGCGGCCCCTGCCGGACGAACAGCGGGTCCTGCAGAAGGTCGCGCAGTCTCTTCAGCGCATGGCTGATCGCGGGTTGGGTGAGGTTCAGTTGCTGGCCGGCGCGCGTGATGTTGCCCTCGCGATAGATGGCCTCCAGCACCACGAACAGGTTCAGGTCGACCTGACTTAAATGCACGCTGCATATATTACAGGATTAATAGAATTCATTTGGAGAATCTTGCTGAAATCGTTAGGCTGGGGTGCCTGCGCTGAGTGCTTACAATGGACTTTTCTCTGTCACCGACAGCCAAGAGCTATGTCCAGCGCCTCTCGGCGTTCATGCAAGAGCATGTCCTGCCAGCGGAGCCTGAGTATTGTGCGCAATTGCAGAACCTTCCCGACTGGCGCCGCTGGAAGCAGCCTCCAGTTATGGAGACTTTGAAGGCCAAGGCGCGCGCCGCCGGCCTGTGGAACCTCTTCCTGCCAGGACGGGAGTACGGCGCAGGACTCACCAATGTGGAATACGCGCCCCTGGCGGAAATCACCGGCCGGTGCTCCATTGCGCCCGAGGTTTTCAACTGCAACGCACCCGATACCGGCAACATGGAAGTGCTGGTGAAGTATGGTTCGGCGGCGCAGAAGGAACGCTGGCTTAAGCCGCTGCTGGCCGGCGAGATTCGTTCCGCGTTCTGCATGACGGAGCCCGCCGTGGCTTCGTCGGATGCCACGAACATGCAAGCGACCGCCCTGATCGAGGGCGACCACGTCGTCCTCAACGGCCTGAAATGGTGGAGTTCCGGGATCGGCCATCCCCATTGCCGGCTGCTCATCTTCATGGGCATCACTGATCGCTCGGCCTCGACGTACCAGCGTCATTCCATGGTTCTGGTGCCGCTGGATACTCCGGGCGTCAAGATCGAGCGTATGGTGCCGGTGTTTAGCTCCTACGACTCGCCCTTTGGCCACGGCGAGGTCAGCTTCACTGATGTCCGGGTACCGCTGGACCACATCATCGCCGGACCGGGGCGCGGTTTCGAAATCGCGCAGGGCCGGCTCGGCCCCGGTCGGATTCATCACTGCATGCGCACGCTGGGAGCGGCCGAACGCGCGCTTGAACTTTTGTGCCGCCGTTCGCTCCAGCGCGTGGCCTTCGGCAAACCTCTGGCCGAACTGGGCGGTAACGCCGATGTCATTGCCAACGCCCGCATCATGCTGGAGCAAGCCCGCCTTCTCACCCTTAAGGCCGCCTGGATGCTCGACGAAGTCGGCACCAAAGACGCACGCAGCGAAATCTCCCAGATCAAAGTCGCCGTTCCCAACATTGCTCTGGAGATCATCGACCAGGCGATTCAAATGCACGGAGGCGCCGGCGTTTCCGACGATGTTCCGCTGGCCGAAATGTTTGCCACGATCCGCACGCTGCGCATCGCGGACGGCCCCGACGAAGTGCATCGCGCCTTGATTGCCAAGCTGGAACTGAAGAAATACAAACCCAAGAGCGTTGCCTCGGCCTGACCGCTGGCGCAGCTATCGATTCCCCTGGGGCTTCGGCGCGAACGACGCAACCAACCGTTCTCCTCACGAGGATCAGAATGACTCAGGTGCAATCCGTTCGCGGCCCGATCGATTCTGCTCAACTCGGCACCACCTTGATGCATGAGCACGTCTTTGTGCTCGATACCGAGATTCTCCAGAATTACCCCGAGGAATGGGGGGATGAAGAGCGGCGCATCGCGGATGCCGTCTCGCGCCTCAACGAGTTGCATGCCCGTGGCGTCGACACTGTCGTCGATCTCACGGTGCTAGGCCTGGGGCGCTACATCCCACGCATTCAGCGCATCGCACAGCAAACCGCCCTCCAGATTATTGTGGCGACTGGCATCTACACTTATCATGACGTGCCGCTCTATTTTCATCTGCGTGGTCCCGGCACGGCGTTGGGAGGTACGGAACTGATTGCCGATATGTTCGTGCGCGACATTGAGCACGGCATTGCCGACACCGGAGTTAAGGCCGGCGTTCTCAAGTGTGCTACCGATGAGCCTGGGGTCACCCGCGACATCGAGCGCGTCCTGCGCGCGACCGCGCAGGCTCACCGCAGGACCGGAGTGCCCATCTCCACCCATACTCACGCTCGCAAAAGAGTCGGACTCGAGCAGCAAAGAATCTTCCTCGACGAAGGTGTCGATTTGTCCCGGGTGGTGATCGGTCACTCCGGCGACACCACCGAGCTTGATTACCTGGAGACGTTGATCGGGAACGGGTCCTACCTCGGCATGGATCGCTTCGGCATCGACACCATTCTCTCGTTCGAGGATCGCGTGCACACGGTGGCTCAAATGTGCCAGCGCGGTCATGCCCGCCGCATGGTGTTGTCGCACGACGCCGCCTGCTTCATGCACTGGTTGCCCGAGCGGGCGCTGCCGGTCATCCTTCCTCGATGGCATTACCTCCACATCCACAATGATGTGATCCCAGCGCTGAAGCAGAAGGGCGTGACCGACGATGAGTTGAAGGAAATGCTGGTCGAGAACCCGCGCCGCATTTTCGAGAAGCAAGGACCGTACTGAAATGACGTCGGCGGTCAGCGGCCGCTGAACTTTGGGCCACGTTTCTCCAGAAAGTGCGCCACCCCTTCTTTGAAGTCTTCACTCCGGAGACTCGCCACCATCTCCACTACCGAAAGATCGAAGGATTCCGCCAGCGTCTGGAACAGTCCCACGTACACCTGCCGCTTGATCACACCCAGCGAGCGGGGGCTGACGCTGGACGCCAACTGGACGGCGTGCTCGTGGATGGTTGCTGCGAAGCCGTCCTGGGGAAAGACCCGGTTGACCAGCCGCAGGCCCAGCGCTTCGGATGCGGTGATGTGCCGGGCGGACAGCAGCAAATCGAGGGCATCGGGCAGACCCACAATGCGCGGCAGCATCCAGGCCATGCCGTACTCCGCGATGAGCCCACGCTGCGCGAAGGTCGTGCTGAAGCGCGCACTCTCCGCCGCCCAGCGCAGGTCACAGTAGAGCGCAATCACCAGGCCCAGGCCTACGGTTGGCCCGTTAATGGCGGCGATCACGGGTTTGGCGACGTCGAGAAAATAGGAAAACTTCCGCTGAAAATCCGGCAGCCGACCTGCCTGCGGGGCGCCCCCGGCCTGAATCCGCCGGGTGACATCTTTATCCAGTCCCTGAGTAGCGACGGCGCTCAGCAACGACATGTCGGCGCCAGCGCAAAATCCCCGGCCCGCTCCCGTCAGCACGATCGCCCGTACGTTCTCGTCCCGCTCCGCCTCCTCTACTGCGGAACGGACCTCCGCCTCCATGGTGGCGGTCCAGGCATTCAGTTTGTCCGGACGATTCAGGGTGATGGTTCCAACTCGATCAGCAACTTCGTACATCGTCTCCTGCGTTGGCATGGACACCTACCCTCGACTAGCAGCAGCGCGGTTTCCAGGCGCAAGCACTGTGCTCTGCCTGGCTTTCGCCGTTCCAGCGTCAGCGGCCATCCCGGGATGTGGGGCCGGGATGGATCGCATATGCGACTCCAGGAAGCGCTGCCTCAAAAGCCAAACCGCAGTCCAAAGCTGATTTGGCGTGGAAGGTTGGCCGATCGGAACGACAGTGGCGTACTCAAGTCGCTCGCCGTCCGGGGTGCATACCCCGCATATCGATAGGGGCCGTTCAACAGATCCACGTTCCCCTCTCCAGTCGGCACGATCGCGGAAGCGGGGGAGCCGGCATAAACGGCGCCGGCCGGCTGATACGTGTTCGGGAAAATGTTGTTCACGGAACTGAAGTTGGTACGATTGAGGATGTCGGTCGCCTGCACAATCACATCGAAACGCATGCCGCGCTCACGGCTAAGGTACAGAGCCTTCGAAGCCCGCATGTCCCAGCTGTAAAACGCCGGCCCAATCCCGGTGTTCCGGCCCTCGTTATACGGACGGGCTTCGCTA
>Ga0187782_10002220_pt1 | contig 14237 bp, 8 predicted proteins | sample 0715_SJ02_MP15_2_FD_132454 | JGI IMG/M metagenome (GOLD analysis project Ga0187782, IMG submission 132454) | Tropical peat soil microbial communities from peatlands in Department of Meta, Colombia - 0715_SJ02_MP15_20_MG | ecosystem: Environmental > Terrestrial > Soil > Wetlands > Peat | place...
CCGCCGCCTTGTGAAGCCATCCGACGCAAAGGCCCGCATCGACGAGGCCGCCGAAGGCGGGGGAAAGAAAGCCGGTCAGCACATGGCGCGGAATGAGGCCTGAAAAATGCTCGTCCAGCATCGGGCCGTTCGGAAGATAAGCCCACGGCCCGTCGATGCGCCGCCAGGCGAACGCGCCCATCCACCGCCCGTCCCACGGCGTGCCCTCGCGGGCGCGAAGCTCGAGGTTCGGGAAATTGTGCCGATCGGAGAGCGGGAGTTTTCGCTTAACGTCTATCAGCGCGTCGGGACGATTGGCGACGAGCAGCGCCTTGCGCCCGGAAATCAGCGCCTCGCGGAGCGGCGTCGTCAGTGACGTGGCGAGAAGCGCGTCGGCGTTCTCGCGCGAGGCGGCCGAATTCGGCCAATTCAGGCAAGCGAGAATTTCCAGGGCGCCGTCGTCCATCGGATAGAGCGCAGGCGTCGTGGCGCTGAGCGGCGGCGCGACGCAGAATTCGACGACGTTTTCAGAGAGCAGCGCGCCGCCGGCGTCGCGCGCCTCGAGCGCAAGGGTCTGGACGCGGATGCTCTCCGTCGCCGGCGCGCTCAAGGTCAGCGTCGCAGGCTCCGGCCCGATCGGGCCCAAGCCTTCCTCGGCGCCGAAGCGCCAGCGCAGCGTCGCGCCCTGAGGCGCGGGCGCGGCGCCCGCCAGGCGCACTTTGACCTCGAAGATTTCCCCCGCCGCGATCGCGGTTCGATCGGCGCGGGCGATGATGAGGAACGGCCTTTGCAGATTGGCCAGACGATCGGCGAACCGACGCAGATTGTTTTCGACGTCCATCAGGCCGTTCGACTCCCACTGAACGTCGTTGAGCTCGGTGATGACGTAGCCTGAAAGAGGCGCCGCCCAGCGCAGCGTCTCGATCTGGAATTTGAGGGCGCGATATTGGTGCTCCTGCGCGGCGTCGACAAAGGCGTCGAGGTCGCCGAAGATCGGCGCCAATTGCATGTCGCGAAAGCGACTTTCGACGCCGTGCGGATAGGCGGCGCCCTCATTCCAGTCGTGGCCGCTCTCAAACCACCAGGGCTCGCGGCCTTGAGCGTCGCGAATGTCGTTGACGTGAGGCAGGCCCCAGACGCCGAATTCCGAACAGATCAGCGGCTCGTCGCCTCGCTTCACGGCGTCGCCGTGCGGCGACCAGGGAAATGCGGCGCGAGCCGCGAAGGCGCTCGTGGTTTGTTCGAAAAAGGCGTTGCTGAGGGGAAAGCCTGCGTACCAGTGAAAATCCTCGATGTCGGTCTTCAGGTGATAGTTGCGCGGGAAACAGGGGGAATTGTCGACGACAAGGCGCCCCTCGGCGAGGCTCTTGGCCCAATCGAAAGTCTCGACCAGCCAGCGGCGGTCGTCCGGATTGTCGTCCAAGTCGATGCCCCACCCCTCGTTGAAGAGGGTGAGGATGGCGATCGAGGGATGATGGCCGTGCGTCGCGATTACGCCCGCGAAGACGCGCTTGACCGCCTCGCGCGTCGCGGGCGCGAGAAACTGAGCATAGGGCATGTCGAGCCACACGACGAGGCCGAGGCGGTCGGCGAGCTCGAAATAGAGCTTGTCGGGAATTTTGACGTGGCAGCGCAGCGTGTTGAGGCCGAGCGCCTTGGCGTTGAGAAAACGGCGCTCGAGCGCGCTTGCGTCCTTGAATCGGCAATCCTCTTGGCTGTGCCAATCCTGATCGAGCGCGCCAAACATGAAGAACGGTTTTCCGTTGAGGACGAGCTTGCCGTCTCGGGCCTCGAAGAGCCTAAAGCCGACGTCGCGGGCGACGCTGTCCTTGACGGCGACGCCGACGATGAGGCTCGCTTCGACGCGATAGAGGTTCGGCGCCTCGGGCGACCAGAGGTCGACGTCGTCGATCGCCAGCCTGACAGAGAATTCGCCGCCCGTCGCAAAGTCACGGGCCGCGATCGCGCGGCCATCTTTTGAGACCGTCACGCGAACGATCGCCGCGTCGGGCGCCGTGTGGCGGCCGGAAACGGCGAGACTGTGCGCGCTCAAAGTCGTTCGCGCGTCGAAGGCGATCGTCGCAAAATGCTCCGCCTCGCGCGCCTCGAGCCGACATGGCTTCCAGACGCCCCCATGGACGCCGTACCAATCCTGTTTTCCGGCGAGCGTCGTTGCGAAGCTCGAACGCGCGTAGTCGCGGTCGTCGGGCGCGCGCGCCTCGACGCCGAGCGCAAATTGCATCGCGCCGTCGAGAGGGTCGGTCAGGTCGACCTCGATCGTCGTCCAGCCGTCGGGATGGTTGGCGACCGGCAAGTCGTCAATCAGGATCGTCGCCTCGTGGAACACGCCCTCCATGATCAGCACGACGCGCTTGCCTGCCCAATCGGCGGGAAGCTCGACGTCGCGGCGATAGCGGCCGAGGCCCTGCGCGTTGCGCAGCTCGGGGAACTGCGTTTGCCATATTCCAGGGACATGACATGGGCGCCAGCCCTCGCCGAGCGTCGCGGCGGGGCCGTCGAAGGAAAATTCCCACAAGCCCTCGAGGCTCAGCGTCGGGCGTGAGGCGGGCATAAAAGGTCTCCGGGGTTTTCTTCGCGCTCCCGGTCTCTTGAGACCGGCGGAAGGCTTGAGACTGACGGGCTTGAGCGTTTGGGAAGGCGGCGGTCGAGAGGCTCCGCTCTCTTCCCTTTATTCCTGCCACATGAAGCCTTTGGCGTCTGTCCATCGCCCGTAAGGACGCGACGCCGGCGGGCTGCTCAAGGGTCAGACGAGGCGCCGCCGCCAAGGTGAGAGCGCGCTATTTCGACTTGCACCTCCTTGTTTTTGTTAAAATATCCAAAAAGCTGATACAGTTCTCGGCTGCGCCGGTCGCACGGCGCGATTGGGCGCGGCGATGGCGCGGAATTTCCTGGTGATCGACCCGGCGGAGCGGCCCGACGTGCTGCGCGGCCTCGCTTCGCCCGTGCGCGTGCAGATCTTGAAGCACCTGCATCGCGGGCAGGGCGTCAACGTCAACGACATCGCCGGCGCGCTCAAGCTGCCGCAATCGACCGTCTCGTCGAACCTGCAGGTGCTCGAAGAATCCGGCCTCATCCGCACCGAGACCCACAAGGGACGCAAGGGCAACCAGAAGCTTTGCTTCTCCTCGTTCGACGAAGTCCTGGTGATGTTCCGCGACGAGCTCGCGGAAGCCTCCGACAATCGCATCGAGGTCGCGATGCCGATCGGGCTCTACACGAGCTGCGAGGTGAGCGCGCCCTGCGGGCTCTGCTCGCCGCAGGGCATCATCGGATTGCTCGACGTGCCCGGCACGTTCCTCAATCCCGACCGCATGAACGCCGGGCTCATGTGGTTCACGCACGGCTTCGTCGAATATCAGTTTCCCAACAACGCGCGCCTCGTCGGACGCGAGGTGACGGCGCTCGAATTCTCGATGGAGCTTTCCTCCGAAGTGCCTGGCACCGCGTCGGACTGGCCCTCCGACATTTCGGTCGTCATCAACGGGCTCGGCGTCGGCACATGGACGAGCCCCGGCGATTACGGGGACAAGCGCGGCGTCTACACGCCCGACTGGTGGAAGCTGAAAGGCAGCCAATACGGCAAGCTCAAGAGCTGGCGAGTGACGCCGGAAGGCTCGTTCGTCGACGGCGTGAAGCTGTCGGCGGTGAGCCTGCGCGATCTCGACATATCGGCGCATCATTCGATCAGGTTGCGCATCGAGGTGAAAGCCGACGCGCGCCATCCCGGCGGCGTCAACATCTTCGGCCGAGGTTTCGGCAATTACGACCAGGACATCGTGCTGACCGTGACGATCGCGCGGTGAGGCGGGCGGGGCGACTGGCGCGGCCTTGAAGCGCTCGTCTTCGCCTTACAGCGCCGTCCCATCCTCGGCGAAAAGATGCGACTGGGCGGCTTCGACGGCGAGGCCGATCCCGTCCCCGGAATTCGCTCGCATGTCGCCTTCGCCCTCGACGACGAGCTGGCCGGCCGGCGTGTCGACATAGAGGATCGTCGTGTTGCCGAGCGGCTCGACGATGGCGATCTTGCCGGAAAAGGACGCTGACGCGTCGTCCGCCGAGAGGATCTGCAAATGCTCGGGCCGGACGCCGAGCTCGATCTCGCCCTCTCTCGCCGCGTCGCCCCTGACGGGGATTTTCGCGGTCTTGCCGCCGGGCAGCGAAACTTCGGCGCTGACGCCGTTTTGGCCTTTAAGGGCGACCTTGAAAAAGCTCATGCTCGGCGAGCCGATGAAGGAGGCGACGAACTTGTTGGCCGGGGCGTTATAGAGCTCGAGCGGCGAACCGACCTGGCTGATGCGGCCCTTGTCGAGCACGACGATCTTGTCGGCGAGCGTCATCGCCTCGACCTGATCGTGGGTGACGTAGATCATCGTCGTCCCTAAGTGCTTGTGGAGCTTCGCGAGCTCGACGCGCATTTGCACGCGCAGCTTCGCGTCGAGATTGGATAAGGGCTCGTCGAACAGAAAGACGAGCGGCTCGCGCACCAGCGCCCGGCCGATGGCGACGCGCTGGCGCTGGCCGCCGGAAAGCTGCGCGGGCTTGCGGTCGAGCAGCGGCTCGAGCTGCAGCATGCGCGCGACTTCCTCGGTCTTCTGCGTCTGAACCGCCTTCGCGACGCCGGCGATGGAGAGCGAGAAGGCGATGTTCTGTCTCACCGTCATGTGCGGGTAAAGCGCATAGGACTGGAACACCATGGCGATGCGGCGCTTGGCCGGCGGCGTGTCGGTGACGTCCACGTCGTCGATGAAGCACTGGCCCTCGGTGATCTCCTCAAGCCCCGCGATCATGCGAAGCAACGTCGATTTTCCGCACCCCGACGGCCCGAGCAGCGCCGTGAACGAGCCCCTGTCGACGGTCAGGCTTAAGTCGGTGATCGCCTGCACCGCGCCGTATCGCTTGGTGACCTGTCTCATTTCGACGCTGTGCATGCGGATCGCCCTAAACGTTGCTTGGAAGTCTTCGCCGAAGGCCTGCGCGGGCCGCGGCGGAAACGATGGGTCATGGCGGGAGATCAGCGCGACGAAGCCGCAACATGCGCGAGGCCACGGAACGCTTCCCTAGCCCTTGATGCCCGCCGAGAGCATGATCGCCTGCGTCACGCGGCGCTGGAAGATGAGATAGACGACGGCGACGGGCAACGCCGCGAGCATGGCGGTCGCCAGGTCGCGCGCGTATTTCACGCCGAAGGCGTCGAAGACCTGGGTGATGCCGACGGTGACGTTCATCTTGTCCTGCTCGGTGACGGCGAGGAACGGCCAAAGAAACAGGTTCCACGCGGCGATGAAGGTGATGATGGCGAGCGCGGTCGTCACGCCCCAGTTCATCGGCAGATAGAGGCGGAAGAGAAGCTGAAAGTCGTTGGCGCCGTCGATCACCGCCGCCTCGCGGAAATCCTTCGGCACCGAATCGAAGAACTGCTTGTAGATGATGACGGTGACCGGCGCGATGAGCTGCGGCGCGACGACGCCGGCGAGCGTGTTGATCATCCGAAAGCCTGAGAGCAGGATGAAGTGGTTCACGATCAGCGCCTGGATCGGCACCATGAAGCTTGCAAGAATCATGAACCACAGGAGCCGCCGGCCCGGAAACTTGAGCTGCGAGATCGCGTAGCCGGCCCCCGCCGCCATGACGACGACGATCGCCGTCACCGCGCCCGAGGTGATGAGCGAGTTCACGTACCAAAGGCCGATCTTGGTGTCGAAGAGGACGTGCCCGTAGTTTTCGAACGTGAAGTGCTCGGGCCAGAGCTCGACCCCGGCGCGAATGACCTCGGGCTCGGGCTTGAACGTCGTCACCACGGCCCAATAGAGCGGAAATGCCCAGAGGATCGCGCCTAAGAGCGTCAGCAGCGTCAGGACGAGGCCCGCGAGATCGAGCGCCTTGACGCGGCGCAGCCGGCGGGCCGCGACCTGGGCCTCGATCGCCGCGCTGCGCTCGACCGCCGCCGTCACCGCTCGCCCCTCGCGCGCAGGAGCTGGTACTGCAGCACGGAAAAAACAACGATGACGAGGAACAGGACGAGCGAGGCCGCGTCCGCGAGGCCGCCATGGTTCACCTGGAAGGCCTGCTTGTAGATATATTGCACCATCACCATCGTCGCGTCGGTGCGGACGTTGGCGGCGAACAGATAGACCTGGTCGAAGATTTTTAGCTGCAGGATGAGCTGGATGGTCAGCACCAACACCGTCACCGGCCAGATGAGCGGCCAGGTGATGGAGCGGAACTGCCGCCAGCGTCCGGCGCCGTCGAGCGCCGCCGCCTCGTAGATCTCGGTCGAGATGTTGCGGATGCCGGCGACGAACAAGAGAACGTTGAAGCCGAGCAGCCACCAGATCGTGACGAAAGCGACCGCCGGCATGAAAAGCGGCAGCGTGCGGAAGACCGAAACATGCTGGCCGTCGGTGAAGGGCGTGATCAGGTTTTGGGCGATCCCGAAATCCTTGTCGAACATCCAGTTCCAGATGCGGTAAACGACCGAAACGGGGAGGATGTAGGGGAGAAAGAAGGCGGCCAGCACCACGCTCTGCAGCCAGCCTTTCAGGCGATTGACGCCGACCGCGACGACGAGGCCGAGCAAGGTGCTCGGAACGACCGAGAGAACGACGAAATAGACCGTGTTCCAGATCGCGGTCGCGAACAGCCGGTCGGTCGTCAGGCGCCAGAAGTTCCTGAAGCCGACCCACGCGCCCTCGCCGATCAGCGGCGCGTCGGTGAAGCTGTACTCAACCATCTTGATCGTCGGGTAGACGAACAGCACGCCGTAAATGACGATGAACGGCGCCATCAGCACATAGGCGGTCGCGATCTCGGTGCGCTTGCTTTTCAGCATCGCGGGCGGCTGTCTCCGCTCCCCCTTTCGCCACCTTAAGCCAATCCGGCCGGCGCCGTCATCGGGCGCCGGGGATTTTGCTTTCAGATAAGAAGGGGAGGCCTACTTCGCCTGGCTCTGCAGATCGTCGCGCATCTGCTTGGCGGCGTCGGCGGCCTCCATCTCGCCGGCGATCGCCGGGACGATGTAGTTGCCGGCCGCGTCATAGACGGGCGAGGCGACGCCCGCCAGGATCGACACCGGATCAAAGACCGCCGTCGCGGCGAGCGAGGAATAGTCGGAGTTCGGCTTCAGCGCCTTGAACTCGGCGCTGTTCTGCGTCGGCACGAAGGCCGGCACGTGGCCGCCGCCCGCCCATTCTAGCGAGTGCAGATTGAACCAGTGGACCGTGTCGAGCACGAGCTTGCGCTTGGCGGGGTCGACGGGATTGCCCTTGCGGTCGGGGATCGCGAAGGAATGGCTGTCCGCCCAGGTCGCCGGATGCTTGTAGAAGGTCGGGATCTGGACCGCGCCCCAATCAAACAGCGCGCCCTTCTTGGCGAGGTCGACCATGGTCGGGACCTCCCAGACGCCGTTGATGTGCATGGCGACCTTGCCCGACGTGAAGAGCGCGATCGACGCCGGGTACTCGGTCTTGGCGGGCGTCCAGCCGCTCTTCACCCATTTCTGGACCTCGGCGATCGCCGTCGTCGCCTTGTCGAGATTGTCGCCGTCGAGGAACTTGCCGTCCTTTAAGAACTCGCCGTCCTGCTGGTTGAGCAGCGTATAGAAGATGCGCCAAGCCGAAGCGTTGTCGTCGGGAATGGAGAGCGCCGCGACGTCCTTGGTCGTGAGCTTGGCGAGCGCGGCGTCCCAATTGGCGGCGCCGTCGAGGCCCTTGGGCTTGCCGTCGTCGCCGAGCAGCCCCGCCTTCTTTAGGAGATCCTTGTTGTAGTAGAGAATGATCGAATGAATATCGAGCGGAATGCCGTATTGCTTGCCGTCGGTCCCTTGCGCGGCCTTCCAGTTGGCGGGGCCAAAATCGCTCGCCTGAATGCCGGAAGCCTTCATCTCGTCGGGCGTGATCACGCTGAGCGAGCCTGTGGAGATGCCGAGCGGCATGCGCGATTCGTGATAGGTCATCACGTCCGGCCCTTGCCCGACGGCGGCCGACGTCTGCACCTTGCTGTAGAACGGCACGCCCCAATCAAGGGTGGTTGCTTGGATTTCGACCGTGCCGGCGTGCTCCTTGTTGAACTCGTCGATCATCGCCTTCATGCGCACGCCGTCGCCGCCGCCGAGGAAGTCCCACCAGACGATGGTGTCCTTAGCGTGCGCCGCGCCGACGCCAAGCGCCGTCGTCATCAAAGCTACGGTCAGGAATCTGCGGATCATTGGTGTCCTCCCGATGGGTTCACGTCGGAGCCCGCCTTGTTCTTTTGCGGGCGCCCGAGATGCGCGACGAAGGAAGGGCCGCCTTCCAACGACCGCGCCCAAAACCATAGTGGCGGCGCGCTTTAGGATCAATAGCTGCGATATATATCGAGTTTGATGGTTCAATGACTTGAATCCATCCGATCGACGGAAGTTTTGCCCCGATGCTGCGACGCTTAAAGCTGCGCTTTCCCCTCGATTTCTTGCGTCCTTCGGACGCAGCGCCAAGCCGACGACGACGCGCGGGCCGCGCCTTGCAAAGGGACGCGGCGAGGCGCCGCCTTAAGGTCGCCTGTTTTATATATCGGGAAATCTGATAAAGATCGTCGAGACAGGAGGGGGAAGCGCCATGAAAGCGTCGGTCACCGCGCACAGGGACTATGTGATTTCGGCTATCGACGGCCGCCTTTACGGCGCTTTTCTCGAACATCTCGGCCGCGCGATCTATACCGGCATCTACGAGCCCGGCCATAAGACCGCGCGCCCCGACGGCCTGCGCGGCGACGTGATCGAGCTTGTCAAGGACCTGAAGGTCCCCGTCGTTCGCTATCCCGGCGGCAATTTCGTCTCCGCCTACAATTGGGAGGACGGCGTGGGCCCGCGCGAGACGCGCCCGACGCGGCTTGATCTTGCTTGGCACACGTCCGAATCGAACGCCGTCGGCGTGCACGAATTCGCCGACTGGTGCGCTGCGGTCGATGCCGAGATGATGCTCGCCATCAATCTTGGCTCCCGCGGCTTGGACGAAGCGCGCAACTTCGTCGAATATGTGAACGGCCCGACGGGCAGCTATTGGGGCGACCTGCGCAAGAAGAACGGCCGGGCCGAGCCGTTCGCCGTCAAGCACTGGTGCCTCGGCAACGAGATGGACGGGCCGTGGCAGGTCGGCCACAAGACGGCGCACGAATATGGGCGGCTCGCCAACGAGGTCGCGAAAACGCTGCGCGCCTTCGACAAGTCGCTCGAGCTCGTCGTCTGCGGCTCGTCGAATTCCGACATGAAGACTTACCCCGAGTGGGAGCGCGTCGTCCTTGAGCACGCCTACGACGCGGTCGATCACATTTCCCTGCACATGTATTTCGCCAACCGCGGCAAGAACGCGGCGAATTATCTGGCGCTCAACCACAAGCTCGACGCCTATATCGGCGCGGTCGCGGCGACGATCGAGGCGGTCAGAGCTTTGAAGCGCTCGAAGAAGCGCGTCACCATTTCCTTCGACGAGTGGAACGTCTGGTATCACTCGAACAGCGAAGACCGCGCGGTGCTCGACGGCCACAAGGGCTGGCCGCACGCGCCGCGGCTCTTGGAGGACGTCTACAATTTCGAGGACGTGCTGCAGGTCGGCTGCATCCTCAACACCTTCATCCGCCGCTCGGACGTCGTGAAGATCGCCTGCATCGCCCAGCTTGTGAACGTGATCGCGCCGATCATGACCGAGCCCGGCGGCCCGGCATGGCGGCAGACGATCTATTACCCCTATTATCTGGCCTCGAATTTTGGACGGGGCGTCGCCTTGCAGCTCGCGGTCCATTCGCCGACTTACGAGGCGGAGGCCGCCGACAACGCGCCCTATCTCGACATCGCCGGCGTCCATGACGAGAAAGACGAGACGATCACGCTCTTCGCCGTCAACCGCCACGGCGGCGAGGCGCTGGAGCTGACCGCCAATCTGATCGGCTTCGGCGCGCTCAAGGTCGTCGACCACCAGGTCATGGCCTACGGCGATCTCGAGGCCGTCAACGACATTCACAACCCGAACGCCGTGACGCCGAAACCGGGCAAAGGCGCAAGAGTGAACGCCGGGCACTCGCTCCTCGCGCATCTGCCGCCCTATTCCTATCAGATGATCCGGCTCGGCCCGGCGAGAGACTAGGCGGGGCGATTCGGCGCAAGCCTCCCTTCTCTTTTTGGGAACATGCGCCCCTGTCCCTAAAGCGAAGCGAAGTCCTTGCCAGGTCGCTCGGCCGGCCTCCCCTTCTCAGCGAAAGCCGGGCGCGCTCGACTTCGCGGGCGCCGCTTAAGAACGAACGGCCTAACGTCGCTTTAAGGCTGGAGCGCCTGGCGGAGCGCGGCGAGCGCCGCGCCGTCGACGTAGATTTTGCAGACCTCGTTCTCGCCTTCCTCGCGGCCGAACCATTCCTTTTCGTCGCGCCAGAAGAGCCTGGCCGACTTGTCCCTGACGAGGTTTTGCAGCGCGGCGTTGATCTCCCGGCCGGGCCCGTCGGTGAACGCGTCCCAATCGCGGACCCCGAAATTTTGCTTAACCTCTCCCCACGTGATCCAACCGTCGTTGGCGGCGATGTGATTGCAGAAGCGGATCTGCCGGTCGTCGAGGCCCGCCAGCAGCTCATCGACCTGAGATTTGTTCAGCGGCGTGCTCTTGATCTCGGCCGGCGCTTCAACGCGGAAGATTTGCGCGATGAGATTGGCGTCGACCTCCACCTTGGCGACGACCTCGCCGTCCAATCGCACTTCGAACTTCACCATCTTAAGACCTCTTCAAAGCGGGCGCTGAAGCTCTGCGCCCTGATCGGTTGAGAGCGAGGCGCGACGGGATCAGCCCCGATCGGGAGCGGAAAGCGCGGCGCTGAGCTGAAGCGAGGCGGATCCGCGCCGAATTTGCGGGCCGCGACGAAGGCGCTCAACGACGACGTGCTCGTATAGGTCGCGCAATTGCTCAGGATTGCAAAGCTGCGTTCCCGGCGCAAGCAGCGCCGCGGACGCCGCCGCGACCGCGTGATGGAAGGACTCCTCCATCGTGTCCCCGCAGGCCATGGAAAAGAGCATGGCGCCTAAGAAACTGTCGCCCGCCCCGACCGCGCCGATCACCGTCACCGGGAGCGGATCGGCGCGCCACGCGCCCTCGGCGGTGACCAACATCGCGCCCTGGCCGCCAAGCGTCAAAGCCACGGCGCGCGCCTGCCCCGACTGGATGAGGTCTTCGCACGCGCCGACGCGCGAAGCGTCGTCTAAGAGCTCCTTCGCCGTCAGGTCGCGCAATTCCTGCAGGCTCGGCTTCACCACGTCCACTCCACGCGCAAGCGCCGCCTCAAGCGGCGGGCCTGAGCCGTCGACCGCGAACGGCGTTTTACGGTCGCGCGCGATCTCGGCAAGCCTCGCATAAAAGTCGTCGGGCACGCCGGGCGGAAGGCTGCCGCTTGCGACGACGAAATCAACCGGCTCCTGAAACGTCGCGAACGCCTCAAGACAGCGCCTCCATTCGGCCTCGCTGAGGAACGGCCCAGGCAGGACAAAGCGAAACTCCTCGCCCGTCGAGGTCTCGCGGGCGGTGAAGTCCTCGCGCGTCTCTTCCTTGATCGGGACGACGACGCTCTTAAGGCCCTCTTCGCTGACGAGGCGCTCGAGCAATTGGCCGGTCGCGCCGCCCGAGGGAAAGAGCGCGGTCGCCTCAGCGCCGAGCCTTCGGGCGACGCGCGCGACGTTGATGCCGCCGCCGCCGGGATCGAGACGCGCCGGGCCGCAGCGCAGTTTTCGCGTCGGCTCGACCTTGGCGACCGACGTCCAGATGTCGATGGCCGGATTCATCGTGACGGTGAGAATGTGCGCCATCTTAGCGCGGGATCCCCACCGGCGCGCCGCGGCGGCGACATCGGGGCTGAGCGGATTGTTGCGGCATCGCCAAAAGGACGGCCTCCAACGCGTCTTTGCTCAAGGAAGCATTCTTAAGGCGGCCTCTTGGCCCGCGCCGCCGGAAGCGACCATAAGCGCCCCAAACGAGCTTCCGAAGGCGCCACGGTGCCGTCGCCGGCTCTAAGGCGCGCTGATCTACGTCAACCGACCCGACGGCGGCGCAAAGGCGCTAAACGCCGCAGCGCGGTCTGCGCCTGACGCAGATCAATGTGTTCGAGCCCACATTCGTTGTCTTAGGCGAACGAGAAAGTCACCGGGAGGCTCGGCCGTGGACAATTCGCCAAACACCGTTCGCTGGTTCAAAGACATCTCGATCAACGACGTGCCGCTCGTCGGCGGCAAGAACGCCTCGCTCGGCGAAATGTATCGCGAGCTTTCCTCGCAGGGCGTGCGCGTGCCGAACGGCTTTGCGCTGACCATTCAGGCCTATTTCGAGCCGCTCCAGCGTTCCGACGCCTGGGAGCGCCTGAAGGCGGCGCTTTCCGGCCTCGACGTTACGAACGTCGAAATGCTCGCCGAGCGCGCCGCTGAAGCGCGCCGCATCGTCTATGAGGCGACCGACGTCGATGACTTGCGCGAGACGATCGCCGAAGCTTACCAAGAGCTCGAGGAGGAATATGAGCCCAACGTCGCGGTCGCCGTACGCAGCTCCGCGACCGCCGAAGACCTGCCGACCGCGAGCTTCGCCGGACAGCACGAGAGCTATTTAAACATCTCCGGCGTCGAGGACGTATTCGAAGCCTGTCGGCTGTGCTTCGCCTCGCTCTTCACCGACCGCGCGATCGTCTACCGCGTCAACAATAAGTTCGACCATTTCAAGGTCGGGCTGTCGGTCGGCGTGATGAAGATGGTGCGCTCCGACCGCGCCTCGAGCGGCGTGATCTTCACCCTCGACACCGAGTCCGGCTTCCGCGACGTCGTGCTCGTCACCGGTTCTTACGGCCTTGGCGAGAACGTCGTTCAAGGGAAGGTCGATCCCGACGAGTTCTTCGTGCACAAGCCCACGTTCCGGCAGGGTTTTCGCGCCGTGCTGCGCAGGACGCTGGGACCAAAGCAACTGACGATGACGCTGGCCAAAGGCCACACCGGCTCGACAACGCGCGACGAGCCGACGCCCTTAGAGAAGCAAACGCGTTTCTGCCTCGAGGACGCCGAGGCCCTCACGCTGGTCGACGCCGCCCTCAAGATCGAAGAGCACTACTCGCGTCGCGCCGGCCGCCCGTCGCCCATGGACATCGAATGGGCGAAGGACGCCGAAGACGGCGAACTCTACATCGTTCAGGCGCGCCCCGAGACCGTCGCGTCGCGGAAGTCCGCGGCGCTTCTCGAGACTTATGCGCTCAAGGGCAAGGGCGTCTCGCTGGTGACGGGCAAGGCGGTCGGCGAGAAGATCGGCGTCGGAATCGTCAGGGTCATCACTTCGACTGACGGCCTCAAAACCTTCCGCCCCGGCGAAGTGCTCGTCGCCCCGTCGACCAGCCCCGACTGGGAGCCGGTGATGAAGACCGCCGGCGCGATCGTCACCGATCACGGCGGGCGAACCTGCCATGCGGCGATCGTCGCCCGCGAGCTCGGCGTGCCTGCGGTCGTCGGCACCGAAAAGGCGACTTTGGTTTTGAAGACCGGAATGCGCGTGACGATCTCCTGCGCTGGCGGCGAAGCGGGCGAGGTCCTGGAAGGCGAGGTTCCCTTCGACGTGACGCGCGTCGACGTCTCGCGCCTGGCGATGCCGAAGACGCAGATCATGGCCAATCTCGGCAATCCCGATCTCGCCTTCCGGACGGCGATGCTGCCGAACGCGGGCGTCGGTCTCGCCCGCATGGAGTTCGTCATCAACGAATTCATCGGCGTGCATCCGATGGCGATCATGCATCCGGAGCGCGTGTCAAAAGCCGACAAGGCGACAATCAGAGAGCGCGCCAAAGGCTTCGCGAGCCCGCGCGAATATTTCGTGCGAAATCTCGCCGAGGGCATCGGCACGATCGCCGCCGCCTTTTATCCGAAGCCGGTGATCGTGCGCCTCTCCGATTTCAAGACGAACGAATACGCGGCGCTCATCGGCGGCGAGGCGTTCGAGCCGAAAGAGGCCAATCCGATGATCGGCTTCCGCGGCGCGGCGCGCTACGCGCATCCGGCCTACGCAGACGGCTTTGCGCTCGAATGCGAGGCGCTGAAGCGCGTGCGCGAGACGTTTGGCTTGAAAAACCTGTTGCTGATGGTGCCGTTCTGCCGGCGCGTCGACGAGGCCGAGAGGGTTCTGGCCGCCTTGGCGAGTCACGGCCTGAAGCGCGGCGAGCAAGGCCTTCAGGTCTACGTCATGTGCGAGATCCCCAACAACGTCATC
>Ga0187782_10002222_pt1 | contig 14234 bp, 12 predicted proteins | sample 0715_SJ02_MP15_2_FD_132454 | JGI IMG/M metagenome (GOLD analysis project Ga0187782, IMG submission 132454) | Tropical peat soil microbial communities from peatlands in Department of Meta, Colombia - 0715_SJ02_MP15_20_MG | ecosystem: Environmental > Terrestrial > Soil > Wetlands > Peat | place...
AACCGTGCCGCGTCTTCGGTCCGACAGAAGTATTCGCTGCGAAACAGTTCCTGCGTGCAGATGATCTGGGCGCCGCGCCGGGCTGCCTCGCGGATTTTTTCACAGGCACGCGCGAGATTTTCACTCGCATCCTTCGTGCAGCGCATCTGCATCAGCCCGACCACAAATTTTTCGTTCATCTCGGCCATCGTATCACGCGCGCATGACAGCCCCAACGCCTTCGTCGCACGGCACGGTCAAGTTCCCTGCGTGGAACGGTTCCGCAAGCGGAATGGTTCGAAGCGGGGCGCTGACAGGGGTCTTTCGGCAGAGGGCCGTCGCAAAAGAGCAACCGAGGTGGGTGAAACCCTTAGGGGCCAGGCGAACCATGACCAAGGGTCATGGCTTCGAAGCTTGCCTCTTGCTAGAGAGTGCGTTCGATGGCGTTGGACATCGCGCGCGACGCGCCGTACACCGTCTTCATCGATGGTGGCGGCGCGACCAGTCGCACGACGTGTAGCAGACGCTCCGGCTGAAATGGCTTTGCCATACAGACGACCGCTCCCAACTGGTGGCTCGCCGTGTAATCGGCGGGTTGTGCCGCACGGGTCAGCAGGATTACGGGCACGCGCTGCAGCCGCTCGTTGCGCTTGATAATCAGGCACAGGTCGTGTCCGGACATGTCCTGCGCTTCCACCTCGGCAATGAACACGGCGGGCACCGCCGTGCGAAGAATATCCAGGGCTTCCTGCGCTGTCGAGACCAAGACAACGTTATAGCCATCCTGTTGCAGGAGGTTACGCATGATTTCGGCCGTACGGCCGTCGGATTCGACCGCGAGCACCATTTGCTGCTGTTTCGCCTGCGACGGCGCGACGGAGCCGACCGAAAAAGCTCCGTTTTTGTCGGCGTCGGCTGCCTGCACGGCCGCCGCCTCAAATTGCACGGCGACTGCCCACTTCCCTCCCGCCATTTCCGTCACGCGCACGACCTCTGCGGACTGCGCCTGGTTGATCGCGTGCGCGTCGGTCGAGAAGGGAAACGTGACATGCAGGGCCTGACCTTTCCAGTAGCCCGGGCGATTGGCGACAAACAGCAGGCCATCGCGCGAGACGTCCACCGTCATGCACACTTCCTCAAATGTCTCGGGCGTGTTCGCCGTACGGATATGGAGCTGCGCGGAGATTTTCGCGCGCCGACGGCGGCGGCGCTCGACGAAGGTCGGCGAAGCACTCGCTTCTGATTTCGTATTTGTTTCGCGGACTGCGGTGGTCGATTCCATTCGTGCTGTACCCCCCAGGATTTTTTGCGGGTCTTACGCTAGATCGGCGGTCTTGCCGGCCCGCAGACTTAAATCTAGCGAGAGCGTTTTAAAGGCGAAATAGTACGAGAGTTACAATTCTCCGTTTTCCGCTAGCCCGCCTGTGTCCTGTAAGTTCGCTGTAAACAAGAGACTTACATGCCTCTCAAGAGTGCCTGTCAATTCCCGATGGCACATGACGGGTAAGAAAAAAGGGGCGTCTGCGTTGGCAGACGCCCCTGACGGTTGGGTTTCAACGCTGTTGGCTAGTGATGATCGGCCTTATCGTTGTGCTTGTCTTTGTAGATCTCGCGGCTTTCGTTGTTCTGTTGGTGCTCGACCTGGTTGCGCTCTTGCGGCGTCAGATGACCACCATTGGCCGCTCGATCGTTGTGGACTTCCTGGTGAATCGCCGCCTCCTGGTGCTCGATATGTGCGGTTTCACCCGGCGTCAGCTGGCCGGAACGAACTCCATTGGCAATTCGCTGTTGTTGGTTGAACTGCCGCTGGTTCACCGAGGCGAAGGCTGCATGCTGTGGCGTCCCGTGATTTTCCGATGCCAACATGGTGTGGTCGTGGCTCGCTGACATTTGATGTGAGACTTGATCGGTTGTGGGCTGGAAGTGCTGTTCGCGCATGGCCACCTGTTCCTGCGCCGTCGGACGCGCCGTCACCCCGCCCGGACCATTAAAGCTGGTGCGATTGACGACGGTCGTGTTGTTGATGACCGTGCGGTCGATGTACACGTTGTGAACGACCGTCTCGTTGACATGAACAACGGCGGTGTTGTAAGCGAATACGTTGCCGCGCCAGACTCCGCCGATGAAGCCGACGCCGCCGTAGCCAAAGCCGTAGTTAACCCCACCGTAGAACCCGACGTGGGGTCCCCAATAACCAGCGTGCCAGCCATACACTCCGCCAACAAACCCCCAATAGCCCGGAGTCCATAGCAGTCCTACGTGCGGCGGCGAAACCCAAACGCCCGGTACCCAGTAGTAGCCCGCCGGACCCCAGGCCCAGTAGCCGGGCGTCCAGAGGTAGCCTTCGACCGGGCATGGCGGCTGCGTATAAACCGGTATGACCGGTGGGGCAACCGTAATCGAAACAGCTACCTGGGCATGCGACACTGTCGGCAGGATGAACGTCAACGCCAAGGACAGAAGCAGAAGATGACGGAACCGCAGTAGCGACCTCATGGTAAGAGTTCCTCCCATGCTTGGTCCCGCTGCCGCTTCGAGATGGGCAGGTCGGGACACGGACCAGGTACTAGTATTATGAAATAAACGCCCCTACCTGTAAGCTCAAACTGGGGCCCCTATATCCAATCGGTAAAACCCAGCCGAGGGCGCATAGTTGCGGAGGCGACCCATCGAAGTGACCGGCGTTGACTGCCTCTGATCAGGGGAGTTACCATCGGCCGGAAGCCGCGAGACCCGGAGGTGGCGATGAAGAGGTGGCTGGTAGGTGCGGCGGCGATCTTGCTGGCCACGATGATCATCGGCGTGTCCGTCGCGGGTGCGCAGGACGATGCCGGGACTGCCGACCCCGCCATTGTTGCTGCTGCCGCGGCACCGGCTCAGGCCGTCGCGCCGGCCGAGGTTCTCCGGATGATCGACGACGGGCGCGGCGACATCGCGCTCGTTGACACGCAGCCGGCTGACGGCTACGCCGAGGAGCACATTCCGGGCGCGATCAACTACCCGTGGGTCATGCAGATCAAGAGCTTCCCGATTCCGCTTCCACGCAACAAGCTCCTGATCTTCTACGGCTCGTGCCCGAACGACACAAGCGACATGGTGAAGAAGCTCGGTGAGTTCGGTTACTTCAACATCAGGATCCTCGACGGTGGCATCGAAAAATGGCTGGAGCTGAAATATCCCGTAGCCGGCACTCGCACCGGCGCTCCGTCCACGCCTGACATCTCGCAACTTACCGCAAAGCCAGCCAAGACCAGCAAGTCTACTTCTCCGTAGACCGCACGCTGGAGAACACCGGTTCTATCTGTGAGCAAATTCCGGTGCGATAGCCAGCAAACCAAAGGGCATCCCCACGAAATCGCTAAGGGCCAGCAATAACATCGAGTGTGAAGGCAACAGCCCGCGAGGCATTTAGTGGATTGCCGTTGGCATCAAGGGCGTTGCCGGTAACCTCGAGCGGGTAGACGTCAACCGGCGTAGGGATGTTGGTGCTCGGGCCGCTGCCACCGCAGCCAGCGAGAATCAGCGCCGTCAGCCCGGCCGTCGCGAGGACCAGCCCGGTGCGTTGGCCGTCCCCGGCCCTGTACCAAATCAAAAGCATCGCGATCGATACGCCTACTGCTATCAGCAGCAGGGGAGGGAAGCGCCCGCGATGGCGAGGGATCTCCGGTCGGAGGTAAATGGCCAGCCCTTGCGCGCGCGTCACCTGCGCGCTTGACGCCGTTCCCCCGCATGGATGCGCCACAGGTGGCGCGGTCCCATGCGTCGACGATGTCACGATCACGAGGCTGAACGAGCTCGTAGAGTTGGGTGTCAGGCTCAGAGGACAGGAAGTGAAGGCGCACGTCGAAGAAATCGGCATCTTCGACGGGCAAGCGAGGGCGACCATTTCGCCATTTGCGCCGAAGACACCGTCGGCAGCCACCTGCGCATTGAGCGTGGCCGTACCACCCTGCCCGATCGTGACTTCCGTCGCCTGGCCGCTCGCGAGTGACAATTCATAGTCATCACCGGTGCCCGCGAGATTTAAGCCAACGATATCGCCCTGGGCATCGGCGACGAGGATGGGGCCCTGAAGGAGGCCCGTACTCTGGGGTGTGAAGGAGATGCTAAGTGTGCAACTGGCACCGGCGGCGAGCGTAGGTGTGCAGGTCGTGCTTTCAACCGTGAAGTTCGTCGGTGGCAGCGTCGGCGGTATGGTGGGAACCGGCGGCGTGACGGCCAGGCCCGTAACCTGCGTCCCGGAATTGTTCTCAAGTGTGTAGGTGATCTGTGGCGTCGCCCCGCCCTCCGGTTCGTTGCAGAAACTGAAAAGCCTCAGTCGGCAGGTGCTGGTAATGGGCTGCGAAAACACCAGCGCCGCAGAGCTAGATCCGGAAAGATTGAGCGAGACGGTGTCGCCTTGAGAGTCGGTTGCCGTCAGTAAGGCTGAACGTGGCCCGCCGGAGGTCGGCGTGAACGCGATCGCCAGCGTGCAGCTCGAGTTTGCCGGCAGCGACAGGCCGCACGTCGTCGTTTCGATTGTGAAATCGGAGGCGTTGAATTGAGCCGAGAGTCCGGGAATTGCCGCGAAAGCGATATTGACACCTGTCACAGGATTGGTGGACGTAAGCGTGAACGTTTGCGGTCCGCTGACCGTGCCGACGGCCTGGGGACAATAGGTGAAGGCATCGCCCGGAAGGCCCGGCCCGGGACACGAGGGAGGGCTAGGCGGCTGCATTACGAAGGTCGCACCCGTTCCCGCAATGTTCACGAAACCTGTGCCATTCAGTGTGACGCTGGCTTGCCGGAGACCGAGTGCGGTCGGCGAAAACGCAATATCGAACGAACAGCTCCCGTTCGCGGCGAAGTTACCGGTGCAGGTATTGTTGCTGATTGTAAAGTCACCCGCGGCAAAATCCCCTGCATATCCCGGGACCGCGGCAAGTCCAATCGTAACGTTGCTGGCGGCCGAGCTGAAACTCATCGTGAACGGTACGGCCGGACTCATCGTGCCCGGAATCTGGTTGCAGAAGGTCATTGCCGGACCCAGCGGGCATCCCGGCGCGGCGACCGACATGTCGGCGCTGAAGCTAAAACTGAAGCCAAGGGAGTTGGCTGTTGCCATGGCCCGTTGTTGAGCGAACGCACCCCGACTGAGGTCACCGTTGCTGCCCATAGCCGAGACAGTAGCCAGGTGGCTCCCGCGCAGCTCAGCCACCACCGCAAGGATGGTCACTCCCACCGCACAAAAGGCCAGCAAGCGCCGCACAGGCTCTCCTTTGTTCGGAAAGTTTCGAGCTTTGGATTCACGCGAAGGCGTTTGGGTTGCGCCGACGGCAGCCGTGCTGACTTCGTCGGGGCTTTGAGCCGCCCATCATAGCAGCGCTCCAGGCCGAGCGCCTAACGAATGTGGGCGCGGACGGATGGTACTGCGCAGTTGGGCGCGGCTGCGCGAAGGAGCTAGTTCGGGGAATTGATCACTTCAACGATGCGGCGAACAAATCCTTCAGCTTGCCGAAGGCCCGCTCGGCCTGGGGTGGATTGTAGGCGGCGCTGTCGGCAACGGTCCATCCGTGCTGCGCCTCGGCGTAAACTTCACTCTCGTATGTCCCGCCCCACACCTTCAGTGCGGCATTGAGTTTGTCGATCGCCTCCTGTGGCATCGTGTGGTCATTGACCGCGTGCCCGAAATACAGTCGAGGGCCCTCTGATTTCGGAATCCGCGAAAGAGCCAGATGCGGGCTCGTCGGTTTATCCGTATAGAGCCCGCCGCCATGAAATGATGCGATGGCGCCGATCTTGTTCGGTAAGGCCGCAGCCGTGCGCAGCGCCACCTGTCCCGTGAAGCAGTAGCCGACCGCACCGATCTTCGCACCACTCACAAAGCTCTGCGCCGCCAAGAAATCCGTGTAGGTCTTTGCGTCGCGCTCCATGACCTCCGGCGTGAGCGGCCCCGCAAGCTCGCCGAAGCGCTTCATCGTGCGCTCGTCACCAGCAAAATTGGGCGTAAAATCGAAAAGCTTTCCTCTGGCGGTGCGAAAGAACGGATTCACAAGGACGACGGTATAGCCCTGTTCGGCGAGCCGTTTCGCCATCGCTCGATGCGACGGACGAATCCCCATGATGTCGGGGTAATGAATGACGCCGGGGTGCTTACGTCCATCTTCGGAGTAGAGCACCGCGTCACAGTTTCCGTCTGTCGTCCGAATTTCGATCTCTTTTTCGGTCATGTTGGCTCCTCAGCTGCCCGGATAGCCGGGAAAGCTTACTACATTACGACGCTCGACGAAAAAAACGCTGCCGGCGAAGCGGTCGGTGCAAGCCATTCTGCCAGCCTTGGCCTCAGAGAAGCCTGCCCATCCAATCCGCCACCGCCGCGGTGAAGGCCTGCGGTTCTTCGAAAAACGGATGGTGGCCGCTCCGTGGGAAAATTCGTAGGGTGGCGGTGGGGAGTGTCTCTGCGACACCACTCCAAAGGATGTACGGAACCGTGTAATCGTAGCGCCCGTGGATGAGCAAGAGCGGTGTGCGCGCCGACCGCGCATCGGTGGTGACATCCCACTTGCGGGTTAACTCGCCCATCAGATGGCTGAGAAGCGCGGGCTTCGCGTCCGCCTCCGCGAAGAGGGAAGCGGCGTCCAGGTGCGAGTCGAAAAAACGCATTGGCGTCTGGGCCTCGATGACGCGGCCCATCGACGCCTCCGGTGGCAAGGTGGAGAGGTTCTCCCGTAGCACCTGCTTTCGATCCTCAGACGCATCACGGTCAAAGAATCCTGCCGCTTCAGTCGCCAGCCAGGTCATGTCGCCTCTGGGTGGCGTGCCCACCGCAATCACCCCCGAAACGCTCTGTGGGCGCCGTCGGCCGTACTCGATCGCAAGCACGCCTAGGATCGAATGGCCCAGGACGGCAACCCGCTCGACTCCCAGATCCGAGCGAATGGCCTCCAGATCATCGGTGAGCACGTCGAAGGTAAGGTCGGTCGGATTGCCGCTCGATCGTCCTCCGCCACGTAGATCGACGAAGACCAGCTCCAGAAAATCATCCAGTGGAGCCGGCATCATGCGCTCATAGGGCTTGCTACCGATGGCGGATAGAACGAGGCACGCGGTTCCTCTGCCTCGTCGTGAATAGCAAAGCTCCGCGTCTTTGACGCGAACGTTCATTCTGCGCACGTCGCCCGAGAGTGGTGCTCTCTATCGTGCGGAGCCAAGCCCACAGTGCCACGTGGGGAAGGGGCTGGGGAACGATGGATGGCGCTTTGGGTAGCGTTGCGGTACAAAGGGTCGCCCCTAAAAGCCTCTGAGCGTAACGATAGCACTCGAGAGCAAAGCCCGGGCGGTGGAAGATGACAGAGCCCGAGTTCCGGCCGTTTGAAGATGCGCCCCTGGGCACCCTCTCTGTACGGGGCTATCTTCACCGGCCGGCATATTCTTCGGGCGACGGTCTCATCCTTACCCACGGCGCTGGCGGGAACTGCCAGTCGCCGCTGCTTGTGGCGCTGGCGACTGGCTTTTGCAAAGCCGGTGTGACCGTTCTCCGCTGCGATCTGCCGTTTCGTCAATCCCAACCACACGGACCACCCCGTGGCACTGCCGAACGGGACCAGCACGGTTTGCAGCGGGCTGTCGAAGTGATGCGAAGGCACGTTCCGGGTCGCGTCTTCCTCGGCGGCCACTCCTACGGCGGGAGGCAGGGATCGATGCTGGCGGCTTCCGAGCCCGGACTCATCGACGCGCTCCTGCTGCTCTCCTACCCGCTTCATCCACCCAAAGACCCGACGCAGCTCCGGACGGCTCACTTTGCGGCGCTACGCACGCCGGTGCTGTTCGTTCACGGCACGCGCGATGGCTTTGGCAGAATCGACGAAATGACGGCGGCACAGAGCCTCATCCAAGCCCGCACGCAATTGCTGCCGATCGAACAAGCCGGGCACGAGCTCATCACCTCGCGCAACCGCGCCCAACTACCGGACACCATTGTCAGCTCCTTCCTTGCTTTCCTCGAAGCGCGCAGATAAAAGCTGTCCGCGGCAGACCGGGGAAGGGGGAAGGCGGCTGCGGCGCACCCCGGGCTTTTGGCGATCCAGGCACAGGAGCGCAAGCAAACCCCCGCCATGGCTGCCGTTCTCTTACTTCTGCGAAGATGTATTATGTTGGAGCGATGGCCGGCCCTGCTCCCTTGGGAAGGGTCTGGCTCAAGATATCGTTAGCTTTTAGGGCCGATTGGCGACGTGAAGGTTGTGGACGCCAGAGAATAGGAATAGGCCCGTCGAAGCGGATTGGGGGAGCCACCACGTACGGCGCAGGAAGTTGTTCGAGCTGCGCTGCATCCGACGTGCTGCGTAGTCCAGGAGTACCGGGCCAGCTTGAATTGCGAAGTAGATGGCCGGGGATTGGGCAAACGGCCGCATCAGGGGGTCGGCCTCGCTCGCCCCTGCCGAGACGGCCTGCCGCGTTGAGTAGGCGTCGAATGTCGCAGCGCTGTGCTGCACGATTGTCAGGATCAACCACTCGCGTCGGGGGCGCTGGTCTTCGACCGAGATAACCTTTCTCGACGTCGCGGGCTCGATCGAGGGAACCCGGATGGTCGAGAGGACTTGGGAATTCTGTGACGTCGAATCAAGGGAAACGGTTGTTAATCTCGCTGAGTTCAATCCGCCTGGGGAAGTCGCGGCTGGCGTGGCAGGATCATCCGAGCTGGTCGCTGCTGACGTCGTCGACGATACGATCGCTGGCTCGGTCGTGACATCTGGACGGGCATCGGACGCCTCTGGCATCCAGGCCGAGTTCAGCAGCAACGCCATCGCCAAAAAGCACATGATACCGAAATCTCCCTGCTTAAAAGCGCCTCTCGCCACCAAGAAAAGCACGGGCGATACCAGCGAGGTCCATCCGCTAACCCTTTTGTTTTGGCTCTTCACTTCGGCGGAAGGGGGGTTTTAGGGGCAGAAATTTAGAACGCGGGTACTACCGGGTGGAAGTCGCTTTCCACTGGGTAATTCTGCCGGCGGCCTTCCCTGCCCCACAGCGCCGCTTTATGAAATCGCCTTCAGGGTTTCCCGGACGGCGGCAAGCGTGCGACTAATGTCTTCGTCGCTATGAGCAGCCGACACGAAGATGGCCTCAAACTGGGAAGGGGGTAGGAGCACGCCACGGGCGAGCATTTCGCGAAAGAAGGCGGCGAAACGAGTCGTGTCGGACCTCTTGGCGTCGGTGTAATCACGCACCGGGTCGGCGGCGAAGAAAAGGGTAAGCAGCGACCCGCGCGCATTGACCTGGCCAGCGAGTCCTGATTCGCGCAGTGCCTCACGGACGCCCTTAGCCAGGCGTTCGGCTCTCGCGTTCAGTGGCTTGTAGAAGGTGGCGTCCTCGAGCAGCGCCAAGGTCGTGAGTCCCGCGCGTATCGCCAGGGGATTGCCAGAGAGGGTGCCCGCCTGGTAGACCGGGCCCACGGGGGCGATCTGGTCCATGATGTCCCGGCGACCCCCGTACGCCGCGACTGGCAATCCCCCACCAATAATCTTGCCGAGAACGGTAAGGTCCGGCTGCACATGAGAGAGATTCTGCGCGCCGCCATAGGCCAGGCGAAAGCCGGTGATGACTTCGTCAAGAATGAGCAGTGCTCCCTCGCGTTCCGTGATGCGGCGCAGCGATGGCAGGAAGTCGGGCTCGGACGGAACGACTCCCATATTGGCCGCGATCGGCTCGACGATGACGGCAGCGATTCTTCCGAGGTGTTCGGCAAAGACGCGCTCGACAGCGGCTGGGTCATTGTAGGGAACGTTGAGCGTGAGCTCTGCGAGGGCTTGCGGAACACCAGGACTTGAGGAAATGCCGAGTGTGGCAAGGCCCGAGCCGCCCTCCACTAAAAAGCTATCGGCGTGGCCGTGATAGCCTCCCTCGAATTTGACGAGGAGGTCGCGTTTGGTGAAAGCACGCGCAACGCGGATCGCCGACATGGTTGCTTCCGTCCCGGAGCTGACGAAACGGATACGCTCGATCGAAGCGATGGCCCGTACGATGCGCTCGGCAAGCTCAATCTCCAGCGGCGAAGTCATGCCATAGCTCGTACCCCGACGAGCTTGGTCAGCGACGGCATCGACAACGTCCGGGTGCGCGTGGCCCAAAATCAGCGCACCCCAGGAGCAAACGTAGTCGAGATACTCGCGGCCATCGGCGTCCCACAGGCGCGAGCCAGAGGCGTGATCAATCAGGAGCGGGGAGCCACCCACGGCGCCGAAGGCGCGGACCGGGCTGTTCACGCCCCCGACGAGGACGCTTCGGGCGCGCTCGAGGAGATCACGCGAGCGGAGAGTCACGGCCGAACCATATTACCTTCTCTCTTTGGATTTGAACCTGAGGAATTGGACCCAGGGCCTGCGGAGTCAGCAGCGGAGCAACCTCAGCAGTGGCGGAGCCAGCGGGCCGCGTCTTTGGCGTGGTAGGTCAGGATGATCCAGGCGCCAGCGCGCTGGATGCTAGTAAGGATTTCCAGCACGATGCGCTGCTCGTCGATCCAGCCCTTCTCGGCAGCGGCTTTCACCATCGAAAACTCGGCGCTGACATTGTACGCGGCAACCGGCACATCGAAGCGCTCGCGAACGCGCGTGATGATATCCAGGTAGGGTAGTGCGGGTTTGACCATGATGATGTCTGCACCCTCCTCGAGATCGAGCGCGACTTCGCGTAAGGCTTCGCGGGAGTTGGCGGGATCCATCTGGTAGCTGCGGCGGTCTCCGAACTGTGGGGCCGACTGAGCCGCTTCACGGAACGGGCCGTAAAAGGCGGAACAGTATTTGGCGGCATAGGAGAGGATCGCGACATCCTGGAAACTGTTTTCATCGAGCTTGCGGCGGATGGCGGCGACGCGACCATCCATCATGTCAGATGGAGCGACGACATCGGCGCCAGCGCGCGCATGCGACAGAGCTGCCTCGGCCAGCAGTGCCAGGCTGGGATCATTGAGAACCTCGCCATCCTTGACGACCCCGCAATGGCCGTGGCTCGTGTATTCACACAGACAGACATCGGTGACGACTAGCAAGTCGAGCTTGGCTTTGCGGATCGCTTCGATCGAGCGCTGCACGGCGGCTTTCGGGGCAAAGGCTTCCGAGCCGGTCTCATCCTTGTGCTCTGGCAACCCAAACAGAATCACGCCGGGGATACCAAGGTCAGCGACCTCGCGGCACTCCTCGACGATCTGATCCGGCGATTGCTGATAGATTCCGGGCATCGAGCGGACTGCCGTGCGGACTTCCCTTCCCGGGCACGCAAACATGGGATACAGCAGGCCGTGCGTGGAGAGCTGTGTTTCGCGCACAAGACCGCGCAGCGCTTCGGAGCGACGCAGTCGGCGCGGGCGGTGTATGGGGAACGTCATGCGCCTCTCGCTGGGGTCGAGCGATGCGCGAAATGCTCGACGAGTGCCTTCGCGATTCCCGACGCAGAGGATTGCTCTGCTGCGATTCGAACGCTTGCACCCGCACCGCGGATCGCGGCGGCCGTGGTGGGGCCGATGGCGACGAAGGGAACACGCGCGGAGAGAGCCGGAAGATCGGATTCACCGATCACGCGAGCGAAGCTGTGGACGGCTGAGGGACTGGCAAAAACAATGGCGTCGACCCCTGCGCGCCGGGTCCGATCCAGAAGTTCCGGATCAACCGACGCAGGGTCAACGGTACGATAGGCGATGACCTCGGTCACCCGTGCGCCCATCGCTCGCAAGGCATTCGGGATGCGCTCATCGCCACGGTCGCTGCGCGGAACGAGAACGCGGCGCCCCGCAAGGGAGGGGCCGACCTCGCGAGCGAAAGCCTCGCCGGTTCCCTTCCGAGCGACGTAGCTCACGTGAACCCCTTTTTCCTCGAGTGCCCGAGCCGTCGCTGGCCCTACGGCGCCAACGAAGCGATCCCCAGCCAGGAGCACCTCACACTGTATGCCCAGTTGGGTGCAACGATCAAAAATATATACGACCGCGTTCTTACTGAGGAAAAGGATGGCGTCAAACGACGCGAGCTGGCGGAGCTGCTCATCCAATCGCTGTCCGTCCCGCGGGGGCGCAAAAGAAACCATCGGAAGCAGGACCACTCGGGCGCCTAACTCTTCTAGGCTGTGCACCAGTTCGCGAGCCTGTTCGGGAGCGCGTGTGACGACGATACACTTCCCGGTTAAAGGTTTTTCAGAGCTGCCCAACGGTTCTTCCCGCCAGCCGCAGGAGCTTCTCTGCGCCCGCTTCGATCAAAGCCGCCGCGAGGCGGAGACCGATGGCCTGAGCTTGTTCGGCCGGCCCGTTCTCAGAACACCGTACATACTCCGACCCCGCCGCAGAAAAGACGGCCGCCTCTAGGTGCAGCTCGCCGCCGCGCAGCGAGCCCAGGGCTCCGAGGGGCACCTGACACCCCCCCTGCAATGCCTCGAGCAGGGCGCGCTCGGCCGTGATGCACGCCCGCGTTTCGTCGTCACCGAGGACCGAGACGAATTTCAAGGTGAGGGAATCCGCAGCGCGCGTCTCGATGCCGAGTGCTCCCTGGCCGACTGCGGGAAGCATGACGTCTTCGTCCAGAACCTGTGTGACCCGATTCGCCAGGCCCAGGCGGCGGAGCCCGGCCATGGCCAGAACGATCGAGTCGAATTCGCCGCGATCCAGCTTTTTCAGGCGCGTATCAACATTGCCGCGTAGATCGACTACGTCTGCGTCAGGCCGGTGGTGGCGGAGCTGCGCCTGACGCCGCAGGCTGCTGGTTCCGATGCGAGCACCGTTCGGCAGAGTCTTCAACGTGCCGCCTTGGCGTGCGATCAGACCATCGCGCGGATCTTCGCGGCGTGTGATGGCGGCCAATACCAGGCCCGGCGGAATCTCCGTGGGTACATCCTTCATGCTATGGACGGCGAGGTCGACCGTGCCGGCGAATAGGGCTTCTTCGAGTTCTTTGATGAAAATCCCTTTGGCGCCTGCTTCCGAACCGATCTGCTCATTCATGGGGGCTGCGGAGGCCGATTGCAAGCGGTCGCCGGTGGTATGGATGAGAACAAGCTCGGTTTCAATCCCGTTGAGACGCTTCAGGGCATCTGCGATGTGATTCGCCTGCCACAGGGCCAGCGCGCTGCCGCGCGTACCGATGCGCAGAGGCTTCACTCCGGGTCCTCGCTCGATTCGCCTTCTGGGTCGAGGCCAAAAACCGAACGCAGAGCCTGGATCGCGCCGAGGCGACCCGGGAGGGCGCGGCCGTTGCGCAGACGCGCGCTCGGTTCGGCGAGAACCCGTTCGATCAGCTCCTCGGTGATGTCGGCGATGCGCTGGCGCTCTTCGGGCGAGGCGGCCCCGATAGCTTCCAGGCGCTCGCGCAAAAGTGCTTCGCGCTCCTTGCGAAAGCGGCCACGTAGGTCGTCAAGGATCGAGGTCGCCTCGAGCGCGGCGCGCCAGGTTTCAAATTTCGTCACGTGCTCGGAGATGATGGCTTCGGCGCGGGGAATTTCCGCCTCCCGAGCGCGTTTGTTCTGCTCGACGATTTCGCCGAGGTCGTCAATGTTGTAGAGATAGAGATTGTAGAGGCTGGCGGCTTCGGGCGCGACGTTGCGCGGCACGCCGAGATCCACGACGAAGACGGGGCGACCGTCGCGGGCCGCCAGCGCGCGCACGAGTTTGTCGCGCGTAAGGACCGCACCGGCATCCCCCACAGACGTCACCATGATATCGGGCGCGGAAACGGCGCTCTCGAGCGCATCCCACCCAACTGCTTCTCCGCCCATGCGCGCCGCCAGTTTGCGGGCGCGCTCGAAGGAACGATTCACCACGCGCAGGCTGCCGATGCCGCGGTTGCGGAGGTGCTCGACGACTTGTTCGGCGACTTCGCCGGCGCCGAGAATCAAGGCGGAGCGACCCTTGAGGCTGCCGAAAACGCGCTCGGCCAGCTTGACGCCCGCGAGCGAGACGGACATCGGTCGGGCGCCAACTTCGGTCTCCGCGCGGACACGCTTCCCTACCTCGAGCGCTCCCTGAAAGGCACGATTGAGAATCGGGCCGGTGGCTCCGTGATCGAGTGCACGGCCGTAGGCTGCGCGAATCTGGCCGAGGATTTCGGCTTCGCCGAGCAGCATCGAATCGAGGCCGGAGGCAACTCGAAAAAGGTGGCGGATCGCATCGGCACCCGTCCAGCGGTAGGTGCGGCCTGCGAGCTCGGCACGGGGAATGCGATGGTAGGAGGTAAGGAAATCCTCCAGCACATCGGTGATGGGCGCCGTGGTGTCGGCCGGAACGCCGTAGAGCTCGCTGCGAT
>Ga0187782_10002223_pt1 | contig 14234 bp, 15 predicted proteins | sample 0715_SJ02_MP15_2_FD_132454 | JGI IMG/M metagenome (GOLD analysis project Ga0187782, IMG submission 132454) | Tropical peat soil microbial communities from peatlands in Department of Meta, Colombia - 0715_SJ02_MP15_20_MG | ecosystem: Environmental > Terrestrial > Soil > Wetlands > Peat | place...
CTCCCAATCGAAATTCAGCCATAGCCTTTTCGGCACCGTTGGGCAGGGCTACGCCAAGGTCGAACTCTCCTCCTACAGTGGTACAATTCGGATTCTGAAGCGCGATTGATCCGCGCTTTGCCGGAATCGTGAATCCAAATCCAAGCGGTCGCGCTCCGCAGTCTCGCGTTTCCATCATTTGCCTGGCCGGTTTTATGGGTGCGGGCAAAAGCACCGTGGGCACTCGCCTTGCTCGTCAGCTTGGCTGGCGTTTCGTGGACCTCGACGAGCGTATCGAGCAAGCCTCGGGCATCACGATTCCTGAGTTCTTCGAACGTCACGGCGAGCCTGCCTTTCGCCAATTCGAAGCCGACCAGTTGCGCTCCGCCCTCGGCCGCGCGCTCGAATTTCGCGAATCCACAATCCTCGCTCTCGGCGGCGGCACCTATGCCCAGCCTGGCGCACCCGAATTTCTGCACAACTCAGGTGTCCCAGTCATCTGGCTGGACGCCTCGATCGATGTCCTCCTCTCCCGCTGCACGACCATGACTGGCCGCCCACTTTTCCGCGACGAGGCCAGTTTCCGTGCGCTCCACGCCCAGCGGCTTTCCTCCTATCAGCTAGCCGATTTTCGTGTCGACAGTTCGGGAGACGCTGCGGCGGTGGTTGCCGAAATTCTTCGCCGGGGAATTGCCGGCATTCCCTCAGGCGAATTGGAGTCACCTTTGGCCGCCGAAAAACCACAACCCTGAGGAGAGGCCCATGTGGAACTTGCTCTCACTGGACGCCCGCAATAGGAAAAATGCCGTCATCCCGAATGAAGTGAGGAATCTATCTTCCTTTTTGGAGGATCGGAGCTCCGTGTGCCGCACGTCAGAGGGCCGGAAGATCAGCTCCGGCATTCTGCTCCGAATCTGCAGGGGTTTAGCTGCTGAGGAATCTGTGGGATTCTCAATCCTCGTTCTCCTCGCGTTTGTCTTTGCCGCCTCTCTCCTCGCTCACGCCGCCCAGAAAAAATCTTCAGGCCCTGTCTTCGTCTCAGACAAGGGCAAGTTCAAGGTTCTCCTGGACGGCAACATCATCGGCCACGAAGAGTTCGATGTCTCTCCGAGCGGTGGAAACTGGACCGCCAAAGCCACCACGCATCTCTCTCCCGCTGGCTCTCCTCCCACCGTCGTGACTGGCAATCTCACCCTTCAGCCCAGTGGCGAACCCATCGCTTACGAGTGGAGTTCCCAGGCCGACAAAACCAGTGGCGCGCACATCTCCTTCGCCAACGGCGTCGCCAAAATGACCGTGCAACTCCAGGCTGCGCGCCCCTTCGAACAGGATCTCACCTTCAATTCGCCGCTGATCGTTGTTCTCGACGACAACCTCTACTACCAATACGCGGTCCTGGCCCGCATCTACGATTGGAATCGTCGCGGCACGCAAACTTTTCCTGTCCTCGTTCCGCAGGAACTCCTGCCGGGGACCATCACCGTCGATTGGGCAGGCGCCGTCAGCGCGGAGGGCAAGACCTACGAAGGCCTCAAAGTCACCACCAGCGATCTCGAGGTCATCCTCTATCTCGATCCGAACCATCGCCTCATGCGCCTTGAGGTCCCTTCCTCCAAGGCCGCCGTCGTCCGCGAATAACTGAAGCGCAGGTGAGCTTGCCCAATCGCGTCATTCCGGGCAAAGCGAGGAATCCTCTTCTGTGGGAAGGCCGCTATTGCTACTTCGGCTTCTGAATATTCTGCTCCGTATCCACCGAAAACACCCTGAATTCACTAAACGAGTGGTACAGGATGATGCGATGCGTCGAGATCTCCCAATAAGCCTCTACCCTTTTCGGCAGCCATAATTCCAGCTTTTTCGACTCTATCTGCACCGGCGCGTAATCGACCGAAATGGCGCTGAACCGCAGGTTCATCGCTGGTATGTCCTGCATCAGATTGGTCTCTAAGTGCAGCACCTGTCCGCTCTCCGCCGAAATCCACGCTCGTCCCTTGAGCATCGCCCCAACCGTGCCCGCATCAGTGTGGAACAGCAAGGTTCGTCTTGGCTTCTCCCTGCGCTGCTGAAAGCGCATCACCCACGCGAGTTGCCCATTCCATTTATCCAGCCCTTCACAGTTCATGTCGTAGTCAGTCTGCAGGCCCGGAAGAAAGATCAGCGCGAGCGCAGCCAGCCCCGTATCTTGGTTGCTTGCCGCAAAGCCATGACCGCCTTTTGCCGGCGACCGGTACTCCCGGCTGGAACGGCCTCCGCGCCGGTGCTCAAAGCCAAATACATATTCGAAAACACCGGAGTCGCTCTCTTCCGGTCTTCCCGTGTAATCGAGCTGCAGGTACTCGATCTTTTCCTCCGCGGTGAAGTTTTCGAGATTCGCCGTCATCTCCGTCGCGTGGCCGCCAACTTCCACAAGTACCTTTCCGGCATCGCAAGGTGGAATCGACATCAATGACCGAAGCGGAGCATCCACATTCGGGGGCTGCCAGTTCAGCGCATTGGCTTTTGCGCTTTTTTCATCTCCTGGCGCAGCCGGAACACACACCGCCAGTCCCACATAAGTCGCAACCGACAGATTCCAGATCCATCTCACTCTCTGAAGACGCCCCAAGGCCGACCTCACCCGTCCAGACTCCGAGTCTACACCACCTCCCGAGCTCATCATCACCAACACCGCTCCACAGACGAAAGCGGCGCTCCGGCTGGAGCGCCGCTTTGCTAACACCACTCTCAAGTTTTTCTTAGCGCGCCAATGGCCGCTGAAACACCGGCATCCCTGGGCGCCGCAGCGGATACCCTTGCGGTTGACCATGGGCCGGCGCGGGCATCAACCCATTCGAATGGCTGGCGTGTCCGACATGCCCAAGCTGGCCATTTCCATTCGACGGCGCGGGCTGCGGCAGCCGGGCCGGATTACCGATAGGGCGGAGGTTAATCGGCGCCGCATTGACGTGGTCGCTGATCGCCTGCAACCGCTTCAGGATCGACTGCCACTGTTCCCAATCCAATTGCCGCAGGAACGGCCGCAGCCCCTGAATGAACGGATCCTCCAGCAACGCTTCGCCGTCCGACTCCGGAATGAAGAACCGGTTCAGTCCGACGTTTAGCGCTTCGGAAATCTTTTCCAGCGTCCCGAGGCTGGGCGTCATCTGCCCACTCTCGATCCGCGACAAATACGACCGGCTGACCTTCGAGCGCGACTGCAACTGGCTCTGTGTCATCCCGCGCGACTCGCGCAGTTGACGAATCCGCTGGCCGATGTTCTCCACGGTCTCCTGATTCGCAAACTTCGTGGCCGCCACTTCGGGGGCTGCCTGCTCTTGCGGCGCTTCCTGCGGAATCAGATACTCCATCCGCTGGGGCAACGCACGTACGCAGCGTCGGCAGTTGCCGGTGCGCGTCCGGTATTGGACCAGTCCGCAAGTCTTGCAGCGTATGACTTCCCGATCCATCTCCAACGTGTTTACCATGGTCTCTTTTTCCATATATGCAGGCACCGGAACTCCTCGCTGACTTTTCTGTATTTTCCGGCGTGCGGATAGGAAGGAACGTCGGAACGTTCTTGGGGGGAAGGCAGTTACTGGCGCGAATGGAGTTTCGCTTAGATCCTCTTTTTATGTCAAGAGTATTTTTTAAAATTTCTTGCGCGAATCGGCCGAAATCGACCGTGTTTACGCCGGTTTTTCGCCTGTCCGCCTGGACGGGCTTTGCGCCTTTCTTCAGCCGCTGGTAGTCCGCGATTCACACCACAACTACATATTGTGTTTTCCTTCCCTCTTTCGCCCTTTCCCATTTCGGCACATTTTTCGAAATCTCGTGATCGCCAGTAAAATATGGAGGCTTGACCGAATTGACGAGAGTCTCGAGGGACGGCCTTCTGAGGCCGTCTTTCAAAAAAGGAACCTGAATGCCAACCCGTGAAGACGCCTGGACACTCCTCTGCGAATACACACAATCTGAAAATCTCCGCAAACACATGCTCGCTGTGGAAGCCTGTGTCCGCGCCTACGCGCGCAAATTCGGCGCCGACGAAAACCTCTGGGGCCTTGCCGCGCTTCTTCACGACTTCGACTACGAGCGGTGGCCCAACAACGACCACTCTCCCGACCGCGAGCATCCCGCCGAGGGCGCCAAAATCCTCCGCGACCACGGCTACAGCGAAGAGCTTATCCGCGCAATCCTTTCCCACGCCGACTACTCCGGCGTCCCTCGCGAATCCGAGCTTGAGCACACCCTTTTCGCCTGCGACGAACTCGCGGGCTTCCTCACCGCCTGTGCCTACGTCCGCCCGTCGAAAAGCATCCTTGATCTCGAAGTCAGCTCGGTGAAAAGGCGCATGAAAGATAAGGCCTTTGCCAGAGGCGTAAGCCGTGAAGACGTCATCAAGGGCGCCGAGGAACTTGGCGTCCCCTTGGACGACCATATCTCCTTCTGCATCGCGGCCATGCGCGATCAAGCGGAGCCCCTGGGCCTCCGCGGCTCCCTATGATCTTGGGGTGCGGCGAGCCATCTCCTCCTGGACCTCAAAAACTCGGGCTTTCGGCAAAACCCCTACGACTCGCGCCATCGATCAGCGGCAGCGCTGCCGCAGCCCGCAAAGCCACCTGGTCGCGCAGATCGCAAGCTGCGGATTCCTCGTTACCGATGACGGATCCCCGGTGTACAATCCTCCCGAAATCGGGGACCCTTCCCCCAGCGTAAAGGAGACCACCATGTCAGCACCCCAGCCAGCTCTCTCTGCCGAGTTCGCCGTTGGTATGCGCGAGTCCATCCTCCAGGGACTCGGTCGCGAAATGCAAATCACAAAGAAGGTGATCGCCGCGATCCCCGACGACAAAAAGGACTATCGCCCGGATCCAAAGGCCCGCACCGCGTGGGAACTCGCCTGGCATCTTGCGTCCTCCGACGTGCAAATGACCGACGAAATTGCAGACCACAAATTCGAGATGCAGCCGCGCTTCAAGGAAGAGCCCAAGACGGTGGCCGAACTTGTCGAATGGTATGACTCCAACTTCAAGCGCGCAATGGCCCGCGTTCAGGCCATGACGCCCGAGCAGCTTTGCACCCCGGTCGATTTCTATGGCGCATTCAATTTCCCTGCAGTCTTCTATCTGCCCTTTATCAACAATCACTCCATCCATCACCGCGGCCAGCTAGCCGTATATCTCCGCCCGATGGGTTCCCATGTGCCGGCCATCTACGGTGGAAGCGCCGACGAACCCTGGCAAGGCTAGTCCATCCACTGATGTAGTGGCCGAGAGCCTCTCGACGGCTCATCGCCGCGGTATTGCCAACTGGTTTTATGCCCGCAGGGCGAAGGCCGCCCCTCGACTCGTCCTCGGCCAACCTGCCTGCCGCTCCTATGTGCCCCAGGAATGGGGGAATACAAGGGTAGCTCCAACGGCTACGGCGCAGCCTTTGAGGACAACAGAGGCACCCGCGCTCGCGAATGTGACCTGTGAAGCGGTGCCTGAGGTCGCCCTGGAAATCCGCCGTGGCACCCCTTCGAGCTAGTCATTCCTAACTCCGGCAGTGGCAGATCTTCAGACCGTGCGTTTCACTTGGGTTTGGGCGTATTACTCCATTTGAATCCAATATGCATGCCATTCACAAATTGCGTTGGACTGCCCCCCTCCGCCGCCTTACAGTCTCCTATCCCTCGGTGTGTCAACAGGGACTATTGGGCCAGGTACTAGCGGACACGGGTTCGAGCGCCTTTGGAAAAGCCTCGCAGCGGGTTTGCAGGACGGACGATGACAGCCTCGGCCATACCATCACGCATCCATCTTCCCCCATCCTTTGTAAACTACCGCATGGATAACGCTTACGACGAAATGTTCTCCGCGCCGGGCGTCCCGCGAGAGCACTATTGTGCTCTTCATCAAACCCTCCTCAATCTTCCCCCGGAAGAACTGCGCCGCAGCCAGCAGGCCGCCGATCTCGCTTTCCTGCACGAAGGCATCACCTTCACCGTTTACGGCAGCAAGGAAGGCACCGAACGCATCTTCCCGAACGACCTCCTTCCGCGCATCGTCACCGCGCGCGAGTGGTCCAAGATCGAAAAAGGACTTACCCAGCGGCTCACGGCCCTCAATCTTTTCCTGCGCGACATCTATCACGAAGGGCGTATCCTCGCGGAGAAAATCGTTCCTCGCGATCTGATCTACAGCTGCAAGCACTTTCGCCGCGAGATGCGCGGACTTAACGTTCCGCGCGACGTCTACGTCAGCGTCTGCGGCACCGATCTCGTCCGGCTTCCCGACGGCACCTTCGCTGTTCTCGAAGACAATCTTCGCGTCCCGAGCGGCGTCTCGTATATGGTTGCCAATCGCAAGGTTCTCAAGCGCGTTTTCCCCACGCTGTTCCGTGACTACGGGGTCTGGCCTATCGATCATTACCCCCGCGAGCTGCTTTCCACACTCCGCTCGCTGGTTCCGGATAACTGCCCGTATCGCCAGGATCCCACCACCGTCCTGCTCACGCCTGGCGTCTCCAACTCCGCCTATTTCGAGCACACGTTTCTCGCGCAGCAAATGGGAATCGAGCTCGTCGAGGGCCGCGACCTTCTCACGCACGACAACGTCGTCTACATGCGCACCACTGCGGGCCTGCGCCGCGTCGACGTCATCTATCGTCGAGTCGATGACGACTTCCTCGATCCTCTTTGCTTCCGCCCGGATTCCAAACTCGGCGTCCCTGGGCTCTTCAACGCCTACCGTGCCGGGAACGTCACTCTCGCCAATGCCATCGGCACCGGCGTCGCGGACGACAAAGCGGTCTACGCTTACGTCCCTGAAATCATCCGCTTTTACCTGAACGAGGACGCGATTCTTTCAAACGTCCCCACCTTCCTCATGTCGGACCCCACCCACCGCCAGCATGTCCTCTCGAATCTGCAGAACATGGTCGTCAAGGCCGTTGGCGAGTCGGGCGGCTACGGCATGCTCATCGGCCCGCAGAGCAGCGCACAGCAGCGCGAAGAATTTCGATCCATGGTTCTCGATGATCCCCGCAACTACATTGCGCAACCGACTCTGGCCCTTTCCTGTGCACCTTGCTTGATCGATGGAAGCGTCGAATCGCGCCACATCGATCTCCGTCCTTACATTCTTATGGGAGAGAAGGTCACGCTCGTTCCCGGCGGCCTTACGCGCGTTGCGCTGCGCAAAGGCTCCCTCGTCGTGAACTCTTCCCAGGGTGGCGGCAGCAAGGATACCTGGGTTCTTCGCGAAGGGTCCCTTGGAGAAGACATCCTCGAGGAAATGAGCAAAGACATCACCTCGTTCTCCTCCGAAGTCCAACGCCTCACTCGACCGGAGCATACAGCCTGAGCCATGCGCCCTCCTCGCAATTTCTACGTACAGACTTTCAAGCGCGATGTGGGCATGCTTTCGCGCGTTGCGGACAGTCTCTACTGGATGGGCCGTTATCTGGAGCGCGCCGAACATACTTCCCGGCTGGTTAACGCGGAACTTCAGCTGTGGCTCGATCAATCTCCCGAACTCGGCGCAGGCCGATGGCGTTTTCTGCTCGAAGCTCTCCGTGCGCCTGCCGTAACGGGGCCCGTCGATCCTACACAACTTCTCAACACCCTGGTGTTCAGCCGTGCCAACGCTTCGTCCGTAGTTTCCTGCATCGCTAGCGCACGCGAAAATCTGCGCCATGTCCGTGAACAGTGCAGCACGCGCATGTGGGAGCAGCTCAATCGCCTCTATCTCGATGTTATCGAACGCCGCCCGGAGGAGGAATGGATTCTCAGGTCCCACGATTTCTTTCTCTCCGTTCTCGAAGGCGCATACCTCTTCCACGGCATCACCGATGCCACCATGAGCCACGGCGAAGGCTGGCAATTTATTCAGCTCGGCCGCTATGTCGAGCGCGCCGACACGCTCACCACCCTGCTTGAAACTCATTTCCTGCGCATGACCGGCAATCTGGAAGGTCCTGTGGAAGGTGCCGAGTATCTCGAATGGGTTGGACTACTCGGTGGCTGCGTCGCTTTGGAGGCTTATTGCAAAGCTCACACCGCAGAGATTCGCCCTCTGCGCGTCGCCGAATTCCTGCTCCTGAATCCCGAATTTCCCCACTCGATTCGCTTCGCCGTCGACCGCGTCAACGCCGCTCTTCATCTCATCGGCGACCTCACGCAACGCGGCGCCAAGCTCCCGACACGCATTGCGGGGCGCCTGCGCGCGCAGCTCAGCTACAGCCAAATCGACGAAATCATGGCCGAAGGCATCTACGCCTACTTGCAGAACGTCCGCAACGAATGCAACGAAATCCACTCCGCCATCCATGAAATCTATTTCGACTACTCCATCGAGACCGAACTTGCCTCGTAACGCTCTGAGCCTCCAGAAATGACCTACCTTATTCGCCACGTCACTTCGTTTTCCTACGAACCCGCCGTCGGCGAAAGCGTCATGGAGGTCCGCCTCCAACCTCGTAGCGACACACGCCAGCGCTGCCTCACCTCCACGCTCGAGGTCACGCCTCGCGCCAATGTCAGCGTGCATCGCGACTTCTACGGCAATGCCGTCCATCATTTCGACATTCCCGGCAAACACAACTCCATCAAGGTCGTGTCCGAAGCCACCGTCGACATGCTTCCCCGCCTTGAAGTGGAATCACTCCGGCAAAGCACATGGGACGAACTCGATGAACTCGTCGCTCACGGCGACTACTGGGAGATGCTTCTTCCAAGCCAATACGCACGGCCTTCGGAACTGCTCCTTCGTCTTCGCCACGACCTTGACGTGACGCGCCGAGGCGAACCTCTGGCGCTTCTGAAGGAGATCAACTGCGCGATTTACGAACATTTCGATTACGCGCCGAACACCACCCGCGTCGATTCTCCCATCGATGAGGCGCTGCAGTCACATCAGGGCGTTTGCCAGGATTTTGCCCACATAATGATTGCACTCGTGCGCCAGCTGCGCATTCCCTGCCGTTATGTCAGCGGCTATCTCTATCACCGGAGCGAGAGCCACGATCGCTCGCCCGCTGGTGCCTCTCACGCGTGGATCGAGGCCTATCTCGGCGAAGCTGGCTGGGTCGAATTCGACCCCACCAACAATCTTCTTGGCTGTGACCGCCACATCCGCGTTGCCGTCGGCCGCGACTATGCCGACGTTCCTCCCACGCGCGGCGTCCACCGCGGGGAGGCAGAAAGCGAACTCAGCGTCCTCGTCACCGTCTCGCTCGTCGACGCGCCCAAGCCCGAAGACCTCGGCCCGGCCATGGTCTTTCGCTCGCCCCGCCCGAGTGCACCCGCCAGCACCGACCTCGCCCAAACGCAAAGCCAGCAGTAAGCACAGGACAGTTCGCAGTTGTCAGTGTTAAGTTCGTAGCCTTGGGGGTCGGAGCTTAGGCTCCGACATTCAGACCGGCCTTTTGGCTCTTTCTATTTCTTTTTTCCCGCTGCTTTCTTGATCAGCGCTGTCGCCTTCGTGGCATCGCCTTCGTTCTCAAGCCCGATCACGGCCGAATATTTCTTCCCTACCACCTGCGCCACAAGGAAATCCAGGTTGACGCCCGCCTCAGCGATCGCCCGCGCGATGCTGTGTCCCAAGCCGGGCCGGTTATCGCCTTCAACATGAAGGGCCACAATTGTGGACGCCACCAACCCGGCATCCAGCGCCGCCTGCGTCGCTTTCTTGCTCGCAATCGGGAATAACTCCACCGCCGCCTTTGCGGCTTCACCTGGGTAGCGGTAACCCATCACCACTTGCAGATCCGCGGCCGCCTTTGCGAGCGGTTCCAATGTCGCGGCCAATGTCCCGGCCTTGTTCTCGAGTTCCTTCCGCCACAACGTAATGCGTTTCACTGTCACTGGCATACTCTCGCCTCCCATAAAACGGCAATGAGCCCAACGTACCGCATCCTAACTCCGCCAGCGCCCGCTCTTCAATGTCCACGGTCACTTCGCACCAGCCCTATTTTGCTACCGCTGGTATCTTGCCAAGCGCAGCGACGAATCTCTCTTTCTCCTGTAATGGCCGACCTTCCGCCCAGCCTCTCGAACGGAAAACTGCAAAGCTGAGAACCAAGAGCTTCCTTCATTCGAAGCAAATCAACACGATCTCCGGCACCGTGCACACCCGCATGGGTGGACCCCATGTCCCCGCGCCGCTCGACGTATACACCAGAAGCTCTCCAAACTTCTTCAGCCCATACGTATAATCGCCAAAAATCCGCCACGTGAACCATGTAAACGGCCAGATCTGGCCGCCATGCGTATGCCCGGAAAGCTGCAGCGAAATACCCTGCTTCTCCGCGATCGGCAATCCCTGCGGCACGTGCGTCAACAAAACGCTCGCGCGTTGCCGGTCGAGCTCCGCCTTTTCCAACACCGACTGAAGGTTCTTCGCGTTGCCAGCCTCGCTGTACGGCACGCCGACCACCTGCAGCCCGTCCAGGTTCACCTTCTCGTTGCGCAGCACGCGAATACCGGAGCCTTCAATGGCCTCCAGATACTTCCTCGGGTCGGTAAATTCCTCATGATTTCCCGTCACGAAGTACGACCCAAACCGCGGCCGCAACTGCTTCCACGGAGCCACCAGACGACGCGCATCCACCTTCGTTCCATCGAACAGGTCGCCGCTGATGAACACCACATCCGCCTTCAGCTGGCGCAGCATGCCCACCACCCGCGTGAGGAAGTGGTAGCCCTTGATGTGTCCGAGGTGCGTGTCCGTCACGAGCGCCGCCACGCGCCCCCTCCATGACGCCGGCAATCCCGGCAACTTCACCGTCACGCGGCGCACACGGATGTCCGCCGCGTTTACGATGCCGTACAGGCTGGCCAGAATCGCCAGGCCAAAGAATGTGTCCGCAATCGCGTGTCCGCCGACCGGGAGCTTCAGCAGAAACACCACGGAATAGGTAATCCAGCACAAAAACGCCGCAACAAAAAGGAAGTTGAAGACGCCGAGCCAGATGCTCGCCAATCTATAAATCAATCGCACCGGCCCATTGAAATACCGGTGCGCCAACAGGGTCGCCGGCACAAAACTCATCGCCAACACTGCCAACACAATCCGCAGAGCCGTCAGCCGCACCCCCGCGGGAGCGCCCCACAGCGTCACCCAAGTCGCATAAACCAGTCCGTGCCCAGCCAGCAAAATCAACTGCACAATTGCCGCAAAAGCCGCAATCCGTGTCCTCAAGCTCCGCCCCCTGTGCTTCCGGCCTTAATTCGATCCCGGCTATTGGATGAAAATGGGGCACAGGCGGCTACGTGGGCAATTCTCGATTCTGGAGCGGCCGACCTTCAGGCCGGCACATTCGCCTTTAGCTGCCAGCGTTGGCTGCCCGTTGAGGACTCCCGTCTGTTGCCGCTCGGTCGCGACACTTGGTGTTGGCTACGGGCTACAGGCTATCGGCCATTGGCCTCCGACTTCCGACTATCCTCTCCACCCTTGTATCGACTTAGGGCTGATCAGCGTCGGCCTTCCGATCTGGTTCGCGCGGCTCATGCGCAGCGAATATCCATTCGCCAGATACTCCGGAATGTCCATCGGATTCGCCAGAGGAATATCCGGGCCTTGTCTCGTCAGGCTCACATGAAACCGGTCGTCCTCAAATCGATGCGGCACCAACCGCGTTCCGGCATTCTTTCCGCGACGCACAATAGCGAATAGCATCTCTTCCTCCGTCTCCTTGATTGAGGGTCGAAAGCTACTCTGGCCGCATGCGTCCACCGGCGCAACAGAAACCAAGCTTTTCTTGTGGAAACGCTGTGGAAGCTGTGAGGAATCCCTGTGGAAGCGCGGTGAAAAACGGGCAATCGGCCACTTGCGAGAAGATTACTTGGCTGCGCTCTCGCCCAGCGCGTTATTGGCCAGCCCATTCGCCAGAATCCAGGCGCCCACCACAAACTCGAACGGTATGTAGGGTAGGTACACAAAGAACGGAACGTCCTACCCAGCGATCGAAAACAATGTCGCTATCAGCAAAATGCAAACCGCGAACAGTCCCCACAGCGAAAGCCAGCGCGGAAACATTCTTGATTCATAGAAGAGGGAACAACAAAAGATGGCGCCCAGACAATAAGGAAGCATCAACAAAATCCATGGACGCGAGCGCCACGGTTCCCATCGACTGCAAATAGTTGAGCGGCCCCCGAATCACATATTCCTGGCTGATGCCGATCAACGAAAAAGCCTGCATTCTGCTGACCGCCAGCAGCACCACCTCCAAAACATAGAATCCGAGCGCAATCAGAGCCATCTTTTCGTTCTGCTTCCTCAGCGCCACAAACAGCATCGCTCCCCCAAAAGATGCTCCAACGGCCGTAATCATTTCTCCGAAGATATCTCTGCGCGCACCAGCCAGGCATGATTCGCGATGTTGAAGAGGATGTCGTTTATGTTTCCGTGCGCGAGCAATCCCGTCAGAATCACTCCACTGAACATGCCGGACGCCGGGCATTCCGAACCGCAGAGAGGGATCCCTCGCCGCGCTCGGGATGACGGAGGACATGGGGAGCCCGACAAAGAATGCGGTCTGAAGATCGGCGGCCATACCGCCCGAGGTGCCCCCCGCGCCGTCTCAGGCCCTTCGGCTGCTCCCCGATTCGCCATGCGCAGCAGGGCCGGGCTAATGGAATCCCCAGTGGCAATTTGGGCCGCAGGACACTATAGTTCTGGGTCTGAACCTGAGGGCATACCGCCTGTGGTCAAGGCAGAACGAGGAGTTTGCCAATGGACATGAAGACTAGCACGAGGCAAGCAGGTGACGTGACGATCGTGGACATCAGCGGCCGCATTGCGCTCGGAGAAGAGAGCGCCGCGCTGCGCGAACTGGTGGCCGACCTGCTCAGCGAAGGGCACGTGAGGATCCTGTTGAACCTGGCAGGTGTGGATTACATCGACAGCTCCGGATTGGGCGCGCTGGTGGCCGCCTCTGCGAGCACGCGTAAGGCAGGCGGGCAGATGAAACTCGTCAATCTGACGCACCGGATCGATGACCTGATGGAAGTAACGCGGCTTTACACGGTGTTCGACATCTCGAGCGACGAAGCCGCCGCGGTGAAATCGTTTGACCGCACCACCGCCGCCGGGGCGTGAAGCCAGCTCTGCTCTCGGGGGAAGACGAGACGAGTACGGATCCTACAGCCGATAGTGTCGGTCGACGATGACGCGGCCTGCACGGTCGGACGCAAATAGTGTGCAGTGCTTCTGGCGAGCCCAGGATTGCGCGCTGCGCAGAAGGCGCCTGACCAAGGATTGGCCGCGAAATTCAGGAACAATATAAAGTCCTTCGACGTAGCCCACCTTATCCTTGAGAAACCCAGGAAGATCGGTGCGGATCGAGAGTTCGAGAAGCGCGATGCATTGGCCTTGGGTTTCCGCAACAAAGACCTCCAGGGGTTCGGTGATCGTGTGAGCGAAGAACGCGGCAATCTCCGCAGGATGATCGGCCGCGCCGTCGGGCCAGTGGGCTGTGCGGAGACGGAGCCAGGCGGCGGAATCGTCCGGACGAACGGGACGCATGAGGGGATCGGGCATCCAGCTATTTTCTGACCAGAAGATGGACTGGGCAATGGGACCTGCGGGGAAATCCAAGACCCCTAGGCAAACCGGCATATGTGAGGCACCCGCCCTGCCCCACAACCGCGCGTGCTAAAATAGCAACATATATGCTGAACCAGATTACGGGCTTTGACGCGAACGCACTTCGGCACCCGCGCAAGAAGACCTTTGGCGTAAAGGTCGGCAATGTGATTGTCGGCGGCGGGGCGCCGATTGTCGTGCAGTCCATGACCAACACCGACACGGCCGATGTGGAATCCACGCTGCAACAAACGCTGGAGTTGTCCGAGGCGGGCAGCGAGATTGTGCGCTGGACGGTGAACGTCCCGGAAGCGGCGGAAGCGGTGCCGGTGATCAAGCAGCGGCTGCTCGACGCAGGCTGCAACGTGCCGATCATCGGCGACTTCCATTACAACGGGCACGTGTTGCTGACGAAGTATCCGGAGTGCGCGCGGGCGCTCGACAAGTACCGCATCAATCCTGGAAACGTCGGCGCGGGACAGCGTCGCGACGAGCAGTTCTCTACCATCTGCAGAGTGGCCGTGGACAACGGCAGGCCGGTGCGCATCGGCGTGAATGGCGGCTCGCTGAACCAGGAACTGGTGATGCGCAAGATGCAGGAGAACACCGAACTGAACCTGGGCAAAGAGAGCGAAGAGATCATCAACGAGTGCATGGTACTTTCGGCGCTGGAGTCGACGGAATTAGCCCTCGAAAGCGGGCTGA
>Ga0187782_10002225_pt1 | contig 14230 bp, 12 predicted proteins | sample 0715_SJ02_MP15_2_FD_132454 | JGI IMG/M metagenome (GOLD analysis project Ga0187782, IMG submission 132454) | Tropical peat soil microbial communities from peatlands in Department of Meta, Colombia - 0715_SJ02_MP15_20_MG | ecosystem: Environmental > Terrestrial > Soil > Wetlands > Peat | place...
CGTGCACATCGCCAAGTCCTTGATAACCTCGCTGTCCAGCATGGGTTTCGGCATTGCGTCCTCCACATTCGGCCTGAGAGCGACCTTAAGAATGACTCGGTCCGGTCCCTAGAGTCGTTGGTCCCGACGCTACCGCCATTGGCCTATAAAGTGCGCCACGAACCTTTGGTTTTGGCAGGTATGACAGAGTCCTACGACCATGCGGTTAAGGACTAACGCCCCATGATCGGCGACGCGATTTGGCCTAGCGTTCTCCTTTGAGCTGAGGGAAGGCGAAAATGTCAGCGCACGCCGAGGGCTACGGCATCATCGTCGCCGCCGATGGATCACCCGCATCAAATGCCGCCGTCTGTTGGGCCGCGCGGGATGCGGTCTTGCGTCGTATTCCGCTAACCGTGGTCCACGTGGTCAATCCCGTGGTCACCGCGTGGCCGCATAGCCCGTTGCCGGACGGAGTTGCGGTATGGCAGGAAAACGAGGGGCGCCGGATCCTCGCTGATGCACTAAAGCTCGCCCGAGACACCGTGAACGACAATCCGCGGATACCAATCGAGAGCGAGTTGATTTTTTCGGCCACCGCTCCAACACTTGTTGATTTGTCCAAAGAAGCCGACCTGATAGTCGTGGGCACCTATGGGCGGGGAGCGTTGGCGCGCGGTTTACTCGGTTCGGTCAGTTCGAGCCTGGTGCGGCAGGCACATTGCCCCGTCGCCGTGATCCGGGACGAGGAGCCGCGGATGCCGGATCCCGCCCAGGCTCCCGTGCTGGTGGGAATCGACGGCTCACCGGCCTCGGAGCTTGCTACCGCGATCGCATTCGACGAAGCGTCGCGGCGCCGCGTCAACCTGGTAGCTGTACATGCGTGGAGTGACACCGAGATTTTCGAACTCCCGGGTTTGGATTGGTCGGCGGTGAAGGCAGAAGAGGAGCGCCTTCTGGCCGAAGGGCTGGCGGGTTGGCAAGAACGCTACCCCGACGTGACCGTGCACCGGCTCCTCGTTTGCGACCGTCCGGCCCGCGTGCTCGTCGAAACATCCGAAGCCGCACAGCTTGTCGTCCTCGGGAGTCACGGACGTGGTGGATTCGCCGGCATGCTCTTGGGTTCGGTCAGCAACGCCGTCGTCCAATCCGTGCGCATGCCGGTGATCGTGGCCAGGCAGTCGTAATCCCCATCGCGACAGAGCAAGCTCGTGCGATGAAGCCAACAGAGTGTGCGCTTCCGATCCTGGTTGGGATCGACGGATCTACCGCGGCGATCAACGCGGCTCGCTGGGCGATCGACGAAGCGATCGGCAGGGCAGTTCCGCTGCGGCTGGTTGAGGTGCTGCGTGCCGACGAGGCGTCAAGCGCCTCCGGCGAAGACGATCATTTGGCGATGCAATACGCCGAAACAGCCCTGCATACGGCTCATGCCGCAATCCGAGCCGGCGGCAGACCGGTCAACGTCGACACAGCAATTCGTCGCGGCGACGTTGACCTCATCCTGATTGAGGAGTCTCGCCGGGCCGCGATGATCTGCGTCGGGTCGGTCGGGATTGGACATGCGGCCAGCCGCCTGCTGGGGTCGAGTGCGGTAGCCCTGGCCAAGCATGCCCACTGCCCCGTCGCGATCATCCGCTCAGACGGCGAACCGTCGCCTGGAAAGCAGATCGTGGCAGTGGTTGATCGGTACCCTGACAGCGACGACGTCATACACCACGCCCTCGACGAAGCACGGCTGCGTAAGGCCTCCGTCCTGGCGTTGGGGGTAAGGCGATGGAAGGTCGGGCCGATTTCCGAGCATGAACTCGACCGGCGACTCGGCAATTGGCTGCCACGCTATCCCGATGTGGCGGTGCACAAGTGCATCACCGACACCGCAACCGAGTACTTGGTGACCCGCAACGAACCTATCCAATTACTTGTCACCGGTACCGCTGACGCCAACAAGCTGACCCGGCTGGTCGGTCCTCACGGATACGCCCTGGCTGCCTACCCAGACTGTTCGGTTTTATTGGTGCGCCACTAACAGTTGAATTGACGAACGGCCCGAGGTGCCGGGACTTCTGTCCCTATCGACGAGGTGTGCGCAATGGTCGGATAATCCCAGGAGATTAACTGCTCCCCCACCTGGAGGTATAGAAATGAGCCCTTCTCACCAGCCGCAGATTAGGACGCGTATGTTCGCCCGAGTGCTCGGCCCATTCTTGGTCATCGCTTGCATCACCGCCGCGGCACGCGCCTCCGAGATGCGGGCGCTGTTGTCAGATTTCACCGCGAACGCGTTGTGGTCATGGGTGGCGGGCTCGTTCGTACTCTTAGGTGGCCTTGTGGTGATCGCGCTCCACTCGTACTGGCGCAGCCCAGCCGCCATTGTCGTATCAATTCTGGGTTGGCTCGTGGCGCTACGCGGGTTCTTGCTGCTGGCCTTCCCCGCGGCCTTCGTCTCGATGGCCAACTCGGTGATCGGCATGGGCGGGCTGTGGCGGGCGATCTGCATCGTCTTGGCCGTGATCGGCCTGTACCTCACCTACGTCGGCTGGATGCCTGCATCTCACCACTCAACATCGCAAGCGGCGAGCGCAACTGCGGATCTGCCGCGCACCGCGTGACCTAAAAGCATAGATCGGAGATGAAGTCGTGAGCCAAAGCATGATAGCTGCAACGGTTTCGGCCCTTGTCGTGCTGATCCTAGTGTTGATCGCCTCTATTCGGGTGGTGTGGCAGTATGAGCGAGGCGTGCACTTTCGCCTCGGTCGCGTCGTCGCCGTTCGCGAACCCGGCCTGCGGTTGATCATTCCGGTCATCGACCGTTTGTGGCGAGTCTCGATGCGCATCGTGACAATGCCGATTCAGTCGCAGGGCATTATCACCCGCGACAACGTCAGCGTCGACATCGCGGCGGTCGCTTACTTCCGCGTCATCGATGCCCGCAAATCAGTCGTCGTGATCGAAAACGTCCGTGCCGCCATTGATCAGATTGCCCAGACCACCTTGCGCAACGTTGTCGGGCAGCACTCTCTCGACGAGGTGCTCGCTCAGACCGAAAGGATCAATGCCAGCATCCGTCAGATCCTCGACACCACCACCGTGGAATGGGGTATCGAGGTCACCTTGGTCGAGCTGAAGGACATTCAACTTCCAGACAGCATGAAACGCGCGATGGCCCGTGAGGCTGAAGCCGAACGCGAGAAGCGAGCCAAAATCATTGCTGCCGAGGGTGAAGCACGCGCCGCTGCGGCACTCGGGGACGCATCCGACACCATGATGCAGCACCCGCTTGCCTTGCAACTGCGAAATCTGCAGACACTGGCTGAGCTCGGAGTGGAGAAGAACACCACGGTCGTCTTTCCCGCACCGCTGATGAGCGCAATCGGAGAACTCACCGGCTTCCTGACCCGCGAGTCGAGCGCCTCACAGACCACCCTGCCTAATGGTCTAGGGCATGAGGCGCTCACGCATGCCGCGCAGCACTGACGCCTAACCAGCTAGCCGGCCACAGGTAAAGAACGGCGATGAATGAGACGGTGAGCGAAGCCAAGGTCAGCGTCCGCGATCGCGTAGTGGTCAGCTCCGAGTCGCAACGAGTGCGCGGGATCGGCTTGGCGGCTTTAGTCGGTGCATTCGGATTGCTGATCTTGCTGGTGGCGCGCGACCATTACGCTCCCGATTGGTATGCGACGAACCGGCTGACCTGGTCGCTGTCACTCTCGCTGGCGGTGATATTGGCTGCGCGCGGCATTCTGCGGGGCCGACCGGTGACCATCAGCCACGCCACTGCGGCGGCGATGGTGCTGGCGACCGGCTTAGCTAGCCACCTGCTGTCATTTCAGTTGCTCGGCGACGGACTTGTTGCGAGCGCCGGATGGGTGCTGACGTGGCCGGTGCCGTCGCGGCGGGATCCCACTGCGCTGGCGCGAGTGTGGGCACTGATCGAAGCGACTCACGGTGATCCGCTTGCCCCTTTCGCCATGCAATCGTTGAAAAGCTACTACTTCAATGCCGAAGGGACCGCGGCAATCGCCTACTGCGCGCGGCTTGGCCTCGCCGTCGTCAGCGGCGACCCCATCGGGCAGCGCAGGCATTTTCCAAAGCTCGTGAGCGACTTCGCGGCGATGTGTCGCAGCCGTGGCTGGCGCATCGTCGTGCTGGGCTGCGGTGAACAATGGCTTGGGTTATGGGGTAACCGCGCGCTGACCGGCCAACCGCTGCGGCCGGTGCCCATTGGGCGCGATGTCGTCATCGATATGTGCCGATTCGACATGGCCGGGCGGAAATACCGCAACCTGCGTCAGGCAGTGCAACGCACACACAACGTCGGAATCACCACTGAGATAGTCGCTGAACAGCAACTCGACGATGCGCTGGCAGACGAGTTGGCAGAAGTGCTTTACGCATCGCACCGCGGGGCGCGTCTCGAACGCGGGTTTTCAATGATTCTCGACCATGCCCTCGAAGGTCGTTACCCGGGAATCAGGCTGATCGTCGCGCGAGATCGTCGCGGGCGCGTGCAGGGGTTTCAACGATACGCAACGGCCGGTGGGGGTACCGACGTGACCCTTGACGTGCCTTGGCGCCGCCCGGGAGCGCCAAACGGGATCGACGAGCGAATGAGCGTCGACATGCTCTCGGACTGTAAAGAGTCTGGCGGACAGCGGCTTTCGCTGGCATTCGGTGCTTTCCCGGAAATCTTTGAGAATGAGAACCGCAACCTCATCGAAGGCACCTACTACACGCTTATTCATCTGGGTCGCTCGCTGATCAGACTGGAGTCGCTGTACCGGTACCTGCGCAAGTTCCACTCGTTCGGCGAACGCCGCTATGTACTGCTCTCGTTACGGCATATACCTGCCGCACTGGTAGTTCTGCTGTCGCTGGAGTTCATGCCGCGTCGCCGGAATCTGCGGATTCGCTCGCATCCGCGGCCAGACGTGGGTCTATGACTCCTGCCATGTCGCCAGGGCCGCGTATCACCGCACTATTCACCGATCTCTACGAGGTCACGATGGCGCAGGCCTATGCGGCAGAACGGATGTCGGGTACAGCCGTCTTCGAAACATTGTTCCGCAAACTCCCCGATGAGCGGTCGTATGTGATGGCGGCCGGACTTTCGGACGTGCTCGATTTCTTCGAAGCGCTGCGCTTCGACCAGGAAGATCTTGAGTATCTGCTCGGAATAGGCTTGTTTACTGAAGAGTTCGTTCAGCGGCTCTCCGAAGTGCGCTTCACCGGAGATGTCTGGGCGGTGCCGGAAGGAACCGTCGTCTTTCCGAACGAGCCGATCGTCCAGGTCATCGCGCCAATTCTGGAAGCTCAGCTCGCGGAGACGTTCGTCGTCAACCAAATTCACCTGCAGAGCGTGATCGCGAGCAAGGCCGCACGGGTGGTTGACGCCGCTTGCGGACGCGCGGTCGTGGATTTCGGAGCCCGACGCGCTCACGGCACCGACGCGGCGCTCAAGGTTGCCCGGGCCAGTTACCTTGCCGGCGTGGCGGGCACATCGAACTTGCTCGCGGCCCGCGAGTACGGAATCCCCGCCTACGGGACGATGGCCCACAGCTTCATTCAAGCATTCGAGAATGAGGTCGACGCGTTCGAAGCATTCGCTCGACTCTATCCCGGTACCACCTTACTGATCGATACTTACGACACGCTGAAGGGTGTCGATCACGTCATCGAACTCGCCGATCGTTTAGGGGACCGCTTCGATGTGCGCGGGGTCCGGCTCGATTCGGGCGATCTGGGTGCGCTGTCGAAGGCTACCCGCGCCAAGCTCGACGCCGCGGGCTTGAGCCAGCTCGAGATCATCGCTTCGTCAGGTCTCGACGAGTATCGGATTGCGGCGCTGCTAGATGACGACTGCCCCATCGACAGCTTCGCGGTGGGCACCAAACTCGTTGTCGCCAAAGACGCGCCCACGCTCGACATGGCCTACAAGCTTGTAGAGTACGAGGGCACCGGCCGGACCAAGTTCTCCAGCGGAAAGGTGATCTACCCGGGACGCAAGCAAGTCTTTCGCAGGCACGATAACGGAGTCTTCGCCGGCGATGTGATCGGGGCGCACAACGAGCAACTCGACGGCGAGCCGTTGCTCGTGCCGGTAATGAAGAATGGCAAGCGCCTCTCGCAGCACCAACCGACCTTGCCGATGGCGCGGGAGTGGGCACGACAGCAGCTGAAAGCGCTTCCGCCTCAGCTTCGTTCGCTTGAGAAGACTGACTGGCGTTATCCGGTGGACGTCAGTCCGCGTATTGCATGCGAACTTGAAAGACTGCGTCGTACAACGGCACTGGACATGACCGACAAATCGGGTGCCGCAAGATGAACAGCAATGCGCTGGCGGCGATCGAAGTCAAAGACCCTCCCGTTGGGCGGTGATGGTCGGTGACACAACGCCGCCCACACGCCAGTCATCGTTGGCCGCCAGCAATGACCCGAACACCCTGAATGTTTGCTTGGAAGATACTGTGGGCCAGAATATTTGAATGAGCTCACATTGAAATGGTGATGGCGCCTGCGTCTAAAGACGTAACTTGGTGGCGGGCTTGTGGGTGGCGGCTTCGACATCGGCGACCGTCAACTCAAACAGCTGGTGCGCCAAGTCAGACAACGCTCGAGCGAGCGCCAGCTCGTCGCCGATCACGGCCACTGGTTCGTCGGCTGGATCGAGTCGCGCCAGACCAACACCGACCAACTCGTTGCCGTGCCACGACATTCGCACCTTTGCCCTGGTGCGCTTTTCGTGCTCATCGACTACCGCGTCAAGGTGCCAGGCTTTTCTACCACGATTGTCATCCGTCATCGTCTTGTTTTCCTTTCCGTTTGACCGGCGGTGGGTGATTTTCCCGAATCGGCCAGCCCACCGCATGCCCGTGCTAGTAAGAGAAATCCGATGTGATGAACACGTTCATCTGCCGCTCTACCCGGCGTTTGATGCCCAGCAACACTCCTCGTGTCATCAGCGCAACTGCGGGTCTGGCCAGCTCGACAGCAACCACCTCGCCCGGGTGCCGCAGGCCAACCCGTGCACGTGCGAGGAGTCGGGTATGGGTTGCCCAATGCGGCTGAAGGTGGAACGACCACACCGCCTGCGGCAGGTTCGGCGAAGTGGTCCGAAGCACCAGGCTCTGTTCGGGCGTAATCGCGTCGATGCACAAAGACAGCCCATCGGGCAGCCCCATCCAGCCTTTCGGTGCGAGGCGCAAGGCGTCTCCCACTGCCAGTTGCTGCCATTCCGGATGAACGCGATCGGCGTTGTGAAGCCGGAGGCCGATCACATTTTCCAGTGCTTGATAACTGTAAAGGCCGCCACGGTCCTGACCCATCTGCACTAGCCACGGCCAGATGGACGATGGCGAAGCATCGATCCAGACCGCCTCGGTCACCTGGATGACCGGGTCGCCGACCAATTCGTCACCCGGCAACCGCAGCTGGCACTCCTCTTTACTGGTGCCCCAGTTGCGGTAGTACCGTCGTGCGGCATACAGAACTGCGACGAGCGCCGCGAGCTGCGTGATTCGTTTTGGGGCAGGTCTCATCACACCAGTTTGCGTAGCGACGGGCTGCTGTCACCAGGGCCATTGGTCCTCGACGACACCCCGTTGCCTGAGCCAACCCGGGAACAGCCGAAGCGGACTGGCCCAAAAAAGGGACATTGGACCCTCAAGCGAGGACTATCGCCTCCTGATCAGTTGCGACGCACGCAATAGCGTTCCTGGTAGTGATTTTCGGACCGTCGATGCTTAGGAGTGCCGATGTTGGAGGGTTTTCCACCGAAGTCGGTGGTCGTTGGTATCGACGGGTCGCAAGCTGCTCTTCGGGCTGCGCTGTGGGCTGTCGACGAGGTGGCCGGCACAGACGTCCCGCTGCGGCTGCTCTACATCAGGGACTTAAGTCCTACTGCCGACGGCGGTGAGACCCAAGCAGCAACGGCGACGGCGGAGGAGGCGGTGTACGACGCCTACAACGCCATCAATGCTGTGGGGAAGCCGGTGAAGGTCGAGATGGAGATCGTCGAGGGCAGTCCGGTGCCGGCGCTGATCCAGGCTTCCGAATCGACTGCACTGCTGTGCGTAGGGGACACCGGTGCCGGCCAGGCCTCGCCCGCTGGATTCGGTTCCACCGCAACTACGTTGGTACATTCTGCACACTGCTCGGTGGCCATCATCAGAGGCGACCGGAACCAGGAGCCAACGGAGAATCGCTGGGTCCTAGCCCACGTTGCTGGGCCAGCAGACGACGAGATCGTCCTGGAGCGCGCGTTCGAGGAGGCCAACCGGAGAAACGCTCCACTGGTGGCGATGACGGCGTGGCAGTCCGGATTCGATGACCTCCAGAACGACAGCCTTATCAACGAGCATGAGCGCCGGATGCGCGCCACCCTCGATCGCTACGTCGCGCGTTGCACGCCGCATTATCCGGAAGTCCGCGTGCGCGCCATTGCGGCATACGGTCCGCTGCTCAACTACCTCGCCGAGCACGCGAGATCGATTCAATTAGTAATCGTCGGAGCCACCCACACCATTGAGGTGCAGCAACTTGTCAGTCCGGCTGCAGATCCCGCATTGCGCCACAGCGATTTTGCCTTGCTTATCGTCCGCTAGGAACCCAAGCTCGGTCGGATGACCGTCGCTAGGTATAGAACGAGTCCAGGAGTTCCCTGTTCCGCTCAGCTACAACCGCCCGCTTTACCTTCAGCGACGGTGTGAGTTCGCCGCCCTCGACGGTCAGGTCGCGATCCAGCAAGGCCCACTTCTTGATTGTTTCCCACCTGTTGAGCTCGGCATTGAGTCTGCCAATATGCTCCTCGACCAAGTCGCGCACCGCCGGCAACCCGATCAACTCGTCGTATGACTCGGCAAGTAACCCTTGCTCAGCGGCCCAGCTGGCAGTCAGGTCGGGGTCCAGCGCGATGAGCGCGACACAGAAATTACGCGCCTCCCCGAATACCAGGAACTGGCTGGCATAAGGGCACAAGGCGATGAACTTCTCCTCGATCGCCGGCGGCACAATATATTTGCCGCCCGAGGTTTTGAACATGTCCTTGATGCGGCCGGTGATGCGGAGGAAGCCCTCGTCATCGAGCTCGCCCTCATCTCCGGTACGCAGCCACCCATCTTCGGTGAAGGCCGCTGCCGTGGCTTCCGGCATGTGGTGGTAACCCGCCATGACATTGGGGCTGCGAACCTGGACTTCTCCGTCGGCGCCGATGCGTACCTCGGTGCCCTCGAAGGGCAGGCCGACCGTCCCGAGCTTGAAGTGATCCGGCAGATTGATAAAGCCTCCGCCCGCAGTTTCGGTGAGTCCGTAGCCCTCCAGAATGAGCAGACCCGCCGCGTGAAACCACTCGCCGATCTCGCGGTTCAGTGGCGCCGAGCCGGACACAAAGAACCGGATGCGGCCGCCGAAAACCTGACGCACCTTGCTGAACACCAAACGGTCAAACAGCCTGTACTGCAGGCTCATTAGCGGTCCTGAATGATGGCCTGCCCGTCGGCGCCGGTCCACGTCAAGACCCACTGTGAACGCCTTTTCGAACAGCTTGGCCCTGATCCCGCCTTGCTGCCGCGCCGTGGTGACGATGCGCGCGTGCGCCTTCTCAAAGATCCGCGGCGCGGCCGCCATGAAAGTCGGTTTCACCACCGCAGCGTTGTCGACGATCTTGTCGACGCGGCCGTCCACCGCGCTGACGAACCCGCAAGCCAGCTGGGCAGCCAGCAGGACCTTCCCGAACGAGTGCGCCAACGGCAACCACAGCAGTTGCAAATCCTCTTCGCCGATCACATGGAGAGCGGCCACCGCCGCGCCTTCGTACACCCATGCCTTGTGGTCCAGCCGGACACCTTTGGGCCGGCCGGTAGTTCCGGACGTATAAATCAGCGTCGCCAACCGCTCCGGGGCAATGGCCGCGACGGTTGCGCGCACACAGTTTGGTTCCTCAACCAGATACTTCTCACCAAGCTCGGCCAGCTCATCCAGCGTCAGCACCCAATCCCCATCGGCTGAACCGTCGAACATCACCACCTTGGTCAGGGCGGGCAATTCCGCACGGCGTGCAGCCAGCTTGGCCAGTTGCTCGGTGTCTTCGGCGAAAACGATCCGAGATTCGGAGTCGGCCAGGATGTAGGCAGTGTCAGTCTCGTTGGTGTTCGCATAGACGGTGGTGGTAGCTGCGCCGGCGGACATGATCGCGAGATCGGCCAGGATCCACTCATATCTCGTGCTGGATGCGATACCGACCCGCTGTTCTGGCTCGATGCCCACGGCCAACAGCCCAGCCGCCAGCGCCTCCACGCGAATGGCAGTGTCTTGCCAGGTGACCGAAACCCACTCTCCGTGATCCAAGTAGCGAAATGCTTCCTTATCGGGAGTCGCCTGGACCCGATCGGCATAAAGCGCAGCGAAGTTCGGTGCGTCGATGGCCATTTGTGTGATGGTGGAAGTCATTGGGACCCTCCGTAGTTCGCAACGCGATGCGTTGCCACGCTCAAAGCGTGTGTTCGATGCCTAACAGGGCCAACGCGGTGCGGACCATCTGATTGGTGAATCCCCACTCGTTGTCATACCAGGCCATGATCTTGACCAGGGTGCCGTCTACGACCCGGGTCATCGCCGCATCGATCACCGAGGCACGCGGGTCACCGACGATGTCGGTCGACACAATCGGATCCTCTGCGACGCCGACGATTCCGCGATAGCGATCGCTGTCAGCCTCGTTACGAAATATGTCGTTGATCTCGTCCGCGCTGGCGGGCCGGGTGGTGACCGCGACGATGTCGGCGATCGAGCCGACCGGGATGGGTACACGCACCGCCACACCATCGAACCGGTCGGACAACTCGGGTAGCGCACGGGTGGTGGCGAGTGCGGCGCCGGTAGACGCGGGCACCATGTTCAGTGCGCCCGCGCGACCGCGCCGCATGTCCTTGCTCGGCCCGTCGATCAGCTGCTGACTTGCTGTGTAGGCGTGCACCGTGGTCATCACGGCGCGGGCCACCCCGATCCGGCGCTGCAGGATCTCCATCACCGGGGTGATGCAGTTGGTGGTGCAGCTCGCACAGGAGATGATCTGTTGATCTTGGGCCGCAGGGCTGGTGCCGTGCACAACCGTGGCGACGCCCTCGGTCTTCGCCGGTGCGGATAGCAGCACGTACTTGGCGCCTGCCGTCAGATGCGCGGCGAGCTCCGGTTCGCGGCGGAACACGCCAGTGCATTCAAAAACCAGGTCGACACCGAGTTCAGACCATGGCAGCTCGGCGGGATTGCGGCAGGAATACACCGGAATTCGCTGACCGTCGATCACTAGGGCGTTGTCCTCGACGGACACCGGCCGAGGGTAGCGGCCGTAGACGCTGTCGTAGCGAAGCAGGTAAGCCAGATCATCGAGAGGAACCACATCGTTGACAGCCGCAACGCGAATGCCGTCGATCTCGGTCAGAACTTTCAGCGTGGCCCGGCCAATCCGCCCCAGGCCGTTGATCGCTACCACCGCCATATCAGACTCCTTCGAAGACCAACTGCCCCTTTGATCCGACCACTCGGCAGCGTCCGAGGGGCAGAGTAGGAAGTCCCTCTTGCAGAAGGCCGTTGGTCGCTGCTCACCACCTCACCCGGCAGGACAAATCAGCCCATAGTGTCCGTCGTATCGGTGATACAGCACGGCGGCCCGACCTTGGTCAACGTCGACAAAGAACAGGAATGGCAGCCCGAGCAGAGAGAGCCGCTCCTTCGCCCGCTCGAGCGTGAGTCGCGGTGCCGGCTGCGGACTGATGGTCAGGGGCAGCTCGTATGGCGCAACTTCCGCAGGCAAGGGCTTGACCTGCGCGAGGCGGTATCTGGCCGGCTCTGTCCGGTACAAGACGCTGGCCTGTTTCGTTCCCTTCTCGGTGAACAAGTGGAAGTCGTAGTCGAGCAGCTCCATCTCCTGCGCAGCTTCGTCGACCGTGCGGGTGCCCAGTGTGAAAGACTTCCGCCGAATGATTCGACGTTGATCGGCCGGACGCGGGAAGTAGCTCAGCCGATGCGTGGGCTCAGACTGATGACGCCATTCGTGCGGGTTAGCTTGAGAGGCATTGCCTCGTTTGCCTTCCCGGCGTTCCGCAATGCGTTCGAGCCGACGCCGCAGTCGCTCCTCGAGCCGATCGACCGCTTCACGGGCGCTCTCGCCCTCGACCTGGGCGCGGACGAGCCGGCCGTTGAGATCCAAGTTGCCTTGGGCGATAACCGGACGCGCCACCGCCGGATCGGCATGCCGGCTCACCCTGACACGGGCATGCAGCACGGGTTGGTGTGCGAGCCGACTGAGCCCGCCGATCTTTTCCTGTATGTAATCTTCGATACCGACCGGCTGACCTTGCACGGTCACGTCGACGTGGATGGCAGCCGGTAAATCAGTTCTGTGTCCCATAGTTGCGTTGTTACGCTGCCCCGAATCGACGCCGTAGGGCCGAAGGTCACCGGGAAAACGGTCGACGGTCATTGCGTGCTCGGGGATTGCGCCGACACAGGCGTTGCTCAAATTTGTCGGCAAGTTCCGAAATACTAGATGCGACAGCCTCTTTCTCTTTGACGCCAAGCCGGGCACTACTTTTCGGCTACCGAGCGCAGCTGAATCCCGGTACTACCGCATCGCCCGGGATTAGGCTGAAGCGCGTGGACGGGCGCGCCCGCGCAGTCGGAGAAGCCGGCTGCTGATGGCACGGGGACGGCTTCGTGTCTACCTAGGTGCTGCTCCGGGTGTCGGTAAGACCTACGAGATGCTGCTCGAAGGTCACCGCCAGCGCAGACAGGGGGTCGACTGCGTGATTGGGTTCGTCGAGCCGCATGGCCGACGGGCGACGCAGGACCTGGTTGAGGGGCTGGAGGTGGTGCCCCGGCGCTATGTCCGACATCGAGGCGGGGTGCTGCCGGAGATGGATGTTGATGCGGTGCTTGCTCGCCGTCCGCAACTGGCCTTGGTCGACGAACTGGCCCACACCAACGCTCCCGGTTCCCGCAGTCCGAAACGCTGGCAGGACGTCGAGCAACTGCTCGACGCGGGTATCGATGTGCTCACTACGCTCAACATTCAGCATTTGGAGTCATTGGGCGATGTGCTGACCGAGATGACCGGAGTCGAGCAACGCGAAACGGTGCCCGACGCGGTGGTGCGCCACGCCGACGAGCTTGAACTTGTGGACTTGTCCCCAGAAGCATTGCGCCGCCGCATGGTTGCCGGCGACATCTATCCACCGGATCGCATAGACGCGGCGCTGTCGCACTATTTTCGGCCGGGCAATCTGGCCGGACTGCGCGAGCTGGCGCTGCTGTGGTTAGCCGGTCGGGTTGATGAAGGCTTGCGCCGTTACCGCATCGAGCACGGGATCAACGCTGGCTGGGAAGCCAGGGAGCGCATCGTGGTGGGTGTATCAGGCGGACCGGAAAGCGAGGGCCTGATTCGGCGGGCGGCGCGGCTGGCCTCCCGCACCCCCGGAACCGATCTGATGGCCGCCTACGTGGCGCGTAGCGACGGACGTCCGGGGGCCGACCCGGCCAGATTGGCCACGCTGCGCTCGTTGGTCGAAGGGCTCGGCGGTAGTTGGCATCAGGTAGTCGGCGCCGACGTCAGCAGTGCATTGGCTCAGTTCGCGCGGCATGAAAATGCCACCCAACTGGTGATCGGCGTCAGCCGCCCCAGCGCCGGCTGGAGGGTGCTGACCGGTCGGGAAGTGGTGTCCCGTCGGCTGCCTCGGCTAGACGCCACCTTGGATGTGCACCTGGTGACCGATAAGACCCCGGCAAGGTTTGCGACGCGGCTCCCGCAGCTACGCGGTGTCGGACTGCGCCGGCGGTTCCGGGCGCTGGTCCTGATGGCGCTGTTGTTGCCGGCAGTGACCATCCTGCTGGGACTGCTGCGGTCGCGGCTGAGCCTGCCGAGTGATCTGCTGGTGTATCTGCTCGTGATTGTCCTGATAGCCGTTGTGGGCGGGTGGTATCCGGCGCTGATAGCCGCGGTGGTTTCCGTGGCGGCCGCAGATCTTTTCTTGACCCCACGGGTGGATCCGCTCCGAGCCGCGCTCGTCAGCAATGCCCTGGCCCTGGTCGTATATGTGACGGTGGCGCTGCTGGTGAGCTGGACAGTGGAAGTCAGCGCTCGGCGCCGGCGCTTGGCTGCCCGTTCGAGCGCGGAGGCTGCGGTGCTGACGTCGATGGCCGAGGCGCTGTTGCGCGGTGAAGGCGGGCTTCCCCAATTGTTGGATTTGGTGCGCGAGAC
>Ga0187782_10002227_pt1 | contig 14226 bp, 11 predicted proteins | sample 0715_SJ02_MP15_2_FD_132454 | JGI IMG/M metagenome (GOLD analysis project Ga0187782, IMG submission 132454) | Tropical peat soil microbial communities from peatlands in Department of Meta, Colombia - 0715_SJ02_MP15_20_MG | ecosystem: Environmental > Terrestrial > Soil > Wetlands > Peat | place...
CCAGAAACCCTTGCTCTCGCAAGTCTTCGAGAACTCGCTTTCGCGCCTCAAAGCGATCGAGCCCGACATACGGCCCGGCGTTCTTGTTCATGCGGGCGTGTTCATCCATGACATCGATCTGCGGCAGATTGTGCCGCTGACCCGCCTCAAAATCATTGGGATCGTGCGCCGGAGTTACTTTTACTGCACCGGTTCCGAATTCGGGCTGCGCCAGGTCATCAGTGATAATGGGAATCTCGCGATTCATCAGCGGCAAAAGAGCTTTCTTCCCGTGCAGGTGCGTGTACCGCTCGTCTTTTGCGTTGACCGCAACCGCTGTATCGCCCAGCATCGTCTCCGGCCGGGTGGTCGCAACCGTGATGTACTCGTCCGTGCCGATCACCGGATAGCGAATCTCATATAGCTTGCCAGGAACTTCCTCGTGCTTGACCTCGAGATCGGAAATCGCCGTCTCGCAGCGTGGGCACCAGTTAACGATGTATTTTCCGCGATAAATCAGCCCTTCTTCGTAAAGCCGGACAAAAACTTCGCGTACCGCGCGCGAGAGATTTTCGTCCATGGTGAAATATTCGCGGCTCCAATCCACAGAAGCGCCTAAACGCTTCATCTGGTCCAAAATCGCGCCACCGTAGTGCCGTTTCCACTCCCATACGCGCTCGACGAACGCGTCGCGGCCGAGATCGGGGCGCTTCTTGCCTTCTTTCGCCAGTTGGCGTTCCACCATCATCTGCGTGGCAATCCCGGCATGGTCTGTTCCCGGAAGCCATAAAGTCAGAAATCCACGCATGCGGTGCCAGCGCACAATGATGTCCATCTGTGTCTGGTTGAGCATGTGGCCCATGTGCAGGCGGCCAGTCACGTTGGGCGGAGGCAAAAGCAGTGTGAATACGGGGCGCGTTTCTCCTAGCGGCGGTGTCGGGACGGAGAACAACTTTTCTTTGACCCAGTACTCCGCCCAGCGCGTTTCAATCGCGCCCGGCTCGTACGCTTTGGGCAAATCGTGGGGCATAGAAAAGCATTCAGCACCCAGCAGTTAGCATTCAGCCCAGTCAGGCCAAGGGTCTTGCCTAATTCTCTCGTGGCGGAATGCTGAGTGCTGAATGCTGAGTACTGCTTTTGATCTTAAGTCGCGCTGAAAATACGGTCAAACCGGGCGCGGGGTATACGGAAGGCGTCAGAAAAAGTGTCCCAGAATCGCTCCGACAGATAAACGTTAGTTGGGGTGTAATGAGCGAGGCGAAGAAACTGCACATACTTGCGCTATCGTGTTTACATCCATGATGCATGGGGCGATGATCTGATTGCGTCAAGTGACGATGCTTGTTTCCCTTTGTCCCGTTCGACCTTGGAGTCTAATTTTGCAGGCCCATGCGGCGAAGGAGGCTCTGGAAACGAGCATCCGAACGAATGCTATCCCATCTCGCGTCCACCTTTACGTAAATGAGATAGCCTTCGCGCTTCGTATAAGCAATCTCCAGCGACTTAAAAGCTGCATCGGTTTCGCCCAAGCGGGTTTGCATCCATGCTAGATCTTGGTTTTCCGCGTAATCGCAATGGCCATAGCCAGAGACACTGGCAGACATTCGTGGCTGTTTTGACGCTTCTTGGCACAACTCCAGAGTCTTCCGCCAGTATCCTTTCTCACCTGACTGCCGATACGCGGTTCGCAATTCCGTTAATTTATCCTGGCTCATGCCAAAGAGTTCTTCCGCCTTCATGAATTCCTGAATGGCTTCGTCAGTTCGTCCTGTTGCTACATAGACCTGGCCCAGATCGAAGTGTGGCCAAGGGAATTCTGGGGCAAGCTCAAGTGACTTTCGGGATGCTTCGATCGATAGATCGTAACGGTGGGCAAGATAGAATGCCCATTCAGCCCAGTCCTTAGTGAATTGTGAAAGAGGATCCAGCTCCAGGCCCCGCCTCGCTTCCGCGATTGATTCATCAAAGCGACCCACCGCTGCTAGGTAGTGTGCATAATAAACGTGGGCGACGGAATAACTGGAGTTCAGCTCAATCGCACGCTTGAACTCCCGTTCGGCGCCCGTCCAGTTCCAGTCGAGAATCATCTCAACAGCAAGCGTCATGTGAGCCTCGGCAAGGCCATCGTCCAGTTGCAAGGCTTTCTGTGCCGCCTCCCTGGCACTCGGCATAATCTCGGAGGGTGAAAGATCCCCAGGAAAGAGATCCCCTCCCCATGTCGAGAGCGCATAACACTCGGCGAGCCCGGCATAGCCGAGGGGATCCGATGGGGCTTCCTCGACCGCCTGTTTGAAATATTGCATCGCCTTCTCCGCTCCTTCGCGGGTGTCCCTACTGCATAAGTAGCGCCCCTTGAGGTAGTCATCATGAGCTTTCGGATTGACTGGTCGAGCGCTGCCTAGCAGCTTCTGCTCCTCGGGAGTCAACTTAACCTGAACTTCCCGCGCGACTGCCTGCGCGACCTGACCCTGTAGGGCAAGAACGTCGCCGACTTCGCTCTCATAGCTTTCGGCCCAAAGATGTTTTTCGGGATTGGCCTGAACCAGGTTCGCGGTAATCCGGAAGTGATTCCCCGCACGCGACACCGTCCCTTCGATCAAGGCGTCCACATTCAATTCCCGCGCAATCTCGGGCAGTGGTTTTTTTGTGCCTTTGTACTGCACGACCGATGTCCTGGAGATCACCCGCAGAGCACTGATCTTTCCGAGGTCTGTGATCAAGGCTTCTGTCATTCCGTCGGCGAAAAAGTCCTGTCCGGGATCTCCCGAAAGGTTCGCCAACGGAAGAACAGCCAAAGAGTTGACGTGCAGCGGACTAGAATGCCCAAGCAGGCGTTCGCGCACTTTTTTCAGGCTCAGAGTGCCGATCAAAACGACTGCCAGCACCAGACCGAGTGCCAATGCCTTTGCTCGTCTCCCGTAGGCCCGCCGCTCAATATCAGTAGTAGAGGTCGCGACAGGTACGGAGACAGGAGTTCCTGGAGCAATGACCTTAAGGTCATTGCGAAGCTCGGAAGCGTGCTGGTAGCGTAGTTGTCGATCCTTTTCCAAGCATTTGTTGATGATCCCTTCCAGTTCGATGGGTACATCTGGGTTCAACCTCGTCACTGGAATTGGGGCTCTTTCCAGAATGGCGATAAAGATCACGCCCAAGCTTTCCCCCCTGAAGGGGAGTGTGCCTGTCGCCATCTCATAGAGAACAGCCCCGAATGAGAATAAGTCTGTGCGTGCGTCCAGTTCCTTGGCGCGAACTTGCTCGGGCGACATGTAGGCGACGGTGCCTATCGCGCTGCCGGGACTGGTCAGATGCTCATTCTCGACCGTTAGTGTCTGCCTGCTTGCTGACGCAGCGGAGCCGGAGGGTAGAACCTTCGCCAGGCCAAAATCCAGAATTTTGGCGTGCCCGCGCTTGGTGACAAAAATATTCGCGGGCTTGATGTCCCGATGAACAATTCCAGCCGCGTGCGCTGCCTCAAGCGCATCGGTTATCTCGATGGCTAGGGAGAGAATCAGGTCGGTTTCTAATGGGTGACCGGCCATCCTATGCTTCAACGTCATCCCCTCCAGATACTCCATGACGATGAAGGAACGCCCGCCGTGCTTGCCCATTTCGTGGATCGTGCAGATGTTGGGATGGTTCAGCGCTGAGGCAGCCTTGGCTTCGAGTTGGAAGCGGCTGAGAGCCTGCGGGTCTTGCGCTACATCGTCGGGCAAGAATTTAAGAGCGACAAAGCGACCAAGTTGGGTGTCCCTCGCCTTGTAGACGACCCCCATCCCGCCGCCCCCCAGTTTTTCAATGACGCGATAATGCGAAACTGTAATGCCGATCAGGTTCGTCCCGCTGTCCTTTGGCAGTTCTTGGGCGGCCAGTTTGCCTGCAACCTCCAGTGCGGGCGACTCGATGAAATGCTCAGCTTTTTTCTCGTGAGCCAGCAGCGACTCCACTTCGTGGCGGAGTTCGTCGTCACCTCCACAAGCGGATTGGAGGAACTCAGCGCGGCGGCTTTCATCCAGGTCCAAGGCCTGCTGACAAAGTTCTTCAACTCGACGCCAAACTTCAGGCTTCATGACCGGTTTCTCTGCTCAATTCCCGCAGTAGCCAAATCTTGGCCAATCTCCAATCCCGAATCACGGTATCGCTGGAAACACCTAATACTTCAGCCATTTCTTCGACACTCAACCCTCCGAAGAATTTCAGCTCCACAACCTTGCTTTTCCTTTCATCAACCGTGGCCAATGCCTTCAAGGCATCGTCCAGGGCCACCAGATTCATGTCAGGTTCGTTGCACACCGGTGGAGCTTCTTCTAAAGAAATGCGAGGAGCCGCACCGCCGCGTTTCAAATTACCCCGCGAGCGGGCAAAATCAATTAGAATGCGGCGCATCAACCGCGCCGATACAGCAAAGAAATGTGCCCGATCCTGCCAGTTCACTTGTCCGCAGTCCACCAACCGTAGATAGACTTCGTTGACCAGTGCTGTAGTCTGCAGCGTGTGGCCGGGGCGTTCTCCCGCCATATAGTGCCGCGCAACTCTATGCAATTGCCTGTACACCAGAGGTGTCAGCTTCTCCAGAGCCTGCTCATCTCCCGCACACCAGGCTTTTAGTAGCCGGGTGACCTCGTGGGTGGAGGATATATCCAAGTAAGCTTCTAAAGTCCTAATACATTACAACGAAAATAGGCAAAAACCCAGCTGCGGCGATGACTGTTGTTAGCTTTTATTTTTTTGTTCTTTCATTGCGGTTTCTTTCGATCAATTCCCGCCTTACTAGATAGAAGCATGTGAATGAGGCACCGCCGGGCTTGTGGGTTTGTAGCCCTAATGAGGAAAGGGTTAAGCAGGCGTTGAAATCCCGTGCTCGGCGATCCGAACGCTGTGAAAAGGAGAACGACAATGAAAAAAGTAGGATTGGCAGTCACCAAGATGTTGTTTGCGCTACTCGGCCTGGGCCTGCTGCTGGCCACCGCGTCGGCTAACGCCCAGACTATAAATCTGAAGGCGGATATTCCATTCAACTTTGTCGTGGCCGCAGGAACACTGCCCAGCGGCGAATACACTATTCGATCTGAACCAAATAGCGAACGCGCCTTGGCCCTCAGCCGTGCGGGGCAGAAGGCGAGCGTCTTCTTGGCAAACCCGTCCCTGTCGCTAAAGGGCATGAAGGCCTCCCAGCAGACTAAGCTGGTTTTCGACCGCTATGGCGACCAGTATTTCCTTTCCGAGATTTGGGTGGAAGGAAGTAGAGTAGGCCACCAACTGCCCCAGAGCCGTCGCGAAGTGGAGATCGCACAGAACGAAACGGTTCAGCAAGTAATAGTTCTGGCGGAACTCCAGTAGGCCAGCCTTTACGGAAAACAGTTATGGAGGCGCGTGCGTCCCAGACTGTGCCGGTGATGTTGGCCAAGGGTTAGACGCGGGTTTGGTAGGTCCACCGCCAGTGAGGCCCAACACGACCAGACTCGCGCTGGATATTCGACGACTCTGGCCGAAGAGGTACTGCTAGCCGAGCCGCACCAGATCGCGCCGGTTTGATTCAAATCTGAGTTGCAACAGACCAAGCAATTGCGAGTGGAAAAACACTCAAATCAATCGCTAAGAACATAACGAAGACATAAGGAGAGTCAAAACATGAAAAAGATACCGTTTGTCGCTCTACCTAAGTTCGTGCTATTGGGCGTCTTCCTGGCACTTTCTTCCTTTGCCTTGGGTGAGCAGAAAATGCAACCTACGGGACAGGGAGATCAAAGCAAGCTCGTTCAGCTCGTTCGCGATGCCACTAGGCAGTATCTCGATGTCAACAACGCCATAGCCGATGATTACAGCCCGTTGTTCGGTTGCGTTAGCGGCTCGGACCACGGTGCGATGGGCATCCACTACGTCAAGAAAAGCCTGCTGAACGGAACGATTGATGTCAACTACCCACAAGCCTTGATCTATGAGCCGTCGTCGAACGGCCAAATGAAACTAGTTGGCGTTGAGTACATCGCAGACCAAGCGACCTGGCTGAAAAGCAATGCGGGGCCTCCCGTTTTGGAGGGTCAGGTGTTCCTGCTCGTCGACTACCCAAACCGTTTCACCATCCCGGCGTTCTTCGAACTGCACGTCTGGGCGTGGCGGGACAACCCGCAGGGCGACTTCGTGGACTGGAACGACCACGTGACCTGCGTGGGTGACAGGTGAGCAGACTAAGGGGAGACGGTCGGCTCGCGCTGTTCGTCTCCCGTGCTCGGTAATCCAAATGCTCAGAAAAGAGGATCCAATTTCAAACGTGGTCTGCGAGGCCAGTCCTTCGCGAGCGTGATCGGTTTCACAAGGTTCGTCGCGAGCAGTTTACCCGTACACACACATCGCGAAACGCCGACGCGTCTGTTCCAGACATTCCAGAAAGAGGTCGTAAATCTCAGGAGAACTAAACCGCGCTTCTCGCCGGTTGCAACTGAAGGTGACGAAATGGGATTGGCCGGAATGCTGGAAGCGTCGTAAGCCGCGCGTCACACAACCATTTCAGTTTTTCACGGCTGGCAAACGGGTGACGTATGAACATTAACCCAGGTTCGCCGGCAAAAGGAGCGCGCGAACCTGGGGCACCAGCTCGGATTTGACAGCTACGACGGGTGGAAAGGCTTACTTCTGCTTCTTCATCTTCTTGGCGATCTCTTCCATCAGCTTAGGCTTGAGTTCGGCAAGAACGCTGTCTACGATGCTGGCGATGGCGCCGCTGTCCTCTGCCGAAGCGGCAGCTGATTCAGGTTCAGGAGCCGTGGCGGGTTCCTGATCGCGAATTTCTTTGAAACCAGTTGTGGCGGCGTCCGCGATTTGCGAGGTGAACTCGGGACTGGAAACGGAGTCTCGAACTTGCTTCCAGCTCGCCCACGATGAGGCCAGCTCAGAGTCATGGGTTGACTCGCCGGCAGGTGCCTCAGGCGCTACTTCGGATTGTGAAACGCCCTCCACACCTGCTTCGGAGCTTCCAACACCAGCTGCCGCTGCAAAGGCGGCAGTTTGAGTTGTCTCTTGCACGTCAGCCTCAATCGGACTTGCAGCCGTGACATCGAGAGCCACAGAGGCTTCACTGGCAGCGTTTGTGGATTCCACTGTGGCGCCGGCACTCGCGACGGTGGCTTGGAGCTGCTCCTGCACGCAGCCGCCCGAATGGGATTCGACCAATGTGGGTGGTAAACTCGTTCGCGCGGCATCGGCCGCCGCAAAGGCGGCGAACGCCTTCTGCATCTCTTGTTCAAGTATGAGCGAGGATTCGTCATCCGAAAGCCCAACTTCCTGAGCAATCCATCGCGGCCCACTGTACTGCTGGCCTGCTATGGCTGCCGCCATGGTCACAGGCGCCGCTTCAAGACCGGCACCTAAGTCCGATGGAGCCAGAGATGCCAACGCTGCCGCGACTTCTTCCTCGTGTGAGTTGCGCTCCTCTTTATCTTTGTCGTCAGATACGACAGCGGTGACTTCTGCAGCCGCGGTTCGAACAAGCTCGGGAAGAGCTTCCGCGTTTGCAGGCGTATTCTCTGCATTGCGTAAATCATCTTTGCAGGCAATTACTGCCATCGATTCCGTCGATGTTGCTGCTTGCAGAGAGTCCGATACACTGTTGCCCGGGGGTTCGAAACTTGCCGATTCTTTGCTCGGTTTTACGTCAGCCACATCAGAATCCGAGCGCGACGCTGTGGCATGAGGTCGCGGGGGATGCGGCGGAGGTATTTTCAGCCGGTTCTTCCAGCCGCGTTCAACATCCCCATAAGCTTTACTCACTGCTTCTTCATCGGCGAAAGTGTTAGTGGTCCGCCCGGATTTGCGACTTGCAGGTTGAGGGACAATCTTATCTTCCAGCTTAGTCACGGCAGTAAGAAGCTCGCTGGCCTCGAAGGGCTTGACGATGAAAGCGTCGGCGCGAACTCTGTGCGCTTCCTCTGCCTTGAACGGCTCCAGTTTGCCGACGGTCAACAACACCGGAATGCGCGCCGTTTCTGACGACTCGCGAATACGCTGACACACTTCCAGCCCGCCATAACCCGGCATGTACACGTCGAGCACAATCAGGTCAGGTTTGGACTCAGTAATTTTCTTGAGGGCGGACGAACCGTTGTTAACAGTAATCACCTCGTAACCGGCGTCCACAAGAATTCTTCGGCCCATGTTCTGGGCCGTCACGCTGTCGTCGGCAAGCAGGACTTTCCGCGGCAAAACAGGATCCTTATCTGATAGGGGAGATAACGCGAAGGTAACCCGTCCGGAACCGTGGGTCAATGAGAATACAGGCAGTAACAGGTTACGAGTGGACGTACCCGACCGGCGTGGCTGGTCTAATTCGGAACAGGGTTAGCGAACCGCAAGTTTTCTGCAACCGTAGCTGGAGGCGAGAGATTCGGCTCTGACCCCGATCAGCAACGCCTTTGCTATTTGTTTGAAAACAAACTCCCACATTGGTACACCCCTGTCGCCGGTCACCCCTTCGGGTGATTCGAGTCACGGCTCGGCTGCAGCGACGAAGATAACATGCGATGTAGGGAGTTGAGGTGGCATTCTCAGCCAGCTGCGAGCAAGCTCAGCAATGCCCGAGTTTGGACCTTTCGACAATCGCGATTGTATTCTCTAAGTCCACATTCACTTCAGATGTTCGCATGCCGCTAGGAATAAGGCGCATATGCCCCACAAGCTAACTACCTGTACGTTCTGCGGAGTTGGTTGTGGCCTTTACCTGGAGACGGCAGGGAATCAGGTTATTGGCGCTTATCCTAGTGTTTCTCACCCGACCAATGCCGGGAGAATCTGCTTGCGCGGCTGGCACGGGCACGAGATCGCCAGTTCTCCCGACCGGCTGAAAACTCCGCTGATCAGGAAAAATGGCACGTTACAGGAAGTTGACTGGGACGAAGCATTTCAATTGGTCGCACGGCGTCTGGGAGAGGTTCGCGAGCGCTACGGGCCGGAGGCGCTGGCGTTTCTGAACTCGCCGCGGTGTTCGAACGAGGAAGCTTTCCTGCTGCAGAAGTTTGCGCGAGCGGTCATTGGAACTAATAATGTGCACCACGGGACCGGCGTTTACTGCAATAACTCCATCAATGTGCTGCTGGATATGTTGGGAGTGGCAGCCAGCACCAACTCGGTGTCGGAGCTGGCCGAGAGCGAGGTCATTCTTGTCGATGGAGTCGATTTGACACGGCGGATGCCGACAATTGGTGGTGCAGTTCTCCGGGCCAAGCTCAAGGGCGCGAAATTGATCGTGGTGGGTACGCGCCGGCACCGGCTGGCGGAGAATGCCGACCTGTTTTTGCAGATTAGGCCCAATACCGAGAGCATGCTCTACGGCGGCATCGCCAAAGTAATCGTCGATCGCGGCTTGCTGGATGCGGCGTTCATCAAAACGCGTTGTGAGAACTACGCCGCCTTCCTCCAACACATACATCAGTACGATCTGCTGGAATCGGCTGAGGCCTGCGATGTTCCCGGTGCGCTTATTGAGGAAGCGGCCATCAGTTATGCCCAGGCGAAGTCCGCTGCCTTGCTCTACTCCAGCAGCATGCAGGAACGTAGCAAGGAAAGCATTCAAGCGGTCGTCAATATGGTGCTGCTGACCGGCAACCTGGGAAAGCCGGGAGCCGGCCTCTTCGCCCTGACCGAGCAGAACAATCTTCAAGGGGTCTGCGATATGGGCATGTTGCCAGACCGCCTGCCGGGTTACAGGCCCGTAACCGACGTGAGCGCTCGCGCCGCGCTGGAGCATCTCTGGAGGACAAAGCTCCCAGTGGGGCCGGGGATTGGTTCACGCTCGATCTTGGCAAACCTTCAGCCGGGCAAAGTAAAGGCCCTCTGGCTATGCCGTTATGACCCGCTGAGTACTTCGTTGTTCGATGTTGCCGACGCCTTCGGGCAATTCGAGTTTACCGTTGTGCAACACATTTTCTTGACGGAAACTGCACGCCGGCATGCAAACGTGGTGCTGCCCACGACTGCTTATGGTGAGGAGTGTGTCTCGTTCACCAACACAGAACGACGCATTCAGCTCGTCGTGCAAGTAGTCGAACCTTTTCCCGGACTCACTCCTGCATGGGAGCAACTGACCCGCCTTGCCCGCATTATGGGTGCGAACTGGAAATACGCCTCCGCTGCCGACGTTATGGAAGAAATTCGGGAGGCTGTTCCATTCTATAACGGGGTCACCTACGAAAACCTTGCGCGCGAATATGGCCGGCAATGGCCTTGCACTAACGACCATCGGTTGGGAACGCGATTTCTCTACGCCGAGCCGAACAATCACAAGGCATTCAAGTTCGCTGTGGTTGCGAAACACGTATCCGGACTTCCTGTTTCACAGAAGTTCCCACTAATGTTGGTTTGCGGCAATTCGCTGTACTACTGGAACCAGAACGTGCTGGTCCGGCACAGCGAAACCCTCCGGCGCGAATACAGCATTCTTTTCACGGATTACCCGCAAGGCTTTATTGAAATCAACCCAGACGACGCACAACCGCTAAACATTTGCGACGGGGATCGGATTCGTGTCTACAGTGAAACAGGCTCTGGTATCTCGACCGCTCGCGTCACAGTAGAAGTTCGAAAGGGCACGGTGTTTGTGCCTTACTTCGAACGGCAGCTGGAGCATCAGATTCTGGGCGCTGCAAGAGATCGCGCCGCGCTTGTCCCGGTGCGGGTGGAAAAGGAGGTTGCATGAAAGCTCGCATCCTCCAACGCGGAGATGTGCTGAAGATCGTGGACCTGCTGCGTCTAGAGGGGTACGAAGTCATTGCTCCCTTTTGTGGACGCGGGCGTGACACCTATTTCGACACGGTGACCGATCAGAACCGAGACCAAGTTCAGCTCCATTTGCCCAACCCGTACTATCCGCCCAAACGATTTGTCTTTCCGCCCATCGAGCGGATGATGATGTTCCAGCGAAGCGATGGCGAAATCCGCATTGAAGCGACTTACCAACAGCCTAAGCGCGCAATCTTCGGCATTCGTTCCTGCGATCTCGCCGGAATCTACCATCTCGATCGCTTCTACCTCGGGCGCGAGTTCCGCGATGTTTATTACGAGAATCACCGCAAGAATCTGTTCTTGGCAAATGTCGTATGCACCGACCCTAATCTGGATATTGGAGAGGAATGCTTTTGTGTCTGCACTGATACTGGACCTGCTGCACGCGAGCTCTTCGACCTGCAGCTCATGGATCTGGGTAATGAAGTGATGGCTGTAGCCGGAACTCCCGCGGGAGAAATGCTCTTTAGCGACTCGATCTTCCGCATCGGAACCGCCGAGCACATCACCAAACGCCGTCAGCTGCTGGATCGCCTGCGAAAAAGCTTCAAGAAAAATACGACCAGTTGGTTCTCAGCAACCGTCCGCTATGTTTCGCAAGGCGAGATTCTGGAGAAAACCTGGTAGGAAATCGGCAACCGTTGTCTAGAGTGCGGTGGCTGCACCTACGTCTGCCCTGCCTGCACCTGCTTCACGGTGAGCGACCGGCAGGTGGGGCCGAACGAGTTCGAACGAGTGCGCGTTTGGGATGCTTGTGCGCTCAGCGGATTTACCCGAATGGCGGGCGGGTTCAATCCCCGCCGGTCGGTCCATGATCGCCGCAACCGCCGTTTCTTCCGCAAACTGGCCCACTACTTCATTCAGCGCGAACTCTCCATGGCCTGCGTCGGTTGCGGACGGTGCGCAGCCGTTTGCCACGGGGATATCGGCATGCCGACGGTTGTGGAGATGATCCGCGCCGCTACTAACGAGGCCAAAGCGAGATGATTACGGCGCCCACTCAGAACGTTTATCTGCCCAAGGCGGCAGTGTTGGAGCGCGTGGTCTGCGAGATTCCGGAGGTGAAAACTTTTTATTGGCGGTTTGAAGATGTTTCGGAGCAAACCGCGTTCAGACATTTCCGCCCTGGGCAGTTTGCCCAGGTGTCGCTGTTCGGAGTAGGTGAATTTCCGACTTCGTTGCCTCCCAGCCCGACCGAAGACGAGACATTTTTCACCGTCAGGCAAGTAGGCAGTTGCACCTCCGCGCTTCATCACCTGACTCCTGGCGAACGATTCGCGGTTCGAGGTCCCTACGGCGATGGCTTCCCGATGGAACAGTACTACGGGAAGAACTTGGTGTTCGTGGCAGGCGGCATTGGATTGATTCCTTTGCGTTCATGCATTGTGTATGCGTTGAGCAATCGAGAGAAATATCAGCATATACAGATTTTTCACGGGGCGAAAACTCCAAAAGAGTTGATGTACGTGCCCAAGTTGCATGAATGGGAGCAGACGCCGGGTGTCGAGTGCCACCTCACTGTGGATCGTGGCAACGATGGATGGAAGGGGAATGTGGGCGTGGTCGGTAGCTTGTTCAGAAAACAGGGCGTCGAGATACCGGTCGAGAACACCATAGCTTTTGTCTGTGGGCCGCCGGTGATGTTTCGCTTCGTAATCAAGGACCTGCTGGCCATGGGCTTCGCAGAACGGAACATTGTGTCCACACTCGAGCGATACATGAAATGCGGCGTCGGGAAATGCGGCCATTGCTGTATTGGCGTGGCCTATGTCTGCGTTGACGGCCCGGTCTTCACTTACGAGCAGATCAAGCGCCTCGGGGAGGACATCTGATGGCGGACCTGCGGCAACAACTTGAGCAACTCCTGACGGGACGAGTCTGCTTCATGGGTTCGGGGAATGTTGAATACGGCGATGACGCCTTCGGCGTACGCCTCGCCGAAGCTCTCACCGGCGCCGGCGTGCCGGACGTGATTATTGCGGGAACTGCGCCAGATCGCTGGATCGGTCAGCTTGCGGCCTTCGATCATGTTGTGTTCCTGGATGCGATTGAATTCGGTGGAGCGCCCGGCGATGCAATCTTTTTGGATTCACCGGAAATGGCTTCTCGTTTCCCGCAAATTTCCACTCACAAGATTTCGCTCAGCTTGCTGGCCCAATGGGTTGAGGCGAGTGGGAAGACGAAAGCATGGTTGTTGGGGACGCAGCCCGAATCTCTCTGTGCCCGGCAAGCGATCACTCCAGCCGTGTGCAAGACTGTTGACCTCCTGTGCGAGTTGATTTCGACCAGCCAGGCAGGGACAGCAACTCCCGACCCTGGAGCGAACACATTAGGGACTCTCGCGGAAGTGAACGTATGATGACGCCAGAACAAGCCGCATTCGCTGCGATCATGAACTGCATTGCCGGGTCGCTGCTTTCGCTGGCGGCGTCTCGCAATAAGGCCGGTGCAGGTTGGGTTGCATTCGCAATCACGGCTGTCAGCTCCATCTTGATTTTCTTCGCCTGCGAGAAGGTGCTCGTAGCTGGTGCTCTGCCCCGAAGGTTCGAACTTCGCGCCATGGCGCCTGTTGGCGTCACGTTCGGTTTCCGTGTGGACGAGCTGGCGGCGCTGTTCCTGATGCTTGCCGCCTTCATTGCCCTGCTGGCTGTGTTTTATTCAACTGGATATATGCGGCATTACTCCAATTATGGTGTGGCCCGCTACTCCCCAAATTTTCTTCTCTTCGTGGGCGGGATGTACGGTCTGCTTAGCACCACTGACATGATGTGGGTTTTCTTTGTTTTTTGGCAGCTGATGACGTTGCCGATCTACGGTCTCATCCGCTTCGAACACAGGCAACCAGGGAACTGTCCGTCCCGCCGCGCCGCCGCACCCTGGCGTTGCGGTTATGCACTTGATGCGGATTGCAACCGCTACGTGGCTCACAATTTTTATGGTGAGATCAAGCGGTACTTTCGCTGGCTAGGCGGAAGGACGCAGACTACACCGATCGGACAACCGGCTACGAGGAAACTCGTATGATCGCGCGTGACATGTTCGAGCAGTTCAAACAGAGATTCGGTCCTCTGATTAAACGCGCCGACTTGCCCAGCGATCATCGTCTCTTTGTGTTCATCGATCCATCCTCCGTCAAGCATGTATGCCAGCACATTTTCCGGGACCTCGACGCCCGTTACGTCGCCAGCATAGGAGCGGATGACCGGCCCTTCACCGGCAAGTTTCTCGTCGCTCACAATTTCGCCTTCGATAAATACCATGTGCTCTGCAGCGCGATCGCACACCTGCCGCCGGAGAATCCGAGCATCGACAGCATCACGGATTTCGTTCCCGCGGCCAGTTGGGCAGAGCGCGAAATGCGCGATTTGATCGGCATCGAGCCTGTCGGCCATCGCTATCCGAAGCGCCTGGTGCTGCCTGATGGCTGGCCCGAAAGTCATCATCCGCTTCGCAAGGACGTGCCCTGGAATGAATTGC
>Ga0187782_10002228_pt1 | contig 14225 bp, 13 predicted proteins | sample 0715_SJ02_MP15_2_FD_132454 | JGI IMG/M metagenome (GOLD analysis project Ga0187782, IMG submission 132454) | Tropical peat soil microbial communities from peatlands in Department of Meta, Colombia - 0715_SJ02_MP15_20_MG | ecosystem: Environmental > Terrestrial > Soil > Wetlands > Peat | place...
AAGGCCCATTTTCTCAACTTGTGCGCAGTGACCGACGGTCGCTGGTGTGCAGGTGCTTCAATGGCCGTACGCCATGATCATGGCGTTGCCGCTGGCTTTCATTTCCGCCATTAGCTTGGGGTCATCATCGAAATACGACCCAGCTTTCAGGCGGTACACCGTCTTCACGCTGGGCATATTCTTCTGGAACCAGATGGCGATCTGGTTCAGGAAGCGATCGGCACCGGCGAAGCCGTCCGACACCAAGAAAATTGTCTTACCGTCAAGGCTCGAAAGGCGGGGCGCCATGGGAATGAGCTGGATCGGGGGCGGTAGGCCCTTGGGATTGAGAGTCTCGATCTTGGCAGGGCCCGCCTTCACCGCAGGCTTCGGATTACCCGGTTCCGCAAGCGACGGAGTGCCAGCCAATACCGCAGGAGTAACGCCAATCAGGGACAAGAGTTTTCGCCGATTGATCTTCATGGTTTCTCCTCGCCGCGATCTTGGTTCACTGGTCGCCTTCCCACACGCACTGCATCATAGCCTCTTACACAAGAATTAGGACTCGCGCCGTCCACATTTGGTTACGGCAACGCAAAGGCGTAGATTGCATTGTGGCCGGTCGGCGTTCTCATGTCCGGGACCTCGGCACTGAGTTCCGGCACCTTCAGGTTGTAACCCGTCATCACGCAGATGTACTGCTTGCCGTTGACTGCATACGTGATCGTGCTGACGGAGATGTTGCCTCCAAGAATGGCCTCCCACAGTTTCTTGCCTGTATCGACATCGAAGGCACGGAATCTGCGGCTGATATCCCCATGGAAGACGAGGCCTCCTGTGGTCGTCAGCATCGCTCCGTTGCCCGGCGCGCGACCGAGATCAAATCGCATCTGTTCGCCCGTGGAGAGATTGATTTTCGAGATTCCCGTGAACTTGTTGGGATCCGAGCCGGGGCGAGGAATGACGCTCCAGCCACCCTTCACGCCGGGGCCGGGGATGGTTAGGTCACGGCAGTTGTCGGTGTACGGCACGTAGAGGGAGTTGTTGGCTTGATGATACGCCGTCGGCCAATAGCTTCTCGTATTCCAGTAGCACGTGATGTGATGATCACCGGAATGCTTGAAGACGATGTCCCAGTTGAGAGTCGTTCTGCCTGTTTTCACATCGATGTCCGACATCACGAAGTTCGGGTCGTCGTATGGGAATGGCGTGGCCCAGAGGAATTTGCCATCGTTGCGATCAAGGACGAAGATCGCGCCGCCCTCGGAGACCATCGCTGCTATGTCGTGGATGGAGCCGCGCGGGACCTCTGGATTGATCCATTTCACGAATTTGGGATTCGGATTGAACGCGACGCGCGCGAGTGTTCGCTCGTGTGTGTGATCCGTGTCCCAGTCGTCGCCGGGGAGGTGCTGGTAATACCAAATGAGTTTGCCGGTCGCCGGATCGAGCGCGAGCGTGCAGTTGCTATAGAGGTCTGCAGGAGTAGTGCGACCGGTGCCATCAGGGTCGCCATTGTGGCGCTGCATGCGCTGGTCGGGCATCGGATTGGCCACGCCCCAGTACAGAACGTTGCGAACTGGATCGAACGTCCCCGGCATGCCCCAAGTGGACGCCATCGATTGCGAATTGTCGGCTTGATTCCAAGAAGCGAACCCAGGATCGCCCGGATGCGCCACGGTGAAAAATCGCCAGATCCTCTGCCCGGTTTCGGCATCATCCGCTTCGATGAAGCAGGTGTCACTGCCTTTACCGCACGTGCCGCCTGAGATTACCTTGCCGTCGACAACCAGAGCGCCGGAGGTGTTTTGCGTTTCGGTCTTGTAGGTCTCCCAGCGGACCTTGCCGGTGCGAGCATCGAGCGCCACGACGTATCCATCGACCGCGGTGAAGTAAACCATGTCGTCGTAGATGGCGAGGGCCTTGGTCCGTTCGACGCCGCCGAGCGAGGGATTCTTGAAGGTGCGCTTGTACTCCCAGATCAGGTCGCCATTGGTGGCATCGATCGCATCGACGATTCCACCGGGTGCAATAACATACAGCACCCCATCATGAACAATCGGGATCGTTTCCGTGACGCCTTCGCCTAAGCCGCGCACCCAGGCCATGCGAAGCTGACTCACATTCTTCTTGTTGATCTGCTTCAGTGGGCTATCACGAAACGCGTCGTAGGTGCGGCTGTACATCAGCCAGTCGCTCGGATCGGGATTGAGAAGCATCTGGTTCGTAACCGGCTTGTAATTCTTTACTTCTTCTTGCACCTCTTGGGTCTTGATTACTAACTGTTGCGCGCCAACGGGGGCAGTTTGTGCGAGCGCGAGACACAAGAAAAGGGCCGACAATCTGGTCATTCCATCCCCCAAGCCGTGATCAAGTTCTACCTTCCAGCGGCGCACGCCACAATCCGCGGGCTATCCTACAACAGTTCCGATAGATAGTGACGCTGAGCACGCCTACCAGGTTCCTGCTCAGGAAGATGTCTTGCTACAGCGTAGCTCGAAGAGTTAGCCCTGGCGACACAGGCAATGCCCAACCAGGGCTTTTGGGGAAATCAATGAGATGAACCGATTCACGAGGGACGATTGTTTCGAAATACGGCGACCTCCTTCGGAATGACAAAAATCACTTCATCTTTCACAAGTTGCAGTTCGCGCAATCGCTGCTGCGACATTTCGATATGAACCGGTGCGCCCCAGTCAGTGACCGCTTCGATCTTGACCAGTGCACCGGCGGAATTTATGTGTCTCGTTCTGGCGCGAAACGAATTCGGAGAGCCGGGTTGGCGATCGATGTCAAGAAGGTGGGGCCGCACAAAAACCAGGTTACCTGTGGCCGATTCGTGGATGTAGGCTCTGTCGTTATCGACGCGACCATGAAACAAATTCACGTTTCCGAGGAAGTTGTAAACGAACGGGCTCACTGGGTGATCGTAGACTTCGTCGGGCCTACCCACCTGCTCGATGCGCCCTTCGTTCATCACCGCGACTCGATCCGAAACCTCCAACGCCTCGTCTTGGTCGTGCGTGACGAAGACGCTGGTGATATGAACTTCATCGTGCAGTTGCCGGAGCCAGCGGCGCAATTCCATCCGCACCTTCGCATCCAATGAGCCGAAGGGCTCGTCGAGCAGCAGCACGCTGGGTTCAACTGCTAGCGCACGAGCCAATGCGACACGCTGCCGCTGGCCTCCCGATAGCTGCGAAGGATAGCGCTGCGCCTGATTTTGGAGTTGGATCAGCCGCAGAAGCTCGTTTACCTTGGCACGGACTTGCTCGCTCGACGGACGAAACCTTCGCGGACGCACGCGCAAGCCGAAAGCGATGTTCTCGAAGACGGTCATGTGTCGGAAAAGCGCGTAGTGCTGGAAGACGAATCCCACCCGCCGTTCGCGTGCCGTTTGGTCCGTGATGTCGTTGCCGTCGAATTGAACGGTTCCGCAATCCGGAAATTCCAATCCCGCGATGATGCGTAAGAGAGTCGTCTTCCCGGAGCCCGAAGGCCCGAGCAACGCGACCAGTTGCCCGTCTGGAATTTCGAGGCTGACGCCGTCGAGCGCCGTGAAGCGTCCGAAGTTTTTTCTGATGTCGCGCACCGAGATACTCATTGCCGTGTCTCCTCGCTTGCAGTGGCCTGCTCTGCGAGTTGCTGCTTCGCTTGCCATTCCACAATGCTCTTCACCACCAGCGTCAATAGCGCGAGCAACGCCAAAAGCGACGCGACCGCAAACGCCGCGACGAACTGGTAGTCGTTGTAGAGAATCTCGATATGGAGCGGCATCGTGTTCGTGAGGCCACGAATGTGCCCTGATACGACCGACACAGCGCCAAACTCGCCCATCGCACGGGCATTGCACAGGATCACGCCGTAGACCAACGCCCATTTCACGTTGGGAAGCGTTACGCGAAAGAAAGTCTGCCAGCCGCTTGAGCCGAGGGTCAGTGCAGCCTCTTCCTCATCGTTGCCCTGTGCCTGCACCATGGGCAGCAGCTCGCGCGCCACAAAGGGAAACGTCACGAAGATCGTCGCTAGCACGATGCCCGGCACCGCAAAAATGATTCGGATGTTATGCGCGATCAACCAGGGTCCGAGAAATCCTTGCAAGCCGAAGAGCAGCACGTAAATCAACCCCGAGACGACCGGTGACACGGAAAACGGCAGATCGATCAGCGTGATGAGCATGCTCTTGCCGACGAAATCGAACTTCCCGATGACCCATGCCGCTGCAACACCGAAGACGAGATTCATCGGCACTGCGATCCCCGCCGCCAGGAGCGTCAGCTTGATTGCAGCCAAGGCGTCGGGCTCACGCAAGCTGGCAAAATAGAAACGAAGGCCCTTTTCGAATGCGGTGCCGAATACAACGCCCAAGGGCAGCAGGAGGAACGAGCCGAGAAATATGACCGCGACCGCAATCAGCAGCCAGCGGACGAATGCCGGCTCCATCGTCGGCCTAGTTGCAATGTGTGGACGATGCAGGGCACGGTTCTGCGTTGTCCATGGTATCGAGGCAGCCATCGAAATTCGGAAGGCGCGAACTACGCGCTACCGGCCTCCTTCTGCAACCAGCAGCGGCGCCGGATTCGGTGGCTTTGTGGCGGAGTCGGCACGGGGATCATCGAGCTGTCGCTGACGCGCACTCCACTTCTGCACGATATTAACTGCGAGCAACATCAGAAAAGATGCGATCAGCATCACGACGGCGAGCGCCGTTGCGCCGCTGTAATCGTATTCCTGGAGCTTCGTGATGATCAGCAGCGGCGTGATTTCGGTCTTCATCGGCATGTTGCCGGCGATGAAAATCACGGAGCCGTACTCGCCGACTGCACGCGCGAAGGCAAGGGTGAAACCTGTAAGTGCTGCTGGCAGGATCGACGGGAGCAGCACGCGCCGGAACGTCTGCCAGCGGCCAGCGCCAAGGCTTGCAGCAGCCTCTTCCAGCTCTTTGTCCAAATCCTCAAGTACCGGCTGAACGGTCCGCACCACGAACGGCAGACCTATGAAGGTCATCGCGATCACGACTCCAAGTTGCGAGTAGGCCGTGCGAATACCAAGTGCGGCGAAGGGATGTCCAAGCCACCCGTTCGGCGCGTAAATCGTCGTCAGCGCGATTCCTGCGACGGCTGTCGGCAGGGCAAACGGAAGATCAACGAGCGAATCGAGCAAGCGCTTCAGCGGAAACTCATAGCGAACCAACACCCACGCGACAAGCACGCCGAAGAACAGATTAATGAGTGCTCCGATCAGCGATCCGCCGAAGCTTAACCGGTAAGATGCCACTGCCCGAGGCGCTGTGGCGATGCGCACAAACTGATGCCACGTCAGAGTGGAGGTTTTCAAGAATGTGGCGGAGAGGGGAATGAGCACAATCAAGCAGAGATAGAGCAACGTGAAGCCGAGCGCCAATCCAAATCCCGGTATGATGCTGCGCTGTTTGAATCGCACCTTCACGGTCTCAGGTCCTCTTCTCGTGTGAGAACGGTCAGCCCAATTTCCGCGCTGAGCGACGCCGTTCGAACGCGAAAATTGGGCCCCGTCGCGCCGAAGTTTCCGGCGCTTGTCCGCCGCCCCGTTGGGGGTCCGGAGGGGCGGACACTCGCGCAAACCGATTACTGTGGCTGGTAGATCTGGTCGAACACTCCGCCATCGGCAAAATGAGTTGCCTGGGCCTTGTGCCAGTCACCGGCGACATCCGCCAGCGTGAATAGCTTTATTTTCGGGAAGGTCGAGGCGTATTTCTTCGCCACTGATTCGAGACGTGGCCTGTAGAAATTGCGCGCTGCGATCTCTTGCCCTTCGGGCGAGTACAAATATTGAAGGTATGCCTCCGCCACCGCTCGCGTCCCTTTCTTGTCCACAACCTGATCGACTACGGACACGGGCGGTTCGGCCAGGATGCTCTGAGACGGAACGACGACCTCGAACTTGTCCGGCCCTAGCTCCTTGACCGAAAGCAGCGCCTCGTTTTCCCACGCCAGCAGCACGTCGCCGATGCCCCGCTCGACGAACGTCGTCGTCGAACCGCGGGCTCCGGAATCAAGCACTGGAACGTTCTTGTAGAGCCGCGTGATGAAATCTTTCGCCGCAGTGTCGCTCTTCCCGGACTTCAGGTACGCGTAGCCCCACGCCGCCAGATAAGCCCAGCGGGCTCCGCCGGAGGTCTTGGGATTCGGTACGACGACGGATACTCCCGGCTTCACGACGTCGTCCCAGTCCTTGATGTTCTTGGGATTCCCCTTGCGGACCAGGAAGACGATCGTCGATGTGTACGGCGTGCTGTTGTTCGGCAAGCGCGATTGCCAATTGGCCGGCAGCAGTTTGGCCTTTTCGGAGATGGCATCGATGTCGTATGCCAGCGCCAACGTCACCACGTCTGCCTGCAAGCCATCGATCACCGACCGGGACTGCGCGCCGGATCCTCCGTGGGACTGTTGGATTGTTACGTCTTGGCCGGTTTTCGCCTTCCAGTACTTCACGAAGGCGGCGTTGTAGTCCTGATACAGCTCCCGCGTGGGGTCGTACGAAACATTGAGAAGTGTTAGCTGATTCTGAGCGTGCACACGCACGCCCAGAGCCAGAATCAAAGTGGCCATAACGAAGAGAACGAGAACTTTTGCAGAAACTCGGGATCTCATCGTTCTCTCCGTTAGAACTTGTAGACTGCGTCGAACCGCAATCTCTTCAGGACTGTCTCGGCCGGCGTCGGCTGGGGCCATGGTTTTCCGAAAAAGCCAGTGAGGCCCAGTTGTAAGAGCATTGCGCTGCGTTTCCGTTTTCTTTGTAAGTCAGTTTTCATTGAAATCTCCTGCCTCGATTTCGGCGTCACGCCTCCAGAAGTCTGGTCGGCCGCTTCAAGATCGGTTCCACTCCTCCCCGTGCGGGGTCGGTTGCCAATTTAATTGCCGGGCTATCCTGGGCTCTTGCGGACCCGCTCCGTCTTATTCAGTTCGACGATGCGGCCGTCATGAACCGTCAGAGTTACCGACCCGTATCGGATGCTTCGGAGGGCCAACGCAACCTCCTTCAAGAGTTCGCGCTCAGCCGTGGAGAGGTCCTGTTGCCAGTCTTGCGTTGTGACTGCGCTCATTTGCTCATCTCCGTCTGGCCTGACTTGAAACACCTATTCACTGTTGCTTGTCGCCATTGAGTGAACTGCGGCGAATCACTAATTGCGGCTACAACAGAGGTCGGCCAGGGAAGTATTGTCCAAAATGCGGGCGGTCGCGTTGCGCACATCGAGAAGAACGCGGAACAGCGCCCGGTGCTTAGGATCGGAACTGATACGCCACTTCAGCGACTCGGCGTCCTCGAACGGCGCGAGCGGCCCGTCGATGCGCCGGATGATCTCCCCTAGAAAAATCTTCTTGGGAGGCCGCTTCAGTTGGTACCCGCCGTGTGCACCCCGCAGGCTGACGACGATGCGCGCGCGCTTCAGTTCCAAGAGAATTGCTTCAAGGAACTTTTCCGGCAGTTCTTCCGCCGCAGCGATGTCCTTGATCTTGACGATGTCCGATGGGCGCTGCGCCAGCACCGTCAGGGCCTGCAAAGCGTAGAGTCCTCTTTGAGAAATTCGCATCGGTACCGATATTCCCTATCTATGAACTAATTTCTATTGACTTACTAGACTTTGTCAAGCAAAAATACGCCCGACTTTTGTCGGCTGGAGGGGCAGCACGCGATGAAGTGGCCGGCGCGAAGCCTTCCTGTTGAAGATTCTCGCCTCGAGACCGGCCCCGCTCTGTTCGGCCCGCTGTGCCCGGCGCCTCGGGAAGGGCTCTGGGAGGCTAGTAACACAGAATTAACATTTCAATCATGGAGCATTCACACGGAGCGCTTAACTTGCCTGTCGTTCGCGGGTGTATCCGAGAGCAGAGTGATCGTGTAGCCGCGCCCCGACGGCTCTGCAAGGGTGGGTTCCCCGCACTAGATTGGCATCGTTCCTGTGGACGAGCGGGTGTCTAGGCTTCTACGGCCTCATCCAAAGCCCTTTTTGAGAACGGGTATTGCCGGGTAATTCGCTGTTAAATTTAAGGAGGAAGGAATGCGAGCACTTGCTACGTGGATTGTAGCGCTTGGGTTGGCTGCGTCGCCGGTCTTGGCGAAAGCAGCGGGAACGGGCGCGAATGACAGTCCGTCGTCGACGGAGGCAAAAAACACCGCGGCGGCTCAGCCCGGCAACGGATCGAACGCCGAATCGAAGGCCGCTCCGGCGGCGAAGGCCGAGTCGTCCAGCATGGAGCTGGAAAACGAGCTTCAAGAACTCCGGGGACTTCTGGAGTCCCAATCCAAGCAGATCCAAGAGCAGCAAGAAAAGATGCAGGTGCTCGAAGATCAGCTTAGAGAGGCGACCTCGGAGCGAGAAGGCTTGGTAGCTCAACCGGCGGATCCTGCCGGCATTGGTCCAGCGGTCGCCCTAGCAAATGCCGCGGGGAACGCGGGTACGGGGGACGAGAAGTCGGAAGAGCCGCCTGCCCTTCGGTACAAGGGCGTCACTTTGACGCCGGGTGGCTTCTTCGCAGCAGAAACCGTGTGGCGTCAGAAGGCGCTCGGAGCAGACGTCAACACGCCCTTTAACTCCCTCCCATTCGATGGCTCCTCAAACGCCCACATGTCGGAATTCCAGGCGAGCGCACGAGAGTCGCGTATTACCTTGCGCGCGCAGGGCACACTCGAGAACGTGAAGATCGGCGGCTACTACGAGATGGACTTTCTCGGCGCTGGCGTCACGGCCACCAACAACCAATCCAACAGCTATTCGCCGCGCGTCCGGCAATTTTGGGGCCAAGCAGCCTTCAACAACGGCTGGACGATAACAGGCGGCCAGATGTGGAGCTTGATCCAAGAAACGGCGAAGGGACTGGACAACCTCACCGAACTACCGCCATCCGTGATCGACGCGCAGCAACATGTGGGCACTAGCTGGGCTCGCCAGTACGCGTTCCGCGTGACCAAGAACTTTGACAACAAGGTCTGGTTGGGCTTCGCAGTGGAAGAGTCGCAAGCCACTCTTACAGTCCACGGGAACCCGACGGTCACTTGCGCGCCCCCCAATCCGAGTGGGCTCAGTTCCACTGGGGGCGCGACTGCGGTCACCACGGACGGGACGTGCGCAGCGTCTAACCTGAACGGCACGCTCGTCTACGTGACCACCAAGATCACGGCGACCACCGGCGACGTTGGTACCGGCGTTATTCTGCCCACCGCGTACAACAACTTCCTGCTGGGTGCCTTCGGAACGACCGGCGGTGCTTACAACCCGCTTGGTAACTACCAGTACAATCCGGCGCCAGATCTCGTGTTCAAGGCCGCGTTTGAGCCGGGCTTCGGCCACTACGAGATCTTCGGCCTGCTCGCCCAATTCCGCGATCGCGTATTCCCATGCGCTCTCACGACCGCTGCAGCTCCGATCGCTGGCTGCGGAACGTTGCCTGCTGCGGCCGGAGGGGGGGCTGACGTCTTCTCGGCAGCCGGCGCCTTCAATGATTCGAGGACGGGTGGCGGTGCTGGTGCCAACGCGCGATGGTCACTTTTCAGCAAGCACGTTGACCTCGGCATTCACTTCCTTGGCGGGACCGGCATCGGTCGCTATGGCTCTGGTCAGTTGACGGACGCAACAATCCGATGGACCAACCCGGTCAACCCCGCCGTGGATGGAACGATCGCTCCGCTACACAACTATCAGTCGCTTGGGGTGCTGATGCTGCATCCCACACCGAAGTTTGACATTAACTTCTACGTCGGAGGCGAATACGATGCCCGGGCCGGATACATCAAGTCCGGGGCAACGCCGAACGTGGGCTATGGAGCGGTGGGCCTTTCGAACTATGGCTGCACGACGGAGCTTCTACCGTTTACCTCGCAGTCCACTTCGATCGGCACCGGGGTTCCGACCGGCGTTGCCGGTTCGAACGGCTTCATTCCCGCTGTGCCGGCCAATTGCACGGGCGATACCAAGGACTTGATCGAGGGAACGGTTCAAATCTGGTATCGCTTCTACAAAGGCTCGAAGGGCACCGTTCAGTATGGACTGCAGTATTCCAACTACGTTCGGAACACGTGGCCGGGCGTAGCGACCCACACCGGCGCGGACGGTATTACATATTCGGCCGCGACCAACGGCGCGCCGCACGCGGACGAGAACATGGTCTTCACCTCGTTCCGCTACATCCTGCCGTAAATCGTTCCATGATGCGCACGGGGAGCCGAGATCTCAGCTCCCCGTGCTCTCTCCTTCAGTAGCTTCCGCGCGGTAACGCGCTCCTTGCAATTCTGAGCACTCCGGCTGAAGCGCATGGACTTTGAGCGCCGTATCCCGTTCGCCAGATGCTCTAAACGTGTAGCCTCATCCAGTGCACGTTGAGCAGGTACACGAGCATCGCATTCATCGTCCTCGTGCAACTGAACTACGCGATTGCGCCGAAGCCTTGGCGGCACCCGGAGTGACACCTGAAAGCGTCCCGGGTGATACACGTCACGGCGGCGGAGGAAATTCCGTTTACACTCGAAGTGCGTCGGAGTAGCATAGCGAGTTTGCAGCAGCACTTTATCTCTAAGCAATCAAGAGGGTCCTTTCTTGCGACCCGTGGTTCGTTTGAGCAATTATTTTCGCCTTGCAGCTCTAATCGGTGTGTTCGTGGTTGGCGCGGCGATCTTTGACAACATCTCGCCCGCGCAAGGAACGCCATCGGCGTCCCAGCCACCGATTTCCGACGTTTTCACAACGGAGCATCGCACTGTTTCCGCCGCTGTCCGCGAGTTTTTCGGTTTTCGCTCGACACCCGTGCAGCCGATCGCCTATACGCACAAAGTGCATCTCGGCAACGGCATGCAATGTACCGATTGCCACGTTGGCGTAGACCAGGGCCCCGATGCGCGAATCCCCAGCGTCAATTTCTGCATGACCTGCCATCAGGTGATCGCCACGGACAAGCCGGAGATTCAGAAACTCGCCGCATACCGTGCGCGCGGGGAAGATATTCCCTGGCAGCGCGTGTACGGCTTTCAGCCGTCTGCGCATGTGAAGTTCAATCACGCCCCGCACATCCGCGTGGGAGTCGATTGCTCCGTATGCCACGGCGATATGAGACAGCAGACCGTCGCAGAGCGAAAAGTGGATCACACGATGGGGTTTTGCGTGGGCTGCCACAAGCAGAAGAATGTTTCGGTGGATTGCGTGACGTGCCATTTCTAGGGCTTGCGGCGGCTACGGCCTAGACCCGCAGCCAAAGGGAATCCATGGAACGTCGTGATTTCTTGAAAATCTCAGCGGTGGCCGGGGCGACAGCAGCTCTCGAAGGCTGCGGAAACCCAGATCATCAGCTTATTCGGTTCGTTCCAGAAGAAGATCTGATTCCCGGCATCGCCACGTGGAAGCCGAGCATCTGCACGCTCTGTCCGGCCGGTTGCGGCCTGCTTGTGCGCACGATGCAAGGGGAAGCGGAAGTCATCCGCAACGGTCAGCTCGGACTTCTCAAGATGGGCCTCGCCAAGAAACTTGAAGGCAACCCAGCGCACCCGATCAACCAGGGCAAGCTTTGCCCGCGCGGCCAGGCAGGACTGCAGGTCACCTATCATCCCGATCGCCTCAAAGGTCCGCTTGTGCGCAATGGGCCGCGAGGTTCGGGGCAATTTCGAGAAATCGGTTGGGACGACGCGATCAAGCAACTGCTATCGCAGCTTTCGGACCTGCAAACAAATAAGCAGGAAGGCGGGTTCGCCTTCGTCACGTCCCCGCTCCGAGGGCAGCGGAAGACGATCGTCGACACATTCGCGGCGTCTTTCAAGCATTCAGCACGGATCGAATTCGCCTTCTTTGGTGACAACGTGATTCGAGCGGCCAACGCCGCGAGTTTCGGCCACGCTTTGCCGCCGACCGTTGATCTTGGCCAATCCAACTACGTGATTTCCTTCGGCGCGGACTTCTTGGGCACGTGGAATTCGCCCGTCGCGCAATCGCTTGGCTTCGGACACATGCGCAAGGGGCGCCCCGGCCAGCGCGCCAAATTCGTGCAGTTTGAGCCGCGCATCTCGCAGACCGGCGCGAGTGCCGATGAATGGGTTCCCGTAAAGCCCGGTGCAGAAGGTGCTGTCGCTCTGAGCCTTGCACACGTGATTATCGCGGAGAAGTTGCGACCTGCCGCTTCGGCGGGTCACGCCGGTTCGTTGATTGAAGGCTGGTGGCAGGGCTTGCCGGACTACGCGCCCGAAAAGATCGCTTCAGAAGTTGGCATGAAGCCCGAAACGATCGCTCGAATCGCCCGCGAGGCCGCCGCCCATGATCCCGCCGTTGCGATTGTTGGAGATGCGGCGACCGCACAAACGAACGGTTTGTTCAACGCTCTGGCGGTCAATGCTTTGAACGGCTTGCTCGGCGGCGTCGGCAAACCGGGCGGCATTCTGTTTGCGCCTTCGTCCAGCGCGAAAGGGGCACCGACCTCCTCCCAATCGTTTACGTCGCAGTTTGCTTCGACAGTGGCCGCTGCAAAGGTTTTGCTGCTTTTCAACGCGAACCCTGTGTTCGCCGCGCCAGCCGCATGGGGCGTGCGCGCGGCCCTCGACAAGATTCCGTTCATCGCCAGCTTCGGTAGTTTCATCAACGAAACGAGTGCCCTCGCTGATTTGATGCTGCCCGATCATTCGCCGCTGGAGTCGTGGCTAGACGACGAACCGGTTTCCGGCTCAGCAAAAACGGTCGTCAGCGTCGCGCCGCCGGCCATGAACCCGCTCCATAACACGCGTGCGATGCCCGATGTGCTGCTCGATGTGGCGCACCAGCTTGGTGGCGACCTCGCGAAGGCGCTGCCTTGGAAGACGTACGACGAAGCGATCCAGACTTCCTTCACGGCGCTCTACAAGGAAAAAGGAAACAAGACCGCAAAGGATGCGGACGAATTCTGGAAGAACGCTCAAGAACGGGGCGGTTGGTGGAGCGCCGAGGAGAGCAAGTCCGCTACTGCCGGTGGATCGTCGGCGGTTTCCGCGGGTAAAGTGAAAGCTCCGCAATTTGACGGCGACCCTGGCCAGTATCCGTATCATTTTCTGCCTTTTGCTTCGCAGATGTTCTACGACGGCTCGCTCGCGCATCTGCCGTGGATGCAGGAAACACCTGATCCTCTATCAACCGTGATGTGGGGCACTTGGGTGGAAATCAATCCGCGCACGGCGGAGAAGCTGGGGATCAAACAAGGCGACCTCGTGGAAGTTGCATCGCAGCACGGCAAGCTGCGGGCGCCGGCGCTTCTGGCTCCCGGTGTCGCGCCGGATGTGATCGCCGCGCCGGTTGGTCAGGGTCACGAGAATTTCACGCGCTACGCAACCGGTCGCGGAGCTAACCCAATCTCGATTCTCGCGCCCGCGGCGGTAGAAGGCACAGGCTCGCTTGCTTGGGCGGCGACGCGCGTGAAGGTTGCTCGTGTGGGCAAAGGTAAATTGATCTTGTTCGGCGGCAGCTTGACCGAGGCTTCGCCAGAACTCAAGCACCGTTAGGGAGGTCTGGGGATATGGCTCATCAGTGGGGCATGGTGATCGATCTCGACCGTTGCAACGGCTGCGAAGCTTGCGTTGCCGCTTGCCATGCCGAAAACAACATTTCGACAGTCGGCGACGAGCAAGCTGCACTCAGCCGCGCCAAGCACTGGATTCGGGTCGAGCGGTACTACGAGGGCGAATTTCCCGACGTAAGCGTGAAATTCATGCCAGTCCTTTGCCAGCAGTGCGATGCTGCTCCCTGCGAGCCGGTCTGCCCTACATTCGCGAGCTATCACACTTCGGAAGGACTGAACGGCCAAGTGTACAACCGCTGCATCGGCACTCGCTATTGCGCGAATGCTTGCCCCTATGTCGTTCGCTACTTCAATTTCTTCAATCCGGTCTGGGACAAGCCGCTCCACTTGCAGCTCAATCCAGACGTTTCCGTGCGCGAAGTGGGCGTGATGGAAAAGTGTACGTTTTGCGTGCAACGGATCAAGGCGGGAGAAGTTCAGGCCGCCGCCGAAAAGCGCGAACTCAAGGACGGCGAGATTCAGCCGGCCTGCGTGCAGTCGTGCCCGACCAAAGCAATGGTATTCGGTGACCTGAGCGATCCGGAAAGCGAAGCCTCGCGGCTGGCGGGTTCGAGCCGCGGGACGAAGCTTCTTGGCGAAGTGGGCACTCGGCCCAGGATAACTTACCTTCAACGGGACTCATGGCATGGCAGCGAAAACGCCTGAACAAATAACGGATGACTTGCTCCGCCCGATGTCGGGCCTATC
>Ga0187782_10002229_pt1 | contig 14225 bp, 4 predicted proteins | sample 0715_SJ02_MP15_2_FD_132454 | JGI IMG/M metagenome (GOLD analysis project Ga0187782, IMG submission 132454) | Tropical peat soil microbial communities from peatlands in Department of Meta, Colombia - 0715_SJ02_MP15_20_MG | ecosystem: Environmental > Terrestrial > Soil > Wetlands > Peat | place...
AGAAGATCTCCGCGGGGTCGGCCAAACGGAGCTTCCGCATGGCCAGAGCGCCGGAGATGGTGCACATGCCCGCCGTCAGTAAGTAGACAGTCACGATCCGGCCAAGCGTCATGTGGAGCGGTAACATGGTGGCACGCTGCGTGATCACGTAAAGCAGTTGCGCGATCAGCAGGCCGGGAACGAAGCCCATTACCGACAGGATCAACGCTTCCTCGAGTACCACCGAGAACAGGTAACGATTACGATAGCCGATAGCCTTTAAGGTGGCGTATTCGGCGAGGTGATCGGAGATATCGCTGTAGAGGATCTGGTACACGATCACACAGCCGACGATCAGCCCCATCAGTACGCCGAGAGTGAAAACGTATCCGATTGGCGTTTCCGTCCCCCAATAACGCTTTTCGAGATCCATGAACTGCGGCAGGGTGAGGACACTAACGTCTTCCGGCAGCAACTGCTGGACAGCCACGCGCATCTGGGCGGCATTCTCGCCGGCCTTCAACCGGATTAATCCTAAACTCACCAGTCCTCGCTGCCGTCCCGGGACCAGGCGTAGGAAGTTCAGGTCGCTGGTGATGAGGTTTCCGTCTGAGCCGAAGGAGGCGCCCAGCTCAAAAGCCCCTGCGATCTCAACCGTGCGGCCGGAGACTTCCGTCGTCACGCTGCCCTGCCGCAACAGTTGTGGGATGGGGCCGAACTCGGGACGCGACCGGGAATCGAACAGGGCCACATCCGGCTCGCGCAGTCGAGGAATGTTTTGTTCGACGGCAGGCAGATTGAGCACGCCGGATCGAGGCTCGAAGCCGATCACGAAGATCCGCCGTTCTCGTCCGTTCACCGGGTTTTTGAACGGCGCCTGGCCGAGGTACAGCACGTCCACGGAATCCACGCCGGGCACGGCCAGCGCTTGGTAGAGCCGCCGCTCGGTAAAGCTCTTGGGGTGGATCAGGAACTCATACTGCTGGCCGATCACCACCAAGTCGGCACGCAGCACCGAATGGAGTGTCGAAGCACTGGTGAACAGTGAGTCCTCGAAGCCAAGTTGCATGAGCATGAGGATAACGGCAAAGCTGATGCCCGCCAGCGCCGCTAGCAGCGTGCTCTTCTGCCATGTCAACTGCAACCAGGCGAGAGGAACGCCCGCGGGTTTGGCCCTGAGCTTCATGGCTAGGGTTCGAAACGCACCGTGACCTTGCCGTTGATCAAGCCTGCGACCGGCCTGCTGTCCTCTAGACGCACTTTGACTTTGACGATGCGCGAGTCGGCGAACGCTGCCGGGTCCAGCGGTAAAATCTCGTTCTTGGTGATCTCCCCGCCGATCTCGACTACGGTGCCGCGCAGTTCGCCGGAAAATAGCGCGCTGGAGACGATCGCGCGCTGGCCCATGCGGATTTTGCCCACGTCGGTTTCATAGACCTCGGCGTTGGCGTACATGCGGTCGGTACGGCCCAGGTCGAGCACGGTCTTGTCCGCCTGCTCGCCCGGACGAACGTAGATCCTCAGCACCCGGCCTTCGATCGGTGCGCGCATCAGGGTCAGCTCGCCGTCGGCGCGTGAACGCTTGACCTCGGCAATGGCAGCAGCCACTTCCGCCTCTGCGGCATGAATATCGGTAGCCCGCACCTCCGCTACCGCCTTGAGTTTCTGCCGGGACCACTCTAGCATCTCATGCGCCGTCTCGTACTGCATACGGCGCTCTTCGAACTGTTCCGCCGACGCAACCTTTTCCTTGAAGAGCTCCTGGTAGCGGCGAAACTCGGCCTCCGCGTTGGCCAGCGCCGCCTCATTGCGCGCAACATCGGCTTCCTGAGCTGCAATCTCACCCGCTTTTTCGCCCGCCTCGACTTGTGCCAACCGTGCCTGCGCCATCACCACGTGCGCTTCCGCGGATTTCATCTCCGCCTCACGGATGTCATTGCCGTCGAGCACCGCCAGCACCTGCCCTGCGTGTACCCAGTCTCCTTCCTCGACCCGCAGTTCGGCCACAACCGAGGGCCGAGCGTCGAAATAAGGAGCCGCAACCTCGATGACGCCATGTTCTGGCTCCAGTCGCCCCAAACACGCCACTGCTACAGCCGTTGATGACGTCACCGCCTGGGCCGGACGACTGGAAAAGGAGAACATGGCTGCCAACACGGCGCCGATGCCGAGTGCCAGCACGCCGAGCAGAAGCCAAATCGTGGCGCTTACCTTGGTGCGGTGTTTTACGGTGCTGACGACCTGTGTCCGGGCGGTTTCTTCACCTGCTCCAGAAAAGCCCTCGACGGCGTTGGGCATCGACATAGGCTCCGATCACGGAAATACTAGAACCAGTGCGGAAATTGACTCCACCCCGAGCGCCTGGAGCACGGGCGGTTGTGGTGAAAAAAGCCGGGGGAGACCCACCCGTGGCAGCGGGGCTACAAGAACATGAAGCCCTGGGTTCCGCAAAGCGGGATCGCTGCGCCGCTGGTTGGAATACCCCACTCCGCTTCGCCCTAAAGAACAGGGTTCCGCCTCAGTGCGCATTCCAACCACAACATCAACTCCAAAGGGGGCATTTCTAATAAGTTTAAGAAACGGGGACATTTCTAATAGTCTCGACACCCGTCTCATTAAACCTTGACAGATTAACACCTCAGGCGGATAATCTCTACCATTTCTTTCGGCGCGGTCCGGGGTATACGGCACTCTGAGCTCACGCAGACGATTGGAAGAAACCTCATTCCAACTATGAGCACGTGCCGGTGGACGTCCCCGGACTCGCAAGCATGCTTTGGGGCTGAATAAATTTCCTGCAGCCTATTGCTGGTTCGGCTCCTTTCGCTCGCGTTTTCCGTAGCGACAAAAGAAATCGGCACCACAGTCTTGCGCGGGCAGACGAAGGCATAAAAGATTGTACGAAAGTGACACCATTCGAAAGCTCCCGTCTTGGATTTGTCCGGTGGGAACTCGCCGGGCACTATTGCTTAGAGCGACCGGCCCAGTTGAGTCGGCATTGGTTTTGGAGGGGGGATGAACAGCTTTCTCGCCTCGGTCGCGGCCTTCCAAGGTTTCGATGAACCTGCCTTAGACTTCCTCGAACAGAATATCGAGCTCCTGAATTGTCCGGCCGGAGGGATCCTGTTCCGGCAGGGAGAGCGAGGTGATTCACTTTATGTCGTGGTGACCGGGACGCTGCAGGTGGAGGTCACCCTTCCAGATGGCCGAAAACAACCGTTAGTTAGGCTTGGCTCAGGTGATTGCGTCGGCGAGATGGCGCTTCTCTTAAAAGAAACCCGCTCCGCAACCGTGTACGTTTGCTCCGACTCTGAGCTACTGGAAATCCGCCAATCGGCACTGCACCAACTTTTTGCCGCCTATCCAACAGCACACAAACGATTTCTCCATTTTACTTCCCGGAGGCTTTTAAGTCTTCACCTCGCTTCGTTACCGATGTTTGCCGGAATGGATATCGCGACACTTCAGCAATTCGACCATGAAGCCAATTGGCTGCGACTTGCTGGCGGCGAAACGCTGTTCGGACAAGGTGATCCACCGGATTACCTCTACGTCGTCGTGCACGGCAGACTCGAAGTCATTGTCGAACGTGAGAATGGTGTGTCTGAAGTAGTCGACCAGATCGGTCCCGGAGCTTGTGTCGGAGAAATGGCGTTATTGGCCGACCAACCCCGCTCGACGACTGTCCGCGCCATCCGGGACTCGGAATTGGTGCGGCTCTCAAAAGAGGAGTTCAATCAATTACTCAGCCACTATCCTCAAGCAGCCATTGAAGTCGCGCGAACACTGGTTGGACGCCTGCGTCAAACTACAGACAGGACGACTCCCAAATCGCAAGTTTCCACAATCGCCCTCGTGCCGTCGCATCCTAGTGGCTTTCCTCCCGGATTCACCGAAAAGTTTGTTCAGTCGCTCGTAGCAGTTGGAGGCTCTACTCTTCATCTTGACCGGCGTCGCGCCAGCCAAGAGCTTGGGGACGCCCCAATGGCAATGCTCGCTGACGGACGACTTCCCACCCGCATCCACAACTGGCTGAACGAGCAGGAAGACAGATTCCGGTATGTCGTCTACGAAAGCGATCCAACTCCGTCCAATTGGACGGACCTTTGTGTGCGACAAGCGGACCGCATCTTTCTCGTGGCATCCGCTAGTTCTGGTCCTCACCGCGGGGAGATTGAAAGCCGGATAATGAGCGGGGAACTCGGCAATTGTCATACGCGGACGGAACTGGTGCTAGTGCATCGCGACGGAAATGAGCTGCCGGTGAGAACAATGGAATGGCTCGCTGCGCGTCGCGTTGCTGGGCACCACCATATGCGACCGAATTGCGTTGAGGACTACCGCCGTCTCGCCCGCTTTGCAACTGGAAAAGCGGTCGGCGTCGTTTTCGGAGGCGGTGGCGCACGGGGATATCTGCAACTTGGGGCAATACAAGCGTTGCGTGAAAATGGCATCCCAATTGACCTAGTAGGCGGCACCAGCATCGGCTCTATGGTCGCCGCGCAGTGCGCGCTCGGCAACGACATCGAGACGATCATTGAGCTCGGCATGACGGGGTACGGTAAGAACATCGGGATCAATATGCTCCGCGACGCCACGTTGCCCATCATGGCGTTCCTTTCAGCCCGCAGGACGGTGAAGATACTCAAGGAAGTCTTCGGGCACACCTTCATTGAGGACCTGTGGCTCCGGTACTTCTGCGTTTCGGCGAACCTCAGCACGGCTGAGGTTATGGTTCATGAAGAAGGGCCGCTGTGGCTGGGAATCCGGGCAAGTGCTTCCGTGCCGGGCATCCTGCCACCGGTTATCGTTAATGGCAAGATGCTGGTTGACGGCGGTCTCCTGAATAATCTGCCTCTGGATATTATGCGCAGCCGGGCCGGCACGGTTGTCGCCATTGATATCGCTCTTCCCGTAGACCTCACTGTTCCTCCCCAGACGCGTGTCGCGTTCTCAGGTTGGCCGCTTCTATGGAATCTGATCAATCCCTTTACAAGAAACAAATCGCTCCCCCATATGTTCAGTATTCTCGGCCGCACAACGACCTTGAGTAGCATTCACAACACTGAGGCATGCAAGAAGCAGGCTGACCTCTATCTTCACCCAGTAGCCCCCGGAGTCGACACTCTCGACTGGGCAGCCGGTCGAAGACTCATCAAAGTTGGATACCGCCACGCGCTCGCGGAGATTGCAAGATGGAAAGAGAATGGAGAAGCTCACGCAGCATAAGACCGGATGCCTTTGCCATCATTGGGATGGGCTGCCGTTTCCCGGGCAGTGCGAATACCCCAGAGCAATTCTGGAAGCTCCTCTGCGACGGGATTGACGTCATTGCAGAAATCCCGAAAGAGCGCTTCGACATTGACGCTTTTTTTGATGCTGATCCGGCAAAGCCGGGCAAGATTTGCACTCGCTGGGGGGGGTTCATTGACTGCATAGATAAGTTCGACGCAGAGTTTTTTGGCATCTCTCCCCGGGAAACATCTCGGATCGATCCTCAACATCGGCTGCTTCTGGAACTGGCCTGGGAGGCACTCGAAGACGGTGGACAGGACGCGAGCGCGCTTGCGGGCACAAGAACAGGCGTCTTCGTTGGCATCTGTTCCCACGATTACGGTGATCTTCTGGTGCAGCCGGGTAATCGCCATCTAATAGATGCGCATGTGACCGTCGGAAATTCACTCAGCATCGCGGCCAATCGGGTCTCGCATTTCTTCGACTTCCGCGGTCCGAGTGTCTCCGTTGATACGGCATGTTCGTCATCCCTCACTGCCTTGCACCTCGCCTGCCAGAGCCTCACCGATGACAAATGCGATCTCGCCATCGCCGCAGGAGTCAATCTTCTTGTAACCCCCGAATCAACCCTAGGCATCGCTAAAGCGGGAATGCTCTCTCCTGATGGGCGCTGCAAGGCGTTCGATTCTCGGGCGAATGGGTATGTGCGCAGTGAAGGAGCGGGTGTGGTGGTCCTCAAACGACTGGCTGGAGCTCTGGAAGGTAGAGATCGGATCTATGCTGTGATTCGAGGAACTGCCGTCAATCAGGACGGTCACACGACTGGTATCACGGTCCCCCGCAAGGAAGCGCAGGAGGCGCTGCTTCGAGAAGCCCTGCAGGAAGCGAAGATCACTCCTTCTGCAGTCCAGTATATCGAGGCTCATGGCACGGGAACACCTGTAGGGGATCCTATAGAAGCATCTGCCATCGGCGCGGTCATGTCGAGAGGTCGGCGCGCAGGGGACCGTTGCCTGATCGGATCGGTAAAAACTAACATCGGCCACCTCGAGGCGGCATCTGGGATCGCAGGCCTCATTAAGACCGCGCTCGCGTTGAAATACCGGCAGATTCCTCCGAGTCTGCATTTCAGAGCAGCCAATCCATTGATTCCACTCGACGAATTGCAGCTTCGCGTCGTTACGGAGTTGCAGCCGTGGCCACCCTGCGACCGCGCCGTGGCGGGGGTCAACTCCTTCGGTTTCGGCGGCTCCAATGCCTTTGTAATCCTCGAAGAACCGCCGGCTATTGAAGCGCAGCCTCGATATATGGACCATGCCTCCAAGATACTGACCGTCTCAGCACGAAGTCAGGAGGCACTGCGCGACCTCGCACAAAGCTACAAGCAGCTAATCCAGGATACGCCCTCTCTGTCCCTGACCGACCTGTGTTACACGGCTTCCGTGCGGCGCAGCCACCATCAGCATCGTCTAGCCGTTGTGGCGAATTCACGCGAGGATTTTATTGATTGTCTCGATGCCTTCTGGGTGGGCGAGACTCGCGCGGGCGTAGCGTCTGGCCGTGGTGCACAGAGTCCTGGACCGAAACTGGCGTTCGTTTTTGGCGGCATGGGGCCCCAGTGGTGGGGAATGGGCCGTCAACTGATCAAGGAAGAACGGGTTTTCCAAGATGTGCTCGAAGAATGTGATCAACTCCTGCGCCCTCTGTCGAAATGGTCACTGATCGATCAATTGATGAAAGACGAGGCAAGCTCGCGTGTGGGCGAACCCGACCTGGCGCAGGTTACGAACTTTGCCATTCAAGTCGCGTTAGCAGCCTTATGGCGCTCTTGGGGCATTTACCCTGATGCAGTTGTGGGCCATAGCGCGGGAGAAAAGGCCGCCGCATACGTGGCCGGGGCGATAAACCTGGCAGACGGGTTGCGCGTGGCATTCCATCGTGGGCGGCTGCAGTATCGCACGGCGGGAACAGGCAAGATGCTCGCTGTCGGCATGTCGTTTGAGGCAGTGACGAAGGCCATTGCCGGATACGAAGGACGTGTGTCGGTTGCCGCCGTCAACAGTCCAGGCTCAGTTACTCTTTCGGGAGAGGTTGAGGCACTCCAACAACTCGTTTCCGATCTTGGCCGACAGCAGATCTTCTGCCGGCTTCTCCCGGTGACTGTTCCCTACCATGGCCCGCAAATGGAACTCATTCGGGACGAACTGCTGGAGGTGCTGCGTGATATCACTCCTCGTGCCCCGGCAATTCCGATTGTCTCGGCGACCCTGGGCACGTGGAGTAACGCCCAGCGCTTTGATGCGGATTACTGGTGGAGGAACATCCGAGAGCCGGTTCGCTTTGCTGCCGCCATTGACCAGTTAATCCGGGATGGCTACGAGCTCTTCGTGGAAGTCGGCCCCCATCCGGTTCTGTCTGCTTCGATCTCGGAGTGTCTCGCTTACCGTAAAAAGAATGCAGCTGTGCTTCCAACACTTCGACGCATGGAAGACGAACGTCTGGTGATGCTGCGATCAGTCGCGGCTTTGTATGCGCGCGGACGTCAAGTGAGCTGGTCAGGCATCTATGACAACGGTAACTGCACGAAGCTGCCGACCTACCCTTGGCAGCGGGAGCGGCATTGGTTTGATTCGTCTTCTTCAGAAGACCCAGGGGAGCCGTACCGGCCTACAGGAAAGAAGAGTGGGCATTCCCTTCTGGGGTGGCGTCTGCGATCGGTCCGGCCAACCTGGGAGGCCTACCTGGGGGATTCGTCACTGCAATATCTGGCCGGTCATGTGGTTCAGGGCAGCGTAGTCTTTCCCGGAGCGGCCTATGTTGAAATGGCGCTGGCAGCAGCCAGAGAGCTCGGAATCGACGGCAGCGTATCGGTCGAGCACCTAGCCTTTCGCAGACCGCTGCTGCTCGACGGGCGTGGGCAGACCACCGTCCAATTTCTTTACAACCCAGGTGAGTTGTCTTTTGAGGTTCACAGTGCAGCAAACAACGCACAGCCGTCATGGACATTGAATGCGAGTGGGAGGCTCAGAGATAATCCGGCCGGCACGAGCCATTCAGTCGACCGCGAAACGATCAAGCAGCGGTGCGAGTCAGGGATTCCGATCGGGCAAGCCTATGAATTTCTCGAAGAACACGGGCTGCGATACAACGGCCCGTTTCGCGGGGTTGTCGAACTGTGGCAGGGCGACGGGGAGGCGCTTGGCCGGATCAGCGCGCCGGATTCCATTAACCTGGATGAGGATACTTATCAGGTTCATCCCGCACTGCTGGACTCAGCCTTTCAAGTCTTGTTTGCTGCGGCTGGCCCGCTTAGCTCGAACGGTTCTCCGGCAAAGAACCTGTATATTCCTGTCTCCATTGACCGCATCGAGCTTCACAGCAAGCCCGGCAAACAGTTCTGGAGTCATGCCACCGTTCGCAGTCGTGAAGCTACGGCTATCGAAGCGAATATTCAGGTAATTGATGAGCAGGGCAAGGTCGCACTGTCGGTTCAAGGACTGCGTTGCAGAAGAATTGAAGAGGCTCGACCGGAGAGGCGGGAAGAGATCGACGACTGGCTCTACCAATTGCGCTGGGAACGCAAGTCTCTGCCCCTCAAGCCGGCGTCGAAAATCAGAGCGATTCGCACTCCACTCGATGTGCTTGAGAAGATGCAATTGGCGAAGGCACGGTTCGCGCACGAGTGGAGTTTAGCGAATTACGACTCGAATTTTGAGATGCAGCTAAATCGCATCACTGCCCATTACATTAGTTCAATTCTTACGAGGTTCGGATGCGACCTACAGCGGAAGCCGTTAGCCACAGCGGACGTAATGGCGGAGGCCATGGCAGTCGTGCCGCAGCAGCGCCGTTTTTTCGCAAGATTAATTGAAATTGCTCGAGCCATGGATGTTGGCGAGCCCGGAGGGCCCCTCGAAATTCGCCGCCTGTGTGATGCCGCGCGGGCGGAATATCCCGAAAGCAACGTGACTATCGACATGCTCGCCCGCTGCGGCGATCACTTGGCTGAAATCCTGCGCGGGGAGGTGGACGCGCGGGAACTGCTCTTCTCTCCCGAGGCCCTCTCTTCCTGGGTGGGGTTTTTCAGCCAACCGGGGTACAAATTTTACAGTCTGATCACCGCCGAAGCGCTCGCCACTGCAATAGAAGACATTCCACGTGCGAAGAAGCTGAGGATTCTCGAGGTCGGCGGGGGAACCGGGGGTACAACCTCGTTGGTCTTGCCCAGACTTTGCCAGGAGACGACTGAGTACTTCTTTACTGATATTACGCGGTTCTTTCTGGCGCAGGCCCAAGCGCGGTTTCACGACCAGTCACTACTCCGCTTTGAACTGCTGGATATTGAAGCAGATTCAATGCCGGAACTCTTCGAGCCGCATTCGTTCGACGTAGTTCTGGCGGCGAATGTGCTTCATGCGACTGCGAATCTGCGCAACACGTTGCAAAATGCCCAGCATTTGCTCGCTCCTGGGGGGCTGCTCATTCTACAGGAAGTCACTCATAAGCTACCTTATCTAGATTTGATTTTCGGCGTGACGGAAGGATGGCGGCGCTTTGCCGATCACGACCTACGCCTCTCCCATCCGCTCCTGGAGCCGGAAGACTGGAGGACCTTACTCGGCGAAATCGGTTTCGAGAATCCATTGGCCATCACGTTGAATGTTGAGCCAGTTAGGCCTTTACAGACGGTTATTCTGGCTCAAACGCCGGGAATGATACAGGGGGAGCCGGATCATGCAACACTACCGGTCAAAAACTGGTTGATATTCGCAGATCGAGGAGGCGTTGGACGGAAAATCGCGGAGTTGCTTAGACAGCAGGGGAATGCTTCCATGCTCGCGTTTGCGGGTGTGGAATATCGCCAACACGACAGCAACACGTTCGAGATTGTGCCCGACAGCAACGATCAGATGATGCGTCTGGTGGAACAGATCGAAGCCGCAGGGTTTCCTCTCGCTGGCATGCTTCACTGCTGGAGCCTCGACGCCCCTTCGCCACAGGCAATGACAACGGCGGAGCTGATGGACTTTCAGCGAGCCAGTTGCGGAAGCGTGCTCGGCGTCTTTCAGGCATTTGAGAAAAGTCGACGGAAGGTCCCCGATTTCTGGATGATCACTGCGGGATCGCAGCCGCTAGACGAAAAAGTAGAAGCACTCAATGTCTCACAAGCGCCATTGTGGGGATTGGGACGCGTCTTGTTCAATGAGCGCCCAAGCGTCCGCTCACGCCTGGTAGACCTTAGCGCAGCGTGTACGGGGGAAGAAATCGCATCCCTCGTTCGCGAATTGCACGAGGATGATTTCGAGGAAGAGGTCGCATTTCGCGGAGATCAGCGGTTCGTCAGAAGACTGCACCGGACTTCGCTCCAGCTGGGATCGGAGCCTGAAGAACCGCGCCAGCTTTCCGCCGAAACCGGGTCCTTCCGGCTGGAAATCATCTCACCCGGATCGCTCGAGACCTTGACTCTCCGCGGCATGCCTGACATAAGACCCGGGCCGGGCGAAATCTCGGTCCGGGTTTTGGCGGCAGGTCTCAATTTTCGAGATGTCATGCTGGCTTTGGGAATGCTGCCCGCTCAAGCCTTTCGAGGTGACACAGATAAACCGTTACTCGGCCTCGAGTTTTCCGGGGTCGTCCTCGAATGCGGCGAGGGAGTGAAAGAATTCCGCCCCGGCGACGAAGTGATCGCAGTCGGAGCAGGGGCGTTTGCATCCCACATCCGGACCCGATCCGAACTCGCCGCGCGCAAACCCGCACACCTAACATTCGAAGAAGCAGCGACTATTCCGGCCGTCTTCTTGACGGCTCACTACGGACTAAATCATCTGGCGAAGCTCACTGCCGGAGAGCGCGTTCTCATTCATTCGGCAACGGGAGGCGTGGGCCTGGCAGCGATTCAGATGGCTCAACAGGCAGGCGCCGAAATCTTCGCCACGGCTGGCAATCCGGAAAAGCGTGCGTACCTGAAATCGATTGGGATCGATCATGTGCTGGATTCGCGTTCTCTCGCATTTGCCGGCGACATCTTGGATCTGAGCCGCGGCGAAGGCATCGACGTGATTTTGAATTCGCTCACGGGTGACGCTATACCGAAGGCCCTCTCTATCTTGCGTCCCTATGGGCGGTTTGTGGAGATAGGCAAACGAGACATTTATCAAAACGCCGCCCTCGGTTTGCTCGCGTTCCACAAGAATCTCTCCTTCTTTTCACTAGCCATCGATCAGCTGTGCTTTGAGCGTTCCGCCTTCGCGGGAGCTATGCTCCGGGAAATCCTGGATCAGGTATCGGACAGGAGGTTGCACCCGCTGCCACACACCGACTTTGATCTTGGACAGGCGGAACAGGCGTTCCGTTTCTTGGCCCAGGCCAAGCACATCGGCAAGGTTGTGATCTCGGTTGGGGAACCGCACTACCCAGTAAGTTGCCATGAAAAAAAATCAATGGTTAGGCCAGATGCGACGTATCTCATCACCGGAGGACTGGGTGGATTCGGTCTAGCCGTCGCCAACTGGATGGTCCAGCGGGGCGCGCAACATATCGTGCTGATGAGCCGGAGCGGCACACCGGTCAAAGAGAACCAGGCGGCTCTGGAGGCGCTGTGCCGGTCCACCGAGCACATCGTCATTGCCAGGAGCGATGTCAGTCAACTGGACGACGTTACCCGCGTGCTGAATGACATACGCGACACCATGCCTCCCCTCAAGGGCGTCATCCATGCTGCGATGGTGCTCGATGACGCACCGATCGTTCTGCTTGATCATGAACGACTGCGCACGGTGCTGGCGCCCAAGATTGCCGGTGCCTGGAACCTGCACACGCTCACCTCGCAGGAGGATCTGGACTTTTTCGTCCTGTTCTCATCCAGCGCTTCTGTTTTAGGACCACCGACGCAAGGCAACTATAGTGCGGCGAATGCTTTCCTCGATGCCTTGGCTTTCCATCGGCGGGCGCTGGGGTTACCCGGGCTGGCGATCAACTGGGGCTGGCTTTCAGGAACAGGGTACGTGGCAAGACACGGGAATATCGCCGAGCACCTAATCCTCCTTGGATTTAAAGCTTTCACACCGGAAGAAGCTCTAGAAACCTTGGATCAACTTCTTCATTGCTGCTTTGCTCAAGTCATAGCCCTTCGCCAGGACTGGCAAAAATGGTCACGGCAGTTCAGGAAATCGAAAAGGCTCTCTTATTTTGATCCGACTGGGCAAACCCACGACGCTCGAGGAAAAGAGGGAGATCCTGTTCTTCGCCTTCTGCGGAATGCTTTGCCAGAAAGCCGACGCGTAATTCTCGAAGATTACGTGGTCCAAAAAGTCGCGAAGGTGCTTGGTAGCTCCCCAGAAAGCATCGATCGGCAGCGACCGCTCACCGACCTGGGTTTGGATTCATTGATGGCGGTAGAACTACAGATCATGCTCGAGCTCGATCTCCGAATGCAAGTGGCAATGGTGAAGCTCGTTCAGGGGATCAGCGTCAGCGGGCTCGCGGAAGTCGTTCTTGAGCAATTGGCCATGGACGTGCCGGATGTGGTTACGAGCGATACTGAGGCAGGGACCGTATCCCTCCCGGCCCAGGAACCAGTGCAGGAGAAAGCAGCCCATACGATGGCAGACGAGCCTGCGATTAGTCTTCGACATTCAGCTCCCCCCGTTTGGGAGCCAATGCTGGTTCCGTTGTCATCGCCAAATGGAGGGGAACCTGTCAAGATCCTGGTTGAGCCGGCAGACGCTCTGAACGGAGACGATGATTACTATGCGTCGCTCGACTATAGTGGTTGGTCACGCGGGCAGAAATTTGTACAGAGAATGATTGTTGCGTGTCTACGTTTGGTGGCGAGAATCGAGGTTGAGGGTCTCGAACATCTGCCTTCCTCAGGCGCATTTATCCTTGCAGGAAATCACCTCAGCCTTATCGATGCCCCTCTCATGGGGGCACTCTTAACGAGACGAACCGTACTAATAGCCGGCGAACGATGGGAGACGATGCCGCTAATCCACCGGGCGCTCGATTTTGGAGACACAATTTACATGCGTCGCGGCGAAGGAGACCGCAATGCCCTGAACCGCAGCCTGGCTGTGCTTCGAGCGGGCGGAGCACTGGGGCTTGCACCGGAAGGCAGGATCAGCACAAGCGGTCTCGCCACAGGGCACACAGGGGTAGCCTATCTTGCGCTGGAGGCTCGCGTGCCGGTGATTCCTTTCGTCGTCTATGGTCAGGAGCGGATGAGCAAGAACTTAAAGCGGCTGAAACGCACTCATATACACGTACGCATAGGTCCGCTTATCAACTTACCGCCAGGCGAGAGGACGGCGGCAAAACTGCAGCAGGACACGCAACAGGTCATGACGACTTTGGCGGCGATGCTGCCTCCTTCGTATCGAGGTGTATATGGAGTCCCGAGTGGTTCATCGAAACAATCCAACGTCGCAAGCACCCAGTAAGAGATTCGAATCGTGCCTGATCCGTGGCTGGGTGGAGGGTGGTGGGCAGCGGACTAGCATGCGCACCTGCATGTGCTGGCGGATCCGGTGGTAGATTTTGTTGCCAATACAGTACAGCAGTGGCCTGCAGTTCGCCGCAGCGGGGATTACCGAAGTAACCGCAATGGATGGTAATGGATAGGAATGGAAAAGATGGTAGCGCTACCGGGAATCGAACCCGGGTTTGAAGATTGAGAATCTTCCGTCCTAACCCCTAGACGATAGCGCCAGCGGGCCAAACGCGATTATAGCAAAGGGGATACTGCGCATGGCTGTGGTGAGTGCCAGACACTAGGTTTCCTTGTTGCCTATGATGCCTATCCGCGCTCTTGACAGATCCGGCTCAGCCGTAGCAAAATTCCTTAGGCGAATAAAAAGCGAAATAAGACCGATTCGCTCGCAACTCTCGCACCGCACTGTGCCTTCAAATCCGAGGTTTGGATGTCATCGTTTCCTCTTTTCCCGCAAGTGTCCGTTCGCCGTCCGATAGCCGCGGTTGTTGGCGAACGGGTGGCAGCAATTCCCAAACTGATC
>Ga0187782_10002231_pt1 | contig 14224 bp, 12 predicted proteins | sample 0715_SJ02_MP15_2_FD_132454 | JGI IMG/M metagenome (GOLD analysis project Ga0187782, IMG submission 132454) | Tropical peat soil microbial communities from peatlands in Department of Meta, Colombia - 0715_SJ02_MP15_20_MG | ecosystem: Environmental > Terrestrial > Soil > Wetlands > Peat | place...
GTGCGTGTCACGGGCGTTTCTCCACGGCCCGAGCCCACTCTTCCGCCACGGCGAGCCGCTGGACGATCCCGCGATCGTCTCCCGTCGACAGATCCCGGTAGAGTCGCGGGAGGGGGAAACCATCTTCCACCGTCTGGACGTCCACGACCGCGTCCACGAACGCTCGTAGCGCGTGGCGAGCCCCGATCGTGACCACCGGAGCGGCTGCCACCAGCCTTCGCCGCGGACAGGTTCGCCGCAGCGACCGTGCGGCGACGATCGTCGTCGCCGGTTCCAGGATGGCGTCACTGACCAGCAGAAGGGTTCCGTCGCTGTCCTGAACGCCGCCGGCGACGTGCATTCGAGCCGCTTCGGCGCGCAGGTCGACGCACGCGCGACCCGCCGCCACTCGCATCTGCGCTTCCGCGTCGCCGGAATCGTCATCAAAGTACACGGTGCCGTCTTCGCAGACCGCGCCGACGACGCGACCATCGCGCTCCAGCGCCCGAGTCAGCATCACGTGAAGGGACGAACCGAATGCCTCCGCGACCTCCGCTCCGACGATCACTCCGCCGCGCGACAGCGCGACGACGTCGGGGCGCTGCTCGTCCGAGCGAAGGAGCTTTTCGGTGAGCTCTCGACCCGCCTGCACGCGATCGTCGAATCGCCACGCGTGCACCGTCAGAACAGGAACCGGGCACACGCGCACGACCCGTTCGGCCACGGCGCCAATCAAGAACCGGGTGTCGTGGCCTCGACCATGGGAGCCGACGATCACCAGATCGGCCGCGAGGCGGGTGGCTGCCTCGGTGATCTCCCGCCATGCGAATCCTTCTCGCAACACGCCCTCGACGACCGGGGCCCTGCGGCTGGCCCTGTCGACCGTCTCCTTCAGGCGGAACGCGGCCGATCGGCGCACTTCCGGCGCGCACGGCAAGCCGTCCGGCCACTCTTCGACCGCGTGCAGGATCGTGAGCTTGGCGTCGAACCGCCGGGCGATCTCCGTCGCGACCTCGAGGGCGCGCTCGGACGCGATGCCGAAATCGGTCGCAACCAGAATGTGCCCCACGGGGTTCATGCGGCTCCTTGCCGAGGCGCCGAGCCGGCCAGGGATCGATCCATGACGGACCGGTAGATTTCGACGAGATGATCGACCGTGCGTCCGAAGTCGAGCCCGCGGGCCAGATCCGCGTACCGGACCCCTGCCTCGCGCAGCGCCTCGGGGTGATCGAGCAGCGCATCGAGCTTGTCGGCCAGCGATTGGCCGTCCCCGCTGCGGAAGCGGAAACGCTCGTCGAGCGCGAGGTCCGCCGCCGCGCTCTCCGAGCTGTCGGAGACGACGACCGGAAGCCCCAGGGTCATGGCTTCGACGACGGCCATTCCTTCGAGCTCGACGTCGCTCGGATGAACGAGCACGTCGGCCGTGTCGAACAGCTCTTCCAGCCGTGCTCGCTCCACGAAACCGATTTCCGGCGTGATCGGCAGGCGCTCGGCGCGGCGTCGAAGTTTCGGATCGAGCGTGCCCGGACCGGCGAGAACGAGCCGGATGCGGTCGCGATGCCTGGAGCGGGTCACGGCGTCGATGAGTACGTCCTGGCGCTTCTCGGCGGCCAGACGACCGACCGACAGCACGAGGACGGTGCCGTCGGCCGACGGCGCGCGATCGACCGGACGCATCCGGAGGTCCGGAGGCGTCCCGTTGGAAACGACGTATGTCGCAGTGCGCAGGCCGAAGCTCAAGAGTTTCTTCTCCGCGAACCTCGACGGGCAAATGACGGCATCGACGCGGTCGTACAGACGGTCGACCCAGAAGCGATAGACCGCGCGGCTCAGAGCAGCCGAGTGGACTCCGACATTGAACAGAGCATTTTCGGGCTGGACGTGAAAGCCTGCGACGACCGGCCGGCGAAGGGCGTGCGCCTCCTCCAGCGCCACGAACGACAGCCAGAACGGGAACTGCAGGTGCACGAGGTCGACCTCGGCGAAGGCGGCGCGCAGGCGCCCTCGATCGGGACGCGCCATGACGAACTGCATGTCGTGCATCGCGCGAACGGGAAACTGGAAGCCCGGCAGCCCAATGCTGTCGCGGTCTCCCGGCGGGAGCGCGGCGCCGACCATGACCACCCGGTGGTGCTGGCGCAGCTTTTCGGCGAAGTGCCGGCCCGACACGACTCCCCCGCCGCTCCACCCGACGAGCGTGTCGGCGACCAGCGCTATGCGCAAGCGCTCGAAGCTCACGGCGGCGGCCCTCCGCCAAGCCACGCGTGGCATCCGACGCATGCCGCAAGCGTCTGACCATGGATCTTGACGCGCACATCGATTCGTCGAGCAACATCCAAGCCGTCGTTCCGCGAAAACCATTGCGAGGCCGACGACGACCTCTGATTCGGACAGCGCCCGGGGGCCACGGCGCCGGGCGGCCCGGCGAGGACCTGTTCTCGAGGATCGCGCGCCGGACGCCGGACTGGAAGAGGACGGCAATGTTTGCGCGCAGAAGAAGCTTTTACACCCGGCGGGGTTCGTCCACGGACCGCTTGCGGCAGGCCCAAGCATGTTTAGTTTGCATCAGCGAACGTTTCCTATCCGACGCTCCGATGGGCGTCAGGAGCAAGCCATGCAAGATCATCTGACCAGCAATTCGATCGACAGTCCTGAAAAGAGCGAGCTGCAACCCGACACGCCGCCCGCGCCGATCCAGGCCGAGCCTGCCGTCCGGCGGCGCGGATTCGCTGCCATGGACCGAAGCCTCGTTCAGAGCATTGCCCGCAAGGGCGGCAAAGCCGCGCACGCGACGGGCAAGGCGCACGAGTTCACGTCCGAGGAAGCACGCGTTGCAGGCCACAAGGGCGGCAAGGCATCCCACGCCCGGCGGCGCGCACAGCGCGAAACGGAGGGAGGCCCGGGCCGCTAGACACGGCCCGACCTCTCCTCCTCCTCGCATCCGGTGGTATGCGAGAAAGCTCGGCCGAGACGTCGCGCGCGCCGACCTCTGGCGCGCCATTCGCAAGCGACTGCCGGCATGAACCGCATATTCGCTCGCCGCGCCCTTCTCGCTTCGCTACTTCTTCTCGAAGGGTGCGGCGGCGCCACTCCGGCCCCGACCGCGCCCGCGTCGGGGAGCGGACCGTCCGGGCCATCCGCAAGCACGCCGGCCTCGACGGCTCCGGTCGCCGACACCCGGACCCGCGAGGAGGCTCATGCCCTCGTCATGCGCGCGGCGGGCTGCTGGTTCGGAGGAGAGTGGGCCGACGCGCTGGGTGAAGAAGACTCGACGAAAGAGAGTGCCGTCAAGGCGCGCTGCCGCGACCTCGAGAGCCGTGTCTGGGGCGGAGCCACCGACAAGACCCATTACGAACAGCTGCGCGCCCTCGAGATGAATGCGGTGGCCGACGTCATCGCGAAGGTCGACGAGACGGCGCGCAACGACGTCGTCGACGGCGCCCGACGCGACGCCCTTGTGAAACTCACGACCGCCCTGGCCGAAGAGCAGCGCGAGCTCATGGCTGCGCGCCGGGCCGCCGACCGCGTGAAACGTGACCTCGATCACGAGCCGGAAAAGCTGACGACCGACGAAGTCGATGCCGTGGTTCCTTTGCGGGCGAACGCAAAGCTCGAGGCGCTTCTCAGCTTCAACGAGGACGGTCTCGGCAAGGAGGCCAACGCCCTCGGCTTGCTGTGTGCGCTCGACCGAGTGGAACTGGCGCGCGGCCTGCCGAAGCATCTGAAACTCTACGCCGTGGCCGACGAGCTGCACTTTCTGTTCGGAGTGAACGTGCCCAGCGTGCCGCGGGACGCGACCACGAAGCTCGTTCCCGGCACTTGGCTCGAATTTCTGAGTGAAGCCTCGGCAGCGGCCGGGTATCCCGTGGGCCGCGACGCGAAGACACCGCGAGAGCGGGATGCGCTCGCGTGGGCGGGAATGCTCGAGGGATTCAGCGACAAGCTGAAGTCCGACGCCGACGCGATCGGCGCCACGACGCCCTTGCGCCAGGTCGTCACCGTGGCGCTCCACCGTCTCGAGGCCGAGTATCAGGCCCAGCAAAATGCCGAGGCGACCAAGCACCCCGCGGCTTTGCGCTAGCGCGCCCCGCGGCGGCGCTTCTCCCCCATCGCGTGAGGACGTCCCATGGCCGGTTTCACGAACATCCTCGTCGCCACCGACTTCGGAAAGCCGGCCGCACGCGCAACCCAGCTGGCGGCGGCCTTGGCAGAGGCTTTCGGGGCGAAACTCACGCTCCTCTTCGTGTTCTCCGTTCCCCCCACGATGGGGTTGGTGGGGGGGCCGCTGCCGATCGAGGAGCTCCGAGCGCGGGCGCGCAAGACTCTCGATGCCGAGACGGCCAGGCTCGAAGAGCGGCTGCCCGGTGTCACCAGCCTGATGCGCACGGGCAGTCCCTGGGAGGAGATTCTCCAGGAAGCGAAGGAACTCGGCGCCGACCTGATCGTGCTCGGCACGCACGGGCGCCAAGGGTTGCCGCGCGCCTTGATCGGCAGCGTGGCCGAGCGCGTGCTGCGAATGGCATCCATCCCGGTGCTGACGGTCGCCGCGGCGGAGGGCGAGGCATAGCGCCCTGCGTTCCGGTCAGCGGCTGCCGGAGGCGGGGAACGAGGCGAGCACCGATTCGACGTGACGCTGGAGATCCGCGTAGTTGACCTGGCCCGGTCGTATCACGGCCCGCGAGAAGCCGTGCCAGAGGAGCTCGTGAGACTTGCCGTCGAACGCATCGATGACGAACGCGCCTTCGACGAGCTCTTGACTCTCCTGGTCGAAATAGCCGTGGTACGGGGGCGCCACGGGCAAGTAGTCCGGAACGTATCCCGGATACGTGGGTTGCAGCCCGATCGGCGAAGTCATCGGCGCCGTCGATTCACGGCGGCCGACTTCGATTCGCAAGATGAGATCGGTCTTGCCAGGCTCGCCGAGCGTGTATCCGCGGCTCTGCAGGATGTGTGTGGCCGTATCCTTCACGTGCGACCATACGTCGGCCGATTGCGGCGAGCTGGAGTAATCGCCCGGAGGCGGGGGCCTCTCACTGTCGAACGCGACCGAGTGGTAAAGCTCGAAGTGAGCGGCCGGGGACTTGATGGTGTGAATGTCGGCTGTGGACGCGCAGCCCACGGCGGCGAGCGCACAGCCGATCGCGACGACTTCGACTACAGCGCCGAATGCCATGCGAACTGTTCTCCTATGGTCGGGCTACGTTGCATCGGTCCGGCCTAGCGGCCCGTCGATCGGCGCCATGGTTTGCCGAACCCATTGTCGTGCGCGAAGTCGCCGATGTCGCGCCGGACTCGCACATACTTTTGCGGTCCTGGCGGATAGCCGAGGCGCGCGGCGAAGGCAACTCGCAACGGATCGGGGATGGCCAGGAGGCGTTTGACCTCCGGCTCCACTCCCTCGGCGCCGAAGACGCTCTGAACCTGGAAGCCGATACCGAGCGCCTGCGCTGCGAGCCACATGTTCTGCATCACGCAGCCGAGGCTCATCATGCCGAGCACGTCGCCTTCCGAAGCGGGGGCTCGCTTGCGAGGGTCGAAGACGACGATGATCACCGCGGCGCTCGCTTTGATGGGCGCGCCGAGGATCGAGTGCGCGTGCGCCTCCTCGATCTGCGCAGTGACGCCCCGCGTCCACCACGACGGCGGGAACGCCGACGCGAGCAGGCCCGTCTTCCTTTTCTTCAACTCCGCCTCGGAGAACGAAAGCTGCGCGTAGTTCTCCTCGATGAACGTTCGGGACGTCTCGGTGTGCACGTTCGACAGTGCTTCCAGCAGTGCGCGGTCGTCGACGACGACGATGTCGAAGTTTTGCATGTTGTGGGCGGTGGGCGCCCATCGGGCTGCCTCCAGAATCTGCCCGAGGTGCTCGGGAGAGATGGCGCGATGGGAATCGAACGGGCCGCGCGACGACTGGCGCAGCTCGATGAGCTCGAGCAGGTCGGCCACGAACGGGCGCGGGGTACCCCCGGACGGCGAACCCTCGCCCGTCGATATTGCCTCCGCGGCACCCGACGCCAGCGGCTCGCTGCCGGGAGCGGTCGATGCGCCCGGGAATTGCCCGGGGCTGGCCGGCACGGGTGTCGGCACGCCCATGTCTCCGCCGATGACGCCGATGATCCTGTCGAGCGCCGCGTCGTTGACTTCAGCACGTCGCTGCTCGTCCTCGAGCACCTTGCCGGTGAGGGCTCCAGCGACGCCCCCGATGATCATTCCGGCGACCGTACCGACGGGCCCCGCGCCGCTGCCGACGACGGCTCCGGCCACCTCACCGGCAATGGCGCCTGCCTCCGTTCCGTGCCGACCCGGCTCACTGCCGCGTCTGTCCGAGCGAGGCTTCGAAGCCTTCTCCGTAGCAACTTGTTTGCGCTTGGCCATCATCCCACCTCCAGGGCTCGACGCGCACCAAAGCAGTCCAAAGCAGGGACTGTTCCCGATTCCGCGTGGAGCATCCCTCCGCTATGTTCCCTCGGCCACGACCGGGCGACCCACCCGGTCCGTAGGTCCGCGCGAATGCTCGACTTCGTAGATGCGAGCGCGTGTTCGGGCGAACGCGTCGGCGTTCAGGCTCACCGAGTCGATTCCGCGCTCCACGAGGAACGCGGCGAAGTCGGGGTAGTCGCTGGGCGCCTGGCCACAGATGCCGACCTTGCGCCCGCGCGCGTGCGCGACCTCGATCAAGTGTGCGCACGACCACTTGACGGCGTCGATGCGCTCGTCGAAGAGAGGAGCGACCGTCGTCGAGTCACGGTCGACTCCCAGCGTGAGCTGGGTCAGATCGTTCGATCCGATCGAGAAACCGTCGAATAGCCTGGAGAACTCCTCCGCCATCAAAATGTTCGAGGGGATCTCGGCCATCACGTAGATCTCGAGCCCGGATCCGCGAGATAGACCCCCTTCCCGCATCGTGTCGAGGACACGCTGGCCCTCGCTCGGAGTGCGGCAGAACGGGACCATCACTTTCAAGTTGGTGAGCCCGAACGACTCGCGGACGCGTTTGACGGCGGCGACTTCGAGCAAAAAGCCTTCCTTGTAGTCCGGATGGTAGTAACGACTTGCGCCTCGCCAGCCGATCATCGGGTTCTCCTCGTGGGGCTCGAACGAAGCTCCACCGAGAAGGCGCGCGTACTCGTTGGTCTTGAAGTCGCTGAAGCGCAAGATGACGGGCCGCGGCCAGAAAGCCGCTCCCAGCACGCCGATCCCCTGCGCCAGACGGTCGACGAAGTACTGCGTTTTGTCGGGGTACCCCGCCGTCTTCGCGTCGACCTCCCGGCGCACCGCGATGGGCAGAGTCGCATAGCGAGTCAGAGCGAGCGGATGGACTCCCACCCAGCTCGCGAATACGAACTCCATCCGGGCGAGCCCGACCCCGTCACACGGGAGCATCGCGAGCTTGAACGCGCTGTCGGGATCCCCCACGTTGAGCATGATCTGCGTGCGCGGCTTGGGGAGCTTCGCGGGGTCGATCTCCTCCACCGAGAAATCGACCTTGCCGTCGTAGACTCTTCCGGTCTCCCCTTCCGCGCACGAGACGGTCACCAGCCCGGCGCCGGCCAGAGCCGTGGTGGCGTTCTCCGCCCCGACAATGGCGGGGACTCCAAGCTCACGGGCCACAATCGCGGCGTGCGAGGTGCGCCCCCCGCGATCGGTGACGATCGCCGAGGCGATCTTCATGATCGGCTCCCAATCCGGGTCGGTGACCTCGGTGACGAGAACGTCGCCCTTCTGCACCTCCGCCTCCTGGCGGGGATCGCGCACCACACGCGCGGGGCCACCCGCGACGGAATCGCCGATCGCCAGGCCGGTCGCCAGGACCCGACCGGGCCGGTCGAGCTTGTAGATGCGCACGGTCGGAGCCGACCGACGGCTGTGGACGGTCTCCGGCCGCGCTTGAACGATGAAGAGCTCTCCAGTGACACCGTCCTTGGCCCACTCGATGTCCATCGGTGTGTCGGCACCGTGAGCGCGCGTGTAGTGCTGCTCGATCCGGAGCGCCCAGTCGGCCAGCGTGAGCACCTCGTCGTCCTCGAGCGAGAAGGACGCCCGAAGGTCGGCCGGAACGGGCTCGGTTCGTACGCCGCGGTGTCCCGCGTCGTCGTAGACGAGCCGACTCTCCTTGGACCCGAGGCGCTTGCGCACGAGCGCATGGAAGCCGGCGAGGAAACAGTGCTTGTGAACCGTGAACTGATCGGGCACGACGCGCCCTTGCACCACGCTCTCGCCGAGCCCAAAGCTCGACGTGACGAGGACGACTCCCCTGTGCCCCGAGTCGGTGTCGAGAGTGAAGATGACGCCCGAGCTCGCGAGGTCGGAGCGCACCATGCGCTGCACGCCGACCGACAGCGCGACACGCATGTGGTCGAAACCCATGTCGTTGCGGTAATTGATGGCGCGCGGCGTGAAGAGGCTCGCGAATGCGTCCCGAACGGAGGCGACCACCGACGAGGCGCCCCGGACGTTGAGGAACGTCTCCTGCTGGCCCGCGAAGCTCGCGTTGGGCAGATCTTCGGCCGTGGCCGACGAGCGGACGGCCACGTCGAGCACCGCGACGCCCGAAGCGCGCGACATGGCCTCGTAGGCGCCGACGATCTCTCGCTCGAGGTCCGCCGGGACCGGAGCGCGTATCATCATCTCGCGGATTCGATCGCTGCGAAGCACGAGATCGTCGACGTCTCCCGGGCGAATTCCCCGGAGCGTCTCGGCAATGAAATCGTTCAGGCCGTTGGCTTCGACGAAATGGCGGTAGCCGTTCGCCGTGACCGCGAAGCCGTCGGGCACCCGGACACCCACGGGCGACAGCGAACGCAGAAGCTCACCGAGCGACGCGTTCTTCCCGCCCACCGCATCGACATCAGAAAGGCTCACGTCACGAAGCTGCTTAATCCACATGAACCACCTCGGGGCCGCATTTCTGCTCTCCCGCTCTCGCTCTCCTGCTTTCTTGCTGTCCCGCTCTTGCTCTTGCGTCTTGCGAGCGTCGTACCGACCCCCTCGCAGGCGTCCTGGGAGTCTCGCAAGCGCGCGCGGACCTCCCGGCGAACGATGGTCGCGCCCCGCGCGTAGCCGGCTCGATGCGCAAATAATTCGCGCGGCCGCAATTGGTGCTCTCGTCGGACCTGAAGCACGTGCAGCCGCGTGGGCGATGGAACGCTCTGCGCCGATGGTCCTGCATCGGCCGAGCGCCCGCCCAGCTGGAGCGGGGATAGCGAGCCGCCTGCGCCGTGTTACGCCCTTCGACGCGCCCGAGTCGTGTGACGGGTGGACCGGCGGACCTCGGTACGGAGTCTGCTTGAACAGCGCGGAGAATTGCGATGCTAGGAGAACTCACCGTCGAAGAAATCGAGCTGCTGCTGAGGCGCGAATCCATCGGCCGCATCGGATGCGTAGCCGACAGTCGGATCTACGTCGTCCCCACCACGTACGCCTACGACGGCGAATTCGTCTACTCGCATTCGGCGGACGGCCTGAAGATCCGAACGATGAGGGCGAACCCTTCCGTGTGCTTCGAGGTCGAGCAGATCATCGACCTCGCGCACTGGTCCAGTGTCATTGCCTGGGGAAGGTACGAGGAGCTCACCGGCGCGAACGAGGACCACGCGATCGCCCTGCTGACCAACCGCTTCAGCCCCTCGCCGATCAGCGCAACGGCGCTCGCGCGCCCCCGAATTCGCGGCATCGCTCAGGAGGGGTCGAGGACGACGCTGTTTCGACTGCGCCTTTCCGAGAAGACGGGGCGGTTCGAGCGCTGAATCATGTCCGGCTCCGGCGTGACCTCAACCGCCGTACCCGTCCGGGGTTTGCACGTCTGCCTGGTGACCGGAGGCGGAGATGCGCCGGGACTCAACGCCGCGGTCCGCGCCTTCTATCACGCGGCACACGCTCGCTCGCTTCGCATCTCGGCGAGCCGCTATGGCTTCGAGGGCCTGCTCGGGCGCTCCGAAATTGTGCCGGTCGAGATCGCCGACGTCCAGGGGATCCTCCCTCGAGGCGGAAGCATTCTCGGATGCTCGACGATCAGCAACCCGTTCACGCAATACTCGCTCGCCGACGCAGGGGCGGTCGTCCAGAGTCGGCTCGCCGAGCTCGGGCTCGATGGGCTGGTGCTCGCGGGCGGCGACGGGACGATGAGCATCGCCCGCCAGCTGAGCGCGCGCGGGATCCCGTGCATCGGCATTCCCAAGACGATCGACGGCGACCTTCCCGGCACCGAGCGCACGTGCGGGCTCGATACTGCGGTCGCGATGGCAACGTCCGCGATCGATGCCCTCCACTCGACCGCCGAAGCGCACCGTCGCGTCATGATCGTGGAAGTGATGGGGCGCAGCTCGGGGTGGATCGCGCTGGAGTCGGGGCTCGCGGGGGGCGCCGACGTCATTCTGATCCCGGAAATTCCCTACGATCCCGGTCGAGTGGTTGCCAAGGTCCGTGCGCGCGAGGCGCTCGGTCGACGTTTCTCGATCGTCGTCGTCGGAGAAGGAGCCCGATCGATCGGCGGCACGGTTCATCGGATCGAACCGGCGGGGGAGAAGCCGCGACTGGGCGGTGCAGGCGATCAGCTCGCCCGCGAGCTCCTGGCTCGCAACCTCGGACACGAGGTTCGCGTCACGGTGCTCGGCCACCTTCAGCGGGGACATGCACCAACGGCTTCCGACCGCTTGCTCGGCACCCGGTGCGGAGCCCACGCCGCCGAGCTCTGCGCCGAGGGCCGCTTCGGTCGGATGGTCGTGCTCCGCGGCGACGAGATCGATTCGATCCCCCTCTCGGAGGTGGCCGATGGGTGCCGATGCATCGACCCGGCTGGATCGCTCGTGCGCTGCGCGCGGGCGATCGGGATCGAGCTGGGAGCGACGCTACCGTCGCCCCCCTGAGGTCAGACCTCTTCGGCGACCATCCGAATGGCTCCGCAAGGGCACTCGGCGGCGCAGAGGCCGCACCCTTTGCAGAAGTCCAGATCGATGCGAAAGCGCATGTCTTTCCCGAGCTTGACGACGGCGTTGTCGGGGCAGACCCCGTAGCAGTTGTCGCACTCGAAGCAGTTGCCGCACGACAGACAGCGACGCGCTTCGAACAGGGCACTGTCCGCCGTCAGACCGCCGTGGACTTCTTCGAACGTGCTTCGCCTGCGGACAGCATCGAGGGTCGGCTGAATCGTCCGATCGGCATCGCTGTAATACCAGGGGTTCAGCATGTCGAAAGTCGCGACCTCATGCCTCTCGGCGTGGACGTAAGTGGTCCCCCGCAGGTAGGCGTCGATGTGTCGAGCCGCTTTCTTGCCGTGCCCGACGGCGGTCGCGATCGTTCGCTTGGCGGGCACCATGTCCCCTCCTGCGAACAGGCCGCGATGGCCGGTCATCATGCGGGCATCGACCTCGACGACGCGGTCAGTGATCCGGACCCCGTCCACCTTTTCGAGGATCGACAGGTCGACGTTCTGCCCGACGGCCAGGATGACGGTGTCGGCCTCGAGGGTCTCGAACTCGCCGGTGCCGTGGAGCCCGCCGCGTGCGTCGGTCTCGACCCGTTCGAGGACGAGCTCGTCGTTCTCGAAGCTCTGGATGGTCCGCAGCCATCTCACCTGGATTCCCTCTTCCAGCGCTTCGGCCACCTCGAGCGCATCTGCGGGCATCCTCGACCTTCCGCGGCGGTAGACGACGCAGGTCTCCTCGGCGCCCAAGCGCTGCGCAGTCCGCGCGGCGTCGAGCGCCGTGTTGCCGCCGCCGTAGACGGCCACGCGGCGTCCGATTCGCGGAATCGCGCCTCCCTCGACGTCCTGAAGGAGCTGGAGAGCGTCGATGATCCGCGATGCGTCCGCCGCGGGGATCTCCACGCGGTTGGCGAGGTGAGCGCCGATGGCCGCGAAGCACGCGTCGTAGTCCCGGCTCGATTGTAGGACGTCGGTGATCGGGGCCGACAGCTCGAGCCGGACTCCCAGATCGAGAATGCGCCGCACCTCGGCGTCCAGCACCTCGCGCGGGAGCCGGTACTTGGGAATGCCGTAGCGCATCATTCCCCCGGCCCGCGGCAGCGCCTCGCGAATCGTCACCGCGTGCCCCATCCGCGCGAGGTGGTAGGCGGCAGACAGCCCGCTCGGGCCGGCGCCGATGACCAGGACGCGCTTTCCGCTGGACGCGACCGTCGGGCCGAACGCCCACTTCTCGGCGATCGCGAAGTCGCCGAGGAATCGCTCCACGGAGTGGACCGACACCGCCTCGTCGAGCCGTCCACGGTTGCACGCGGTCTCGCAGGGACGGTAACAGGCGCGCCCCATGATGGCGGGGAGCGGATTGTCACGAACGAGAATCTCCCAGGCCGCTCGGTAGTCGCCTTCCTCCGCGCGGGCCAGCCAGGCCTGGATGTCCTCGCCGGCGGGACATGCGTTATTGCAAGGCGGGAGACGATCGACGTACTCCGGCCGTCGGGTACGCCACGAGCCGGTGTGGTTGGCCCGGCTCGATCCCTGGTCGAGGGTGATGGCGAACGGTTTGTTCATCGTGCACCCTCGGGGCCGAGCAGGCCGAATCTGGAGATGTTCCGATCGGCGATGGCCTGCAAGTAGGCGACGCGCCGTCCATCGACGTTTCCGTCGGCAAACAGGTGCGCAAAGCGCTTCTGGATGCGTAGATAGTCCTCGACCGGCACGCGCCGGCGAATCGGGGTCACGCGCACGACATCGCCGTATTCGGCTTCGAACAGGGGGAAGAGCCCGGACTCCACCGCGAGTCTCGCAACGCGGATGGTGTCCTCGGACGCGCTGCCCCATCCGAGAGGACACGGCACGTGGACGTGGACGTAGCGTGGACCGTGAAGGCGCATCGCGTGCTCGACTTTGTCTTCCAGGTCGTGCAGGTCCGCCACGCTTGCGGTGGCGACGTACGGAATTCGATGGGCCATCGCGATGAGAGGCACGCTCTTGCCGCGTCCGAGCTCGTTGCCGGGCTCGGGTCCGAGCGCCGGGGTCGTTGCGGTCCGAGCGGCGGGCGGCGTCGCGCTGGAGCGCTGCACGCCGGTATTCATGTATGCCTCGTTGTCGTAACAAACGTAGAGGACGTCGTCGCCTCGCTCGAACATGCCCGAGAGACAACCGAACCCGATGTCGGTCGTTCCCCCGTCTCCCCCCTGGGCCAGAACGCGCACATCCTTGCCTTTGACGCGCATTGCTGCGGCGACTCCCGTCGCGACCGACGCGGCATTCGCGAACAGCGAGTGCAACCAAGGCAGCTGCCAGGCAGACTCCGGGTAGGGCGTCGTGAAAACCTCCAGGCAACCGGTCGCGTTGACCGCCACGAGCCGCTTGCCGGAAGCGCGCATTGCCGCATCGAGGACCCATCGCGCGCCGAGCGCCTCGCCGCAACCCTGGCACGCGCGGTGTCCGCTCGTCAGAGCGTTGCTCCGATCGATCGACGATTGCACCGCGCGCATCTCGGGATCCAGCAAACGGTTGCCCGCGGTCAGTGTCCCCGTCTGGTAAAACTTCACTCGCTGGGTCACGACGCCCTCCGGATCGACTCGGCCCTCGGGCAGATCGGCGTGCGCGGCGGCGACGTCGACGCGCTCACGCGATCCTCCTCATCGGCGGACCGGCGTCGCTCAGAACGTTCGTTCCAGGCGGCCCGGAGCGACGCTTGGCCGCTGCGCGCCCGAGCTCGCGCTCGACGATGGACCAGTCCAGATCGAGCATGTGGAGCTCTTCGAGCGTTCCGGCGTGCGCCGCACCGAGGCAGCGGGCGAGGGACGCGCGCGTGATCGCGCGACCGCCAAGGCCGGCAACGACCGTGTGCACGAACGCCGGCTCTCCTCGCAGGGCCATGCGCACGTGCGATGCGAGCACGCCGCCCATCCCCAGGGCGAGGTTCTTCTCGACGACGACCACCCGCTTGGCGCCATGCAGCGCCGCGCGAACCGCGTCGGCCGGAAATGGGCGAAAGGTGCAGAGATCGACCGAGCCGATCGAGACGCCCGAAGCTCGCATCTGATCCACCGTCTCTTCGATCGTGCCGTTCACCGATCCCATCGCCACGACGCGCGTCTCCGCATCCTCGGAGCGATATGGCCGGAGCAGACCGCCCGACGCGCGTCCAAAGCGCGCGCCGAACTCGGTGGCGATCTCGGGGATCGCACGCAACGCACGCAGCTGCTTGTCATGGGCGAGCCACCGCACCTCGGCGAACGCTTCGGGGCCGACCATCGCGCCGATCGTCATGGGATCGTCCGGATCGAGCGTCTGCACCGGATCGTATGGCGGCAGGAA
>Ga0187782_10002234_pt1 | contig 14216 bp, 1 predicted proteins | sample 0715_SJ02_MP15_2_FD_132454 | JGI IMG/M metagenome (GOLD analysis project Ga0187782, IMG submission 132454) | Tropical peat soil microbial communities from peatlands in Department of Meta, Colombia - 0715_SJ02_MP15_20_MG | ecosystem: Environmental > Terrestrial > Soil > Wetlands > Peat | place...
CCGTCCTGCGTCGCTTCGAGTGGCGGGTTGGCATAAGCCGAAGTGAAGAAGTTATCGTCTTCGGAGTAGTGCCCGTTGGGAACCAAGTAGCTGGCGACGTAGGGGGTGTTGGCCGTAATCGTCACCGGGCTACTAAAGGTCACGGTTTGCCATCCCGAAGCGCTTTCACCGGTAAAGGTAGCGGAGGCCAACTGGCTGCCAGTGTTGGACCAGAGAGTGCCGACGTGAGTGCCGGTGTTGTTGGCGCTTTTGTAGAAGCGGATTCCGGTGATCGACCCGGCGACACTGGACTCGAATCTCACGCCCAGATTGACTGCCGAGTCAGGCCCACTGTCCGGCGTTGCGGGCGTGGCATTGCCGAAGATAGTGCAGGGACAGGTCTGAGTACCCGAGCCGATGGTTACAGTGACTCCGGCGGAAGGATTTTCCAGGTTGCCGCTGTCATCCACGGCACGGCTGCGGATGGTGGCCGTACCGTTGCCGTTGGCCGTCCAGGTGTAGGTCCAGCTGGCGCGGCCGTTGGCAGGGTGCCAGGTTGTGCCGCCATCCACAGATACCTCCACCCCTCCTACGACTCCCCCACCCGTGTCCGCGGCCGTTCCAGTGATCGTCACTGAGCTCCCGGAATTGATAACCGCTCCCGCCGCAGGCGAGGTGATGGTGGAAGTCGGTGGGATAGTGTCCGTGGAAGCCGAAGCCAGTGCGAGCCCCGATTGCAGCGACACCGGCTGCACACCCATGTCGGCGAGCAGGTTTACGGTCGCCTGCTGCATCACCTGGCTGGTGGTACAACCCTCGGAGCAGTCATCGTGATTGTTGTCCAGGCCCCAGGACCATCGGTAGGTACCGGTGGAGAACACGATGGCACCGCTCGAGAACTTATACATCACCACCTTGTGCACTGCAGTGCCAGCGCCGTAGGTGACCCCGTAGTCCAATAGGTAATTGCTGGAATCGGTGACGGACAAAGCAGAAAGCTCGATCAGACCCGCCGGACGGAAGCCGTTGTCCTCGTCATCGTCAAACTCGGGGCCGATAGTGCCTGGAGCCAGGGCGGCCGATCCGGAGCCCAGATTAGCCACGGACGTATTCCGCCAGAAGCGCATCTTGCCGTCGGCTGCGGGGACGGTGATGGTCTCATCTTGTCCGCCGTTCATACGGAAAATGTTGCCCTTAACGGCGTTCTCCGGCTGGCCGCCATCGGCCGGCGGACTCTTGGTCGGGTCGCGCCAAGTACCGGTCCAGGTCGGAGGATCGTCCGGGTCGGTCACGTCGCCATTGGTCTCCTTGTAGCAAACCAGGGTGCGATAGGGCGTGTTGGTGCCGTCGACGCTGTTCTCCCAGCGCGTCTTCCAGAACATGGTATTGCCGCTGAAGAAGGCCAAGTGTACACCCGCAGCGCGCGCCGCTTGGATGTTCGCCCGTTGATTGGCGGACCAATACTCATCGTGGCCGTTGGACATCCATACCTTGTGGTTAAGAATCAAGGACCCGTTGCGGTCGGTGTCAGTGTCGGTCGAGTAGGTGACGTTATAGCCATTGGCCTCCAGCCAGCGGACCATCGGATATTCGTTGCCGAACACCCAGGTATCCATCTCCTGCTCGAAATCGCGGGTAGTAAACGGCCGGTTGTAGCTCACCTTGTAGGCGCGGCAGCTAAGGTTCCAACCACCGCACCCATAGAGGTTTTGTCCTCCGTAAGGGTTATAGGCCTGCCAGCTCGTATCCGAAGCCTGGAACAGGATGTTGGACGTGCTGGCATCGTTGCGCACGATGAATACAATGTGGCTGGCGCCGCCGGTGTCATTGCGGGTGACCCGCGCAAAATAGATTCCGGATACCGCAGTGGTAGGCACTGTCCAGGAAGCCGAAACGGCCCAGTTGCCGCAGTCCAGCAGTCCAAGGCTGGAGGTGTAGAGACAGGCGGGCTGGCTCTGAGGCAAAGAAGCTGAAGGCTGGATCGTGGTTACCAGGCGCGCGCCGTTTCCCTGGTAATACCCCATGCGATAGATGTCCAGGTGATAACTGGTGGCGTTGGTGTCGACCTTGAAATTGATGGTCTGGCCGACATTCACGCTGATGTTGTCGGCAAAACCCTGAATGCTGGGATCGCCGGTACCAGTGTTGGGCGGTGTCCCGATATCCCAGGTGCTCTGCGGCGTGCCCGTCAGGCAGTTTTCGGCCTCGATGGCGTTGCCCGGGCTCGTGCAGCTTGCCCATGCGTGAGACGTTATCAGCGCAGGCGCGAGAATTAACATGCTTATGAAAACAACAGCGCTCTTTCGCATGGCAGTACTCCTTAAGATTTGCAACCCGGGCCGTTCATGTCCTTCATCGATCGGGAAACGCCTCCGCCCGGAGGCACTTCTCTTCTGGGGGAGCTGGCGATGCTTGCCGGCTTACTGCGCCGGCAGAACCTCCACAATCGTCAGGTTGTAACGATCTCCTGTAGGAGCGGTGTCATTAATCGTGACCACTGTTCCACTCGTCGGGGTCGTGGAATTCTGTCTCTGCACCCAGTACGTATCTTCGACGGTCGCCAGGTACTGGTGCACCATGGTCTGATTTGGCCCCACCGTCCTGCTGATTGCGTTGTCCCAGTCGTCGCCCACGCCGACCACCCACGAGTTATTGCGGGTGGTGGTCAGGGAGGCAGTGGGTGCTCCTGGGTTGGCGTTGCCGCTTCCGGTTGCGCCGATGGCTCCCGACCCACCCGTGCCGGTTGTGTCTACTCCTGCCAACGTGACCACCGTGATCGAGGCTGCCACGCTCTGCGAGAGAGTGGCTTTGACGGAGGCCCCGCTCAGGGTCGTGGTACTGAACGCTCGCCAGATTTCGGCAGTTCCCAATTGGGTGTTGGTCCGTCGCACCAGCGTCCAGGTCAAGGTCCCGCCGGTCGCGTTGGCAACTGCGCTGACGGTGACTCCTGCCGTTTTGGCATCTGTCGCTATGAACGCCAGCAGCAATTCATTCGCTTTCGTGGTGGTAAACGTTGGCGAGGTTATGGTCGTCGATGACGTGCTGCGGTCGGTCGAAACTGTCTGGTCGATGGTCAACTGCGCTGTGGAGGTGAAGTTCGCAGTGGCGTTGGCGCCGCTTACCGTCACAGCTTGGCTGGCCGGCGTGAAGATGTATCCCGAGTGGCTGGGCGTGACCGTGTACGAACCGTTCGCCAGATTGCTGAAACTGTAGGTTCCGGTGGAGCTGGCGGTTACGGTGGCGCTCGATGTGCCGCTCAGCGCTACCGTGGCGCCGTTGCCGCCGCTGCCGCTGATCGTGCCGGAAATGCTGAACGTGCTGCCGCTGGGATTGACGGTCAAGGTTGCCGTCTGCGTTCCGTTAAAGGTTGCGGAAATCGTGACCGATGTAGAGCTGGTCACGGCAGTCGTAGTCACGGTGAAGGTCGCCGTGGTTGCGCCCGCTGCCACGGTCACACTGGCCGGCACCGTCGCGGCCGCGTTGTTGCTGGACAAGCTCACCGACCCTCCACCTGTTGGCGCAACGCCGCTCAAGGTCACCGTACCGGTCGACGAGGTGCCTCCGCTTACAGAAGCCGGATTCAGGGTCACTGATGAGATCACCGGCGGATTCACTGCCAGAGTTGCGGTCTGAGTCCCACTATTAAGGGTTGCGGAAATGATGGCCGACGCGGCGCTGGCCACGGCAGTGGTGGTCACGGTGAAGGTCGCCGTGGTTGCGCCGGCGGCCACGGTCACACTCGCCGGCGCCGTCGCTGCCGCGTTGTTGCTGGACAGCGTCACCACCGCCCCACCCGCTGGTGCTGCGCCGCTCAAGGTAACCGTGCCAGTGGACGAACTTCCACCGGTCACCGAAGTCGGGTTGAGCGCGACCGACGACAATGCCGTCCCTGTCGCCGCCGTCGTCGTGAAAACAACGTCAACGTAGTAATTGGTGGAGGCGTAGGTGTTGTTCGGGAATGCGCTCGACCCATAGACGTAGGTTCCATTGCCGAGGCCACCGCTGCTGGATTCATCCTGCAAGGCCTGCAGCGGCAGGTTGTTGTAGGCCGACCCAAAGTACCCGTCATCGGCAGCATAGTTACCGGCGTTGGTGTGGTACGAAGCAACGTAAACGGTATTGGCGGCGATCGTCACCGGATTGGTGAAGTTCACCTGCTGCCAGCCCGACGCAGTCTCGTTGCTGAAGGTTGCGGAAGCGAGCAGCGTGCCGGTATTGGTCCACAGGTTGCCGACGTGGGTACCAGTATTGGTGCTGCCTTTGTAGAACCGGATGCCGGTGATTGAGCCTGGCACGTCGCTGCTGAAGCGCACCCCGAGTTCGACTGCATTCGGATCATTCGCGGCCACCGTACCCGGGACCACAGAGCTGCTCCACAGGCTGCAGGGGCAGATCTGGAGCGCGCCGAAGCTGACGCCGGTGACATTGACCCCGCTGAGGGTCACCACCTGGCTGGAGGGAGTGAAGCTGAGGCCGCTCTGACTCGGCGTGACGGTGTAAGTTCCATTGGGCAGGCCGTTCAAGGCATAGTTGCCATAACTGTCCGGAGTGGCAGAGGCCGTAATTGGACCGGTGGCCGTCACCGTTGTCCCGCCCGGGCCGCTGACGTTGCCGGAAATGCTGAATAGCGGCGGGCCCCCGTAGGTAGCCTGGTAATTCCCGGCGCTAGCCGCGAACATGGCGTATTGCACGCCCTTGATCGTCTGCAGCTGATAGCTGACCGGGCTGCCGCTCAACGTGAGGCTGCTCAAGCCGAGGGAGCCAAAATTGACGGGGAGCATAGCGCGCAGGTTATTGGCGTTGGTACCCACCGTGATGGTGAAGCTCAGCACGTTGCCGCTCCACGCCAGCGAACCGAATGAGGATCCGTTGCGCCCGTCCAACCACTGCAGCATCTGCAAGGCGGTAACGATCGGCACGCCGAGACTCTGGGCCGAGGACACGATGTAACTAGCTCCGGGTCCGGGGTATCCATAAGTGGCACTGCCTACGTCGTTGTGCATGTTGGCTGTGAACACGCCGTAATAGCCGCTTCCGCCCACGGCGTTGTCCAACAGGGTGTCGATGTTGTAGGGATAGGTTTGCCCGGACTCGTCCGTCATCTGGGTGGTCGCCTGATAGACGTTGATCAGATTGCCGTTGCGATCCGTATATCGCATTGGCATGCCGGAGCCAGTGAACATCCCAGGCTCATTGTTGATCCAGGAGGACGGCCAGTAGTAGTAAGTGGTGTCCAAGCGGATACCGTAACTGAGCTCGACCGTTGGTTGCGAATCGTAGTCGCTCCAGGAAATGCAGTGCATGCGATGCGTTTGCGGCGCCGGCAGGCTGGGGAACTCAGACGCGAACGAGGCCAGAAAATTGGAGTAGTCGCTGTTTAGCTCGCTGGTGGTCCAGTCCTGGCAATCGCTGGCTGAATCTACGTGTGCGGCGATTTCGAAGCCCTGCGCCACGTAAGCAGCGACCTGCGCATTGGTGAGCGTCGTGGTGGCGACAATGTTGGGAAACAGATAAGCAGTGCCGCGTACGCATTGCCAGTTTGCCACCGAGCACCCGGATGGACTGGCGGCGATGAAATCGGCAAAGCGGGAGGCGGTTGCGCTGCCGCCGTAATACGATCCATGGTCATCGCCGGTCATGATGACCACGGCTTTCACGCCGCTAGGGAAGTACCAGAAGTGCGGCAGCGGGATCTTGCCCATGTTCATCTGGAGCATCAGATTGGCAAGCAGCCGCTGCTGTTCATCCGCTTGCGGTATCGCGACTTTGTTGAAATCGATCCAGTTGGGCTCGGGATCGAAGGACGCGGCACCGAAGAATAAGTTGTAGGCGCGGATGGGAGGAGTGTTCGCGGCGTCGCGCGCTTCGCCGCTCCAGGCTGGATTGCCTTGGCGGGTATAGGTCACCGACCGCGCCAGGTCATACGTGAACGCCGCCGCTTGCCCGGCCCCAACAAGATTCAGTGTCACTGCCGGATTGCTGGTAGGAGTGCCAGCATTCGAGTACAACGTGGCATAGCTCGTAGCGCCGTTCACTGTGTACAGCTCGGCGGGACCGTGAAATTGAATGGTCTGCCCCACGAGACCCACCCCGGGGCCACTGGCGGTGTTCATCGCAATGTAGGCATTGGACAGAGCGGTGCCGGTGTCTACCAGCCCCAGCAAGCCCGCCAGCTGCGGGTCAGGATGCATAGCGATCAGATTGCCGCCGCCGTTCACCCACGAGATAAACGTGCTCGCCTGTGCCGCCGTCAACGACATGTCGCCAAGCAACACAAGACCGTAGGGAGACAAAGTAGTGCTGGTGACCGTCGAGATATCTGCCGTATCGAACTCGTTGAATCCTTCCGTGCGGACGATTTCCGGCAAATAAGTGGTGTAAGGATTCGACGAACTTGTGACGATCAAGATCGGGTTAGTCGCTCCCGCAGGGGCAGGCGCAGCCAACACCAATGCGCTGAGCACAATTGTGGGCAGAAGTAGGCGCTGGAACCAGGGAGCGCGGTTCATAGCTGCCCGTCAGCGGCACTTTGGGGGCCAAAAGCGCTGCGCGTCAGCGTCGACGGCACGGCCCTATCTTGTTCGTTATCAACAGGAAACAGAGGTGGCAGTCAGAAAGGGCGCGAAGCTTCGACCCCACAAACTGCAAACAATTTGCGATAAGGTGCAAGCAACCCGCAGCCATAGCACTTCCGATCCTTCTGCCAGATGCCAGCGGATTGGCGGCACTGCTCCGAAGCGACGCGTCCCGGTCCGTGCGCCGGCTGAATCGCCTTCCAAAGTAAATCCTGACCGACCGTGCCCTGAGCGCCGGCGATTCTCCTGCAGACGCCGCTGACAGAAAGCCTATTCTCGGGCAGTGAAATTGTTTTCACATCCTCGGTAGCAATTGTGAAGCTCGCCGTCTCCATTCCATAACCTATGTATTTTAAATAACTTAGAGTATTGCCTCCCGCTTCGGCATGGCAGGCAGGTTGCTGTTCTGTGCGTGGAGAATCAGGGCTGACCGGCCCTTACACATTACTGAGCAGAGGATTGTCTCCTAAGCAATGGTGCTGTGGGCGAACGAACGCTGGGGGGATTGATGTTAGTAACCTGGGTTTCAAGATTGGCGGGCTGTGCGCGTCGGCCTCGTGCGATGCGCTTGTTAGTTTGGGCCTCGATTTTCGTGGCGTTGGCCGCGCCCAGATTGTTGCGGGCATCTTGCGCGAGTCCGAGCAACGCCATCGAGGCGGAGAACTGTCTGACGGGCACTCCGCAAAGCACGTGGGATGTTAGCAGCCGAGACGCGGGTGATTCCACCATTCAGGGCTTCGCCGACCAAATCAGTGTGAATGTCGGACAGACGATCAATTTCAAGATCAATACCAACGCCGCCGCCTACACGATCGACATTTACAGGATGGGCTATTACCAGGGAAATGGTGCGCGCAAAATCACCAGCATCACCCCCTCGGCTCAGCTGCCGCAGGTGCAGCCGTCGTGTTATTCGGACCCCAGCACGAACCTCGTGGACTGTGGCAATTGGGCGATTTCAGCCTCCTGGGCGGTTCCCGCAACTGCGGTTTCCGGCATCTACTTCGCGCACTTGATTCGCCAGGACACGGGGGGCGACAGCCAGATCGTTTTCGTGGTCCGCAACGACAGCAGCACTTCCAACATCCTGTTTCAGACATCCGACGAGACCTGGCAGGCCTACAACGATTGGGGCGGTCACAGTCTCTATGGCCCCACCCGCACATGGGATGTTACCAATCGTGCATATAAGGTCAGCTACAACCGGCCCTTCGATACGCGGAGCTTTGAAAATGCGTCGTTCGTTTTCTATGCCGAATACCCGATGGTCCGTTTTCTGGAAGCCAACGCTTACGACGTCAGCTACTTCACCGGCGTCGATGCGGCACGCTACGGTAGCTTAATAACGCAACATAAGTTGTATCTCTCCGTCGGCCACGATGAGTACTGGTCCAAAGACAAACGAACCAGCATTACAACGGCACGGGATGCGGCTGGCGTAAATCTCGCCTTCTTCAGCGGCAACGAAGGATTCTGGAAGACCCGGTGGGAAAACAGTATTGACGGGACGAATACTCCCTACCGGACTATGGTGACCTACAAAGAAACCTTACAGGAAATTCAAATCGATCCGCTGGACCCGCCCACCTGGACCGGCACCTGGCGCGACCCGACCTTCAGCCCACCGGCCGATGGTGGTCAGCCGGAGAACGCCGTCACAGGAACTCTGTTCAAGGTAAATGGCTGCGGTCTGGACAACACCGACCTGTCAATCATGATCCCCTGGGATGATGGCCAGATGCGCTTCTGGCGCAATACGCCAATCGCGGCCCAGCAGGCCGGCCAAACCTGGACTTTGCTTGCGGGAAGCCTGGGCTACGAATGGGACGTGGACGACGATAACGGGTTCCGTCCTGCTGGCCTGTTTCACGTATCCACAGCTACTTACAGTTTAACCACGGATTACTTGCTGGACTACGGCAGTCTTTATACCTCCGGTACGGCAACGCACAATATGACCTTGTACCGCGCCCCGAGCAAGGCGCTGGTGTTTGGTGCAGGTACTGTGCAGTGGTCCTGGGGATTGGATTCCAACCACGACGTGTATTGCGCAAATGCGGGGTACCCCAGCGACCCCAACATGCAACAGGCGACCGTAAACCTGTTTGCTGACATGGGCATTCAACCGGGAGCGCTGCAGGGCGGTTTGCAGGCGGCCTCACCCTCTACGGACACCACTCCACCGGTCTCGACGATCACTTCTCCGACCTCGGGCGCGACGGTGTCCCCCGGAGCGACTGTCACTATTCAGGGCTCAGCCTCCGACGTAGGAGGAGCAGTCGGCGGGGTTGAGGTCTCGACCGATGGCGGCACCACCTGGCACCCCGCCACCGGCCGCGCCAGTTGGAGCTATATCTGGCCAGTTATAGGCAGCGGCACGACCACCATCCGCAGCCGTGCCGTGGACGACAGCGGCAATCTAGAGACTCCCTCTACCGGGGTCACGGTCAACATCGCTACGGTGGGCACATGCCCATGCTCGATCTGGCCTCCCAGTGCAACTCCCACAGTCGTAGAAGTCAACGATACTTCAGCGGATGAGCTGGGAGTGAAGTTTGCGGTCGACTACGCCGGCGTGATCAACGGGATACGCTTCTATAAGGGTCCGGACAATACCGGTCCCCATGTTGGCAACCTGTGGAGTACCTCGGGCATACTGCTTGGAACTGTCAACTTCAACAACGAGAGCGCCTCGGGCTGGCAGGAGGCGGATTTCGCGACACCTATCGCTGTCCAAGGGGATACAACTTATGTCGCCTCGTATAGCACCCAGTCGGGTTTCTATTCAGGCGACGTGAACTATTTCACGGCTGCAGGGGTGAACAATCCGCCGCTGCACGCCCTCCAGAACGGCCTCTCGGGCGGAAACGGGGTCTACGCCAGTGCGGGCACATTCCCGACAGGCACGTACCTCAGCAGCAATTATTGGGTGGACGTGTCGTACACGCCGACATCAAGTGTCGCGCTGAACTCCATCACGGTGGCGCCAGCCAACCCGACACTGCAAGTCGGCCAGACGCTGCAATTCACGGCTACTGGGAACTATAGCGACAACAGTACGCAGAACTTGACTTCGCAGGTTACCTGGAGTTCCGCGAACCCTGCATTGGCAACTATCAACAGCTCCGGATTAGCGACGGCGGTCGCGGGCGGCAGTTTGAGTATCACAGCGACGGCTGGCGTAGTGAGTGGCAGTACGACATTGACCGTCCAGGCAACGCCCCTCGTCATCACCACGAGCTCCCTGTCGCTCGGTTACCAAGACGTGCCGTACTCGGCCGCTCTGTTCGCGACGGGTGGGGTTCAGCCCTACACCTGGTCGCTGGGTGCAGGCAGCGCTTTGCCTGCTGGCCTGACCCTGTCTCCAACCGGGCTGGTCACAGGCACGCCGGCCGCGGTTGGAACCAGCGCCTTTACCGTACAGGTCCAGGATTCAGGGGCGAAAGAAGCCGGCATCAACCAGCAGCAAACTGTCAGCAGCTCTGTGAATATCACCGTCATCGTCCAGCCCTCGTTCTTGACGATCTGGCCAAACACGGCAACTCCCACTGTCATTGACGGCGGTGACCCCAGTGCGGTGGAAGTGGGTGTGAAGTTCACAGCCGACGTATATGGCAGCATCTACGGCATTCGTTTCTACAAGAGCAGCAACAACACCGGCACGCATGTCGGCAACCTGTGGACGGTCTCCGGTACTTTGCTGGCTTCGGCGGTATTTTCCGGGGAGAGTGCCTCAGGCTGGCAGCAAGTAACCTTCTCCAATCCAGTGGAAATCGCGCCCGGTACTGTGTACGTTGCCAGCTACCACACGAGTACCGGACATTACTCTGCTGACCAGAACTACTTTGCCAGCAGCGGCGTAGATAACCCGCCGCTGCACGCTCTGCAAAACGGCGTGTCCGGCGGCAATGGGGTCTTCGCCGACGCGGCCACGAGTGTCTTTCCGACTAACACGTTCAACGCATTGAACTACTGGGTCGACGTGATGTTCGTGCCCGTCCCGACCCCGACCTCAATCGCTGTAACTCCAGCCAACCCAACACTGCAAGTCGGAGGGACGCAGCAATTCACGGCTACCGCCACTTATAGTGGCAACAGCACGCAGAACATTACTTCGGAAGTGATCTGGAGTTCTGCCAACACGGCAGCAGCTACCATCAATAGCTCCGGCTTAGCCACTGCGGTTGCCGGCGGCAGTTCCACGATCACGGCAACCGTGGGCGCTGTTGGCGGCAGCACTACGTTGACGGTCCAGGCAGCGCCACTATCGATCACCACTACTTCTCCTTTGCCGGGCGGGGCAGTGAACCAGCCGTATTCTGTGGCCTTGGCGGCCACCGGCGGCGTCGCACCCTACACCTGGCAGTTGACGATTGGAAGCTTGCCGCCGGGGCTGACTTTGTCCTCAACGGGCCAGATCACGGGTACTCCCACGGCGGTTGGTACTGCGGTGTTCACCGTTCAGGTACGGGACTCGGGAACGCCAGGCGGTCCACTGAACGGCCAGCAAACTGCCACTCAGCAGTTCAGCATCACTGTCATTTCCGCTGCGGTGCTGGACACGATCTGGAGCCCCAGTGCGGTTCCGGGGACGGCTGATGTGGGTCCTGACGACCCGTTTGAACTGGGGGTGAAGTTCAAAGCCGATTCCGACGGTGTCATCTACGGACTTCGCTTCTATAAGAGTGCCGCCAACACAGGCACTCACGTGGGCAGCCTCTGGACGATTTCGGGAACGCTCCTTGGTTCGGTGACGTTCACCAATGAAACGGCTTCCGGCTGGCAACAGGTCAATTTCGCGAACCCGGTGCCGATCACCGCGAACACGGTTTATGTTGCCGGATATCACGCTACTGTTGGTCACTATTCGAGAGACACGGGTTATTTCACCGCCGCTGGGTTCGACAACCCGCCGCTGCACGCGCTGGAGGACGGAGCTGCGGGTCCGGACGGGGCATTCACGTCCGACTTCGCCACCGGATGCCAGCCCACTGTGCAGCCATGTTTCCCAACGAGCAGCAGTAGCGGAAGCAATTATTGGGTGGACGTTGTCTTTGCACCGACCACGGCGACCCTGACTTCGATCACCGTCGCGCCAGCGAGCTTGGTGCTCTCGGGAGGCACGCAGCAGTTCACCGCTTCCGGGAACTACAGCGACGGCACCATCCAGGATTTTACGAAGCAGGTGACCTGGGCTTCCTCGAACACGAATGTCGCAACCATTTCCAGTAGCGGACTGGCGACCGCCGTAGCAGGAGGTACGTCGACCATTTCGGCCACCTTGGGTTCGGTGGCCGGAACCGCCACGCTGTCTGTGCCGGCGCAACCGCTGGTGATCACCACGACTACGTTGCCAGCCGGCGGATCGAACCAACTCTATTCGGCGCAACTCAGCGCAACCGGCGGTGTGTTGCCGTACAGTTGGTCACTGGTTGCGGGGAGCGCGCTGCCGGCAGGGTTCACCCTGTCGCCCAATGGACAGATTACCGGGGTGCCGACCGGCACCACGTCTGCTACCTTCACCGTCCAGGTCACGGATTCCGGTACTCCCGGAGCGCAGGTGGATCCGCAGCAGACCGCGACCCAGCAGTTGACCATCGTTATCACGGCGCCCACCTCCTTCACGATTTTTCCTGACACCTCTGTTCCCGGCACCGTGGACACCGGTGATTCCAGCGCCATTGAGGTGGGTGTCCGTTTCCAGGCGGATGCGAGCGGCACAGTCACTTCGATCCGTTTCTACAAGAGCGCCTTAAATACCGGCACCCATATAGGCCACCTTTGGACAAACTCGGGCACGCTGCTGGCCTCGGCCACATTCAGCGGCGAAACTGCTTCCGGCTGGCAGCAGGTCAACTTTTCCACCCCCGTAACAATCGCTGCCAATACCGTTTATGTCGCCAGCTATCACACTTCGGTTGGCCACTACTCGGGTGATGCCAACTACTTCGCCAACTCCGGCGTGGATAACCCACCCCTGCATGCTCTCCAGAACGGCGTCTCCGGCGCGGACGGAATATTCAGTTACGACAGCGCTTCTGGCTGCAATGTAGCGGTGCAGCCCTGCTTCCCGGTCAGCACCTTCAACAGTGCGAATTACTGGGTGGACGTGGTCTTTGCACCCGATGTCGTGTTATCCGCGGTGAGCGTCAATCCCGCAACCCTGTTTGGAGGCAGCCCGGCGCAGGGCAGCGTGACCTTGAATGTTCCAGCCCTGGGCCAGGGCGCAGTTGTTAACCTGTCGAGTAATACCCCGGGCGTGGCGACGGTTCCCGCCACCGTGACCGTGAACGGCGGCAGCACGACGGCAACCTTCCCCGTAAGCACCGTGGAAGTGGGGAGCCAGACTGTCGTCCAGATCTCCGGCTCGTTCAACAGCTCGAACCAGTCAGCTTTGCTGACGGTTTTGCCCCCACCGGTGGGTGTGGCGACGGTCAGCCTGAGCCCTGCGCTGTTGCAAGGCGGTAGCACTTCTACCGGCACCGTCACTTTGAGCGGCCCGGCTCCCAACGGGGGAATCCTAGTCAGCCTGGCGAGTGACACGACTAGCGCGGCGACGGTCCCGGCAAACGTCACGGTTCCGGCTGGAAGCACTAGCGCTACCTTCACGGTTAGTACGCTCTCGGTCACAAGCCCGACGGTGGTCAATATCTCCGCTACATCGTTGGCATCGCAGGCGTCGGCCGCGATGACGGTCTACCCTGCAGGAATGATCCCGCCGGTCGGCTGGTCGGCGGTGGCTGACAGCCAGGAGACAGTGGCACAGAACGGAGCAGCCGCCAACGCCATCGACGGCAACCCGGCGACCATCTGGGTGACGCAGTGGTATCCGACGAGCGCGCCCTTGCCGCATTGGATCCAGATCAATCTCGGTGCTGTCTACACACTCAACGCCTTCCAGTACCTGGCGCGGCAGGATGGCTGCGCCAATGGCTGGATCAGCCAGTACGAGTTCTACGTGAGCACCGATGGAGTCCACTGGGGCAGCCCGGTAGCCAGCGGCACCTTCAACTACGGCAGCCTCAGCACCAGTTGCCCGGGAGCAGGCGTGCCGTCAGCATTGCAGGTGAGCTTTGTTCCCGCCACCGCGCAGTACGTCCGGATGGTGGCGCTATCGGAAGTCAATGGCAATCCCTGGACTTCGGCGGCCGAGATCAGCCTGCTGGGTTCTGCGGCCGCCAGCCAGAACAACTCGGTGGCGCAGGTGACGCTCAACCCGGTGGCGGTGATCGGCGGGAACAGCACGCAGGGCACGGTCACGCTGACCAGTCCGGCGCCGTTCGGAGGGCTGAAGGTGGCGCTCTCCAGCAGCAGCACGGCAGCCAGCGTGCCGGCTAGCGTTTTAGTTCCAGCGGGAAGCACCAGCACGACATTCAACATCACGACCTCGGTGGTAGGGAGTTCGACTTCGTCTACCATCTCCGCCAGCTACAACGGCGGTGCGGCGCAGACCGCCACGCTGTTCGTGAATTCAGGGGCGCTAATCCCGGCACTAGGGTGGTCGGCGGTGGCTGACAGCCAGGAGACGGTGGCACAGAACGGAGCAGCCGCCAACGCCATCGACGGCAACCCGGCGACCATCTGGGTGACGCAGTGGTATCCGACGAGCGCGCCCTTGCCGCATTGGATCCAGATCAACCTGGGCGCCTCGTATACGCTCAC
>Ga0187782_10002235_pt1 | contig 14215 bp, 15 predicted proteins | sample 0715_SJ02_MP15_2_FD_132454 | JGI IMG/M metagenome (GOLD analysis project Ga0187782, IMG submission 132454) | Tropical peat soil microbial communities from peatlands in Department of Meta, Colombia - 0715_SJ02_MP15_20_MG | ecosystem: Environmental > Terrestrial > Soil > Wetlands > Peat | place...
CCAACGTCGTCCAGGTGCCCACGGGCATTGCGGTCATCGCAAAAGGGTATTGGCCCGCGAAACTCGGGCGGCAAAAACTGGAAATTACCTGGGACGAGGGCCCGAACGCGACGCTCTCTACTGTCGGGATGCGCGAGCAGTACACGGAACTTGGCAAGAAGCCGGGTATCGTCGCGCGAAAAGTGGGAGACCCGGACGCGGCTCTGGCGGGCGCGGCAAAAACCATCACCGCGGAATTCGAGGTGCCCTATCAGGCGCACGCGATGATGGAGCCGCTCAATTGCGTCGTGGATCTTCACGAAGACCACGCGGAGATATGGACCGGAACGCAGTTTCAGACTGGCGACCGCGCCGTGGCGGCTGCTGTCGCAGGCCTCAAACCGGACCAGGTCCAGCTTCACACGACCTTCCTCGGGGGGGGATTTGGGCGGCGCGCAAACCCGTCGTCCGACTTCGTGAGGGAAGCAGTGCAAGTCGCCAAGGCCGCGAAAGTGCCCGTGAAGGTGATGTGGACTCGAGAGGACGATATTCACGGCGGATGGTACCGGCCGATGTGGCGCGACCGCATGGTCGCTGGTCTCGACGCGTCGGGAAATCCGATCGCTTGGACGCACACGATTGTGGGGCAATCCATCTTTGAAGGAACGGCGTTCGAAGCTTTCGGGATCAAGAATGGAGTGGACGCCGCGTCAGTGGAGGGCGCCGCGGACTTGCTTTATGGCATCCCCAACGTGCAGGTGGATCTGCACAGCCCGAAAAATGCGATTCCGGTGCAATGGTGGCGGTCGGTCGGACACTCACACACGGGATTTTCCGTGGAAGCGTTCTTCGACGAGGTAGCCATCGCCGGGGGAAAAGATCCCTACGAGCTGCGCCGCGCTCTGCTTGCGGATCAACCACGGATGCGGACGGTCCTCGAACTAGCGGCGCAGGAAGCCAAGTGGGGCAACGACCTTCCCAAGGGCCGCGGGCGCGGGATCGCCACCCATTTTTCATTCGAGAGCTACGTCGCGCAGGTGGCGGAAGTATCGGTGGATAAGGATGGGACCGTCCGCGTGCACAAGGTCGTCTGCGCCGTGGATTGCGGACGGACGATCAACCCCGACATCGTAAAAGCACAGATGGAGGGAGGCATCATCTTCGGGTTGACCGCGGCTTTGAAATCTGAAATCACGCTCGACAAAGGCCGCGTGCAGCAATCGAATTTTCACGATTATCCGATGTTGCGGATGTATGAGTCACCGGAGATCGAGGTCCACATCGTCCCGAGCACTGAGAACCCGACGGGCGTCGGCGAGCCGGGAGTGCCTCCGGTTGCAGCGGCGGTGGCGAACGCAATTTTTGCGGCGACGGGAAAGCGCGTGCGCAAACTTCCCATCAAGCCCGAGGATTTGCGGACAGCGTGAAATGAAGTGAGCGAGGGCGCCGAGATGCACACGACGAAAAATTGGAAAGTGTGGATGGCAACGGGAAGTCTTGCGCTGCTGGTGTTGAACGCGGGGGCATGGTCTGCCAAAGCGCGAAGCGGAGCGAGCGAAGAAGCGGGTCCGAGCGACGGACTGAAGAAGGTGGCCGCCGATCGGTCGAATTCACCGAGCGAAGCTGCGGCGGAAGAAGCCTTCGAGCGCGCGTGGACAGTATTCGATTCGCCACGCTGCATGAACTGCCATCCCTCCGGCGACGCTCCGCTGCAAGGCGACGATAGCCACGTCCACACGCAGAACGTGAAGCGGGGGCCTGCCGGCCGCGGCCTCTACGGTATGAAGTGCCATACCTGCCACCAGGACGCGAACACTCCCGGTCTCCACATGCCTCCGGGCAATCCGAAGTGGAGCCTGCCGCCCGCCAACGTGAAAATGGTAATTCAGGGAGAATCAGCGGGACAGTTCTGCCGGCAATTGAAGGACCCGGCACAGAATGGGCGCAGAACGGTGGATCAAGTCATCGAGCACGTTTCAAAAGATGACCTGGTTGGCTGGGCCTGGGACCCGGGCGAAGGGAGAACTTTGCCGCCATTAACACGCGCTGAATTTGTCGCCGCGATGAAAAAATGGGCGGAGAACGGGGCGGCTTGTCCGAAGTAGAGCTCTGGTTACTTCGAAGCTGGAATGGGCGCCGGAGTGAGTTTCTTCGTGCGCGAGGTCGCGCGGCGCGCGAAGTGATTGGGCTCCCAATCTTCCGGGTGACTGTCGAGCCCCCAAAAATCGGGCTCCGGTTTGATGAATTCCAGGCCGACCTGGGTCTTACCCATGAACTGCATGCCGAGGTGCGTGACCCGGCAGAGAATTTCTTTCCCGGTTCCCGGATTTTCCAGCACGACAAATTTATTGACGGAGACGGGCATGGCGAGCAGCAAGAGAGTCCCGTGCGCGTTGACCATCAGCGTGTGGGATGCTTCCGCCTGAGACCTCTTCTCCTGCGTGCGGACTACGACGGGGATGCGGATCTTGAGACGCTTGCTCCGCCGGCGAAGCTCCGGCCGCGTAAGCTCGGGAGGGACAATGTCCGCCATAGGCTTACCCTACCGTGTCCCGAGCCGATACTCAATCGGCAGGCAAGCCCGTGTGTTAGGAATGTTACCTGTACGATGGCGCAGGCCTGCCGGCGGCGTCAGTGCCTGCTACTTCGAGCTTTGAGCTCCGCCACCTACTTAACGATCGGGGATACAGTCCCCCACCGCCCGGCAAACACAAAAGAATTGAGCGGCTTCCGCGACCGCGGGGCATGTTCCCGCTCCCGGAGCTCACCGGGCAATGTGGCCGGATCCCCCGGATATCCGATGGCGATTCCGGCCACGGCTTCAAATCCATCTGGAATCGAAAAGAGCTCGCGTGCCTTGTCGGGGAGGATCCCTGCCATCTGGTGAATTTGAAGGCCAAGATGCGTGGCCTGGAGAGCGAGGTTGGCGGTGGCCTGGCCGACGTCATGGAGGGCGTGGCGGTTGGGGGCGTTGTTGTTCTCAAAATTCTGGCGAGCGACGCTGATCACCAGGACGGGAGCGGATTTTGCCCAGCCCTGATTGAACTCGACGAATGAATCCAGAACTTTCTTGTAGTTTTCGGAATCATCCTTGGTGGCGACGATGTAATACCAAGGCTGGGCGTTATAAGAGGAAGCCGCCCATCGCGCGGCTTCAAAAAGGCTCCGCAATTTCTCCGGCTCGACCGGCCGGTTATCGAATGCCCGGGGACTCCAGCGATGCCGGATGACGTCATGAATGGCCGCGCTGGTCTCTGCTGGCTTCTGTAGTGCTGGCATAAATCCTCCTTGAGATGATGGAACAATCCCGGCGAGCCGGGCCGATGCGAAAATTCAATCTAAGCTTTCTTGGCGCGAACGGGACCGACGCAATACGCGCCCGCACCAAATTCAGCGACGAACAGCAGGCCGCCGATCAGCGCAAGATTCAAGAGAAAGTGGATCAGGTTGTCCTGCTGCTCCATGCCCTGCATTTTCCAGAAATTATGGAACAAGAAGGTGACAGGGATCAGGTAGAGAATCCAAACCCAGGCGACCAAACGGACCAGAACCCGGCAAGCATCGCGAGGGCGCCCAGAATTTCCAGCGCCGCCGCACAGGCAATCGCGACCCCCGCGAGGGGGACTCCCTTCGCCGCCGCGTGGCCGACGATTTGCGAATAGCTGATCAACTTGAATGAACCACTAATCAGGAAAATCAAGCTGAGCAAAATGCGCCCAATCAAAGGTTTGATGCTTGCTGGGGTGTCCGCCACCTTATTTCTCCTTTTGGGAAATAAATCTTATGCTAAATCGAACAACAGAACTTCCGAAGGATCTTTCGCTTCGACGCGGATTTCCGTTTCTTTTGAGACGGCGGCCCCGTCGCCCTGGCGGAGATCCGTGCCGTTCACGCGAAGCGAGCCACGCGCAACCTGGATCCAGGCATGCCGGCCGGATTTAAGCGTGTGCCTGGCCTCCGCGCCCTTATCGAGACGCGCGATATAAAGGTTCGCGTCCTGCCGGATTGTGACGGGCGCATCAGGACCCGCGACTAAGTGGAAATTGCCGCGCAAATCGCCATCGGGAAACTCGAGCTGCTCGTACTCGGGTTTGAGTCCCTTGCGCTCCGGCATGATCCAGATTTGCAGCAAGTGTGCGTCCCTGGTAGCCGACGGATTAAACTCGCTGTGCATCACTCCGGTGCCCGTGGTCATGTGCTGCAGTTCGCCCGGACGGATTACCGCGCCGCTGCCCATGCTGTCGCGATGCTCGAGGGAGCCGTCGAGCATCCAGGTGAGGATTTCCATGTCGCGGTGCGGGTGCATGCCGAAACCTTTGCCAGGGGCGATGTGGTCCTCGTTGATCACGCGCAGGGACCGGAATTGGACATGCTCGGGATCAAAATAATCTGCGAACGAAAATGTAAAGCGGCTGTCGAGCCATCCGTGTTCGGCATGGCCGCGCTCTTCACTGGGTCGAATTTGAATCATGTACTATCTCCTTATCCTGATTTTCACGATGCGATTCCTCGCCGCCCCGGCCGAGCTTTCTTGTGAGGCGCCGCAGAGTTTCCTGCTCCGTTGGCGTGAGACGGCTCAATTCGTCCTTGATCGCCTTCGCATGCTTCGGAAAGAGCGCGGCTATCAGTTCGCGGCCGGCAGGAGTAAGGTGAATCATCATCATCCGATGGTCGCTTTCAAAGCGCTCGCGGCGCACCCAGCCGTGCTTCTCGAGGTTGTCCACCACGAACGTAATATTGCCTCCGCTCCGCAGAAGCTTCTTGCCGAGGGTGCGCTGGCACATGGGTCCGAGGTGAAGCAGCGCCTCGAGCACACCGAACTGGCCGATCGTGAGGCCTTCGGCTTCCAAGTGAGCGCTCATGCGGGACCCCAGAGAATCGGACGCGCGCATGAAGTTGATGTACGCACTCAGCGCGCGAACAGTGTCGCGCCGGCCCTTGAAATGAGTCGGCATATCGGTTCAGATGATTCGAGCGACAGTCCTTAGTGACGTAAGAATCGCAAACCGTCCAGTCTCAAACGAGTTGACGGTGAGGCAAATCCGGCCAATTAGTTTAAGCTTAAACGATTGGATGCCCCTCAGGCAGAAAGGATTCAAGCTCGAAGGCTAGGGCTTCTGAGTCGGGCGAAGCAGGATTTCGCTCATAAAACTCCGGGGCGCCTGCGTGACAATCATTTCGACGGCGTGTGCTATGTCCTCTGGTTGCAGCATTTTACGAGGGTCTTTGCCGGCATGCGGGGAGAACTCGGTGGCAACTGTCCCAGGGCAGATGGCGCTGACGCGAATCCCGTAGGGCCGCAAGTCCTCGGCCATGCATTGCGTGAGGCCGAGCAATCCCCATTTCGAAGCGCAGTAGATCCCTCCGCCGGAAAAGGCATTCTTTCCGGCGAGCGAGGCGATGTTGATGACGTCGCCGCTGCGCCTTTCGATCATGCCGGGCGCGACTGCTTTGGTTAGGAGGAACACCGACTTCAGGTTGGTGTCTAATACTGCGTCCCAGTCCGCTTCACCCGCCAGGTGCGTGGGGCCGAAGTAGCCTGTGCCGGCGTTGTTGACGAGAATTTCGACGGGCCCGAGAGATTGGGAAGTCTTTTCGACCAGAGCGGTGATGTCGCTCGAGCGGGTCACGTCTGCTGGGACTGCGAGGACGGCAATTGCACTGCGCTCAAGATCGTGCGCCGCGTCTCCCAGCTTCTTTTCATCGCGAGCACAGATGCTAAGCTTGGCGCCCATGCGCGCGAGGGAACGCGCTATGGCAAGCCCGATACCGCGGCTTGCGCCGGTGACGAGAGCCACCTTGCCCGCGATTGGTTTCGAAGCGTCCATGAAGCAAAGAGGGCGAGGCGACTCGCCGCCTCTACTCACCATCTTACCATTTGGGTGCGGGTGTTAGCATTGGAGCGGCGGCGATTGCTTATAGGCGCGATAAACGGATTAAAACTTGCGCGCATGCTGGTCATTCCCTATAATCCGTGAGATTTTGTGTGTGTCCCGTAATTCCGCAGGGGTCGCGGTCCTGAATTCAACGGCATTCCGGTGAGAAATTGGTCCAGGAGGCAGGAGAGAAATGATGCGAAAGCGCTTCATCATGATGGGAATGTTGCTGCTGGCACTCATAATGCTGGGCTTGCCGGTGCAGAGGGCTGCCGCGGGGAACCGGCCGCAGGACCAATCGAAGCCGACGTACACGATTCCTGAATATAACGCCTTCCAGGCAGCGCGAGCGGAAACGAACGCGCAGGCGCGAGTGAAGCTGCTTGATGATTTCGTCGCAAAATTTCCGAATTCGACCCTGATGACATATGTTTATCAGCTCTACTACACAACCTACGCCGAACTGAAAAATTATCCTAAGACGATCGAGTATGTGGACAAGCTCCTAGCGCTCGGGGACAAATTGGACGCCGGGACGCGGCTGGGCGCGATTCAAGAACGCGTGAAGGATTTTCCGGCTGTTTACAACCCCAAAGCTCCGGACGCAAACGATCAATTGACTAAGCAAAAGGATACGGCACTTCTCGGCGTTCAACTCTTACAGGCCTTTCCAAAACCTGCCAATGCGACAATGACGGACGAGCAATTTGCCGAGCAGAAGAAGCCCGGCATCATATTTTTCTATGGGGCGGCGGGATTTGCCCAATCTCAGTTGAAGGACTATCCGGGCGCAATCAAGTCATTTCAGGCTTCACTGGAACTAAGTCCCAATGATGCGGTCACAGCCTACCGATTGGGCTTGGCCTATTTGGAAATGAAGCCGCCGCAGGCGCTCGACGGATTTTGGGCAGTGGCGCGAGCTATCAGCCTGAAGATTCCAGACGACGCAAAGGTGAAGGATTATCTCCGCAGGCAGATTCTGGCGTACGAGCAACCCGGTTGTGACAGCCTGGTGGACGCGCAATTGAACGAATTGCTGCAACTCGCGGCGGGCGCGGCGACTCGCCCCGCGACTTACACAATTCCGAGTTCCGCCGATCTCGACAAGATACGACAGTCGAGCAATATTCTGACCGTCTTGACTGCCCTAAAGGGCGGTGGCGACCAGGCGAAAATGACGTGGCTGGCGATATGCGGCGCGGAGTTTCCAGAGGTCGTAGGGAAGGTGATCGACGTAAAGCCAGGGACGGATTTTGTGGAGCTGCTGCTGTACACCGGCGCGACGCCGGAGGAGATTCAGGCTGCGACGACCGCAAATCTTGACGTGAAGGTCGTCGGGCAGCCGGAAGCAAGCCGAATCGAAAAGGAGGATGGAGTTCGATTCAGCGGGACGCTCGCAAGCTATGATCCTGACCCGGCGTTCATGTTGCACTGGGACAAGGCCAAAGTGAACCCGGAAGATATTCCAGCAGAAAAAGGAAAACACGGGCCACACAAGGTGCCGACCAAAAAACCGGGAATGTAGCAGATCGAACAAGATTCATTGGGTTCGGGATGGCCGGCTCAGAAATGGGCCGGCCTTTTTTATTTTTGAGGAGCCAGAACCGTTGACCGGCGCTGCTTAGCGCACGGTGACTTCGCTGAGCAAATGTGCTCTCGCTTCCACCATGCGGTCCGAAGCTTCGGCCCTCCGCAGACGGGTGGAGAGGTCGGCATTATGAATCGTGTTGGTGATGCTCAGGAACGTCAGCGGGACGTTCCAGAAGGTGTAGATGTCCTGCGACGGCTCATCGTGATGATCGTCCTCCCACCAGTGATTGATTCCGATCCAGGCGGCCGTAAGACCCATCTTTGAGCCGTAGAGTGTGACATTGCCCGGGTGCTTTCCGAGAAGCGCAGCGGTTTCCACACACGCTGGATGCATGTGCTGGCAATGAACGGAACTGGCGCTATCCGCGAGAGCGGCGAGAACCAGGGCGGTGTCGTTTACTAACAAAACCTTGTGGCTTGAGATGTAGCGGCCAAAACCTCCCATGTGGAGAGCCGGCGGGGGAGGTTCACTCGCCCACTCATACTTGCAGACGTAGTCTCCATACTTCCAGTCGGAGCGAAAGACTTCCCGGGGGTGGTAAGAATTGATGTTCGGACAGTCCGCTTTCTTGATGGGCTGCCAGGTTTCCTTTTCACCCTGCATGATGCGGTCTGCGATCCAAAAATTTCCATCGTCGAAGACGACAATGCTCACGCACTCGCGGCCCATCGGCTTACAGGGCCTATAGTCATGGCTCGCTGCATAGAGAGCTGGAGCAGCCAGTATGGCAATGTTGAGCGCGATCCAGTACTTCGTGAATTTGAACGCGGAAGCGAAGAATCGTATGTGAGTGTCCATCGGCCCCCCAGACCATTTCGCGAAGAATTTCCCAGGCTGCGATGAATGAAAAATCGGCTTAATCAGCAGGGACTTGAGAGGCGAGAGCGAACTCGGCCAAGGGGATTTCTTTGTTGTTTCGGGAGGGCGGATCACTCTGCCCGGGTTTGAAGCAAGAGTCCGGATAAGAGAGTTCTAATCATTACCCGGCAAATCGCCAGCAGAGTTGAGGGCTAGTTGTGGTTGCGGCGGCGACCGACGTGGTCGAGCTTATACACGCCGACCTTGCGGCTGAGTGTGTTGCGGTGAATTCCGAGGACTTTGGCGGCGCGGGATTGGTTGCCGTTGAGGCGTTCGAGGACCCGCCGGATGAATTTTTTTTCGAATTCGGTTACGGCTTCTTCGAGCAGGATACCGCGCTCGACCATCATGCCTACGAGAGATTCCAGTTGCTCTTTCACGCTCGCACGCTCCGCAGTGACACAACAGGGGCCGGAACTTTCCCGTGGGCTCAGTCGAGTGCGTGGCCTGTAATACGCTGATAGGCTTCCCGGTACTTGTCGCGCGTGCCGACAACCACGTCGGGAGGGAGCGTCGGCGCGGGCGGTTTCTTGTCCCATCCAATCTTCTCGAGATAGTCGCGAACGTACTGCTTATCAAAGGAAGGCTGGGCCCTGCCGGGAGCATATTGATCGCCGGGCCAGAAGCGCGAGGAATCCGGCGTGAGCGCCTCGTCAATCCAGATGAGCTGATTGCCGATAAGGCCGAATTCGAATTTGGTGTCGGCGATGATGATGCCGCGGGCGGCAGCGAATTCGGCAGCGCGACGGTAGATGGTAAGGCTGGTGTCACGCAATTTCTCGGCGAGGGGACGGCCGACGCGGGCAATCGTCTCGTCGAAGGAGATATTTTCATCGTGGCCGGTAACGGCTTTCGTGGAAGGTGTAAATGTTGGCTCGGGAAGCCGGTCGGATTCGCGCAGCCCCGCAGGAAGAGCTATGCCGCAGACGCCGCCCGTCTTTTGATAATCCTTCCAGCCGGAACCAGAAAGGTAGCCGCGGACGACGCACTCGATGGGAACGGGGTCGGTGCGGCGAACGAGCATGGCGCGGCCCTCGAGGGAGGCGGCAAAGGGAGCGAGTTCGCCCGAGAAGTTGTTCGCAGAGATTACGTGGTGGGGAACAATGTCTGTCAGCTTTTCGAACCAGAAGAGTGAAAGCTGCGTGAGGACACGGCCCTTGTCCGGAATCGGTGTCGGGAGAACTACGTCGAATGCCGAAAGGCGGTCGGTAGCGACGATCAGCAGCCGGTCACCGAGGTCATAAATATCACGGACCTTGCCGCGCCCGCGGAGTTTGAGGCCCGGGAAATCAGTTTGCGAAACGACAGGAGTCATTTGTGGAGATGCCACGGATAAAGTTTCCTCGCAGAGAGGCGGCCATTCTAGCGCAGGGCAGGCTCGTGTCAACCGCGAAAAACAAAAAAAACCGCTCGGCTAACGGAAAGGACGGATCAGGATTCTTCCTCCTCGTCGCCCAATTGCATCGAGAGATAGCGCTCATAACCGAGCTCCTCGATGAGGTGCATTTGGGCCTCGAGCCAGTCCACGTGGCTCTCCTCGTCCTTTAGCAGCACGACGAATAAATCGCGTGAGCCATTGTCCTTCTCTTCGGTGGCGATCTGCACGGCGGCGTTGTAGGACTTCACGGCGGAAAGTTCGAGTGCCAAGTCGCTTTCGATGGCCTCCTTGACAGACTTGCCCACGGTGAGCTTCATGGGCTCCATCGTGGGCGTGCCTTCGAGGAAGAAGATGCGCTCGAGCAGCGATTCAGCATGCTTCATTTCGCCAATCGACTGCTTCTTAATGTATTCGGATAACTTATCGTAGCCCCAGTTCTCGCACATTTCGGCGTGAACGAAGTACTGATTGATGGCAGTGAGCTCTTCTCGAAGAGCTTTATTTAATTCTGCGAGGACTTTTGCGTTTCCTTTCATGGCGCGGTGAGTATGCCAGACTCATAGGGCCACGCGCAATGCGTCCCGCGGGGATAGGTCGTCGTGTGGAGGAACGCATCCGCTTTGGCGAAAGCTTGACAGGCCGTGTAGCGAAACAGCGAATCAGGGCAATTCTCAGGGCAGCCGCGACAGAAGAAGGAGAGTCGCGAGCGTTGCAAGGTGGAGGGTCACATGCAGCGTATTGGGAACGATCCCATTTCGCACAGGAAGAAACGAATGTGTCCGACCGAACATGGACTTGTAGCGGACAACCAGCGCAGGATCAGCATGAAACAAGTAGGGAATCCACCAGGCGCGTAATTCGCCGAAGAATAGGAGTCCGTACGAGGCCCAAAGCCAAATGTGCAGCCACTGAGGATATGGATGCCCATAGTCTCGGAGACACGCCGCCAATCCGAACAGGAACGGCGCGCTAGAAAGAAGCGTGCCTGCAAGCAGCGCCTGCGTAGAGTTCGCACGACGGACAGCGGCGATGTCGTTGAGGTGGCCGAGCGAGATCCAGTCATGTAGGAGGAGGAAGGCCACATGAAAAGACTGGAGAAACAAAAGGGTTATTTCCAGGGTCCGAGGCATGGCCGCGATTTTACCGGAATGTCTGTGCGTCTAAGCGGCGCTGGCAGCTTTCTGCTTGTTCATTTCAGCGGCATCTTCCCATTTCACCGAAACGAGCTTTGAAACGCCAGGCTCCTGCATGGTAACGCCGTAGAGCACCGAGCCCATCTCCATGGTCTTTCGATTGTGAGTCACGACAATGAACTGCGTCTGACCACACATATCGGCGAGCATTTTATTGAAGCGGCCAACGTTGGCTTCGTCGAGCGGGGCGTCCACCTCGTCGAGGATACAGAAGGGGCTCGGCTGGTAGCGGAAAACGGCAATGAGAAGCGCGAGTGCGGTAAGAGCTTTTTCGCCGCCCGAGAGCAAAAGAATATTCTGGAGGCGCTTGCCCGGAGGCTGAGCGACGATGTCGATGCCTGCTTCGCCGGAGCTGTCGGGCTCGCTCAAGCGCATTTCACCGTGTCCGCCGCCGAAGAGAGACTGGAAGGCGACGGCGAAATGCTTGTTGATGATGTTGAAGGCTTCCTCAAATTTTTGCCGCGAAACCTGATCGAGCTCGTTGATGGTGAGCTGGGTGTTCTCGATGGAGAGGACAAGATCATCGCGCTCGCGGCGGAGGAAAGAATCCCGCTCTTCACATTCCTTGTATTCCTCGAGGGCCATCATGTTGACCGGCCCCATGGCCTCGACGCGCGCTTTCATTTCGTTGTAACTTGTTTCGGCAGCGACAAGTTCTTCTCCGATCAGTAGCTGAGCCTCGTGGGCCATGAGGTCTTCCGGCTGAGCGTTCAACTCGGCAAGGCAATTCTGGCGGAGATAGTCGCGGTCGGCGTCATTCCGGGCTTTTTCGATTTGGTGCTGGCTCCGCTCGGCGCGAAGTTCGTCGAGGGACGTGCGCATGCCGCGGAGCGATTCCTCGAGCCGGACCGTGCGGGAGCGTGCTTCGTCCCATTCCTTTTCAAGCGTGGACTTTTGCTCTTCGAGACGGATTTTTTCCTTGCGCAATTCCTCGGCCTGCCGCGTGAGCTGCTCGCAGGAAGATTCCAGATCCGATTCTTCCTGGACGAGCGCGTCATGCTGCCTGCCCAGGGAGGTGAGTCGCTCGTCAGCCTGCGCGATTTCGCTCGAAAGACGAAGCTCAGCGGCTTCCGCACTCGCAAGGCGCTCAGACATCGCAGCCAGCTCTTCGCGGCGGGCCACCACCTGCTCTTGAAGAGTCTGGAAGCCGCGGCGAAGCTCGGCAAGCTTTTCGGTTGCTTCGATGGTCTCGGCCTCGGCGGCGGCGCGCGAGCGCAGAGCTTCGGCATGTTCACGACGGGCCTGGTCGGCGCGCATGCGGGCTGCTTCTCCATCGGCGCGTAGCTTGGCGATCGTTTCCTTCTCGGCGGCCAATTTCTGATCAATGCGTTGCAAATCAGCAAGAACTTGGTCGCGCTGATGGGCGGCGCTTACGTGAGCTTTTTCCGCTTCGACGTGCCGGGCGATGGCCAGTGCGACATCGGCTTCGCCGCCAGCGATTTCCATTTCGAGGCGCGTCAATTCCTCCTGCCGCTCGCGCGCGGCCACTTCGAGGCGTGCCGCTTCGGATTCGTGCGCGCGTAGCTCGCGTTTGAGCGCGAGTGGGCCCGCGTCGCTCTGACGGCCGCCGCTGACCACGCGGCCGTGATAGCAGGAACCGTCGGGCGTCAAGTAGTAGCTGTGCGGATTTTCGCGTGCCATGCTCTCGGCCACTGAGGCGGATTCGACAACGTAAGCGGTCCGCAGCTTCGTAAGGAAATGCTTGGCGGCGGGTCCGAGCGGATTGCGAAAGTCAACCAGGCGGTCGAGGCGAGCGAGCACACCGGCGGGAAGAGGCAGCGAGCCTTCCGCCTCGGGCGACTGAATATTCGAGTTGCGAACCGAATCCACGAAAAAGGTAGCGCGGCCGCCCATCTCCTCTCGAAGAAGCGAGATTCCAGCGCGCGCGTGGTCGAAGGATTCAACCACGATATATTCAAGCTCTTCGCGGAGGAATTGCTCGATGGCGCCTTCGTATTGCTCCTGCACTTCGGCGAAATCGGCCAGCAATCCAATAGCGCGGAAGCCATGCGCCTCGGCTTTACCGTTGGCATTGAAAAGCTTCTGAACGGCATCGGCGGTATAGGCACGGTCGGTGAGGATTTGTTCGATGGAGGCATGCCGAGCCCGTTCGGCGGAGAGCGATTCACGGGTGAGCTTAAGGTGCTGCCCGGTTTGTTGATGAGTGCGACGGAGATCGGCGAGGCGAGACTGGGCGGCGCGGATGGCATCGCCGAGTTGCTGCGCTTGGGCCTCTGATTGCAAGAACAAGGACTCGGAAGCATCGGCCTTGGAGGCGAGCTCGCCGCGATCGGATTCGATCGAGCGGACGACGGCAGCGGTTTGCTCTTCAGCGGACGTGTGGCGTGCCGCGGCCTCTTCAGCCTGGAGCGATTCTGCCTGCTCGCGCGCGGACTCTTCAACGAGCCGGGCGGCGAGCTGACGCAATTCCTCGATCCGCGCCTCGAGAAGATTTTGCTCGGAAGAGCTGGAGCTAGCCGCGTCGGCTGTCGAGCGCAACGCAGCTTCGAGTGCGGTGGTTTGTTCCCGAAGGCCAGTAACAGATTCGAGGTGCTCGGACATTCGGGCAGCAAGGGCGACGGACGCCTGAGCCGCCTGCTCAATTTCAAGAGTGAGGCGCGCAACACGCGAATCGAGCTGGGCCGCCTGTTCTCGATTGAAGGTTATGCGATTTTCTGCGCGGTCGAGATCCAGGGCCGTCTGGCCGAGGAGGTTGTGAGTGACGCGCAGCTCGCCATCAAGTTCATACGTGCGCGAGGTGAGGCGCTCCTGCTCGGCTTCGAGTTCGCGGACGGAGTGTGACTCGCGCTCCTCGGCGATTTCCATCTCGCGCAGCAATTTTTCGAGGCGCGCGGCCTCGATATCGAGATGCGCCGCTTTGCTGGCGAGAACGGTGCGGAGGAGCCCGCGCATCTGCTCGCGCAATTCCGCGTAGCGCCGGGCCTTGGACGCCTGCCGCTTGAGCGAGGCAAGTTGTTTTTCGACCTCGACGAGAATGTCGTTGACCCGAGAGAGATTGATTTTGGAAGCTTCGAGCTTGGCTTCGGCAAGCCGGCGCTTGGTTTTGTACATGGTGATGCCGGCGGCTTCTTCGATGATGGCGCGGCGGTCCATCGGCTTGGAATTCAGGATTTGGCCGATGCGACCCTGCTCGATGATGGCGTAGCTATCCGGGCCCAGGCCGATGCCCATGAAAATTTCCTGCACGTCCCGGAGGCGCGCTACGCGCCCATTGATGAGATATTCGCTCTGTCCGGATCGGTAGAGGCGGCGGCCGACGACGATTTCGCCGGGCTTGAGCGTGATGGCAGGTTTTTCGGCAGCGCGCTTGCGCCAGGGC
>Ga0187782_10002236_pt1 | contig 14212 bp, 14 predicted proteins | sample 0715_SJ02_MP15_2_FD_132454 | JGI IMG/M metagenome (GOLD analysis project Ga0187782, IMG submission 132454) | Tropical peat soil microbial communities from peatlands in Department of Meta, Colombia - 0715_SJ02_MP15_20_MG | ecosystem: Environmental > Terrestrial > Soil > Wetlands > Peat | place...
CCGTCGAACGTCCAGGTATCGCTCAGGAGACCGCCTGTTGCGGTTCCTCCCCCGAAGAGCACGACCCCGTTACCCAGCGTCGCCATCGTAGCGCTCGCGCGCGCGGGCGGGGGATTCGAGACGGAGACTTGAGTCCAGCTCGTCCCGTTGAACGTCCATGTATCGCCCAGCAAGCTTCCGGAGCCCTGTCCCCCAAAGAGGACGACCGCGCTGCTGCACATGCCCCCGCCGCACATCCCGCTGGGACAGACGACGCACGCGTCGCCGTCGCTGCCGCACGCGCTCGGCGCCGTCCCGGCAAGGCACTGCCCCGTCGACGAGCAGCATCCCGTGCAGGACATCGGGTCGCAGGCGCTCCGCGGCCCCGCATCTTCTGGCGGCGAGGCGGCATCGCTATCGCCGCCAGGCGCCGTCAGCTCGAAAGCCGTTCTACCCCCGCAGCCGGACGATGAGGTCTCGCCGGGGCCGTGACGGGCGATCGATGCGACGCAGACGACCTGGCAAAATTCATGTCGGACCCGTTTCCACCCTCCTCAACGACATCGCCATCGCCGCGTTGCCTTGCGTGCCATACGCCGCATCGCTCCATGAGGAGCGCGTGCCGCCCTCGCGCGCTGCGAGCCGTTCGCGAGCAAGGACACCGACTTCTGCGGGGATGCCCTGCCGGTGAGGGGATGTGGCGACCCAGCGTGCCGCCGCTCACCGACTCTTCTCGAAGATCTGCTTCGCGCGATTCACAGCCGACATTGCGTTCGGCCAACCGACGTAAAACGCGAGGTGCGTGATCATCTCGACGAGTTCCTCGGGCGTGACGCCGTTTTTGATGGCGTTCGGGAAGTGAAACTCCATCTGCTCGGTCTTCCCCGTCGCGATGAGCGCCGCGCAGGTGACGAGGCTCCGGTCACGCTTCGAGAGCTGAGGCCGCTCCCACACGTCGCCGAACAGCACGTCCTCGGTGAGATCCACCAGCTTCGGCGCCAGGTCGCCGAGCGATTTCCGCAAAGCGCTGGGGTCTTGGTTCGTGCTCATGTGGCGTTCCTCCTGTTCGTGTCTCGCGGCATGACCTTGACGGTCGCGGCGCGCGCTTGAGCCCCGATCATCGAGGCGAGATACGGGCTGTCCCAGTACTTGGCCCGGTAGGCGTCGTCGCGCCTCCACGGTCGGGAGGATCTGCTCCTCCGGCTCGCTCCACCATAGGGAATACTCGCTCTGGAGTGAAGTGGCATAAGCCTTAACAACCTGTCCGGAAGATCGGGGCAAGATCACCTTGCCTCCGCGAAGGATGCCGCGCAGGTTCGCGGCTGGCCACTGCGGTTCTAGGAACGACTGACAGTGTAGATGGTATCCATGCTCGATGGTCGCTGGGGCCCCTCGCCGTTCCGACCGCGCGCGAGCAGCGCGCCGGGCACCTGGACGACCCGGCGCTCGTTTCGCTCGCGTGCGCGAGGATTCTTCGTTTCCTTGCGGAGGCGTTGCGACGACGGCACTTCCTCGCCGCCTGCGCGCAGTGCTGTGTGTCTCCAAGGTGCTGGCGCGCGCTCACCTACTCCTTGCCGTCGCTGCGCTCGGCCTCCTAGCTGCATGCGTGTCCGCCGACAGGTTCTTCACGCGCCCCGCGCCCCGTGCGACGTTTCCAGATCTTCCCTACGGCGTGCAATCGTCCGCCGAGACTCTCGACCTGTATCTGCCCCCACCGGGCAAGGCGCCCGCGCCGCTGGTCCTCTGGATCCACGGAGGCGGTTTTCGCATGGGCGACAAGCGTTCGATGCCGCGAACGTACTTCGGCCCGCCTCCGCGGCGGCTAGGCCCCGATGGTCCCTCGTGGTCCAGGTTCCGGACGTCGCGGCCTTGATGGCGAAGGGATACGCAGTGGCCAGCTTGAATTATCGGCTGGGTACGAGCATGCGCGCGGCGGCATTGACCGCCATCCAGGACGGCAAGGCCGCCGTGCGCTTCCTGCGCGCGAACGCCAGTCGATACGGGCTCGACCGCAACCGGTTCGCCGTCTGGGGCAACTCGGCGGGAGGGTACATGGCCGCCATGCTCGGCGTGACGGGAGACCAACCGACCGTGTTCGACGACCCGGCGCTCGGCAACCCTAGCGTGTCCAGCGCGGTGCAGGCAGTCGTCGTGTGGTTCGGGGCAGAGGATCGTCTTCCCGCTCCCGAGTTTCGAATCTCTACCTATCTCCCGACCGCGAAGATCTTGCCGGTGTTCCTCATCGCTAACGGCGACGCGGACCCGGTCATCTCCGCCACCCGGGCGAAGCGCCTTCACGACGCCCTCATCCGGGCAGGCGCGAGGTCGACGCTGACGATCCTACCCGGCGCCGGCCACGAGGATCCCGTCTTCATGGCGACGCAAATGGCGCCAACGTTTCTCTTTCTCGACAAGGCATTTGGCCGGTAGGCCGTTCCCCACCAAACGGCGGGGGTGCCCTGCATGCCCGGATTTTTAATTTCCAGTTCGTACGCCTTGACCATCGCGGCGCTGAACAGCTTCCTGTCGAGGTCCATGCCGGTGCCGACGTCGATGCCGCCGCGAATCGGCTTCTCCGCCGCAAGCTGCACCAGCATCAAGGAGCCGCACGCGAGCAGAAGGTCATATACCGCGCGCATCGGAAAGTGCCGAGCAGGTCCAAGTAGGCGACGAGCCAATAGCCATGGGTGAATTATCGCGCGCCTTCATCCATGCAGGGACTTTACGCTGAGCTCCTTCCGCAGGCGCGCCTGCTCGCCGCTCTCTCGGCCCCTCCTCGGCTGGCCGCCGGGCCGCAAGGACGCTACACTCGCGCCCCTCGCGGAGGGGCCGAACATGAACCTGGAAGGCGTCTGGTATAACGAGCTCGGATCGAAGATGCAGTTGGCGGTCAATGGCGCGTCGATCACCGGCACCTATGTGACTGCCGTCGGCGATGCAAGCGGAACCTATCCGCTCGTCGGTCGGACCGAGACGGGCGCGGTGAGCAGCCAGAGCGTGGCATTCGTCGTCTGCTGGCAGAACAGCTCGGGCAACAGCAGCTCGTGCACGGCGTGGTCGGGGCAGCTTCAGCCGGACGCGAGCGGCGACGATTCGATCGCGACGACTTGGCTGCTCACCGCCGACACGGAGCTGAGCGACGACTGGAAGTCAACGTTCGTCGGTCAGGACGTCTTTCACCGCACTCCGCCCGCCAGCCCCGTGACCAAGGTCGCCGATCTGCGGCGGCAACCGTCCCATCCCCTCACGAAGGGGTAATTTCTTCATGGCGGATTTGCCCGCGCGATGACCCGACACCGGATTTGTCACTGTCCCCGCGAGCCCGGACCACTTCTCGCGCTGGCGGTCCTGCATCAGCTTGTAGGTCCACTAGGACTTTCGAGAGCAGCGCGGCTCCCGCGGACGTCAGGCGCAACGCCCGGTACTGGCTCTCCCGATCCCTGACCAGCTCCGGTATTAACAGAGGCGCGGACACCGACAGCAGGTGTCTCCAGTGGCGGGTAGCCCCGCAGGCCGCTCGCGGATGGTAAAAGGTCTGGCGGAGCCCCGTGGAAGAGCGCGCTCCCGGCGCGACGCGCACCCTGCCCAAGGGCGCCCAGCGCACGATCCTCGGGCGCCTTCGACTCCGAAGATGTCATCAATCTTCCCCGCGGACGGACGGCCTGGCGTCGCGCCTCCAACGCGGTGTCCTGGGTCGCGCCGACAGCGCCTGTCGGCGCTTCGCGGGCGGGGTTCTTTGCCCCCCCGTCTGCGCCACCGGCTGCCTCCGGCCCTTGCTTTCCGGAGCGCCGGCGAGGAGTCAGCCGCCGTCCGGCGTCGGCGTGATCGATTCGACGATAGACGCATCGCCGGACGAGGGAGGCCAAACGAAAGAAGCCTGTTTGCACGTCGCGGGAGCAGTCTCCGGTCCTGCGTCTTCGCCCGCGTAGCCCACGCATATTGTCGCAATGTAGTTGCCGTCTATGGCGCAGGCCGGCGTCTGGCAATCGCCCCCGTCGCATGGATAGAACGTTCCATCCCATATGAACGATTGGTCCATTGCCGGCTCGGGCTGGAACGCGGGGCAGGAAGGGGAGCCACCCTTCACGAGGAGCAGCGGCGGCTCTCCCGCGGGGGCGATCGCGAGCCAATACGGGCATCCGAACGAATCGAGCCACCCCAGAACCTGCGGACCCCCATAGTATACCGGCCCCGTCGCGTTGACCGTGAGATCGAAGGCGATGGCATTGCTCGCGCACTCCGGAGAGACCTCTGCGTCGCCATCAGGCCCGGCGTCAGCAGCGGTAAAGGCATCTACGGCACGCCCTGCGTCCGCAACGGTCGAGCCGTCCACGGACGAGCAGTCTGCGGCCACGCACGCAGCCACGCCGGGGGTAGGGGCTGATTCCCCCGAGCTGCAAGCGCCCCAGAGGAACAACGCGGTCGGCACGAGCAGCGCGCCTGCGAGTTGCTTCATATCGGTGGCTTGGAGCACGACGCGTACCACTCGACTTAGGCACGTTCTGCCCGCCCCTTTTTGTTTCCAGCGGACCCGATCGTGCCATCCCCTGATCGTTGGGTCCGTGCCTCGGACCTCACGCGGCCGAGTGGTGGGGCTCGACGGCCCCGAGCATCCGCGCGACCTGACACACGCGCTGAACATCGCTCCTTTGCGGCTTACCCCTCGCTCGCGAGCCACGCCGCTACCGCGCAGAGGCTGCGCCCCTCGCTCGCGAGGATGCGAGCGCGGCCCGTGGCCGCTTGTCCGTTCTCTTCGGCGACAAGCCTTCGCCCGTCCGCGTCGAGTGGGTAGCCGTAGGGAACGCTCCGGCCGTCTTCTGAAGGGGCACGGAGGACGGCGAGGGCCGCCGTCGTCATCGACCAAGTCGGCAGCGCCCGCCGCGGGGTCGGGCGGGGGCTCATCCGCTTCGGCGGCCGAAAAGCGGACCCCTCCCGAGGCTGACCACAACCTCGTACGCAGCTCCGCCGGCACCGCCCCGCCGACGCCGCCTCCCACGCTCTCTCCCAACGCCTAAGTGCAGGAGCGGAAATCGCGGTACAAAAAAATTACGGCCGAACTTCTAGGCGGGTGAAAATGAGCGTTGGGGTGCGGCGCTCGTCACAGAGCCCGTACCACGGGATCGTGTTGGGCAGCCAAGCGCTCCGTTCGGTGACCTCCCGGCGTGGTTTACGATGAGCTCGAACCGCTCGAGGCATCGAATATCGGGCAACCGCCGTAGATGCATTCCAGCTGCGATTTGTCGAGCATACACGACACCGCGGCGCCCGCGTCTTCAGGGCACAAATTCGGACAATCGAGCGTGCCGTCGGCGAGCGCACACTGCTCCGCCGTCCCGTTGAACGAAAAGATGACGCTGGGACCGCAGCTGCTCACCCCCTCCCCGAGGGGAACGGTCGACGTGACTTGGCAAGTTGCCGCATCTGCTTTCGTCTGACCGTCGTCTGCGGCGGCCTTTGCGTCGGATTGGACGATAACTCCCGGGGACTCTCCTCCGCACGCGAGGAGAGTGGGAGCCATCGCAGCGAGCTGCATCGACACGACGTGGCGAAGCATGGCGGATAGGGGGAGCAGCTTCACGCCCTCCACCAAGCAACGGCCATGCCCTGCCGATCCACGCCCGGTCGCAGGCCCTGCGCTGTGCCAACGTGCGCCGCGAAGGGCGTGAGCGTCGTTGAATTGCACCCCAGCACGCAACGACGGGCGGGCTGGAAGTGATGAATCCGGCGGAGCGCTGGCACTCGATGCCTTCTGCCCGAATCCGCAGCATCCATGACCGATCGCACGCAATGGGCTTCCCGAGGGCCCGCTCGACACCCCCTATCGCCTTGCTCGTCAGGAGTGGGACGCGCGCATGGGCAGTGCCGTCGTCCAGGCCTAGAGCTGGCGCCTCGCGACGTTCGTGTCGCTGGGCGCGGTCCTGCTTGCCATGGTCGGCCTGGTCGTCCTCGCCCGGCAGCCCAAGCCCATCCCCCACATCATCGAGGTCGACCACCTGGGTGCCGCCGTCTACCGCGGCGCGGTTACCCAAGCCGCAGCCGACTACAGCCCCCCCGAGTCGGTCATCAAATACGAGTTGCGTCGCTTTCTCGAAGACACCCGCACCGTCTCCTGGGACCTGCTCATCGACAAGCGCAATTGGATCGACGCATTCGCCCTAGTCACCGCGCACGCGGGCTACACCCTGTCGGCCTACGTCCAGGCGCCCGAGAACGACCCGGCGAAACGCGCGGAAGACGTGCGCGTCGCGATCGAGCTCCTCTCGGCGGTGCGCATCTCCGCCGAGAGCTGGCAGGTCGACTGGCGCGAAACGACCTTCGACAACAGCGGCCAGCCGCAAGGCTCGCCCTCCGTCTGGCGCGCCATGTTTTCCCCTCGTCACCCGGCCGCCGAAGACCGAAGACGACATGGCCAGAAACCCGCTCGGTCTCTTCATCGAGGAATACTGCTGGGATCGCGTGCAGGGATGAAAACGCATCGCACACCCCTGCTTGCCGCGCTGGCGCTTTGGATCTCCGCGTGCGCGTCCCAGCAGATGGCCCACCGCACCGCATTTGTTCGCGCCGAGCGCACGGTCGACCCGCCACCCCCCGCGCCCATCGTCGTCGAAGTGCCCGCGGCGGCGGCCAGCGGCGCGCAGCTCAAACCCATGCCGCCAGCCTCGCCGAAGGTCGCGCGGCCCGCGGCAGCCCCCCCCGCGCAGGTCGTCGTGGAGGCCAACCGTAAAGCGTCCGCCGCGCCCGACCGAGGCGACACCTTCAACGCCATTGTCCAGTACGCGTACGAGCCGGGCACCCTCTACCAGGTCTACGCCGCGCCCATGCAAGTCACCGACATCGTGCTCGAGGCGGGCGAAAAGATCATTGGCCAGCCCGCGTCGGGCGACCGTCGTCAACAAGGATTTCGCGCTTCCGCCCTATCGGGACACCTCGAGCTTCGGGCCCGGCCTCGGCGCCGCCGTCCCGCCCGCCGCAGCTCCCTAGGCGACCCCTAAAGCGCGCCTTCTCCTTCCTACCGCCGACTCTTGAGTCTACCGCCGACTCTTGAGTCTCGCGTCGTGCGCCTCTTCATCACTGAGAAACCGAGCCCTGCGCGCGCGATCGCCCAAGCCCTTCCCGGACCATAGAGAGGCGCCCGCCGTCGCTCCCCTGATTCGCAGCAGGGTGTACGCTCGGCACATGATCAAGGTCTACAAGTTCGGTCCTGCGTTCGGTCTGCCCGACGCCAGCCCCTTCGTGATGAAGGTCGAGACGTATTTGCGCATCACGGGACAGAAGTACGAGGCGCACACCGGCGACGTCCGCAAAGCGCCCCGCAAGCAGCTTCCATTCGTCGACGTCGATGGGAAGATCATCCCCGACTCAACCCAAATCGTGGCCTACCTGGAGTCGCGCCGGGAGTCGAGGCTCGACACCCACGTCGACCCGGCGCAACACGCCATAGCGGTGGCCTTCCGCTCGATGCTCGAGGAACACCTGTACTTCGGCGTACTCTTCATGCGCTGGGCGACCGACGACGGCTGGGCCATCTTCGAGCCGACGCTGCGGCAGATGCTCGGCGACTTCGGCGTGCCCGGCCTGATGCGCGGCATGGTGGCCAAGAGCGCCCGCAAGGGAACCGTCGCGCGCACGACTCGGCAGGGCCTCGGTCGCCAGCCCCGCACGGAGGTCGTAGGTCGTTGCACCGAGATGATCGACGCCCTCGCGACGCAGCTGGGCGACAAGCCGTACTTCTGCGGGGACAAGCCGACCACGTTCGACGCGACGGTGTACGCCTTCACCGCCGGGCTACTGTGTGCAGCCTTCGACAACGAGCTACTCAAGCACACCAAGACCAAGAAGAACCTCGTCGCGTACGACGAGCGTCTTCGCGAACAGTACTGGAAAGACTGAGGGTGTCCCGCGCGAACGCAGGGATCTCGGCACACCCGCCACGCCCTCCTCGAAACACTCTTTCAGCGCGGCTACGTCGAGCGTCGCAAAAAAACGATCGTGTCCACGCCCACCGGCCAGGCGCTCATCGACGCCCTGCCCCCGGTCGCCACGACCCCGGACATGACGGCCGTCTGGGAAGCCGCCATGCGCGCCATCGTCGAGCGCCAGCAGCCCTAGGATGCCTTCCTCGGTTGCATCGAGGCCCAGCTCCGCCAGCTTGTCGACCAAGCGAAAGCCCGCGGTCCGATTGCCGCCCTCCCCCGCCGCGCGCGCTCGGGGTTCGCTTTCCGGAGTCGTCCTCGGGCGTGATCGATGGCGCGGGTGGCTTCCGTGAGCGGCTCGGACTCCTCACGCTCGATCCCTTCGAGATGAAGAATCTGCCCGCGGGGCTGAGGACGGCCTCGGGATCCCTCTGCGACCGGCGCGCGAGCCGATAGCCGGTGACGAGGTGAGCTGCGATGCCATGCCAGAGCATCGGGGGATGGGCGTCGACGTGCTCTGGAACGAAAACGCGCTTCTGGTGCGCCGGTCGAACTCGCTTGGACAGCACGTCATGAATACGACGAAGACGGGAATCGCGTACAAGCTCGGTTTGCCCGAAGCCGTGATGGACGTGCTGCGCTGGCACGTGGAGCGACTGACGGGTCGGCGGTCGCAAAGCGATCTGCTGTTCCCGTCGAAGCGCGGGGGCTTCATGTCCAGAGCGCGCTCGACAAGCCCTTCGCCTACGTGTCGGCGGCTATTGGCCTTCGGTTCACGCTTTCGCCCAGGGGGATGCGTCGAACGTTTCAGGACCTCGCCCGTGATGCGGGAGTCGAGAAGAGCGTGCGCAAGGCGGTGTGCGGACACGCCACCGACGCGATGAGCGACCACTACTCGACGGTGCGGCTGGAGATGCGCGCCGCCGTCTCCAAGGTGTTCGGCGCGGTCGCGGGACCCGAAAAAGGGTTGAGATCGGGGATTGGGAGCGAGGCCGCCCAATGAGTCTAAGTATTGAGCGGGAGAAGGGTCCCGAAACCGGCATCATCAAAGGCGGCCGATCACGCGCACTTGCCGTGAATTCCGCCGGTTTCGTGAACCCCCAACCCCGACGGCACGCAACATGCGATGCCGGCGCGCAACACCGCGTTGGGCAACTGGGGGAAATGGCAGGGGGCGGCTACGGTCGGCGCGCGCCCCCATCGACCAGCAAGCGACGAATGGCATCGCGGCGGCGGTGGTCCGTGTGCAACTCTTGCTGGACATCGAGGGCGCCGCCCCGCGCGTCGTTCCCCGTGAAGCGCCTGGCATAGTACCGGCGCCAGAGCGTCAGCCCGACCGCGAGGACGGCAATCGGGCCAGCCCAGAGGGCGGGATCGAACGTATGCATGCCGAAGCGCCGTGCGTTCACGACGATGAACGCGGTGATGGTGGTGATGCAGGACGTCCCCATCCCGTTCATGTGCGCGAGGAACCACGCGCGCTCGTGCGCCGGAGGGGTGAGCCAGAAGCGGAGGTGCGCCACCCCGAGTACCACGCCCAGCGATGCGAAGAGGACGTAGAGGAGCATCGACCTGTGGATGCCGAACGCGGCGAGCGCGACCCCGCCCGCAACGAGGAGGAGCGGAGGAAAAAGGTCGATCGCAGCTCGCGACGGCCCGGCGCGTTCTTTCGTCCGGAGCGCACGCACGCCGAACTGAGCGCTCGCGCCCGCTAGGACACTGACATACGCGAGGAAGATGCCCGCTCCCCACCGCAATGGCCTGCCGGCGCTCACCAGTGGAATGCATGACAAGAAGCCGGTAGCCGCAACCGTCGCCGCGGCGGCGACGTAGACCCATCCGACGCGGCGGTGCGTTCGGCCGCCCTTCTTCGTCACCACAGGGACCCAGAAGACCAAGAGTGAAACCGCTCCCGCGGCGATGTGAACGGCGAGTACCGTTTGGAACAGGCGCTCCATGGCCCCATCGTGCGCCCTCGCCAGCGATCGCGCATGTGCCATTCGTCCTGCCGGCGCGTCGATTCTTCTTGTGACTTTCGGCCCATGGCGGGGCCACGGTGAAGCGCGTACGCTGCCCGAGGCGATGATTCGAGCCCATTCGGCGCGTCCGCTTGTCTGGGCCGGGTTCATCGTCTGGATGGCGGCGGCCGTGCCCCAGATGGTGGCTTGGGCGTCAGGGCGAGCTTACTTCGGGCAAAGCTCTGTCGTTTGGTGCGCGGCCTATGGATCGTTCGCGATCGCATTCCACCTCGCGACGCGGACGGCGCGACGCGCAGCGTGGCGCGCGGCGGCGCTCGCTGGGCAGAGCGTGGCGGCACTCGTCGCGCTCGCGATTGGCAGCACCGGGTTCGAGGGGGCGCTCCTCTGCGTCGTCGCGGGCGAGACCCCGCTCGTCGTGGGCGAGAAAACGGGCTTCGTCTGGGTGATCGCGCAGACCGTGGCGATGGCGGTGGTCGACCTGGTAAGCCCTTACCGCGGTCGAGCGACCCACCTTTCGGCGTTTGCGTATGCCGGGTTTCAACTGTTCGCTTTTGGCGCTTCGCGGCTCGCCGTACGCGAAGCGCAAGCACGCGCCGAGCTCGGGCGCGTGCACGCCGAGCTCCTTGCGACACGCGAGCTCTTCGCCGACAGCACCCGCACCGCCGAGCGGCTGCGCATTGCACGTGAGCTTCACGACGCACTCGGCCACCATCTAACCGCCCTGAACCTTCAGCTCGAGCTCGCCCGAAATATCGCCGACCGGCAAACCAACGGACCGGTTGACCACGCGCACGCTCTCACCAAGGAGCTCCTCGTCGAGCTCCGGAGCGTCGTGAGCGCGATGCGCGAGGAGGCGCCGCTCGATCTGTCGAGCGCCCTGCAAACCTTGGTCGCTGGCATCCCGCACCCGCGTGTGCACCTCGACTTCGAGAACGATCTCCGGGTCGAGGCCGCCCTCGCCCACACCATCTTTCGCTGCGTCCAGGAGGCGCTCACGAATGCGGTGCGCCACGCCGGGGCGGAGAACGTCTTTCTGTCCGTTGAGACGAAAGACGATACCGTCGCGGTGACCGTGAGGGACGACGGGCGAGGCGCGGCGGAGTTGAGGGTCGGACACGGGCTGTCGGGACTGAGGGAGAGAATCGAAGGGTTGGGCGGCAAGATTGAGGTCGCCACGCAGCCGGGTGTAGGTCTCATTCTACGCGCGCTGATCCCCGCGCGGGCGGGCCTTCCGTGATCCGCGTAGCGCTCGCAGATGACCAGACGCTCGTCCGGCAGGGCATCAAGGGCCTCCTCGAGCTCACCACGGACATCCGCGTCGTCGCGGAGGCGTCCGACGGAGACGAGGGGCTGCGGATTCTGACGACGATCGCCGTCGATGTCGCGCTCCTCGACGTCCGTATGCCACATAAGACCGGTGTCGAGCTTCTTGCCGCGCTCGCGCGAATGACGTCACGCCCGCCCTGCATCCTCCTCACGACGTTCGACGACGACGCAGTTGCGATCGAAGCGATAAAGCTCGGCGCCCGCGGCTTCCTCCTCAAGGACGTCTCGCTCGAACAACTCGCCGAGGCCCTGCGCACCGTCGCGGCGGGAGGGACGCTCATCAACCCTGCTGTCACCGACCGCGTCGTTCGGGGTCTCGCCCGCCTCGCGACCAGCGTCCCGGCCTCGCCCATCCCTGTCGCGCTCACCAAGCGCGAACTCGACGTCCTGCGCCTCGTCGCCGCGGGACAGAGCAACAGAGAGATCTCCGTCGCACTCGGCACCGCCGAAGCGACGGTGAAGAATCAAGCGTCGAGCATCTTCAACAAGCTCGGGGTACGTGACCGGACCCGAGCGGTGCTGCGCGCCATCGAGCTGGGGGTCCTTTAAATCCGCGTTGCGGGGAAATTGCGCCGGTCTCGAGGAAACCGACGAAAGTCGGAGGCAGAGACTCCCATGTCAGAGGAGTTATCCCGTCGGCTGATCTGGGCCTGCGGTTTCTCGCGCCCACGCCTGCCCAGCGGCAGATGGGTCTTCGGAAGACAATCGCCAAAGCCGCGCTCGTTTCGCTTGGATCGATGGGGCTGGCGGCGCGGAGCATCGTTCCCACGATCAAGGCGAGCGTCGCGACGCTGCGGCCCGGGGCCCCGTCCTCGTCGGTCGCGACTTGCGGCAAACGGACATCCCAAACGTCGGGTCGCCGACGGAGGAAGTGGATCCTCACCTCGAAGGCAGCGGGATTGGGCAGGCACTCGGCGTCGCCTGTCTGACCACGAGGCATGCTCTCTAACCCTGGCGCCGGTGCGCCGATACGCAAAAGCTGCACGTGAGCCAGGAGGAGAAAACGAGGGACATCCGGCTGGGTCGATCATTGCATCGCACTCGCACATGCCGACGACTCCAAAGTGTCAATCCGATGACGCCGGCACCGTGCTTCGCGCGGACAGCGGGGAGACGATTCCACCCCCGACCACTCCCGCGCTCAAGGTGATCGTGGTCGATGACGACGCAGCCTCTCGCGCGGCTCTCGCGATGGCGGTTCGCGCCCTGGGATACGAGTGTCGTTGCGCGGCGGACGGGCTCGAAGCGTGGCAATTGCACGTCGCTGACCCGGCTCATGTGATCCTCAGCGATCGCACGATGCCCGGGATGGATGGACTTGAATTATGCAAGCGGGTGCGCGACGGATCGTCTCCCGAGCAGTACACGCAGTTCATTCTCGTCACGGCGCAGGGCGAGAAGGAGCGATTCCTCGAGGGCATGAACGCGGGCGCCGACGAGTACCTTTCCAAGCCCGTGGACCTCGACGAGCTCGAGGCGCGCCTGCGGGCTGCGTTCCGCGCTGCGCACGCCCATGAGATGCTCGCGGCCGAGAACCGCGCGATCCACAAGGAAAGTGAGCGCTGTCTCGAGATGGCCCGAACGGATCCGCTGACTCAGGCTGCGACGCGGCTGCAGCTTCAATCGGATTTGGAGGCCATCGTCGCCCGCGCGGCCCGTTACGGGCATCGCTATTGCGCGGCCTTTTGCGACATCGATTGGTTCAAGAGCTACAACGATTTGTACGGCCATCTGAGCGGTGACGACGCCATTCGCATCGTTTCGCGCACGATTCAAGGGCAGCTTCGAAAGGGTGACGGCTTCTATCGGTACGGAGGCGAAGAGTTTCTGGTCCTTCTCCCCGAGCAAAACCTCCAAGATGCCGCGGAATGCATGGAACGAGTGCGCCGTGCGGTCGCGTCTCTGCCGGACGCAGCATGTGGCGGCGCACTTCGTAGGGCCATCACGCTCAGTGTCGGCGTCGCGGAACTGACTCTAAACTCGCACGATGACACGATTGCCTCGTGGCTCCAAAGAGCCGACGACGCACTTTATCAGGCGAAAGCGCGCGGTAGGAACCGAGTTGAAATCGACTGGAATGCCCCAGAACTTGTTCGAATTCGAGAATTAGTGGCGGCTGCTCGGCCGGCGTGAGAATCAGGTCTGCCAGAACACCGATGAGCATGGCGATCCGACCAGCGGAAATATCGGCGAGCGACTCAGACGCTGGGTTGCTCGGGCGTGCGCCGCCTAGCTCACAGCCATTACGAGGACGTCGTCGTCTTCGCGGGCAAAGCGCTCTACGACGCGTTGGGCGATGATGACGGGATGCTCGCGTAGAAGATCGAAGTCGCCCCCGAGGTCGAGGCTGGAGCGAATCCCGTCGGTGAAGAGCAAAAGGACGTCCCGCCCGTCGAGGCGGTAGTCCTCCGTGGTGATTCGCGGCAGCGATCCTGTCGATCCGAGGACGAACGAAGACCCGCCGAACCGCCAGGCGGGGCCTACGCCGTACACGCGCGCTGCGACGTTGCCGATGCCTGCCACGGAAAACTCTCCGGAAGCGCTGAGCATCGCCGCCGTCATGACGGCGCCGCGCGTACCACGCAAGCTCCGGTCGCATGCCGCGAGGAGCTCGCTGGGCGTCGGGCGGGGGTCCCAGGCGAGGAGCCGGACCGCCCGAGTGGACGCCTCACGAGCGGATTCGCCATGACCGAGTCCGTCCGCCACGCCGAACGTGAGGACATCGCCCTCGCGAACGAACGCCGCGTCGTCTCCGCTGCACGTCTCTCCGGGACACGGCCTGCCGTAGACGCCGACTCTCCTCCTGCGCGGAGCCGCGCCGCCGAACTTGCGCGCCCACACGCATGTGCCTTCGAGCAGGCGCACGTCCATGTCGACCTCGTCGGCCAGCTCGAAGACCGCAGCGAGGCCCACGCCGAGACTCTCCGGCCGGCTGCGGCGGCCCTCGAGCGCACCCGCCACGTCGCGGATCCCTTCGCCGCCGTCCGCGGCCACGACCTCGACGCCGCGCTGCTC
>Ga0187782_10002237_pt1 | contig 14209 bp, 16 predicted proteins | sample 0715_SJ02_MP15_2_FD_132454 | JGI IMG/M metagenome (GOLD analysis project Ga0187782, IMG submission 132454) | Tropical peat soil microbial communities from peatlands in Department of Meta, Colombia - 0715_SJ02_MP15_20_MG | ecosystem: Environmental > Terrestrial > Soil > Wetlands > Peat | place...
GGAGGCAGACCGGAAAGGCGGCAGCGCCGCTGCCGCACTCCAAGGCGCATGCTCACTGCCCGGCGCCGACCACATCCATCTGGGAGTCGGACTGCACCTCGAGCTTCATGGTTTGAGACTTGGTGTAGGGAAGCGGGGTCGAGTTATCAAGGTGAGCGCTGAGTTTCTGATGCATGGTGGCGTGGTTTTCGAGGACCCTGCCATCGTCTAGCGCCAGCAACACCCGGCCTTGGCCCTGGCCGTCGATGTGCATGTTAACTCCCAACCCATGCGAGGCGAGTTGGGAGAGCGGTTCCGTGGCTCCCAGGGACTTCGAGGCAGGCCGCACGACGTTTACAAAACTGAATTCGACGACCGCGGCATCAACGCTGCCGATCTTCGTCTTCCCGACGAACCGCAAAGTGTTCTCCCCTTCAACGTCATAAGGGTACGCGGCGGTGGCGGAGGAATCCAATTTGCGCTTCCAGGTGTCGCCCGGCTTCACCGGATAGCCGGGAAAAAGCGTATCGCCGCCCATTTGTTCGAGGAAGAATCTCAACGCTTGGCGCAGCGGCTCCCGATACGCCATATCCAACTGACTAAACAAACCCTCGCCGCCCTCGCAGCCCAGGAGCCGGCCGTGGCGGTCGTAATGCGCGACGATATCCTGCCCGGCCACGTGCTCGCTGATTTCCTGTTGCGCGTTCACCGCCGAGTCGCGAAAATTGTCGGGCGTTCGATCGGCGAGGTCCGACTGGAATTCGAACTTGTCGAAATGGTTCTCAACGTCGGCGCTGCCGTCGCTGTTCACCCGCTTCACGGTCACCGTGTTCTGCTGATGCATCGTAAAGTTGGTGGGGAGGGGAGGGAGAAAACTCTGCAATTCGGGCGGATCGGAGTGGACCACCGCATTGGTGTGCATCGTGGTGGTGTAGACCATTTTCTGCCCGTTTCGGTAACGACGTGTGAGCGTTACCTGGTCGTCTCCAGCCCCGGCCGTTTTCGGCACCCACAAGAAGAGGAGTGCCCACAACGCCACGCCGATTTGCAGGGACGACAATGGTGGTCGTCCTCGGATTCCTATCGGAGGCCTCTCTGCCCGCCCTCGCGCCACCACCACCATCTTCGCTCCGACTGCCTTTCTCCCATCACGCCGATACATTCGCCTCGTCCTGTTGGTATCGCTCCAGGCATTCGTTCGAGCAGAAGTGTAAAGTCTCGGAGCCGCGCACAAGCCGGTGCGAGAGTTCCGTGGAAACGAACATCCCGCAAACCGGGTCGCGCTTCGTCTCGCCTGCGCGCACTTGCCGGGATTCGACGGTTGGCCCGCTCGGTCCTCCCGCACGCGACGGAGGTGGGCCGAATAGCTTTTGCATAACCCGGCCCAGCATCTTCGCCACGATGATGAAGAAGATTAAATCCAATACGTAGGAGAGCAAGCTTCCCATGGTGTATCAGACGAACAAACCGGCCCGAAGGATGCCCCACAGTTTACGGCGCCGGCGACCCGCCGCCTGCTGAGCCCTGCGCCGCATCCAGCTTCTGCTTCAAACTCGCCAGAGCCGGATTGGCGGGATCCAGCGCATGCAAGTGGTCCCATGCCCGCCGTGCGGCCGCCACATCGTGAGTTCCTTCCAGATTCACCACAATCAAGTTCAACAAGGTGGGCTTGTGGTCGGGATCCATGGCCAGCGACTGCTTGTACTGCGCCAGCGCCTGCGCGTTCTGCCCGGTGTAGTAGTAGGCAGTACCCAAATCGGTGCGGGCGTTGACGTTGTTGGGATTGAGAGCCAGAGATTTCTGGTACCACTCGATCGCCTGTTGGTACTGCCGTTGGTCGTATAAGAAGTTCGCCAGCCGCAAAGGAATGTCGGCGTCCTTGGGGTTCTGCGCCGCTTCTTCCTGAAGTTGTTTGATGAGCGCGGCGCTATCGATGGGAGGATGCCCCTCGGGCAGTCCCGAAGGCGGGTTTCCGCTCTGCGTTGCGCCGGCAGCGCTCCCTCCGGGCATCCCGGCCGGCATCGCCGCGGGCGTCGTCATCGCGGCTTTCTGCCGCCCGCTCCAGCTCAATTGGGCGTCCGTTATGTAGCCCGCCAGAAATCCCACCACCAGGAAGACTACTGCTGTTAGTATCGTCTCTTTTCTCATTCCGCTTCCGCACCAACTCCGATGATGCAAGTCTAATGGAGCTACCAGGCAGCGTCAAGTTGCGCGGCGAGTAAACGCGTTCCAGGGCAGTCCGCCATGCCGCCGGCGGCACCCAGAAACCATGAAAAGACGCGAAGCGCCTTGGAGTGCGGCGGCTTGACGCCGCCTTGGGATTGCCACGGCCGGCTGAGTACCTACGCGGAGCGGCAAGGCGGCGGCTTGACCCCGCCTTGGGATTGCCACGGCCGGCTGAGTGCATACGCGGAGCGGCAAGGCGGCGGCTTGGCCCCGCCTTGGGATTGCCACGGCCGGCTGAGTGCATACGCGGAGCGGCAAGGTGGCGTCAAGCCGCCGCACTCCAAGGCGCCTTCGGCGCAAGCATTTTCAAGGCAGAAGGCACTTCATTGCGCCCGCGACTTTTCAGGTGCAGGCGCCCCCATTCTTTGCGTCAGGAAGCCGACGATGGCTCCGACGACAAAACCGGGCATCATACTGAGGTTTCAAGTCGCGATGCAGGGTGCCGCGCGCGTGGGCAAAAGCCAGAACTTCGCCCACGCGCCGGACCACGCGCAGGCGCTCGGCGAGCGGCGGAGATGACTCGAGGTAATGGTCAAGGCGAACCCCGGTGACCAACTTCATGGCGTAGAAGGGCCGGCCGTCCGGCAAGACGCCGGCCTCATAGATGGGCACGATGGCGGGGTGTTCTAACCGCGCGATGAGTTCCGCTTCACCGGCCAGCGCGCCGTCGAGTACCTTGAGAGCCACACGCCGATTCAGTCCCCGAGCGCGCGCCGCGTACACCACACCCATACCGCCACGACCGATCTCGCCTTCCAGTCCCGTTCAAACGCCTCCTCCGGCGATTCTGTCTCGACGGCCTGCTCCCCCAGCGGTTCGAACTCGATTTCACCCCCGCGTTTTTGCCGGTTCGCGGAGGCGTGCTGGTTGGCGGCGAAGCGCTCAACCGCCATCCGTAGATACGTTCGGAACGCAGCGCGCATGGGATCGAAGCGCGCAAAGAAATCGCGTTCCAGGGCGGCGGCGAAGAAGCCCTGGGTCAGGTCCTTGGCGTCTTCATTGCCCTTCGCGTATTTAAGCCGGACAAAACGATAGACCGGCTTCCAATACAAGGCGATCACGCGCTCCAGGGCCTCGCCGGGCAAGCCTGCGCCCGCAGCCTCCAGCAGCGTCAACTGAGTCGTCGGAAAACGGTCCCGCGCCCCGCCAATCTCCGTGTCCCGGTCCATCCTCTTTCTCCTACACTTTGAGAATAACCCACCTCGAGCGTGTAGGGGCAACCCTTGTGGTTGCCCGCGGGCGGCGCCCCGAGGTAGCGCGGGCGTCCCGCCCGCGCTACAATTCCTATCACCGCTCATCTCCGGTTTGATCGGGAGCGTCCGACGTGGTACAAATAGGTGCAATGAACGAAACTCAACCAGAGAATCTCAGGGAACAGAATCGGTGATTCCCGCCAAGAGTCTCCCCTTATTGGATTTTCGCCACGTGTCAGTGATGCTGGGCGGCAAGCGTGTGCTCGACGATATTACGCTCGCGATCGGGGCCGGCGAGCACGTCGCGATTCTGGGGCCGAATGGATGCGGCAAGTCAACGTTGATCAAAACCATCACCCGCGAATGCTATCCCTTGCGCGAGCCCGAGTCGTCGCTGACCATCCTGGGACGCGAGATATGGAACGTCTTCGAGTTGCGCCCCCTGCTGGGCATTGTCTCGAGCGAGTTAATGCAGCGCTCGACGCGAGAGATCACCGGGCGCGACATGGTGCTTTCCGGCTTTTTCTCGAGCATCGGGATCCAGCCGCATCACCAGGTCACGAGGGCGATGACCAGGAAGACCAACCAGGTGCTCGAACTACTGGGCGCCCGCCACCTGGCCGATCGCCCGATGAACGGGATGTCGTCGGGCGAGGCGCATCGACTGCTGATCGGCCGCGCCCTGGTGCACGCTCCCCTGGCGCTCTTGCTGGACGAACCGAGCAATAGCCTGGATTTTGGCGCCGCACTCGAGCTGCGAAGTATTCTGCGCAAGCTCGCGCAGGCCGGAACGGGCATCCTGATGGTGACACATCACCTCCCCGATATTCTCCCCGAAATTGAGCGCGTGGTTCTGATGCGCCAAGGCCGGGTGTTCGCCGACGGCCCCAAACGGCGGGTTCTGAGCACGCAGCAGCTCACCGAATTGTTCGGCCTTCCCGTGGAAGTGAAGCAGCGGGGCAGCTACTATCACCTTTGGTGATCGCTCTTCTGTGCGGCCCGCAATTTCTTTCACACTCGGACTCTTTGTCTCTTGACAAACGCCGCAATATAGGCTAGAATTGTGTTGGAAGGTCGGGTTCTTAGGGCTAGTTCCGGGGAAGACGCTCCGCCATCTGTCATCCAGGTCGTCGTCGCTCCGCGGGTCTGGAGCGAACTGCCGAGATTCTTCGCTTCGCTCAAAATGACAGGGGGTAATGGCTTGGGAGAACTCAAAAAATCCAACGAACGAACCGGGAATGTCTATGAAAATAAAGAACAAGCCAGTGTGTTTCCGACTGGCTTGGTCGTGCGTGTGTTATCCTTTAACCTCGGGTTGCGGGACGCGTCGAGGGCGGAGCAACCCTGCGCATTGAAAGGACTGTGACGTAGGCACCTTGGAGTGCGGTAGCGGCAGCTACCGCCTTTGGTTCGAATTCCAAGGCGGCAGCTTCGCTGCCGCACTCCAAGGCGCTTCGCGCATTTTCGATGGCAATCGCAAACAACTCGACGACCGAGAAAGCGTCCCTGGAGCGGGTTTTCGGTCCGGGAGGATGGTTGGCGCGCCGTCATCCGAACTACGAGTACCGGCCCGGCCAGCTCGACATGGCGGAGAGCGTGGAAGCGGCGGCTGAGAAACGCCGGCACTTGATCGTGGAGGCGGGCACCGGCACCGGCAAGACGCTGGCCTATCTTGTTCCGATGATGCGCTGCGGGCTGCGCGTGGTCATCTCCACCGGCACCAAGAACCTTCAGGAGCAGCTCTTCTTTAAAGACATTCCTTTCTTGAAGAAGCTTTTCCCGGACGTGCGCGTCGCGCTGATGAAAGGGCGGCAGAATTATCTCTGCCGGCAGAAGCTTTACGACATTGAAAAGCAGCCGGTCTTAAGCGGCCTCGAGGAAGTCGCACACTACCCGAAGCTGCGGGAGTGGGAGGAGAAGACGGAGGTGGGCGACCGAGCAGAGCTCCCTTGGATGCCGGATACGAGTGAACTTTGGGGGAAGGTGGATGCCCGGCGCGAGACCTGCACGGGGCAGAAATGTGCGCAGTTCGAGCGCTGTTTTATCACCTTGATGCACCAGCGCGCCGCCGCCTCGGACCTGATTATCGTGAACCACCACCTCTTCTTCGCCGACCTGGCCCTGAGAGGAACGGAGGCCGGCGGCCTGCTCCCGGATTACGACGCTCTGGTCTTCGACGAGGCTCACGACATTGAAGACGTGGCCACGCAGTATTTCGGGTTGCAAGTGAGCAACTATCGCGTCGAGGAACTGGCGCGCGATACGGAAGCCACCCTGAAGATGAAAAAGCTGAAGAACGATGAAGTCTTGTCCGCTGTCGCCGAGTTGCGGCGTCGCGCGGAACTCTTCTTCGAGCTTTTCCCAAAAGGGGAGACTCGCGTCAACTTCGATAACCGGGAAATCTTCCTGAACGCGAACGGCCCTGTTTATGCCAGCCTCCTAAACGCCCTGGTGCGCCTCGAGTCGGACCTGGGGCTGCCAAAGGATCGGCCGGAGGAGATCAATAACCTGATCCGGCGTGGAGTTGAACTGCGGCAGGCTTTTCAGGCCATCATGGAGGGCCAGGAGCGCGGCATGGTCTATTGGTGGGAGCGGCGGGGACGTGGAGTGTTCCTGGAAGCCACCCCCATCGATGTCGCACCTCTTCTGCGCCAGCGATTATTCGAGAGCATCGACACCGTGATCCTGACCTCCGCCACCCTGGCCGTGGGCGGCAACTTCGATTTCCTCAAGCGACGGTTGGGAATCGAGAATGCCAAAGAACGAATCCTCGAGTCGCATTTCGATTATCCGCGGCAGGCCATACTTTACACCCCGATCCATCTCCCGGACCCGCGCGAGCCGACCTTCACTCCCCGGGCGGCGGAAGAAGTGGTCCAACTGTTGAAGGCCACTCACGGACGCGCCTTCGTGCTTTTCACTTCTCACCAGCAGATGCGCGAAGTCTTCGAACGCGTGCGCCCTCAATTGCGCTACCCGATGCTCATTCAAGGCTCCATGCCGAAGACCGAAATGCTCGAGCGCTTCCGCAATACGCCTCACGCGGTGCTCTTTGGGACGAGTTCGTTCTGGCAAGGCGTGGATGTGCAAGGCGAGCAGCTCAGCGCGGTGGTAATTGACCGGCTCCCCTTCGCCGTCCCTTCCGATCCGGTCATTGCGGCGAGAATTCGCCAGATCAACGAAGAGGGTGGCAATGCCTTCATGGATTACCAGGTGCCGCAGGCCGTTCTGGCTCTCAAGCAGGGTTTTGGCAGGTTGATTCGCAGCCAGACCGATCGCGGCGTGCTGGCCATTCTCGACCCCCGCATGATGCGCAAACAATACGGCAAGACTTTCCTCGAAAGCCTGCCTCGTTACCGCATGACGAATCGGCTGGAGGAAGTGAAGAGTTTTATGCAAGGATAGGAGACAGGGAACAGGGAATAGAGAACTGGGAACAGAAATCGACAAACGGTGAGAGGCTTCTCGCGCTTAGCGCCCTATTGCAAAAAGCCGCGAGGCTGAGCGCTGAAATCTCCGGGACAGGGTCTGTTCCCTGTTCCCTGTTCCCTGTTCCCTGTTCCCTTCTAAGGAATCTCACGATGTATGAAATCTCCGTTGACTACACTTTCGCGGCGGGCCACGCGCTGCGCAACTATAAAGGGAAGTGCGAGAATGTGCACGGACACAACTATAAGGTACGCGTGACGCTGTCAGGGGAAAAGCTCAACGCGAATGGTCTGCTCATGGATTTCGTCGAGTTGCGGGCCGAGATCAAGGGGTTGGTCGAAAGACTCGATCACCATTTCCTAAACGATATTCCACCCTTCGATCGGCTGAACCCCTCCGCCGAGAATCTTGCCAGGTACATTTGCGACGAAATTGGCGTCCGGGCGCGAACGCAGGAGTTGACGGTCCAGGGCGTCACAGTGTGGGAGACCGATACGACGTCGGCCACGTACAAACCGTAAGAACAGTGACGAGTGACAAGTGACGAGCAGGAACTTAATGCAGTGATGAGTGACGAGCAGGAACTGAACGCAGTGAGGCGAGTGACGAGTGGCCAGTGGCAAGCTGGAATTGGTTCTTCTTGCTCGTCACTCGTCACTGCTCTTCCGCTACCACGTCCAGAAAGCCACGGCGGGGTGCATCTCAGCTTGGTGTTGCTGCGAGCAGACCCCTTGCTTGCAGAAGTAGACGTCCTCGCACCAGCGGCAGCGAGCTAAATGGTCGCGTTCGCGAACCGTGCCGCAAATCGCGCAGGCCTCCAAAAGGTCTGCTACGATATGGCGCGAGAATTTCCGCCATGTGTCTTCAGCTTCATTCTGTTCGCGGATCCTGCCCAGTTCGTCCTGCGTCAACATATCCGGCTCCTCGCGCACCTGTGTACTTAGATGCAATCACTATGCCAATACGTACACCCTTCCCGATACAAAAAACCCCTCCTGCTTCACAAAATACCGCATCAATGATTGGAAGAAGAATCGCCCCAAGTGATTATCCCACGATTTTTCCAGATTATCACCACTTTTGTTCAAAGGGGCTCAACCTGTAAAATGGTGGCTGTCCGCTTCCGAGAACGTCGCAGGGGAGAGAATGGTAATCACCGAGATCTTCAAGTCGATCCAGGGCGAGTCCACCTACGCCGGCCTGCCTTGCCTTTTCGTGCGGCTCACGGGCTGTAACCTGCGCTGCTACTGGTGCGACACCGCGTACGCCTTCTATGGAGGAAAGAAGATGTCGGTTGCCGAAGTGCTGGCCACCATCCGGCAGTTGGGCGGGAACTTGGTCGAACTGACAGGTGGCGAGCCCCTATTGCAACCGGAAGTTTATCCCTTGATGGACCACCTGCTTGCCGAGAACTTCCGGGTTTTAGTTGAAACCAGCGGTGAGCGCAACCTCGCCCAGTTACCGCCACAAGTTGTCAAAGTGGTGGACGTAAAATGTCCGGGGAGCGGGGAGGAGGGCAAGTTCTGTTTTGATAACCTGGCTTACCTGGACCGCAAGGATCAGATCAAGTTCGTCATTCTGAACGAGGAAGATTATGGCTACGCCCGGAGCTTCCTCGCCCGGTACGACTTGCGTCGGCACGTCGATGAAGTGATCTTCTCCCCGGTGTTCGACCGGTTGCCGCCGCGCGACCTGGCTGCGTGGATCCTCCGCGATAACCTCGAGGTGCGCTTGGGGCTTCAGCTTCACAAGTTCATTTGGGGTCCGGAAGCACGGGGAGTGTAGAAAGCAGTAGGCAGTAGGCAGTAGGCAGTAGGCAGTCGCTCATGCCCGCCGGCTGACGGGCATCCAGAAACCATGAAGATAACCCCTCACCCCAACTCCCCTCCCCCTCTTCCCTCTCCCCGGGGAGAGAGAAGAGGGGAAAGGGGTGATAGGGTGATAGGGTGAGGGGTTTTGGCTGCGATGTTCGGAGCAGTATGAAGTTGGACGCGGGCGGAGTGGGAGGATATAACACCAGTGGCCACGGACAATGCACCTCGGACGACGGACCAGAGACAATGGACCAGGGACAAACCGCGGGCCGTCATCCTGGCTAGTGGCGGCATGGATAGTTGCGTCACGACGGCGATTGCGAACTTGGATTACCGCCTGGCGATGCTGCACGTGGCTTACGGCCAAAGAACCGAAGCTCGCGAGTTACGGTCGTTCCACGCGCTGGCGGATTTCTATCACGCGGAGCATCGCCTGGTATGCCACTTGAATCATTTCAGCCAGATCGGCGGCTCCTGCCTGACCGATCCCACCATGGAGGTCGAACCTGCCAACCTCGAGCGCCGCGGCATTCCTTCCAGCTACGTCCCTTTTCGCAACGCCCACTTCCTCTCCATCGCGGTCTCCTGGGGAGAAGTCCTGGGCGCTCGCAAGATCTTTATTGGGGCGGTGGAGGAAGACAGTTCTGGGTATCCCGATTGTCGCCCTGCCTACTACGAGGCTTTCAACCGGGTTATTGCGGCGGGCACGAGGCCGGACACGCAGCTTGAAATCGTGGCACCGGTCATCCGCATGCGGAAGAGCGAAATCGTCCGGCGTGGAATGGAGCTGGGCGCGCCCTTCGCTCACACTTGGTCATGTTACCAGGCGGAGGACCTAGCTTGCGGGGTTTGCGATAGTTGCGCCCTGAGGCTGAGGGCTTTCGAAGAGGCCGGAATCGAAGATCCCATACCGTATGCCGGTCGTCCGCATTACGGGCGGGGTTACTGATGAGGTGATACTTGATTTTCGGCTTTCTTGCATTATCATATGCGTCCGAGGGGTCGTCCGAATGCAGTTGAGTGGATTCCCGAGTGGCGCTAGAATGTGACTGTCGAATATGACAATGAAGGAGGAACTTATGCTTAGTTCATGGAGGCGGAAACTGATTGGGCTGGTGGGTGCCTTCGCGGCATTGACGCTGGCGGTTTCCGCACTCGCACAAACCGGCGGATTGACCGGAAAGTGCATGGGTGAAGATGGAAAACCCCTGGCAGGCTATACCATCCAGGTGGACCGCCAGGAAATGAAGTGGAGTCAACACACCAAGACCAACAAGAAAGGCGAGTATGTTTACATCGGCCTTTCCCCCGCCACCTACAAGATCACGCTGCTCAGCCCTGCCGGCCAGCAGATATTCTTTCAAACCATGCATGTGGGAATTGGGGATCCGACAGTGGTGGACTTCGACATGGCCAAAGAAAAGGCCAGCACCATAAAGGCCAACCCTGAGGCGGCCAAGAAAGTGGAAGAGGCGCAGAAAGACCAAAAGCAGTTCACTGGCCTGAAAGCGACCTTTGATCAGGCTACGGCCCTCTATAATGCGCAGCATTACTCGGAGGCGGCGGAGATGTTTGAGAAAGCCCTGCCGCTGGCGAAGGATAAGAACGTACCCGTCGTGCTCTCTCAATTGGCTCAGGCCTACGGAAAGGCCGCAGACCAGGAACAGAACCGCGATGCCCGGATTCAAGATCAGCAAAAGGCCGTCGACACTTATCAAAAAGCCATACAGATGACTCCCAACGACGCCAGCATGCACAACAATCTGGGCAGCATCTACGCCAACATGGGGAAGATTGATGACGCCAAGGCGGAATTTCAGAAGGCGGCGGATCTCGACCCGACCCACGCAGGGAATTATTACTACAATCTGGGCGTGGTTATGGTCAATCAGGGCAAGATGGATGACGCCGCCGTCGCTCTGAAGAAGGCCACCGACATCGATCCCAATAACGCCAACGCCTTCTACTGGTACGGCATGGCGCTGCTGGGTAAGGCTGAGACGAAACCGGATGGCTCGGTTGTTCCGGTTCCCGGGACCGTCGAAGCCTTCCAGACGTACCTCAAGCTTCAGCCCAACGGCCAGTGGGCGCAAGCCGCACAAGCCAGCATCGACCAACTTAAGGCTACGGTGCCCACCGAATACAAAAAGGCGAAAAAGAAGTAACCTTTGGGCGAGAAGAGGCAGCAGCTTTGGTAGGCTGTGCCTGGGCCCGCTGCGTGGTGACTACTCTGTCCGGGCGGGGCCTAATTGTTCGCGGGAGTGCTGAGGTGAGAACCGCCCTGCTTTTGCTTGCTGCGCTGGTGACCGTGGCCTTACCGTCGCGCTCCGACACCATCTACCAGGTGAATGATCAGGGGAAACAGGTGGTGGTGCAGCGTGACGCGATCGTGATCAGCGAAGATTCCTCTTTCGTTGTCTACAAGCACTTCGAATTGAGAGACCGAAGAGTGGAAGTGGTTCGCCTGAACAAAGGAAGCTTGCCTTATATCGTCCAGACAGCCAATCCAAACCAGCGGCGGCAGATTGTCGAGGTTTGGAAGCGTTTCGGCTACAAAGCTACGGTGACGGACTCAAGCGGCAAAGCCAGCAGCGTCTGCGACGTCTACCTGGATTTCTACCCGCCCGGGGGACACGGCTCGCTGCTCGAATCCGTCCCCGCCACCACCAGCTTTGCCGTCCTTCTGGATAATGGCAGCGCCGACGACGTCGAGTTCTCCAAAATCAGGAGCGTCGAGATCCAAGGCGACCACTTGAAATTGGACCTTCGTACCGACAAGGTCGAAGAGGGCAAGTACCTGATGCCTACCACTCAGCCCGCGGAGGTCCGATTCTTGGGCATCTCCGATCAGTACGATCCTGCGAGTGACCGAGTATTTGACTTCGCCATTCCCTTGGCCCGCATTAAGGCGATTAGCTTCGACTAATGGGGCAGAGCACCGCAGGCGTTGCACGCCCCGCCAGGGTCGAGCGCATCCGAGCCTTTGTCGATGTGCTGGATCACCCCGTCCTTGTCAATGACGAACGTGACCCGGTTGGCAAAGAGGCGAGTTATGTTGAGGACGCCATAGGCCTTGGCAGTCGTCTTTTCAGGGTCGCTCAGGATTGGGTAAGTAGCGCCAATCTTTGCCGCGAACGCCCGGTTCGCCTCGAGGCTGTCCAAACTGATACCCAGCACCTGGGCATGAGCCGCTTCGAACTTGGCGATATCAGCCTGATACGCCGTCAACTCCTTGGTTCAACCCGGCGTGCTGGCTTTGATGTAGAACGCCAACACCACCGCCTTCTTCCCTCGAAAGTCACTGAGCCTCACCGTATGGCCCTGCTGGTCCGTTAAGGCGAAGTCCGGGGCCGGGTCGCCAACTTTCAACACAGCCTTCGAAAACAGCGGGAAAAGCATGCCAGTCACCCCCAGAACCGTGATCACGAACTGAACCCTCTTCGCCCTTGCCCTCACGCCGGGGACTAGTTTTTCCAATCGCAGACTCCTTCCTGCGGCGAAGTGTCGCCGCGCCTCCATAGGATTTTAGCGGAGTCCTTGCGACCGCCCCAAGATGCACCCGATGACCGTCAACCACTCGCCACAGCGAATATCGTTCAAGCTTCCTCCGGCCTGGACAGAATGCCCACATGTAATCATAGCACTGGCATTCTTGCCGATCAATGCAAGCTAATGAAAACATGGCAAATAAAAATATTGATAATAAGTAACTCAACTTATATGATATGCATCTACTAAGGATGAGAACACAGAGCTCAGTAGATCGACAATCTCAAGGAGGTAATCAGCTATGCCAATTGTTAGATGGGAACCGTTCAGGGATATGGTTTCGGCTCAGAGGGACTTCGATCGCCTGTTTCGAGAGGCCTTTTCGTCCCACTTGGGCAACACGGAGCTTTCGACCAGGTCGTGGGCTCCTCCGGTCGATATCTATGAGACCGAGGATGCCATTGTCCTGAAGGCGGAACTGCCCGGAGTGGATCCAAAGGATGTGGAAGTTCGGGTGGAGGACAACACCCTCTATCTCAAAGGGGAGCGCAAGTTCCAGAAGGAAGTCAAAGAGCAGAACTATCATCGCGTCGAGCGCTCCTACGGCTCGTTTGCTCGCAGCTTCTCACTGCCCAATTCGATCAGCAGCGATAGGGTGAAGGCCGAGTTCAAAGACGGGCTGTTGACCTTGACCATGCCCAAACGCGAAGAGGCGAAGCCAAAGACCATCAAGATCGACGTAACCCAGAACTAAGGCGCAGGTCGCCGGCGGTGTGGGCCAATCGGGCACGCACCGGCCTCGCCCTGACTCTCGAGCCGCGCCGGGGCCGCCAAGGCAGCCCCGCGCGATTTTTCTTTTGAAATGCCGGCAAGCCCGTCGGCATTCCCCCGAAAGCGGGAATCTATCTCGCGACTTAGGCGATAATGGAGAGTGGACTGAATTCCCGTTTTCGCGTGAATGACAGTCCGCCGAATGATCTGTCCCTTGGTTTTCCATTTTCGAGTTTCGAATTTCGAGTTTCGAATTTCGAGTTTCGGTTTTCGAGTTTCGGCGTATCCGTGAGGCAACATGGCGACACGTTTTGACAAGTTCACAGTAAAGGCCCAAGAGGCCCTTCAAGCAACGCAGGATATCGGCGGCCGTTTCGGCAACCAGCAGCTTGAATCGCTGCACCTGCTGCTGGCTTTGCTCGAGCAGAAGGAAGGGGTTGTCCCGAGCCTTCTCGCCCGCCTGGGCGCATCGCCTGCTTCGGTGGCCAAGGACGTCGAGCAGGCCATTGAAAGCCTGCCCAAGGTGGGCGGCGCGACCGACCATTATCTCTCCCCGGCGCTCAAGCAGGTGCTCGATCAGGCCGCCAAGGAAACTGAGCAGTTCAAGGACGAGTTCGTTTCCACCGAGCACCTTCTGCTAGCCCTCTCGAGGAATGCCAAGGACCCCGCGGGCCGCATTCTGGCTCGCCAAGGAATTACCCACGAGGCGATCCTGAAGGCGCTCGTCTCCGTGCGTGGCACGCAACGCGTCACCGACCAGAATCCCGAGGATAAATACCAGGCTCTGGAGCGCTATGCTCGAGACCTTACCGACCTGGCGCGACGCGGCAAGCTGGATCCGGTGATCGGCCGCGATGACGAGGTGCGGCGGGTTATTCAAGTGCTTTCGCGGCGCACCAAGAACAATCCTGTGCTGATCGGCGAGCCCGGGGTAGGCAAGACCGCCATTGTGGAGGGCATTGCGCAACGCATCGTCGCCGGCGACGTGCCGGAGTCGCTCAAATCCAAGCGCCTGGTGCAGCTTGATCTGGGCGCCCTGGTGGCCGGCTCGAAGTACCGGGGCGAGTTCGAGGACCGCCTGAAGGCAGTGCTTAAGGAGATCGAAGAGTCCAGCGGCCAGGTGATCCTCTTCATCGATGAACTCCACACGCTGGTGGGCGCGGGCGCGGCGGAAGGCTCGATTGACGCCTCGAATATGCTCAAGCCCGCTCTGGCGCGGGGCGAACTGCGCTGCATCGGCGCCACCACGCTCAATGAGTACAAGAAATACATCGAAAAAGACGCCGCCCTCGAGCGCCGCTTCCAGCC
>Ga0187782_10002239_pt1 | contig 14202 bp, 9 predicted proteins | sample 0715_SJ02_MP15_2_FD_132454 | JGI IMG/M metagenome (GOLD analysis project Ga0187782, IMG submission 132454) | Tropical peat soil microbial communities from peatlands in Department of Meta, Colombia - 0715_SJ02_MP15_20_MG | ecosystem: Environmental > Terrestrial > Soil > Wetlands > Peat | place...
AATCTTTTCCTCGCGGCCCTGACCTCGATGACGAAAGATTTTGGCGAGGCTGTCCGTTTGTCGTCCGAGGTACTTGCTACCCGGGGGCACATCTATCCGGTGACGAACGCCAACGTCGAGCTGGAGGCTCTGCTCGAGGATGGAACTCGCATTCGCGGCGAGACCAAAATCACGGCCAGCAAGGAGCGCATCCGGGAGCTGTTTCTGGTGCCGCCAGATGCGGAACCGCTTCCCCAAACCTTGGAGGCCCTAGCGCACGCCGATGTCATCAGTCTGGGGCCCGGCTCGTTATTCACCAGCCTGATTCCAAACTTGCTGGTGAAGGGCATCGCTCGGGCCATCGCCGGTTCTCCGGCAGTGAAAGTTTATATCTGCAACCTCATGACCCAGGCCAACGAAAGCCTCGGACGTTCCGCCGCCGACCACATTCGTGCGCTGAACGACCACGCAGGGGGACGAATTTTTGACTACGCACTCATCAACACCCAGCCCGTATCTGCCGAGTTGAAGGCTAAGTATCGACTGGAAGGCGGGGCCCCAGTCGAGGTGGACTGTGAGGCGATTCAGCAACTCGGAGTCGTGCCGGTGCTCGGCAACTATTTGGAAGAAGGGGAGGTAGCTCGCCACGCCACCGACCGGATTGCCCGTGATTTGTTGAAGCTGGCGGCCGAGGTACAAACTCGGGCCGCGGCTTCCGCCAGCTCTCCCAATCTGGTTCAATAGCAACCTCTGCAAGGGGACAGCCCCGCCGGGCGGTAACGACTGAGGACTGCTTCCGTTCCGTCTTCCGTGCTGAGCGAGCATTCGCCCAAAGCCCTACTCTCGATCAGAGCGATCCCGCCAATCGATCGTTCTGGCGTTTCGCCTTCGATCTTTGAGCTCGGCTGGAACGGCGAGAACCGAGCGCGGTGAAGGCGGATAGTTCGAAGGAAATCGCCAAGTGGTGATCGTCGCGGTATATTGAGTCAAATGCCGAAATGGAAGAAGACATCGGGGGGAAACGCTTCGGGCCCGGCTGCCCACCCCGAACGAGAGAACGGAAAAAGGGCGGGCCTTGCGGGGCACCCCGGTCGGACGGCGATTGCCATCATGGCCGCGGGCAAGGGCACGCGGCTGAAATCAAAACTTCCCAAGGTGTTGCACGAGGTCGGGGGCCGACCTCTATTGACGCATGTCGTTCGTGCCGCCACCCAAGTGGTCCCGGCCCACGATGTTTACGCGATTATTGGCCATGAAGCGGATCGGGTCCGTCAGGCCGTCGCCCACACGGGGATCCATTTCCTGCTGCAGAGCGAGCAACGTGGAACCGGGCACGCCCTGATGGTCGCCCGCGAAGCCCTCGAAAGCTACGATCAAGTGATTGTGCTCTCCGGTGACGCTCCACTCATTACTCCCGAGACCATCACTCTGCTGCGAGACTTTCACTACCGGCACCAACCCGCGATGACCATTCTCACGGCCATCCTCAAGGATCCGACCGGCTACGGACGAGTGATCCGCAAGACGGCGAAAGGCGCGGAGGTACAGGCGGTGGTCGAAGAAAAGACGGCCACGGCCAGGCAGAAGAAGATCTCCGAGATCAACTCGGGCTTCTACGCCTTTTCCGTGCCCGCCCTCTATCACTACATCGACCAGCTCAGCACCGACAACCCGCATGGTGAGTTCTACCTGACGGATATGGCGGCGATCCTGCGCCAGGCCAAACAGAGGGTGCTGGCGCTCGTGGCGCCCCAGCCGCATGAAGTTCTGGGAGGCAACACCCGCGCCGAACTGGCGGATATTGATCATCGGATGCGTCTCGAAAAGTGCCGCGAATTGATGGCGGACGGCGTGACCATTTTCTATCCCCAGGCCGCGCTCATCGATCCGGAGGTTGAGATCGGCCCGGATACGATACTCGAACCTTTCGTCGAACTCCGCGGGACAACGCGCATTGGCAGTGACTGCCGCATCGGTTCTTTTTCGGTGGTTCGCAATTCCACCATCGGCGATGGAACCCTGCTGCGTCCGGGCTGCATCCTGGACGGAGCCCGGGTAAGCGCCGGGGCGACCCTGGGGCCTTACTCTCATCTTCGTCCTGGCAGTGAGATCGGCGAAGGCGCCCACGTGGGAAACTTTGTCGAGACCAAGAAGGTTCGCCTGGGCAAAGGGTCGAAGGCCAACCACCTGACCTACCTTGGCGACGCGGAAGTCGGAGAAGGTGTGAATATCGGGGCGGGAACGATTACCTGCAACTACGACGGGGTCCACAAGCACACCACCGTAATTGAGGATGGAGTATTTGTTGGCAGCGACGCGACCCTGGTTGCGCCCGTGCGCCTGGGGAAACACGCCTACGTGGGTGCGGCCTCTTGTATTACCGAAGATGTGCCGGCCGACGCGCTGGCCATTGGCCGTAGCCGGCAAATCGTGAAAGAAGGCTGGGCGAAACAAAAGCGCGAGCGTCACGCCAAACTGGGGAAATGACAGCTAGGCCTGGCCGGCGCGGCGGAGCGCCTCGAGAGCGTGATCAACCGTATCGAAGATCAAAAACAGCGAGTCGGTGCGGGTGACCTCAAACAGCCTGAACACTCGTTCATTCACCCCGGTGAGCGCTACCCGGCGTCCCATCTTCTGGCGGGAAATATAGGCACTTACCAGGGAGCCCAATCCGGAAGAGTCGATGTAGGGAACTTCCGTAAAATCGAGGATGACGGTGTCGGATTTTTCTTCCCGGCGAATCGCGTTCTGAAAGAACACGATATTCTCGATCGTCAAGGGGCCATGCAGGCATACTACCCCTTCTACACCCCCAAGCCGTTCAATCGTCAGTGGGTAGACATTCATGGACCGATCTTCGAACGCTCCTCGGATTATTGCAATGCCTGGTAGCTGTCGCACTGTTCTTGGGTCGTCGCCGGCGGTCCGCTCAGGGCCGGGGTACTGCGAATTACGGCATCGGCGTTTGAGCAAAAGCCGCGCACCCCGGTTTTATCGAACGCCGCGGGTGCTGCCCCTACGGTATAGGCCAGGTTCATCCCGTTGGCGCTGACCGCGGCCATCCCGAAATAATATCCGTTCTTGGCACTGCCCGGGGTCGTAGCCTGAGACAGCGACCAATCCATCAAACACGCGTTGGTCGAAGAGGGGGTTGTGCAGGTCGGACCGCTCGGACCGAGTGCAGCCAGGGTAGCCGCATAACCCACCTGGCTGTACGTGGATTGATAGGTGATTTGGGTGGTGTTGATGGTGCGAATCGACTGCACCGCCGACGACTCATTGGCCGCAATCCTGGCCCGCAGCAGATTGGGAATTGCGATCGCCGCGATGATCAGGATGATCGATACCACGATCAGCAGCTCAATGAGAGAAAAGCCTTTCGGTTTGCCCATGGTGTCCCCTAATTCAGTTCGCTCTGGCGGTAGAACGCAGCCATCGACGAGACTTGCGCCGTTCCACGGCGAGCGCCGCCTAGTTTACCTCGAAGAGCGCCGAAAAGCACCGCCTACCGCTAGTTTTCCGAGTTTTTCTTGAGTCCGAATCCGAACGGACCCGGGGCGAAGTCCCCTGGTACGGAAGTCTCTATCGCTTGTTTTGTCGCATGCGGACCTCAAAGCTGACCACTCCGTTGAAGTCCCGAATACCCACAATCGAAAGATTGTGGGTCATGTTGTACTCGCCCTGGATGATCTGCTGTGAAGTCTGGGCCACGTTGGTGGTGTAGGTGAGGGTGACATTGTTCTTCACCTGCTGTTCGATGGTAACCGCCGGGAGCTGCGAGGTCTGGGTTGGCGAGGTTTCCTCGTTGAGACCCTGAGGATCGATTTTGATATGACTGATGCCAAAGAGGTGCTGCGAGCGGTTACTGAGTGCCGAATTCACGGCTTCCGCCAGGACCTCGCTCGAGGCCTGCTGCACAAAAGGGGAGGATCCGGCCTGCTGCTGTACCTGCCCGAATTGCTCCTGGGTCGTGCCGACCGGAGCGAGCAGGCTGATGATGTCGGCCGTGGGCAACGGCGGTTCGGAATGGTAGCTCAAATTGAGCTTGTCGAACGGCCCGTTCAGATTGATCATGATGTCGTATTCGCGAACCTGGGTAGAAGCCTGCAAGTCGAGCACCGGCGTGGTGGTCACCGGATTGGTGAAGGTAATATCGCCTCGCTCCATACGGTACTTGGTTCCGTTGAAAGCAACCTGGCCTTCGAGGACGTCGGCACGCCCCAGCAGGACTGGTTTTGCCGCGGTGCCACGCAAATTGAGGTCCGCGTTTCCAGAAAGGTTGAGAGCCGCCGTCTGCATCTCAAGATCGGGCGTAGTCACGATGTGGACATCCATCCGAATCCTGCTTAGGAGCGGGTTGGTCTGTGGTAGCGCAGGCGACTGCGCCGAGTGCAGCAGGTAGGTACCGAAATTAAAGCCCGGATTCACGGCTAGCTTGCTGATCGTGGCCTCGCCCGACAGCGTCGAGACGTTCGGGGTTCCCGTCCACCGCAGGTTCGCCGTGGTCATGGAGCTGACCCCGGGCGGATAGCGCAAGCGTACGTCCTCGGCGTTCAAGCTAACATCAAAGTTCAGCTGCCGCTTGTACCAGGTGGCGTAACCGCCCAGACGTACGGATCCCCCACCGGCCTGTCCGGTCAAGGTTTCGATCTGCAGGCGGTCCTCGTGAAACACCAGCGAGCCGTTGAGATCACTCAAGGCGCTTGGCAGATCGCTGTACTGGATCAGGCCGCCGCTGATCTGTACGCGTCCGTCGATGGTCGGCTGCTCGACACTGCCGTGGGCACGCACGTCGAGCACCAACCCGCCCGAGCTGTGAACCGCGGGATTCAAAGCTTCGAGAACCGCCAGATCGGCGTGACCGTCGGCATGCACGTCGAGCGGCGATGCTTGGCCGAAAGCCACACTCCCCTCGACTTCGAGATCCGTGTCTTCGCTCATCATCCGGAACCGCTGAAACTTCAGCACCTGCCCGGAAACCTCGAGTCGGATCGGTCCGTTATTGCGAAGCCGGATCGGTCCAAAATTGGCCTGGGCATCGGTAACATTGCCGGTCAATTCGAGTTGGCTGCGATTGCGCAGGGGGCCGCGCATTTCGAGATCTCCCGTGATTCGGCTATTTCCGACGACCGCACTGGGGAGATAGGCAACCAGGATCGGGTCTACATCCAAGCGGCTGAACTGGAAGTCGATCTTCGCCGGCCAATCTTCCCGCAAGTCGACGTCACCCGCGATGTCGAGCTGCCCTTCGTTGAACTGGGACTGGCCGCGAACTCGGAGATCCGATCCCTGACTGACGGCGTCGATGCGGTACTCACCGAGGGGTTCCTTGCCTACGATGAAATCCCGCAGATGAATCTGGCTCGTGATGTTGGGTTGTTCGAAGCTCCCGGAGGCTTGGGCCACGAAGTCGAATCGCCCCCCGATCGTCGCCGGGCTGGACCTGAGCCAAGGCACGCGGGCCAGATCAAAGTTGCTGCCGTTGAGATTCAGCTGGAAAACATGGCGGTCAAAATCGTAGGTTCCGCTTCCTTCAACCTGCCCCTGTTCATAGGCCAAATGGATCTGGTCGAGCGAGAGCTGGCGCTCCCGGAAAGTAAAGTTGGATTGGACGTTTTCGAGGGGAGTGCCGGCTACCGTCGCGCTGGCGAGATGAAACCAACCCCCGCCGGCGGGGAATGCTCGAGTTCCGGATGCACGCAGCGACAAGTCCAGTCGTCCGGTAACGGGATAGGAATAGCCTGCCAGGGCCAGGATCTCCCCCGCCTCGGCATTCTTAATTTCGAGACTGGCTACGAATGGGCTGTAGTCGGTGAACTTTCTCTGATCCAGCCCGCTGCTCAGATCGAAGCGCAGGAGAGTTGCCCCGCGGCGCAGCGTGCCATGGTGCGCGGCGAAGCCGTGGGGGGAGAGCTCGAGGTTGGTGGAGAGAGAATCCCAATGGATCTTCCGTGGCGCATTGCCCCGATTGCCAGGAAGCTCCAACTGGAGGTCCTGCGACTGCAATCGACCCGCGAAATCAACCTCGGAAACTCGTCCGGTTGCCGTGCCTGTGAAGCTAGCGCGGCCCCGCAAGGCGAAAGGCAAGGATTCCTGATATCCGAGCGCCGCCAACACTCGATCCCATTCGCCAAGATTCGTGGTCGTGAAAGAAACCTTGAGGGCAGCGCGCGCCGATAAGGTACCCGCGGCGTGAGCTTGGCTCGCGATGGTGTCGGCGTTGAACTCCGATACTTCGAGTTCCCCCGGGAAAAAGCGGTAAAGCGCATGCGCATGGGCATGCAGGGGCAACTGGGTTGCGAGAACGTGAGCTGGCGGCGCGACATCCAAGGTGAGTTCGGCCTCGGTGTTGCGCGGACTTCCCTTCCAGTGTGCGTCCAGGCTGCCGCTGGTATAGCCCGCCACTTGCATTCTCTCGAATGGCCGAGCCGAGGAAGCGCAGGCGGCGGCCATGGCCTCTAGCGACAGGTTCTTCATGCGCAGACGCAGGATCCCTCTCTCGACGTCGGCCTTGCCGGTCGGCGAGGACAAAGAGTTCTGCCAATGGAGTACCTGGGCCTCGCCCGTGACCTCGCCACCCAGCAACCTTCCCTCGATGTCGGCGAGCTCGAGCTGCTCGGGACCGAGAGAAAAGCGCCCAGCAAAACTGGAGCCGTGCAACTTTCGACAATCCCCACCCCAATCGAAATCGACGAGATCCCACTTGCCGTCGGCGGAAAAAGCGCCTCTGGACCACGAGCCGCGTCCGCTGAGCTGCAACATGCCGTGGCGGATGTCCGCCAGATGGGTGATGGCAGCCACTTCGGCAAGGTCGAGCGTCAGGTCATACTGACCCGAGATGCCGGGCTGGCGGAAGTCGACCATGCGGCCGCTGATTTCTACACGCGATCGGTTGGAGGCAGCCTTGAGTGAATGGATCAGCAGCTGGTTACGGCCCAGCGCAAAACGCACTTCTGCCGTCCATGCGGCAGGAAGGGAGTCCTTCCAACGACTATCGACGTTTCCAATGGCCAGGCTGCCCTCGTACCGGCCGCGCAGCAGGGAGTAATCCATGGTCGCGGAAATATCATGGGCAAGGAAGTCAAGGGGTATGGTTCGGTCATTCCAGACGAGCTCCCCCTGGCGAACTTCCAGACGATTGACGGAAAACCGGAACAAGCGTTGGAGTTGGATGCCGATCGAAGACGCCTTTTGCTCGGGCGCCGGCTGATTGGTGCTTCCGTCGGCATAAACCAGCAGGTGAACCCGCGGTTGTTCGAGGACCACGGAATGGAAGCTCAGTTCCCCACCCCAGGCTGACCGCAGGTTGATTTGCGCAAGCAGGCGATCGACATGGGCATACGGAATGTCCCCCGGCTGCTCCCGTCCGTGGATGGTCAGGTTCCGCACCTCCACCTCAAAACGCATGGGAATGCTATGGATACTGCCCAACTCGACCCGGCCACCGGTGACGCGCTCGACTTCGGCCACGAAGCGACGGCGCACCATGGCTTGAAAGGAATCCGTGGTCATGTACCAGGCGATGGCACCGAGGCCAACGACGGCCGCAGCGCAGGCAAGGAGGAGATATTTCCAGTACGGTCGCCAACCAGGCTTGGCGCCCTCAGGTTTCATGGCGAGTCGTTCCTGGAATCGAGCGGGCCGGTCTGAGTCTGAATTTCACTGCCCGAGCGAAGATTTTCTAACCAAGCTACCAGCAGTTCATTGACCCGCTGCTCGGTCAGCACTTCTTTGATGCCGGCACTGGCCTCGTTCAAAGGGACTTCCTTCGCTCCGGAGTTGCGCAATCGCGGTAGGAGTTCCTGGTTGTAATAATTCGCAATCGCCTCCGCATCGATCGTCACACTGGGCCGCAGGCGGGCCTCCACCAATCGTGCCACATCCAGCTCTAATGCGAGGCGCCGCTTCAATTCCTCGGGGCTAATTCCATAACGAGCAAGAACCCGACTCCAACCCGGGTCGTCTTGCGCCTCGGGGTACTGCTTGCGAACCCCCGCGATCCGCTCCCTGACCTGCTCATCACTCGCCCGCTCGAAGTCCCCCGTACGCATTTGCTCCTCGAGCAGCTCCTGATCCACCAAGTGGCGGAGGGCAGCGTCCTCGTCGGCGAAGGAGACTTGGGCAAGGGGGCGGCCATTCATGAAGGCTTCAAAGCGGAGTGCATCCTCCAAATCACTTTGCAGAATGATATGGCCGTTGACCTTGGCCACGATGCGGTCTAGGACCTCGGCGACTCCCCAGCCGGGCACCAGGCAATAAAGGCTGATGGCGCAAATCAGAATTGGCAACCTACGATTCATCAGAAGCTCTGTCCCACACTGAAGTAGATATTGAAATGCTCCGCTTGCTGGGGCACGAAGTACGGAAGTGTGGATATGCCACTGCTGTTCTTGCTATTGGTGACACAATAAGTCGACGTGGCCTGGCCGCTATAGTTAGGCCCCGCCTGACAACTTGGGAAAACCGGTGGATTGAGATTGTATCCGAAATCGAAGCGCACAGGGCCAATTGGTGTCTTGTAGCGTACGCCGATTCCGATGGCACTGGAAACGTAACTGAAGTTGCATTGCGCCGCTGTACTATCCTGGCGGCAGAGACTGGTGTCCTTTTGCTTCCAGCGCAGCAGGTTATCGAGCATATTTCGCCCATCGGTATAGACATTTCCGGCATCCCAGAACAAAGCAAAGCTCATATTTTCCTGGGCATACGGCAATCGGACCGGAGGGAACCGGAGTTCCGCGTTGTTCAGGAAAAGCGCACTACCGCCCAAGGGGAATCCGGTCACCGGATCGCGGGGGCCTGCCTGATTTAACCCGAAACCCCGATGAGAGTTGCCGCCACCGGACAGGAAGCGTTCGGCCAGGGGAATGACGATCAGATTCGCACAAGTCACTTGTCCAACCGGACAGGGCTGACCGGGTGGCAGGATCGAGGTGTTGCCAAAAGCATTTTCCACCCCTACCGTGGTCTTGCGCGCAAAGACAAACTTTCTTTCCCGCGGCCGGTTCTTTCCGAAGGCATGATACGTGGCATCCTCGATGAGAATGCGGCTGAAGTCGGCCTGGGAGCCGAACACCGTGTCCGCCACTCCGGCCGTCCCTGCGATGTACATGCCCTTGCTGGTTTCAAGATCGCTGTCGCGGGTATTGCGGATATAACCGAGACCCGGACCGCCCACCCGAACCGGCAATGAGAGCAGGGGAATTTGTGCCGGACTGATTTGAATATCGGTCGCCTTGACCCGCCGAAACGTAAAGTTGTAATCCATCGTGCTCTTCTTGTTAACCGCCTGCTCCGCTTGCACGGAACCTTCCAGGCGCTGCGAGGTAAACGTGGTCACATCGAGGGTGTTGTCGTAGAAGGCGATGAAGGAAAGCTTCCAGTTGGGACTGCCGAACCAGCGGGGAGCAATGTAGCTCACCAGACCACGCTGCTCGAGACTGCCGACGTCCGCCTTGAAGGTAATGGTGTGATCCCGCCCCCGGAAATTCAGGCGGGTGATATTCAGCGAAGCCCGCGGGCTGACCCCGGTTTCACCGAGCGCCTGATTGGTGCCGACGGCCGTCGGCTGGCCGGTTTGAAACTCGAACCCGAAGCCGTAGGAGAACGTATAGCGCTTCGCCTCTTGGACATCAAACAGGACATTTTTTTGTGGTTCGTTCCCGTTCGGATTCTGGACGGCGGTATCGACCTGACTAAAGATGCCTAGATCGTAGAGCCGCTGTTGGGACTGGAGCATATCAATCTGGCTCAAAGGATCCCCGTGCCGGGTCTGCAGCTCACGCTCGACAATGTAGGGTCGGGTGTAACGCAGGCCGGAAACGCGCACCTGATCGACAAACACTCTCTGGCCTTCACTGATGGTGAAGGTGACTTCCATGCGATGGGCTTGCCCAAGGATCGGCTGGGCAGCGGCTTCGAAGGTGGCTCGGGGAAAGCCGTGATTGAAGTAGTAGTTCAGAATGTTGTCGCGGTCCTGGCCGATGTTGTATTCCGAGAAAGGCTGGCCTTTGGCGGTATTGATCACCGTGGCGAGTTCGGTGGCTGAAAAAGTCTTATTGCCAACCAGATGGAAGGCTCCCACCCGGGTTTGCGGCCCCTCCTCGATCGGGATCCTGATGGCCACCTCATTTTCTCGACCCTGGTAATCATCGATCACCTCCGGCGTGATCGCGATGGCTTGAAAACCGTTGGCCCGATAAATATTCTCCAGTCCGCTCACATCGCTCGCGAGCAAGCTTTGGCTGAACCGGCCGTAGTTGAACCACCGCCCGACCGGCTGCACCTGCATGCGTTGGCGCAACTCTTCGGTCCGAAAGTATTGGTTTCCGGTGATTTCCACCTTGACCAATTTGTGCCGAGCACCGGCGTCGATGTGATACACGATGTGCAACTCTCCCCCGTTGGGGCTGGACTCTTTCGGAGCCTCGACCCTGGCATCGAAATAGCCTCGGCTCTGAAGGTAGGTGAGCAGGTTGCGGCGACCCTGGTCGAGCAGATCCCGATCTGCCGCGTTCTCCTCAAATATCGGCACACTTTGCCGCAGCACACCGTTGCTGACTTTGAAGCCTTCGGTTTGGATCAGCACTTTCGGTCCGGGCTTGACCTGAAGGGTGTAATCGACGGCATTGCCTTCCTCACGATACGACTTTTCGGCGATCCGTACCTGAGCGAGCAAGCGGTGCTGCTTCTGATAGTGCTTGCGCAGCCGTACCAAAGCACTGCTGGCGCGTTCCAGGGATACTGGTCTCCCCGCCCACAGTTTGGACACCGTTCGGATCTCTTCCGTGTCGCACTCCTGGTCGCAATCGATCGTGACGATGCCGACTTGCGCCCGCGCTCCAGCGTGAATCCGGAATGTGACGGCGATCAGCTGGGTGTTCGCATCCCTGCGCTCCTCATCCTTGACGGTGGCGTGGTAGTAGCCATTCTCTTGGAGAAGCTGCTTGATGTTGACGAGCGCCCGCTCGAGCCGGTCTTGGGCAAACTCTTCGCCCAGGACAAGCTTCGACGCATTCACAATCTGGCCTGCGGTCGGCCGGCTGGGTGCGCCCTCGGCGCGGACCTCGCTGACAAAGTAATTCGAAGTGGTGAAGATGCTCACGAGGACCTGGCTGTCGACGGTGGCTTCTGCCTCCACTCGAATGTCGGCAAAGCGTCCGGTAGCATAGAGGTCCTGCATCGTTTGCCGGATGAGTTGCCGATCGAGCGGTGCACCGGGTTTTAGGGGGATCAACACCCGCAATTGCTCGACATCGCTGGCCAGGGCCACGTTGGGGAATCGAATCTCCTCCACCCGTTGGCCTTCGAACCTGCTGGTGCCTTCCGTCGCGGCCGGCGATGCCTGGTTCTGCCCGCTATTTCGACTGGCGGCGAGGCAGACGGCGGCGAGCGCCAGCACAGTCAGGATTGTGACCAGAGCTCGCCTCGTTTGCAAAATCTCCCCAGTTGGGCACAAAATCTTCAAAGATTCGATGAACCCGGAAGGGCCACTGTTGTTTCGGTCAAGGTCCGACCGTGATTCCCCCATCGACCTACCGCCGCACCTTGACGATCCCGCACCCTATAATAAATGGGTAGGTGCCCGAAAACGGTGATCTCCTTGGAACTCGACGAAAGATATTCGCGCCAGATTTTGTTCAGCGGAATCGGTCCTGAGGGCCAGCGCAAGCTGCGGTCGGCGAACATCGCTCTTGTGGGCTGCGGCGCAACCGGCTCCACCCTGGCTTCTCTGCTCGCCCGCGCCGGCGTCGGCAGAATGCGCATCATCGATCGCGATTACGTCGAGGCCAGCAATCTGCAGCGCCAATCTCTATTCGACGAAGCCGATGCCACCGACTCTCTGCCCAAGGCGATGGCGGCCGCTCGTAAGATTTCCGCGTCGAACTCCGAGATCGTGATCGAACCGCGAGTCGCCGATCTTACGCCCACCACGATCGATGCTCTTCTCGAATCTGCACCGCTCATTCTTGATGGCACGGATAACTTTGAGACGCGGTACCTGATCAACGACTTCGCGGTCAAGAACTCTCGAACCTGGATTTATACGGCAGCCGTGGGCAGCTATGGCCTGACCATGAACATCGTGCCCGGTGAAACCGCGTGTTTGGCGTGTCTGTTCCCCGATCCGCCGCAAGGAATGGTGGAAACTTGCGAGAACCGGGGAATCCTGAATTCAGCGGCTCATCTGGCGGCCGCGATGGCTGCAACCGAAGCCATCAAGATTCTGGTGGGCGCATGGCAGCAGCTCCGCCGTTCCCTGCTCTCCTTCGATCTCTGGTCGAACCAGCGGGCTGAAGTTCGGGCGGACAAGCCACGCCCCGGCTGCCGTGCTTGCGATCGACGTGAGTTTCCCCATCTGGCGGGCGAGGGCCGCCCCCACATCACTCTCTGCGGTCGCAACTCGGTGCAAATCCACGAGCGGCATCGGCCCGTCGACCTGGCCAGAATGAGCGAGCTTTTGCGGCCCCACGGCACGGTTCGCTCGAACGAGTTCGTTCTCAAATTCTGGCGCGAACCCTATGAAATGACGCTATTCCCCGACGGCCGAGCCATCATCAAGGGCACGACCGACACGGCTGTGGCCCGCAGTCTTTACGCCCGCTACATCGGAAACTGACAAAAAAACCGCCTCATTCCGAGGTTTCCGGTGTATGATTCTTGGCCAGCTTGATTCCGAGTCCGCTCAATAGGAAAAGATTTGCATCTTCAAGTAAAGGTTTAAATAAGAGGACATCCCGGGCAGCGGCTAGCGGAATCTGATTACCTGAGGGACTGTGGAGGATTCTATGGGCTTTCGTTCGTTTTGCGCGATGCTTCTATTGTTTTCTGGAATGGCGATGGGACAGGCAACGGTGATTGGCGGGACTGCCAGCAACTGGGCTCCAGCGTATGGCGTATACCTAGCGCCGTTCGTGCCTCTGGTCACAACTCCAGAGGTCAGCTTGTCAACCGCTTCCCCTTCGCCGGTTGGCGCCAGCAACTCGACCTTCGGCTTAGTCGCCGGTGCCACGAATGCAACTCTGTCGAGCGAGTTTATCGGGGAACCACCGGTCGGAGTTTACACCGCCCTTTCCTGGTATGGCCCAAGCGCGCAACCCGAACCGGTTGCGCGTGCCCCACGCGTTTTTGAGCGCCGTGAAAGGGAAAAGGAACAGCCCTTGGATTTCGTTGCCGGGGCTCGTGAGAGTAGTGTCGCGCGACTGCTGGGCCAGACGGGAGCGGCGAGAAAAGCTTCTCACAGTTACAGCAATCAGGATATCGATCGGATCAACGAGACGAACGGCACGGTCAAGTATCGCGGTAAGACCGAGCACATCTGATCGGAGCCGATGCTTTCGTTTGTGAGTGGGCCTCCCTGGTGGACGAAGGAGGCCCTTGCTTTTCGCTCGATAGCTCGAAGCGGGTGTCTCCACAACCCGCCGGACTCGAAGCATACGGCGATTTCGCTTGCCCGAAGCCCGCTTCTATTGACTCCACGAAACTCCTGGATACAAGCTGGGAATGCGGTCTACGCGATACAGGTTCTCGCCGGTGAGGCACAGTTGCCAAACCGTCTGCGGATTGATGATGGAAATCGATGATCGATAGCGTTGGGCTATCAGCTGCCGGTTCACCTGCGCCACTGTGACATCGCGCACGATATTGCCAGCCAGGTCGATTTCCCGCAAATCGCCGACGTTCAATCTGAAATGCCCGTTCGTCATCATCCGCATGGGGGTCGGATTCCGAGCGGCTTTGTCACAAGAACTCCCGTCGAAGTCCGACGTCCCGCCGCTCACCGTTCTAGGATCCCCTCGAGCGTGTCGAAGAATTCCGGATAGGAAATGACCGCCGCATCGGCGCCATGGATCATGGTTTCTCCCCGCGCCCGCAAGGCGGCTATGGCGAACGCCATGGCGATCCGGTGATCCCCGAACGAGTCAATCTCGGCGCCCGTGAGCGATTGCGCGCCAGGAATTCGCAAGCCATCCTCGCGCTCCTCGACTTCGGCTCCCATGCGGCGCAGGTTGGCGGCGATCGAGCGGATTCGGTCCGATTCTTTCACCCGCAGTTCTCGCGCGTTAAGGATTTCCATTCCAGTTTCCGTATAAGGCGCGATGGCTGCCAGCACTGGGATCTCATCGATCAGCATCTCGGTATACGGGCTGGCGATCGTCGCCCCACCGAGCATCCCTCCCCGCTCCTTGATCGTGCCCAAAAGTTCTCCGTGCTTCTCCTCGA
>Ga0187782_10002240_pt1 | contig 14201 bp, 9 predicted proteins | sample 0715_SJ02_MP15_2_FD_132454 | JGI IMG/M metagenome (GOLD analysis project Ga0187782, IMG submission 132454) | Tropical peat soil microbial communities from peatlands in Department of Meta, Colombia - 0715_SJ02_MP15_20_MG | ecosystem: Environmental > Terrestrial > Soil > Wetlands > Peat | place...
GGGCCGGTGGCCCAGTCGATGGGTCAGCCGCACGTGTTCCAGGGCTTCACGGACACGCTGCGCGCGTTCGGAGCGGTCCACCTCCGCAAGGCGCAAAGGCAATTCCACATTTTCTTCCAGGGTCATGCGCGGCAGCAAATTAAAGGCTTGAAAGATCATGCCGACGGTGTTTCGGCGATAGCGCGCCAGTTCCAGCGAGGAAAGCTCGGCTAGATTGCACCCGTTCGCGATAATACTTCCGGAAGTGGGGCGATCCAGCCCGGCCATTAGATTCAACAAGGTCGATTTCCCGGAACCGGAGGAGCCCAGAAGCGCCAGATACTCGCCGCGGGCCACCGACAACGATACGTCGTCCACGGCACGCACCCGAGTTTCACCCATTTGGTAGCAGCGGGAAATGTGCTGCAACTGGACGGCCGGCTGAGTCTCGCTCATGGTTCAGTCAATGATACGTCCAGAGACCCCTGAACATTTCATTTCCTTGGATGCCGTCAGACCCGCGAAAGTCAAGCAGTTGCGCCAGAGGGCTCAATGCGTACGAACTGACTCTTTTCCGAGGGTCCCGGACTGACCACAACACTGAAGTCCCTATGGTCGCTGTGTTACGATTCATATCTGCGTCATACGAACCTGCCTGAGCAAGGAGCCTACCTGAATGTCTGCGACTATGAAGGCGTTGCGAAAGACGCAAGCGGGAAAAGGTCTGCAGATCGAAAAAATCGCCATACCCTCGATTGGCCCCACCGACGTCCTGGTCCGGGTAAAGGCCACTTCCATTTGCGGCACCGACCTGCACATCTACGGATGGGATCGCTGGTCGCAGAGTCGGATTAAGCCGCCGGTGACTTTGGGGCACGAATTTTGCGGCGTGGTGGAGCGCGTCGGCGAGGAAGTCTCGGCGGTTTGCTCCGGGGATTTTGTCAGCGCGGAGATGCACGTTAATTGCGGGCACTGCCAGCAATGCCGGCTGGGACAGGCCCATATTTGCCAGAATCTGAGAATCATTGGCATTGATATGGATGGAGCGTTCGCGGAGTTTGTAGAGATTCCCGCCAGCAATATTTGGAAATTGGATCCGGTGATTCCGGAGCACTACGCCGCGATTCTCGATCCCCTTGGCAATGCGGTTCATACTGTGTTGGCTGGCCCCATCGCGGGGCAGACCGTCCTGGTGACGGGTTGTGGACCCATCGGACTGATGTCGGTGGCGGTGGCCAAGGCTTGTGGCAGTTCCATCGTGTTTGCCACGGAAACCAATGAACATCGCCGCGCCTTAGCCAAGGAAATGGGCGCCAACTATGTCTTCAATCCCATGACCGAGGACCCGGTGAAAAAAATCAAGGACGCCACAGGGGGAACTGGTGTGGACGTGTTGTTGGAAATGAGCGGGCATCCGGCTGCGATTCAGCAGGGATTCAAGGCCTTGCGCGCCGGCGGACGCGCTTCCCTGTTGGGCATTCCCACCGAAAATGTCCCACTGGACCTGGTGCAGGACGTGATCTTCAAAGGCGCAACCGTGCAAGGCATCTACGGTCGCCGGATGTACGAAACCTGGGTGCAAATGTCTGCTTTGCTCAAAGCCGGACGCGTCAACCTGGATCCTTTGTTTGGCGAACGCTTGGAGCTGGAAAACTTCGAGGCGGCCTTTGCCAAGCTACAGAGCGGGCTGGCGGGAAAAGTGTTGATGTATCCAAATGGCTTGAGGAAGTAGGCGGTCGGCACAAATGAGGTGTTTCAACTAAACAGTCTGTTGAAAAAACCTGGACTCGTCATTCCGAACCGAATTAGGAGACAGCACATGAGTGAACCGGGAACACAAACAACTAAACATAATCCGCTGCAGTACATCAGCGATACCTTGCAGGATTTGCGAGCGAAAGGAATCGCGCCAAAGCTGCGTGTGTTGCAGGGAGAGCAAAAGCCTGTTTGCGTTTTCGATGGCCGCGAGGTGATCAATCTGGCTTCGAACAATTATCTCGGGCTCACCTCGCACAAAGCGCTGCAAAAAGCCTCCATCGAAGCGGTGCGCAAGTTGGGCGTCGGAGCTGGCGCAGTTCGAACCATCGCCGGCACCATGCAGATTCACATGGACCTGGAAGAACAGATCGCCCGTTTCAAGCACAGCGAGGCGTGCGTGGTGTTTCAGTCCGGCTTCACGGCCAATGCGGGCACTGTTTCCGCGGTACTGGGCAAGGACGATTTGATCGTTTCCGACGAATTGAACCACGCCTCGATTATCGATGGGGCGCGGCTGTCCAAGGCCGCCATCAAGGTGTTCAAGCATAAGGACGTGAACGACTGCGAGCGCATCCTGCAGGAGCATGCCAACTTCGCCGGGAAGAAACTGATCATCACCGACGGGGTGTTTTCGATGGATGGAGACATCGCTCCGCTGCCGGCGCTCTGCGACCTGGCGGAAAAGTATGGTTGCATCATGATGGTGGACGACGCCCACGCCAGTGGCGTTCTGGGAAAAGCCGGCCGCGGCACGGTGGACCACTTCCAGTGCCATGGACGGGTGCACATTCAGGTGGGCACTTTGAGCAAAGCGATCGGCTCGATGGGCGGGTATGTTTGCGGTTCACGGGAACTGATCGACTTTTTGTATCTCCGCGCCCGCCCGTTCCTGTTTTCCACCTCCCACACGCCGGCAACCGCGGCGGCGTGTCAGGCCGCGTTCACGCTATTGGATTCCGTGCAGGGCGAGAAGCTGGTCAGCAAACTGTGGGCCAACACCAAATTCTTCAAGAAAGAGCTGAAGAAGCGCGGCTTCCAATTTGCAACCAGTGAAACACCCATTATTCCCATTCACGTGGGCGACGCCGCCAAGGCTTTCGAATTTTCCCGCAAATTGTTCGACGCCGGCGTATTTGCCCCTGCGGTGGGTTATCCCACGGTGGCCGAAGGCAAGGCCCGCTTGCGCGCCATTGTCAGCGCGGCGCACAAGCGCCAGCAGTTGCTGAAGGCGGCGGATACGCTTGCCGAGGTCGCCAGAACCCTCGACATCCTGCCAGCATCCTAGGGGAATTACCCGAGGTTGACAGTGGCCCAGACCCGCATCAGCGCTCCGTGTACCTCTACGCCTGGCTTTGACGCATCTAACAATGAGGCGTTGTCGCGGCTTTCGCCCATTTCTGGCTTATGCAGCCAAGTGCCGCGACTCATTCGTGCTCATCAGCCCGGCCGTTGCGAAATAGCATTAGGAGGTTCGCATGATTCGAACAGCAATTTTTGTCGCTGCGGGTATTTTGTGTGCTGGAATGGCGGCTGCACAATCCAATTCGAATCCGCAAACACAAGACCCGGCGTCCACACAGAATGCCCAAGCTGTTGAGGCCATTCCGGCGGGCGCGCCGATTGAGGCTTCGCTGGCAAAATCATTGGATGCCAAGAAGGCCAAGCCCGGCGAAGCTGTCGAAGCGCGTGTCACCGAGAACACCGAGCAGAATGGAAAGATCATCATTCCTCGAGGCTCGAAACTCGAAGGCCGGGTGACTCAGGCCACCGCGCGCTCCAAGGGAGATTCCTCTTCTTCGGTCGAAATCACCTTTGACAAAGCGGTGCTTAAGAAGGGCGAAGAAATTCCATTGAACGTCGCGGTGCAGGCCATCGCTTTGCCACAAAGCACCGTAACCGCCAACACCAATCCCGATGCCGGCATGCGGCCCATGGGTGGCGGCGCGCCCACCTCCGGAATGGGTAGGCCCGGAATGGGGTCGCCCGCGGGGGTTTCCGGCAGCATGGATGCGCCCAACCCGCCGCCGCCGAGTGCTGAGGCAACATCTGGTGGCCCCGGCGCAACGGGTGGAGTAAACACCAATGGGCGATTGGCGCCAAATAGTCGTGGCGTTTTCGGCTTGCCCGGAGTCAGCCTGAACGCGGGAACCACCAGCTCACAGCCTTCCGCGATCATCACTTCTGCGGGGAAGGACCTGCACTTGGACAGCGGCACCCAATTGCTGCTGGTGACCCGCCCGACAACCACGGCACAAGCCGTTACCCACTGAGAAGCACGCGTTCGTTCCTGAACTATTCTGGGCGCGATAGCAAGTAGCACCGATGCAATCGACCCGTCGGGGCAAACAGTTCTTCGTGAGTGAACTGGAATCCTAGTTTTTCCAGGACTCGGCGCGATGCCGAGTTTTCCGGATGATGACCGGCGAACAGCTTCTCTGCTTTCAATTCATCGAACGCGTACGCCATAACGGCTTTCGCGCCTTCCAGCGCCAAGCCTCGGCCCCAGTGCGCCGGCCGCAGGTGAAACCCCAGTTCGTAGATTCGTTCTTCGTCCTTGTACGGACGCAAACCGCAACAGCCGGCGAAGTCTCCATTTTCGAGCCAAAATACCGGCCAGTACTGAACGTGCTGCGCGTTCATTGAGTTCATTTCGCGTCTGAGCCGTTCCTGAATCTGTTCCTCACTAAACGGGCCACCGATGAACCGCGTCGCGCGAACGTCGCCCCACAACGACACCGCGAGGGGAAAATCCTCGGTGCACCAGCACCGAAAACCCAACCGCGGAGTTTGCAGAAAATAAATGGACGCCGGTGGCACGAATTCGCTCCGCAACAGCGGCCTGCTTTCATACATTAAGAAGATGCCAAGCCTTTTAAGATTATTCCCGGTGACCGTCGCTCCGTTAGATTTTTTCTCGAACGATTTCGTCCAATATTCCTGAGAACCTGAGTGCGGCAGGGTGAGTTCCGCGGCGCGGTCCGCGGCAAGGAGCGGGCCTTCAGCGTCTGCTATACTCGCGAAGTGAAGGCCGCGACCGCAGAAACACCAAAAAAACTATTTCTGGTAGATGCCATGGCGCACATATATCGCGCGTTCTTTGCGCCCATGATGCGCATGAACGCGCCCAGCGGCATCCCTACCAAGGTTCCTTTCCTGTTTGCCAATATTCTCAAAAGGCTGATCAAAGATTACCGCCCCGATTACATCGGCATCGTATTCGACACCCGCCAGCCCACCTTTCGCGACAAACTCTTCGAATCCTATAAGGCCCATCGGCCGCCCATGCCCGACGAGATGACCGTGCAGTTGCCGTATGTGCGCCGCTTGTGTGAAGCCATGTGCATGCCGATTCTGGAGCTGGACGGCTACGAAGCCGACGACGTGATCGGCACCTTGGCCAGGAAAGCGGCCGCGCACAATCTGGACGTTTTGGTCGTCTCTAATGACAAGGACATGATGCAACTGGTGAACTCGGGTGTGCGAATCCTGCGCACCGGAACCGGCGGTATGAAAGCCGACACCATCGTTGACGCAAAGAAAGTCGAGGACCTGCTCGGTGTTGCACCCACGAAGGTGATCGATTTGATGGCTCTCTTGGGCGACACCATCGACAACATTCCCGGCGCCAAAGGGATTGGCGAAAAAGGCGCCACCGAACTGATCCAGAAATATGGCACCGTCGAAAACGCCCTGGCCCACGCCGATGAAGTGCCCAACAAGCGTTACCGCGAAGCGCTGCAACAGCAAAAAGACCAAGTGCTGATGAGCAAACAGCTCGCCACCATTGAAACCGAGGTGCCCTTGGAGTTGCAGCTCGACAAACTGAAGATCTGCGACCCCGATCCCACCGCGCTGATGGCCTTGTATCGCGAACTGGGTTTCAATTCGCTACTGAAAGAATTGCTGGCCAGCGGCGCCGTCGAGAAAGCTAGCGCAGCCCCGGGTCAAGGGGAATTAACTAGCTCCTCCGAAATCGCCAATCAGAAACGGGATTATGTCCAGTTCGCAAATGCTGGCGAGTTGCGCGAGTACCTGAACAAGCTGCCTGCCAAAGCTCCGCTGTCCTTGTGGTTGGACCTCAATCTTGGAGGGCGCGAAAACGAGGGATTCGGTACGCGTATAGCCGGAATTGAGCTTTCCTCAAAACCCGGCGAAGGTCGCGCCCTTTGGCTGGATGACCACGGTGATGCGCTCAAAACGCTCCAGCCGGTATTGCGGGATCCCAAGCGGCGGAAGATCGTGCACGATCCGAAATTGCTTCAGTTGCTCACCGGCGAAGTACAAGGGATCGAACACGCCACGCAGTTGTACGACTATTTGCTGCGCCCGACAACCGCCAAACATGAGTTCCCCGATTTAGTGTTCCGCAGTTTCAATGTGCCCTTGGGTGGCGGGGCGGGAGAGCGCGCCGATTTCCTCCAGCGGCTGGCGCCGGTGCTACGCAAACAAGTGGACGCGCAAGATCTGGTTCAGGCCTACGAACAAATCGATCTGCCGTTATCCACGGTGCTCGCGGAAATCGAGCGGACCGGGATTCGGGTGGATCCCAAGGCTCTCGCGACCATGTCGGAGTCTATGGAAAAGGAAGTTCGGCGCCTGGAAAAAGAGATTTGGGCTCTGGCCGGTTCGGAATTCAACGTCAATTCCCCGCCTCAGTTGGCCGAAGTCCTGTTCGACAAATTGAACCTGCAGCCACCGGGCCGGCGTTGGAAAGCGAAAGAGCGCTCCACCGCCGCCGACGTACTGGAGGACTTGGCCAACCAGCATCCGTTACCGGCGAAAATTATCGAATACCGCGAAGTGGCCAAACTGAAATCCACTTATGTGGACGCCTTGCCCAAATTGATTCATCCGGAAACGGGCCGTTTGCATACCAGTTTCTCGCAGACCGGAACCGCCACCGGACGGCTAAGCTCCAGTGATCCGAATCTGCAGAACATTCCCATTCGCACCGAATTGGGCCGCGCCATTCGCGCCGCCTTCGTAGCCGACCCCGGGAAAATCCTGCTATCGGCCGATTATTCGCAAGTGGAATTGCGCATCATGGCCCATTTTTCGCGCGACCCGGTGCTGCTGGAAGCCTTTCGCAATGGCGAGGACATCCACGCGCGCACGGCCCAGGAGGTGTTTGGCGTTGGGCCGATGGCGCAGACTCCCGATCACCGGCGCGCCGCCAAAGCCATCAATTTCGGAATCATCTACGGGCTCTCGGCATTCGGCCTGGCCAAGCAACTGGGTATTGAGCAACGCGAGGGGGCGCAATTTATCAACGCGTATTTCGCCCGCTATCGCGGCGTCAAAGAATATCTCGACAACGTCTTGGTGGAGACCCGCAAGACCGGCGTGGCCAAAACACTGTTCGGCAGAATTCGCCCCATCTCCGACATCAATGCCCCGCAAGTACAAATGCGGAATTTTGCGGAGCGCACCGCGTTGAATTCTCCCCTGCAAGGTACTGCCGCGGATCTGATCAAGTTGGCCATGATCTCGATCCAACGGCGGCTGGCGCAACAGAAACTGGCCTCCCGCATGATTCTCCAGGTGCACGACGAATTGTTGTTTGAGGCTCCGCTGGCGGAGAAAGCCGCGTTGGAAAAGCTGGTGCGCCAGGAAATGGAAGCGGTCTACGAACTGGCGGTTCCCCTGGTGGTGGAAGTTGGCACGGGGCCAAACTGGCGCGATCTGGACTAAGTACCCATTCCGCGCTCCTGATACCGCAACATACAGGCATCCCCGGCTGGATTGAAGACATCTATGGCACAAGGCCCTCGGCAGACTGTCCCGTAGTACAGGAAATCTATTCGTCACGAAACAAGCGCTGACTCTCTCCCGCCTTGGAGCGCGTGCTAGCCTGAGAATCGAATTGGTGGGTGACCGAATGCATCCATTCCGTGTTTTCCTTGCGCTGTGCAGTGTGGCGGTTTTATTGGCAGGCTGTAGTGGCGTCAAAAGCTCGAGTTCCAGCAGTGGCAGCGGCGGTGGAGGAACGTCCTCAGGAATTTCGCTGACCCTGACTCCTACCTCGACCACCGTCATTGTTGGGCAAAATACCACCTTCCAAGCGACCGTCACTGGCACCACGAACACGGCAGTGACTTGGGAAGTCAACACCGTCGTGGGAGGCAATTCCACCGTTGGCACAATCACTGGTGGTACCTACACGGCGCCAGCAGCGGTGCCGAATCCCGCCACGGTGACAGTCACGGCGGTGGCACAAGCGAACACCGCAGTGTCGCAGTCTGCTTCCGTGCTAGTGGTCGCTTCCAACCCCAACCAAAAAGCCCAGGCCGTTCCGATCAAGCTGGGGACGTCAGGGGGCAACGCCAATGATTCCAGCACCCAAGGGAATTTGATTTCTTGTTGCGGCGGCACGCTCGGTTCTTTGGTACAACGCAACGGCACTTACTACATTTTGAGCAACAATCACGTGCTGGCGCGCAGCGATTCGGCGAATATCGGTGATCCCATCATTCAGCCGTCCCTGGCCGACGCCAACTGCACTACCGCTGGCACCACAACGGTGGCGAATCTGAGTCAGTTCGTGAACCTGCAGGCATCCGGAACCAACGTCGACGCCGCCCTTGCCGCTATCGTTGCTGGGGATGTGGACACCACCGGCACCATCTTTTCCTTGGGTTCAACGGCTACCGGAAGCACCCCGGACGATGCGCCACCACATGCCGGTAACGGCATCACCGCCAGCATCTCGGAAGCCGTGGCTAAGAGTGGCCGCAGCAGCGGGTTGACCTGTTCGACTGTGGATGCCATCAATGTTCAGACGTCGGTCAGCTACCAGACTGGCTGCAACACTGGTACCACCTATAGCGTTACCTACACGAACCAAGTTTCTGTTTCCGGCGCCAGCTTCAGCGCCTCGGGCGATTCCGGCTCGCTGATTGTGGACCAGAATACCGCCGACCCGGTAGCGCTGCTGTATGCCGGTTCAGACACGGACACAGTGGGCAATCCCGTTGCGGATGTGTTGAGTGCATTGGCGGACAGTCAGGGGAACCGGCCCGCGTTCGTTGGCACTTCTGCCGCACACAACGTGATTGGCTGCACGCTGGCGGCTAACGTAGTGAAAACCACTCCAGAAACGGCGAACATCTCGATTCCGCCTGCGCAAATGGCCCTGGCGCAACGGGCCCGGGACCTTCATGCGCCGGAACTGCTCGCCAATCCCTACATTCAGGCCGTCGGGGTAGGAGCTAGCATCGATCATCCCGGCGAGCCGGCGGTTGTGATTGTCGTGAATCCAGAACAGATTCCTGCGTCGCTGCCCGACGAGCTCGAGGGCATCGCCACACGCATCGTGCACGGTGGCGCGGCCGGACCACGCGGTATTTTCGATATGACCACCGGGTCACGCATCACGCCGCTGAACGATACCTTTGCGGTAAGCGCCATTTCCAAAACGGAACTCCTGCGCGCCGAAGCCGTGAACACCGCCCAGGCGAGTAACCTAATGAAGCTACCCGGTGTCCAGGGAGTCGGCGTCACTTCCAGCGCTGATGCGCCGGGAGAGGCTGCGCTGATGATCTTCGTGGTCCGTGGTGTATCACGGAATCCCATACCCGTTCTGATTGACGGCGTGCGCACACGCATCCGCGAGTCCAGCCGGTTCACCGCGGGGCATCGCGGCAACGAAACCTTTGCAGGCTGTCGTGTGCCGCAAACACCTCAGCTGCAACGCCCCAGTCTAACCACCACACCCTGAACCCGCGCTCGTGCTTTACCAAGTCGATGAAACCGCCTTGGAGGGCTATCTTTGCACTTCCCATGGGGTTAGAATCACCTCAGATTCCGATTCGCTCTCGGACCGGTTTTCCAATCAGGGGGTTCTTATGCGACGCATTGGCCTATTCCTCAGCGCCGCCCTGCTCGCTGCTGCGGGGTTCGGCTTCGCTCAACAATCCGACAAGCCCAAAGACGCACAAGCAGAGGCTTCCTCCGGCCCAATACCTGCGGACGCGGCAGCCAAGAAAAATCCGGTAAAGCCAACGACCGAAGGCTTGGCGGAAGCGCGCAAATTGTACGGGTATCACTGTGCCATGTGCCACGGCAAGGATGGTGACGGCAAAGGCGACCTTGCCACAGACATGAAGTTGCAATTGAAAGATTGGCGCGAGGCCAGCGTGCTCTCAAATTTCAGTGACGGCGAATTGTTCTATATCATCACCAACGGCCGCGGCAAGATGGTAGGCGGCGAGGGTGACCGCACCAAGGAAGAAGTACGCTGGAACCTGGTCAACCTGGTCCGTTCCTTCAGCCAAAAAAGCGCAGCAGCCACCGCCAAACCATAGTTCCGCCAGCCTCCGATTTCGTAAGTTGAAGGCGCCTCTCTTTCAGGGAGGCGTCTTTTTTTGCTACTGCGTTATGCTGTGGTCCTTGGATTTGAGGAGGAAATATGGCACACGCACCAGAGTTCCTGGCATTAGTGAACGACGCCAAGAAGCGCGTGAAAGAAACCAACGTTCGAGACGTGAAGCGGCGCCTGGATGCCGGAGAAAAATTTATCCTGGTGGATGTCCGCGAGGATAGCGAATGGGCCAATGGACATCTGCCGGGTGCCATTCACCTCGGAAAAGGGATCATCGAACGAGACATCGAGCAACGCGTGCCCGCCGGAGACACCAAGCTGATCTTGTATTGTGGCGGCGGTTTCCGCTCGGCGCTGGCCGCGGACAATCTGCAGAAAATGGGCTACGGCAACGTGGAGTCGATGGACGGCGGTTGGAAGGGTTGGCTGGAAGCCGGATATCCGGTACAAAAAGGCTGAAAACGGGGTAAGTGCGTCCAGCGTAATCAAGCCAACGCCGGAGCATACTTCTTGCGGCGTTCCGCCAGTTCGTCGGCGATTTTCTGATTCACTTCCCGGGTAATCGGATAAAAAATCAGGCAAATGGCTGCGCCCACGAAGGCCAGTCCGGCATAAACGCTGGCGGTCATGCGAATGCCCAGCAGGCAGCGTTCCGTCTGCACCGCATTCGGCACGTACCCATAGAACGAAAACAGCCAGCCGGCTACGGCGCCACCCAGAGCCAATCCGGCCCACAATGCAAACACCACCGCCGACGTTACCGTGGCGGTGGCGCGGCGCCCCAGTTTCCATTCACCATAGTCCGCCACATCGGCCATCATCGCCCACAACAGCGGACACGACCAGCCATAGGCGAATTGCCTCAGGATTTCCGACGCAAAAATGGGCACGGTCGCGGTTGCCGGAATGAACAGCAACGCGATATTGAAAATCGCGGTCAGCACCATACTAAGGATGAACAAGTTGCGCTTGCCCATGCGCATGGCCAGTGAATTCGAAACCGCCACGCCGACCAATAGCGACGCCAGACCGAAACCATTGAACCAGCTAAACAGCGTTTCGTGACCGGCGCAGTATTTGAAGTACGGCAGCATCACGCTGCCGCGGATGGAGATGGCGGTGAAATAGAACGTGGTTACCAAGAACAGGGCGATCCATGGACCATTACGAAACAGGTCACCCAGATCCTGTCCAAACGAGGTTTTCTGCTGTGGATCGGGTTGAATGCGCTCTTTGGTAGTGGCGAACGCGACGATGAAGAACACCACGCACAGCACCGAAAACAAACCCATCGTTAACTGGTAGCCTCGCGCGTTGTCGCCCCGGCCCAGGTAATTGCGCATCGGAATGGCCAGGCTTTGCACAATGAATCCGGCGCTGTTCGCGAACACCTGACGGTACGACGACAGGCTGGTGCGTTCATCCGGGTCCCCGGTGATTACACCCGTCAGCGCCGCGTACGGCACATTGTTTATGGTGTAGATCAGCCGCAGCAGGATGTACGTGGTATACGCGTAGATGATCTTTCCGGAAACACTCAGGTGCGGCGTGGTGAAAGTGAGGACCCCAATGATGCCGAAGGGCACCGCCGTCCACAGCAGCCAGGGCCGAAATTTGCCCCAACGCGTGTTCGTCCGGTCGGCAATCAAACCCATTACCGGGTTCAACGCCGCCGCGCCCAGACCAACCACCAGGAAGAGCGTTCCCGCCTCCGCCGCGGTCAGCCCGAACGTATCCGTGTAGAAGCTCAATTGCAGCGCCAGCATCGTTTGGAAGATAAAGTTGGCAGCCATGTCCCCCAGGCTGTAGCCAATCTTCTCGGTGACCGAAAGTTTTTGGATCATATCGGCCTCGCTGTTCTCACCCGCGATTATCGTTTTACCCGCAAAACCAGTTTTTGCAGGTCCCCGTCCCGCGAGGAATTGCCAACCATGATTTGGAAGTCGCCTGGTTCGACTCCATAGCGCATGTTCACGTCGTAGAACGAAAGCTCGTCTGCCGTGATATCGAAAGACACGGTCTTCGTTTCCCCGGGTTGCAGCCGCACTTTCTGGAAGCCTTTCAGCTCCTTGACGGGCCGCGTCACCGAACTCACCAGATCGCGTATGTATAGCTGCACCACTTCCGTTCCTTCCCGCTTGCCGGTATTGGTGACATCGGCCAGGACGCGGGTCGCCTCCTTGACCTTGATCGTTTTCTTCGTCAGCCGCGGATTCTTGATGGCGAACGTGGTGTAGCTCAACCCGTAGCCGAACGCGTAGAGCGGCGATACGTCGTCGAAAAGGTAGCCGCGCCGCGCCGACGGTTTGTAGTTATAAAACGCCGGAAGATGACCCGCGGAACGGGGAATCGTAATGGGCAGTTTCCCGCCTGGGTTGTAATCGCCGAACAAAACATCCGCCACCGCCCGCCCGGTTTCCTGACCCAAGTACCAGCATTCGTAGATGACCGGCACATGTTGACTGACGTAATTGATCGACAGCGGCCGCCCGTTGAACAAAAACACGATGACTGGCTTGCCCGTCGCCAACATGGCTTTGACTAATTCTTCCTGCCGGCCCAGCAGATCCAGACTGGTGCGGTCACCCATATGTTGCAGCGACCACGCTTCCCGTGAAGTCTGCTCGTTGCCGCCAATCGCCAGCACGATTACATCGGCATTCTTGGCTACCTGCGTGGCTTCTTCAATTTGTTTGCGATCTTGTTCCGGATCGCTGGCCACCACTTCGTCCTGGTTCCAGGAACCGCCAATGGTGATTTTGCAACCCTCGCTGTACAGCACCTTGACGCGATTCCCAACCTTATTTCGAATGCCCTCCAGTACCGTCACGTCGTGCTTTGGCACGCCACTGTAACCGCCCAGCAGGCTGCGGTTGGCATTTGGACCGATGACCGCGATGGATTTGATCGATGCGAGATTCAATGGCGCAAGGTTGTTCTCATTTTTCAGCAATGTAACGGCTTCGTGCGCCGCGGAGAGCGCCAGCTCACGATGGGCGTCGCAGCCAACCACCCGTTCCGCTTTTTCCGGATCGACGTAGGGATCGTCGAACAGCCCCATCTCGAATTTCCAGAAAAGCATCGGTGCGACCAGTTCATCCAGTTCGGACTCTTTCAACACCCGTTTGCGCACCAGTTCACACAAATGCAAATAGCAGTCTGGGTCCGGCAACTCGATGTTGACGCCCGCCCGAACCGATTGCACACACGATTCTTTTTTGTCCGCGGCAACGAAATGCCCGTGCGTGTCCGGGCGATAACCGAGTTCCCAAATCGCGAAGTAATCGGAAACCACGTAACCTTTGAAGCCCCACTCCTTGCGCAGCACATCTCGCAGCAACCACTTGTTCGCGTGCGACGGGACCCCGTCGATTTCGTTGTACGAGGCCATCACGCTGATCGCTCCCGCGTGCTTCAGAACCTGCTGGAAGGTGTACAGGAAAGTTTCCCGCAGCACTCGCAGCGAAACGTTCGCCGGGGCGCAGTTCATCCCCGATTCCGGCTGCCCGTGACCAACGAAATGCTTCAGCGTGGCCAGCAAGTGCCGCTTGTCACGAAAATTGCCCTTTCCCTGGAACCCGCGCACTGCCGCAATGCCTAACCTCGACACCAGGTACGGATCTTCTCCGTAGGTTTCCTCCACGCGCCCCCAGCGGGGTTCACGCGCTACGTCAATTACCGGCGTGAGCGCCTGGTGTGTGCCGCGTAGCCGCGCTTCCAGCGCAGTCATCGTGAACAGCGATTCGACCAGTCCCGGGTTGAAGGTCGCGCCCAACGCAATCGGCTGCGGGAAGCTGGTGCCATCGATCGCCGCGTGGCCGTGCAGGCACTCTTCGTGAAAAATCACCGGAATCCCTAAGCGGCTATTCTCCAGAAAGAATTTCTGAATGTCGTTGCACAGCCGCGCCATTTCCCGCGCGTTTTTGCCTTTGCCCGAGTCACTGGGGCGGCCGACTTGACCCACCCCACGTCCGCCCCAGAACCCGGTTTTGGCTTTCTGCAAATCAAAATTGCCGGCGGCATCGATCAACGTGTCCGGCTTTTGCTGCCAGATGCACACCATCTGCGCAGCCTTTTCCTCCAACGTCATCCGCGACATCAGGTCCTTGACTCGACGGGCTGAGGGCAGCTTCGGGTTCTTATA
>Ga0187782_10002242_pt1 | contig 14194 bp, 8 predicted proteins | sample 0715_SJ02_MP15_2_FD_132454 | JGI IMG/M metagenome (GOLD analysis project Ga0187782, IMG submission 132454) | Tropical peat soil microbial communities from peatlands in Department of Meta, Colombia - 0715_SJ02_MP15_20_MG | ecosystem: Environmental > Terrestrial > Soil > Wetlands > Peat | place...
CCGTTCGCCGCCGTGGTACAACGTGTTTGGGTCGTGCGGCGAAATCAGGATCGGCGCTGTCCATTGGAACCGGTGTTCGAGGATTGCCGCGCCGCTTCCATCATTAATCTCTGGTTGCTCATCGATGTCTTTCACTTGCCCGGTGCGCTTGTCGAATCGCGTGATTAATCCCTGGTAATCTCCCGCGTAAACAATGTTCGGATCGCGAGGATCTGGCGCAATGTACCCGGCCTCGCCGCCACCCACGTCATACCAATTTTGGCGATCGATCATCGTCTCGTTGCTGCGGCTGGCAATCGCCACCGTGCCCGAGTCCTGCTGTGAGCCATACACGTAATACGGCGTCCGCGTGTCTGTGATCACATGATAGAACTGCGCAGTCGCCTGATTGTCCTGCCGGCTCCAGGTTTTTCCACCATCCAGGCTGACTGTGACGCCCCCGTCGTTCGAAACGATCATCCGGTTCGTATTCTTCGGATCAATCCACATCCCGTGGTTGTCTCCGTGCGGCACTTTAACCTTGTTGAAGGTGTGCCCGCCGTCGGTCGATTTGTAGAATTCCACGTTTGCGATATACACGGTATCGGCCGACTGCGGATCCGCAATGATGTGCATGTAATACCATGCCCTTTGCCAGAAGGCCCGGTTGTCATTGATCATTTCCCAGTTTTCGCCCCCGTCATCGGAGCGGTATAGTCCGCCTTCTTGCGCCTCAATTAACGCGTACACGCGATCCGAATTCGCCGCAACCGCAACTCCAACCCGCCCATACGGTCCTTTTGGCAGCCCATGTTCGCTCAGCATCTTCCAGGTCGTACCGCCATCATTGGAGCGATACAGTCCACTGCCCGGCCCTCCACTGGTAAGGCTCCACGCGGTGCGACGCGCCTCCCACAATGAGGCAAAAAGGATGTGCGAATTGTGTGGATCAAAGACCACATCAATTCCCCCCGTGTTCTCGTTTTTATAGAGAACCTTCTCCCACGTCTTGCCTCCATCCACCGTGCGGAAAATTCCGCGCTCTATATTCGCTCCGTACGGATGGCCGAGAGCGGCGACGTAGACGATATCCGCATTTATCGGGTCAACAATCACCTTGCCAATCGTCCGCGAATCGTGCAGCCCGACATTCTTCCACGTCTTTCCCGCATCCACCGATTTGTACACCCCATCACCTTGTGCCAGGTTGCCGCGAATGCATCCCTCGCCCGTCCCCACATACACAACATTCGGATCCGATGGGGCAACCGCAATGCTCCCAATTGATGAGGCTCCTTCTTTGTCGAATACTGGAGCCCAGGTCATCGCTCCGTCGGTCGACTTCCACACGCCCCCTCCAGTCGCGCCGAAGTAGTAGGTATTGGGATCGCCCGCTATGCCGGCTGCGGTCAGCGATCGCCCGCCGCGGAACGGCCCAACCAAGCGATATCTCATTCCTTTGAACTGCGGATCTTCGTTATCGTCGTTTGCTGACTGGTCCGCCGTGGTTTTCTGATCGCTGACTTGTTGTTCCCGCTGCTCCGCAGCCTTCCGTTCTCGTGCGCTTTCACGTTGCGCAAATACGACGGACGACGCGAGAGTTAACAGAACTGACACACCAACGACCCAACACAAAGACTGCTTTGAACAATGCATGGATAAAGTCCCCCTGGAAGATTGCAATCCATCTTAACTCTTGAGTGTACTTTCAAGAAAGCGGCCGCGGCTGCCCCATCCTTCGCGGTTTTCGAAGGGTGGGCACAAACTTTAAACTATTGCGCCTTTCCCTGCAGCAGCTTTCTAGCGGCTGCCAATTCTTTTCGCCCTTGCGCGTCGACTTTGGGATACGCCAGCTTCAACTCTTGCAGCGCATCGACAATCGCCGCCGCCACCACCACCCTTGTGAACCACTTGTTGTCCGCTGGAACCACATACCACGGGGCATGCTTGCTGGAGGTATGCGTGATCATCTCTTCATAAGCCTTCATGTAATCGTCCCAAAACTGTCGTTCTCGAATGTCCGAGGCGGAGAACTTCCAATTCTTCTGCGGTTCGTCCAGCCGCTTCAGAAATCTCTTTTTCTGCTCTTTTTTCGAGAGATTGAGAAAGAATTTGCGAACCACAATTCCGTTTTGTGTCAGATACTTCTCGAACCCATTGATGTCTTCAAAGCGCTCCTCCCAGATATTTTTCGTGACCAGCGATTTCGGGATCCTCTCGTGCTCGAAAGCTTCCCGATGCACCCGCACCACCAGCACTTCTTCGTAGTAGGAGCGGTTGAAAATTCCGATATGGCCACGCTCCGGCAGCCGCCGCATGGTTCGCCACAAGAAATCGTGATTCAACTCTTCTTCCGACGGCACTTTAAACGAGTACACCTGGCATCCTTGCGGATTCACGCCCGACATCACGTGTTTGATCGCGCTATCCTTTCCCGCCGCGTCCATAGCTTGAAAAATCACCAACACACTCCAGCGGTCCTGCGCATACAACTTGTCCTGCAACTCCGCCATCTCTGTCACGCCACGCTCCAGAAGTTCTTGGGCGTGTTTCGAGTCCAAGTCTCCGGTATCGCCAGGATCAAAATCCTTCAACCGAAACTTCTTGCCATCCTCCACGCGATACGGCTTAACCAGCTTGTTCGCCCAGCTCATTTGCGGCCTCCGTCGGCATCGCCGCGCGCGAATCCACGAGTTTACAACACTGTCTTTAGCGGTTGTTAGGCGTGGTCTTTCCCCGAAAAGACTTGAAAACCATCCATCCGAAATGATATACGGGCGTGATGTATCCTTCGTTTCTGATTGCCATTGCTGGCCGTTAGCCACCGCACTAAATTTTTCCGCAGTGCAGGGGAGGAAGTCATGAGTCACACAGGCAGAATCGTCTCGGCAGTCGTGTTGCTCATCTGTTTGAGCGAACTGGTCTTTGCTCAAGGCGGCGCTACCGGTGCCATCAACGGAACCGTCCAGGACCCCTCCGGCAGCGTGCTGGCGGGCGCCCGAGTCGACGTCGTCAGCGAGAGCACAGGACAGATCGAGCGGCAACTGACAACCGACAGCTCCGGGCTGTTTGCCGCTCCCCTTCTACCAGTGGGAAACTACTCGCTTGAGATCAGCGCCCCCGGCTTTGCCAAGACCAAATTTCCTGGCGTTGTTGTCCGTATCACTGAAACTACTCGCCTGACTGCGACTCTGAAGCCTTCTACCGTCCAGGAGGTGGTGGAAGTTCAGTCCGAAGTCACGCCGGTCAACACCACCAACTCGACAACTGGGGAATCTATCGGTTATACCGCTATCAATTCTTTGCCTTTGGCAACCCGCAATTTCCAACAAATTCTCACACTCTCCGCAGGATCTGCCTCCGATCTGAACAACGCTTCCCAACTCGGCCGCGGCCAAGTGTTCATCCACGTCAACGGTGGCCGGGAGGACAATAACAACTACCTCATCGATGGCATCTCCGCCGCCGACTATGCCTTCGGCGAGTTGACCTATACCCCGCTCCCCAATCCCGATGCTATTCAGGAATTCAAGGTCTCCACCAGCCTCTACGACGCCAGCCAGGGCCGCAACGGCGGCGGCAACATCAACGCAACTCTGCGCGGTGGAAGCGCCAAATTCCATGGTGACTTGTGGGAATATTTCCGAAACACATCACTGGACGCGCACGACTTCTTCCTGGGTAAGGTCGTAATCAAGCAGAACATTTTCGGCGGCGATCTGGGCGGACCAGTCGGCCCCAAAGCCAAGCTTGGCTATTTCTATGTGAACTACCAGGGCACACGGCAGCGCAGCGGCGATTCGCCTGGCACCTACATCAATACCATGATCCCGGTCGTGCCAGTCAACCGCTCCGCCGCCAGTTTGATCAGCACATTTTTCCCGACTGGCCTTCCCCCGGGCATGACCACCATCGATCCGGTCGCGCTTGCGCTGCTCAATGCCAAGGGTAACCAGTTCGGCGCATCGCCCGGCGGCTATCTCTTTCCAACCGTGCCGGGCACGCCCGGCGTGACGTTCACTCCCACTGGTCCCGTGCCCAACTACGGACCACTGGTTATCAGCAATCCTGGCAAATTCACCGATGATCAGTTCACGGCCAATTGGGACCGTGAGTTTCACGCCGGCAAGGACCACCTCGCCGAGCGCTTTTTCTGGTCCGACTCTGCCACTTATGAGCCTTTCGGCGCCGACTCCTACGGCATCCAAACAGGAGGCCTGCCCGGAGTCAACAACCTGAATTTTCCGTTAGATATTCCGCTACATAGCCGTTTCGGCAGCATCACCGAAACCCACCTTTTCTCCAACACCCTGGTCAATGAATTCCGTTTTGGGGTCAACATTATTGCCGACAAGTTGAACAACGAGGCGCCTATCACCGGAGCGCAGCTTGGCATCAATTTGCCCACCGCCAACCAGGACCCCAACATGTATCGACTGCAGTTTGGCACCTGGGCTTTTGGACCTTATCCCACGCAATTGCAGTACGCACTTTCGGACAACTTCACATGGATCGACACTCTGAGCTGGGCTCACGGTCCGCATCAGTTGCGAGTTGGCGGCGAACTCAATCGTGTCACCATACGCCGCAGCTTACCCGTGGCTAACAATGGCCTGGTATTTTTCACCCCGCCTACGGCTCTCTTTGGTAATGACTTCACCAGCTTCCTGGGAGGGGACCCTTCGCTGGGCAATGGCGGCGGCGGGCTCGCAACCCACGACTATCGCGTTCCCAGCTACGCCTGGTTCGCGCAGGACGACTATCGCGTCCGCAAAGACCTCACCGTGAACCTGGGGGTTCGCAATGAATTTGTCGGCGCGCCTTACGACACTCTATGCCGAACAGCGAACACCGATCCGTTGATTGCGAATTCCACCGGGCAACCCTTTGTGTACCCGACTTGCGCGAATAATTACCATCTTGCCGGTCTGACAGGAACTAAGAACGCAGCGGGCCTCAACAACGAATATGCCACGGTTTTCGAGCCTCGTATCGGCTTTGCTTATGATGTTGGCGGGCACCACACCACTTCCATCCGCGCCGGCTATGGCATCTACAGTGTGCGCGAAGACTTGGGCGCGGTAGACAATCTCGCCTTTTCGCCTCCTTACTTTCCGCTCCTTTTCCCAGGAGCGCCGGGACCGGGTGGCCTGGCCAACCTGTTTGCACCTAATCCCGCCACTGAATTCCCAGGTCTTCCACCGATGGGCGCTCCGCCCACCAAGCCCTATGTGCCAGTGCCTTCGTTCTTCACCGGTTTCCCGGGCGTCGGCTGCACGCTGGGAAATGGCGTTGTAGCTGGCCTGCCGCAGCAATGCGGCCCCGGCTTCTCCGGGAACCTCGAAAGCATATTCGCTCTAAATGTTCCCTTGCATTGGGTAATAGGCACGACGCAGCAGTGGAACTTGAGCGTTCAGCGCCAGCTCGGCCGCGGCTGGTTCGCTGAACTAGGCTACGTCGGCACCAAAGGCACACGTCTGCGCGCCGACTACGATCCTGATCAGGCCACTCTGGCTACACCGCAGCATCCGGTCACGCTTCCGTACGCATGCCTTACCGGCGCAGCTGGCACCTGCACCATCGTCGACTCTACGGTAGAAAACTCAACCGCCAGGGCGCCCTATTACCCAATTGGCCCGGCTCTGTATGAGAGCTTCTCACCGAACTCCGACTCCCATTACAACGCGCTGCAGGCCACTCTGGGCCACCATTTCGGCTCCGGACTTTATTTCCAGAGCGCCTATACCTACGCCAACTCCATTGACGATGTTTCCACGGCTTCGGTGGCGTTCGTGGCCCGCATCAATGACCAGACCAATCCCCGCGACTCGCGCGGTCTCTCCGACTTTGCCAAGCGCCAGCGTTGGGTCACCAGCGCAACCTATCAACTACCATCTCTGAGTAGCTCCAACAAGTTCACCAAGGGTGCGCTGGGCGGATGGCAAGCCAGCACCGTGATTATTCTGCAATCGGGCTCGCCCTTCACGGTTTTTGACCCCGCCGGTGGCAGCCTCTACCAGTTGGCCAGTCCCTCTGCCAGTGCCACCTTTATGCCCGGATTCAGTTGCGCCAACGCGCCAAGCACGGGCAGCGTGCGCTCTCGTCTGTCGAACTGGGTGAATGAGGCGGCTTATCAGCCAGATCCGTTTGCCACGCTATCTACCGGCGGCCAGAGCGACGGGACGCTCTACGGGGATACCCCGCGCAATTGCATCATCGGCCCGCCGCAGAAAAACGTGGACTTCAGCTTAGGCAGGATCTTCAAGTTGACTGAAGGACAGAATCTGCGCTTCCTGGCGGATTTCTTCAACATCTTTAACCATCCATCGTTCGCAAATCCGGCCGCGCCGGCAGTCGGCTCGACTCCTGGATCAGGTTCTGCCCCGATTACCGCTACCATCGGCACGCCGCGCCTGATTCAATTTTCGCTGAAGTACTCGTTCTGAGATTCGTTCCGGACGGTGCCCCACCCAAGCCGGTTTTGCTTGGGTGGGATCCTAAATAGAAACCCTACCTTACAACCCGCTCGACTCTCGCGGCGCATGCGAGCTCGCCTGCTTCTTGTCGTGGCTCGACAGCTGCCTCACAGTAGCGATGAACGTTGTGGTCGGACGCGTGTGCGTGCGGTCTCGGCGGTATGCCAGCCCCACTTCCCGCCAAAGCTCTACTCCGTGCAACGGAATCAGCACCACTTCCCCGGCCAGCACCTGATCGCGGGCAAAACTCGCACTGATCAGCGAGACTCCCAGCCCCGCCGCCACGAAGCTCTTGATCATGCCCACGCTCGGCAGCTCCATCCGAATCTGCAGCTGCGCCCCGTAAGCACGAAACAATTTGTCCATGAGCTGGCGCGTGTATCCGATCTTTGGAAACAGCAGCGGCTGTTTGGCAATGTCCTCGACCGTGACGCTCTTCTTCCCGGCCAGCGGATTATCCGGGGCCACCATGAGCATCAGCTGATCGCGAAAAATCGAATGGGTTTTTAGGCTGGGTGACTTCACCGGCAGGGTCACAATGCCCACGTCGATCGAGCCGTTCTCCAGCTTCTCGATGATCTTGTAGCTGAAGTTGCGGTAGATGCTGAGCTGCACCTCGGGATAAAGCCGGCAATACTCGGCAAACACTTTCGGCAACACGTAAAGGCACGTAGCTTCGTTCGCGCCGATGATCAACGTGCCACGCGGCGTAGTTCCCTGGTCGGCCACTGCCAGAAGCGATTCCTCGCGAAGCTTCTGCAGGCGCTCCGCATATCCAAACAAGACCCTCCCTGCCGGAGTGAGCCGCACCACTTTGCCGGAGCGATCCAGCAGCTTGTCGCCATATTCTTGCTCCAGTTGCCGAATTTGCGCGCTGACCGCCGACTGCGTACGAAACACTTTTTGCCCTGCGCGCGAAAAACTCCCCAGCTTCGCCACCTCCAGAAATGTCACCAGCTGATCAAAGTCCATAAATAGTCGTTGATTATAGAGGATGGACCTAGACCCGCTGCAGTGATTCTTTGCATCGGTGGCTGCCATTTCGATGTATGGCTGCTAGGGGATCCAACATGCCGGCTAAAGTAAGCGTAATGTCCGTTGCCGTTTACGGCAGGCCAAACGCGTACAGCGAGCTTCCCGCAGCAATAGCGATATATTCCTTGCCATCAACGGCAAAGGCCATCGGCCCCGCGTACACGGCTGCGCCGGTCTGAAAATGCCAGAGCGCTTTGCCCGAAGTCGCGTCTAGCGCGATGAAATTTCCTTCCGAGTCGCCGGTGAACACCAGCCCTCCCGCTGTCGACAGCACTCCGGACCACGACGGCGAGGTATCCTGGAACTCCCACTTCATATGGCCGTTTGCTGGATCGATCGCCCGCACCGCACCCCGGTACGGCTCGGTTTCATCCGAAGGAAAATAGGCGCTGCCGTAGTAAGCGTGTCCGGCCTCGTAGGGCTGTGGTGCAGTGCTGAAAATGTCACACTCTTCGCGCGCCGTTACGTAAAACAATCCCGTCTGCGAATCGAAAGTCGGCGACATCCAGTTCGTTGCGCCCAGTGCGCCGGGGCAAACCGTACGCCCGGTGGGGGTCGGCTCGCCGTTTTTGTTTGAGACCGGACGCCCTTCGGCATCTTTGCTATCGCTCCAGGTGATCCTCGCGTACGCATTCGCACGCAGCAGCTTGTGATTGCTCCGATCAATCACATAAAAAAATCCGTTGCGGTTGGCCTGCGCGATCAGCTTTTTGTCCCCGTCATCGATCATGACTGGCACTTGCGTGGCATCCCAGTCGTGCTCATCGTGCTTGGTGAACTGAAAATACCAGTTCAATTTTCCGCTGTCGGCATCGAGCGACAGAAGCGTGTTGCTGTGAAGATTGTCCCCCGCGCGTCCCGCGCCTCGGTTCGAAGGCGATGGATTGCCAGTCGGCCAGAAGAGTTGGTTGCTTACGGGGTCATAAGTTCCCGTCATCCACGCCGGTGCGCCTCCGATTTTCCACGAATCACCCTCCCAGCTTTCATGGCCGGCCTCGCCCGGACCGGGAATGGTGTAAAACCGCCACTGTCGCTTCCCCGAATCCGCCTCGTATGCGTCAATAAATCCCCGAATGCCATACTCCCCGCCGGACACTCCCAGGATCACTAAATCCTTCACCGTCAGGGGCGCAACCGTAAAACTGTAGCCCAGCTTGTAATCCACGGCAGCAACATCCCAGATCACGCCTCCCGTTTTCGCATCCAGCGCCATGACATGCGCATCGAGCGTGCCGAAAAATACCTTGTCTCCCAAAATGGCTACTCCACGATTCACCCGCCCGCAGCACGGACGGATATCGCTGGGCAATTCCCGTTGGTAAAGCCAGATCGGCCGCCCAGTGCGGGCATCCAGCGCAAAGACGCGATTATCCGGCCCGGTCGCGTATAAAATTCCGTCCACCACCAGAGGCGTGGTTTCAAACTTGCCCGTTGCTCCGGTTTGATAAACCCATTTAGCGACAAGCGACTTCACATTATCTTTGTTGACCTGATTCAGCGCGCTGAAACGGTGCCCGCCATAATCTCCTGAATACGTCATCCAATTCTGCGGCTCTTTGCTTGAATTGATCAGCCGCGCGGATGTCACCTGCGCAAACCCGCTTCCGGTCAGCACCAACAGAACCCAGCCGACTTTCACGACAACTTTCATTTCGTACCCACGCTCACCAGGTACGCCACAATGTCCTGCAGCTCTTTATCGCTCAACAGGCCCGTATCGTAAGCTGGCATCATCGAAGTGCGGCTCTTGGTGAACGATCGCAGCTTGTCTTTCTCAAACATGTAAACCTTCTCGCTTGCATCCATCATTTGCACGCTGAAGCTGTCTTCGTTCAACGCCACGCCGTTAATTTCTCTCCCCTCCGCGGTCACCACGGTTACTGTTTCATATTCCTGGGGAAATTCCTTGGTCGCTTCGAGCAAACCTTGTGCCAGGCGCCGGCTCGGATTGCGCACCGAGTCCACAATGTATTCCGTCGTGCGTATGCCTCCCACGGCAGTCAGATTCGGCCCCAGCCGTCCGCCTTTTCCCTGCACCATGTGGCATCCGGAGCAATTTGCATCGCCATAGAAAAGTTGTTTTCCATGTGCCGCGTCGCCAATCGGTTTTGCCGGTGCTTTCACCTGCACGCTTCGCAGATAAGTGATCACCTGCCAGATTTCTTCGTTGGTCATGCCCACGCCTTGTCCCGTCGAGCCGTTGGCAGGCATCGCCGTTCCTGGAACTCCATTGCTGATGGTGTTAAACAGGTCAGCATCGGAATTTCCGTGGCGCTTCTGCGCTCGCGTCAGATCGGGTCCGCGCCCTCCGCCGCGCGCCCCCAGCCCATGGCAAAACGCGCAGTTAATGCGAAACTGAAATTCACCCAGCTTCGCCATCTTCGGATCGCCGGCATAGGGGTTGCGTTCCTCAGCAGTCGCGAGACTAACGAGCAGCAAAGGAAGCACGCTTAGAAAGACAGCTAGCCAGACCGACTTCACAAGCATTCTCATCGCGAGAGGGAATGCGAATCATAATACCGTAACTCTACGGGAACGCTAAGCAGGAAGAATTACTGGTAGGTTAGTTTCAGTGTCATCCTGAGCAAGCCGTTTTTGCGCAGCGAAGGATCTGGGCGAGTCGCACGAAGCGTCGCGTTCTTGGCGACGCAATAACCGTGCGTTTCGGCTCGCTTCCTTATCAAACTGACCCATCACCGCTTGGCGAGAGCTCTCACTCAGAACCCGATTTGCTCACAATCCGAATCAGCTCCACAAATCCGGCGATGATCCCAAGGATTAATCCGGCTAAATACAACCACGTGGTGTGCAGCCAGTGATCCAGCGCCGTCCCAATCAGCCAACCCACCACCGTCGCCGCCGGAAAAATAAACCCGATCTGACTGTATTGTGCGATTTGTACCCAGAAGCTTTTCTTGTCGGAGGATTCGTCGTCAGCCATGGGCTTCTGGGCGCTCGTGGAGGGGCATGGCCCTGCACTTTGCGGAAAAAGTTAAAAACGGCTGGGAATTTGAAAGGGCTCAGTTTCAGCCGTCAAGCCGTCTGTTGCTGTCATTCCGAGCCGTCCGTAGCCGCGCTTGCGCGGCGAGGACGAGCGAGGAATCTGCATTTCCGAACTCGGTGAAGGCCACGCCTAGCTGATCCCCAGGCCCCAGGTCACGATGCGGATAAAGCGGTCAGGAAAGATACCAATGAACACCGTCGCAAACCCAGTCACTCCCAGCGCAACTTTCATGGCAGCGCTGACCGGCAGCCGCGATTTGTCCAGCGCCTCGCGCATGAACATTGCGTTGGCAATCCGCATGTAATAGTAAAGTCCAAACACCGCGTACAGCACTGCCAGCGATGCCAAAGCGTAGTGCCCGCTCTCCATCAGGCTCAGAAAGATAAAATATTTTCCGTAGAAGCCGGCCAGCGGTGGGATCCCCGCCAGCGACAGCAGGAAAATCAGCATCAGCACCGCTTCAGTCGGCGCCCGCGAGTACAGCCCCGCAATATCATCAATCTCATCCCCAATCACATCCCGCTGCCGGAGCGACGTAATCACTGCAAACGCACCCAGATTCATGAACGTGTACACCAGCAGGTAAAGCAGAATGCCGCGAAATCCATCAGAAAAAGCTGGTGACGGATACTGCACCGATGCAAACGCGACCAGCCCCAGCATCATGTAACCCACGTGCGCGATCGAGGAATACGCCAGCAGCCGCTTGAGATTGGTTTGGGTTAGAGCCGCCAGATTCGCCCACGTCATCGTCAAGATCGAAACAAAAATCACCAGCGGCACATACACCGTTCGCAGCGGATACAGCCCCCACACGAATATCCGCAGCAGCATCGCCCATGCCGCCGCCTTTACCGCCACCGACATGAAACCCGTCACGCTGGTCGGCGCGCCCTCGTACGCATCTGGCGCCCATTGATGAAACGGCACAGCCGCAATCTTGAAAAACAGTCCGACCGCAGTGGTCAGCAACGCCACCACCAACACAGGTGTGGGATGGCCGCCGTTCGCCGACATTTCCCGGCTCACGCCTTGCGCAATCTCCGCCAGGTTGGTGCTGCCCGTCAAACCATAAAATAGCGACAGCCCATACGCAAATATCCCCGACGAAAACGCTCCCAGTAGCAGGTACTTCAGCGACGCTTCATTCGACCGTTTGTCCCGGCGCAGAAATCCCACCAGCACGTAGGTCGAGATCGCCATCAGCTCCAGCCCGATAAAGATCAGCACGATGTCGTAACCGGCCGCCATGCAGATCATGCCGATTACCGAAAACAAAATCAGTGCGTAGAACTCCCCGTGGTTCTCGTGCTCCAGCTCCAGATACCGCGCAGAGATCAAAATCGCCAGCGCCGCTCCCGCCAGGAACAGATAGGTGAAATAAATTGCGAAGTGGTCCATCACCATCGAATGCATGAAGGCCCACTCCACGCGCTGCCCATGTTTCAGCAGCTCCGCCTGGGCAAGCTGAATTTTCAGCACGCCCGCGGCTGCGAACAGGACGCCCACAAAGGCAATGGCGGGATTGAGCCACTTCGATTCCGCCGGAAGCCACAGATCGAAGAGCAGAATGCTCAGCGCGAATAGCGTCAGCAAAATCACCGGCAGCGACAGCAGATAATCTACGGCCGTGAAGTATTGCGCTCCCGGCACTATTTTGTCTCCTTCGCGGTCACTGGCATGATCACACTTGCATGGCTCTCACCAGCTGGCCGCGCCGACGCATTCACCGCGCCACTCAACCCCGGATAATCCGGCCTCACCGTCATCACCAATTGATTTACCGGTTGCTGCAGAATCTCGAAGAACGGCTTGGGATAAAGTCCAATCCAGAACGCCATGACGACCAGTGGCGCAAAGGTCCATACCTCGCGCGCGCTCAGATCATGCAGCTTTTCATTCTTCGGGTTCGTGACCGTCCCAAAAAACACGCGCTGATACAGCCACAATAAATACGCCGCGGCCAGAACCACTCCCGGCACCGCCCACGCCGCCCATCGCCAGTTCTCCATGAAGGTGCCCTGCAGGATGGTGAACTCGCCCACGAATCCGTTGAGCAACGGCAATCCCATCGACGACAGAAACATAATCATCGTGATCGTCGCGTAAAGCGGCATCACATTTGAAATCCCGCCATACTCGGCAATCTCACGCGTGTGCCGCCGTTCATACAGAATGCCGACAATCAAGAACAGCGCGCCGGTCGAAATTCCGTGGTTCACCTGCTGCAGCACCGATCCGCTCAGTCCCAGCGGATTCAACGCAAAAATCCCCAGTGTGCAGAACCCAAGATGGCTCACCGAGGAATACGCCACCAGCTTCTTCATATCTTTCTGCATCAGCGAAACCAGTGCCCCATAGATAATCGCTATGATCGACAGACCGATCATCCACGCCCGCACCGTCGGGTGCTTCACCACATCCGGGAAAAACGGCAGCGAAAAGCGGACAAATCCGTACGTCCCCATCTTCAGCAGAACGCCCGCCAGAATCACCGATCCCGCGGTTGGCGCTTCTACGTGCGCATCCGGCAGCCAGGTGTGAAACGGAAACATCGGAACCTTGATCGCAAAGGCCAGGAAAAACGCGAGGAAGAGCAAAATTGCGAACGTCGACCCGTATGCCGGATCGTGGAAAATACGCGGCGCCGTTTGATACAGCGCCTGAATGCTGAATGTGTACACGCCGGTTACGCGGTAGTTGTAGAAGTACAGGAACAGCACCGCCAGCAGCATCAGCACGGATCCCAGCAGGGTATAGAGGAAGAATTTGATCGCCGCGTAGAGTTTCCGCGGCCCGCCCCAGATTCCAATCAGCAAGTACATCGGCACCAGCATCGCTTCCCAGAAAACAAAGAACAGGAAGAAATCGAGCGCCATGAACACGCCCAACATGCCGGTCTGCAGCACCAGAAACCAGATGTAATATTCCTTTACCCGATTCTCGATCGCCGTCCACGACGACAGTATCGAAACCCACCCCAGCAGCGTCGTCAGCATGATCAGCAGAAACGAAATGCCGTCAATGCCGAGAACGTAGCCCGCGCCAATCGATGGAATCCAATTATTCGTTGCGCCCTCAATGAACTTGAACCCCGGTTCGAAACGCTGCGCCCAAAACCAGGGCACCAGGGGCAGCGAAACCAGAAAGCCGGCCAGCGCGAAGATGTTCGCAATCCAGCGAATAGCATCCTTATTATCTTTGGGCACAAAAAGCAGCAAAATCGCGCCCACCAGTGGCGTAAATAAAATGATCGAGAGAATATGGCTTTGCATAAATTCCTAATCCGTCGCAGCTGCTGTCGCTCGCGCTTCAGGCTTTTCGCCCGGCCCCTCTCCACTGCCTGACTCCCCAAAAACAAGCGCTCGTAGCAACGCAACCATCACAGCGACTGCGACCAATGCACCCACTCCCACCCAGAACCACAATGTCCAGCCCAATTCCATACAGAGAAATCCGACCAACCCGACGATCATTACCAGCGCATACCACTGCATTAGTCCCCACTCCAGCATTCTTGTGGGATACGACATAATGCGTGAAAGAATTGCCGGCCCATTGACCAGCAGGCCGTCAATAATCCACTTGTCCCACCACACCGAGATACTCCCCGTCAGCCGTGTGATCCAGCCGGCGCCGTTCACCGTCCCATCAATCACCCGGGCATCAAACCACGACGATGCATACCCTAATACCATCG
>Ga0187782_10002244_pt1 | contig 14190 bp, 3 predicted proteins | sample 0715_SJ02_MP15_2_FD_132454 | JGI IMG/M metagenome (GOLD analysis project Ga0187782, IMG submission 132454) | Tropical peat soil microbial communities from peatlands in Department of Meta, Colombia - 0715_SJ02_MP15_20_MG | ecosystem: Environmental > Terrestrial > Soil > Wetlands > Peat | place...
GCCTGGGCCTGCACGCTATGGAGAGTTCCGGAGGAGGCGCGGCTGGCTACCGCACGGCTCGCCGCAACACACGCGCGATGATTATTGCCGGCATCATTCTGGTGGTTTCGCTCTATCTGCTCATGCTGTTCTTCGTCTCCTACTGCCGCTTGCAAGTGGCGGCGGGACGCCGCGTGGATCTCTCAGACTCGGCGCGCGAGGCTGCGGGCATCCAGGGACAGGGCGTGAGCGGCGAGGAGTTCCAGCGGCTTCGCAAGCTGGTGGATCTTTGCCCCGAGACGAACGGGGACACCTACAGGCTGGGCGCTGTTCACGGCTACCACGCGTTCCTGGGCATGGTGCAGATGCTGTTCGGACCGATGATCCCTGCCGCGGCTGCCTGGGCCACGAACGAGCGCTCGGGATGCGCCTATTACGCGGCAGTGGCGCTGGACGCACGCATCGCGCACACGCGCCGCATCTTCGAGCACGACTTCCTCGCGCAGCAGTAAACACCCCGCACTCGTTTCCCGGGAGATTATCTGGAGAGCTGCGCCCGGAGTTCGAGGGCCTTTTTGCGCAGAGGCAAGTTCGCGTCGGCGTCCTTCCAGAGATTCAAGAACCCTGCAAGCGTTTGGCGCGCCTTCTCACGGTCGCCACGCGCAAAATAATCCCGAGCGAGCATTAAGTGCGCATCGAGCCACCGAAACTGGGCTTCCCATCCGAGGGAGAGATTTGGGCCGTTCAGCAACCCTTCGTAGGCGGAGACCGCCTTGTCGAGGTTTCCCGATACGTGGTACGCGTGGGCCAGGGCTTCTTGGGTGAACCCGTTCCGCTTCTCATTGTCGGATTGAGTCAGCAATTCGATGGCTTTATCGTTCTGGCCGGCGGACAGTGCGATTTCGCCTTCCGCTAGATGCAGATATCCCATTTGCATTTGATTGTTTTGATCGGCCAGCGGCCGGATGACAGCATCGATCTTTTCCGCGTCTGCGGTGAGGCCCGCCCGGGCATAGGCCTCGCCCAGATACGCGCCATAGAGCACCTTTTCCTGTATGTCTTTCAGGAAGCCAGCCGCAGTATCGAGTTCCTGGCGCTGCCGTTTGGTATCACCCTGGCCTTCGGCCAAAAGGCTGAGCTGCAGGTGAACGCGCGAGATGCTGAGGGGCGCAGGAGCACTGAGGAGCGGCAGGATCTGTTCGAGGCGATGCCGGGCGCTGGTGTAGCGTCCGTGATAGAGGTCCAAATATGCGAGTGATTGCAATCCGCTCTGGATCGTTTCCGGCTTGTCCAAGAGAGCGGTGAACATCTGTTGGGCCTTCTGGTCCTGGCCATTGGCCACCAGTGTGAAGCCGTACTCGCGGTTGATATTGTCGGTGGTGAGATAGCGGGGCTCGATGGTGAACGCCTTTTCGTACGAACGCAGCGATTCCGGATACTCTCCCAGATCTTTCTCAACGGTGGCCAGGTTGATGTAGATATTCGCGGAATCGGGCGCCACGCGCGCTGCTTGCTCGTACTGCGGGATGCTTTCCCTGGCGCGGTCATTCCTCCATAACAGATTGCCGAAGTCGTAGCGCATCACGGAATCGTCGGGGTAGCGGGTGAGATACAGGTTGAAGAGCTCGATCGCCTCGTTCACGTGGCCGCGGTCCTGGGCGTAGCGCGTCTCGATGAGCATGCGCTCGCGCTCGGTGGTCCGTGAGGCCTGCGAGAGCGCGGCTTCGTATTCCTTCTGGCCATCCTGCGGCTGATAGAAAATGTGGCTGTAGTAGGCGGCGCCTAATGCCTCATGAGCCATGGCGAAATCCGGATCGGCGGCAATGGCGGCCTTGTAGAGCGTCACTGCTTCGTGGTATTTCGCATGCGTCCACAGGTTTCTGCCGTCCGCGTACTGCTGCAGAGCGCTCAGGGAACGGGTGGTCACCTCGGGCAGCGGCTTATCCGCCTGGTGGATCTGATAGAGCGATTCTCCCAGCGCCGCACGAATCTCGCGCGAAAGCACGTCCAGCGCGTCGAGAACGTGGTCTTCCCCATAGGATCGCTCCGTATAGGAGCGCACGGTCTCGCCCGTCTGCGGGTCCACCAGCTCGGCCGTCAGCGAGTATTCCTGCCCGGTGCGCGTGATGCTGGAGACAATCAGGCCGCGGATGTTCTCGCGCTGACAGATTTCCCGGCCCACCGCGGGCGAGATACGCTCACCCGCGCCCTTCCCCATACGCCTGAGCACGCCGTCAATCCGCGTACGCGGAAAGACGTTTGCATAGCGCGATTGCCCGATGCTCACCGTGAAGGCGGTCGCGAGGGCGTTATCGAATCGCGGGTCGCCGGTCTGGTTCTCGAAGTCGGCGATGAGCACGCTATCGCGGGAGCGGAAGGAAAAGGCCGGGTGGCCCTGCAGGAGCCAATAGGCGAGGACCAGGAGGATGGCCACCACTCCCGCAACCCACGGGAAGGCCCGCGAAATGGCAGGGGACTTCCTGGCCGTGGCGGGTGCCGACGGCGAGGGAGTTGCAGGCGGAGCGATCGAGTTCGGCGCATCCGGAATTTCCTGCGGCCGCAAGGCAGGCACAGCCGGCGCGTCATTTACCTCGAAGAATTCCACGGGTACAAGAAAGCGATAGCCGCGACGGGGGATGGTCTCGATGTAGCGGGGCTTTTCGGATTGGTCGGAAAGCGCGTCGCGCAGCTTGCTGACGGCGGTATTCAGCCCAGTCTCAAAATCGACGAAGGTATCTTCCGGCCAAAGGCGCTTTTTCAATTCCTCGCGGGTGACAACCTGGCCTTGCTGCTCGGCGAGGGCGGCCAGAACCCGCAGGGATTTCTCCTGGAGGCGGACTCGATTTCCGTTCTTGCGCAGTTCACCGGCCCGCAGATCCACGGAGAAGGGACCAAATCGGAATGTCGGGGGAAGGCTCGCCGCTTCCATGCGCGACCTTTCGAGGGATTCCGGGGACTCGCGGGAGTATAACACGCAGCTTCTTGGCACCCAGAGCTTTGTTGATTTTGGGACTAACTGTAGTGGAATCTTGGCGCTAGCGCTTAAGATTTAATACAGAACTAATTCCGACCCGGTGCATTGACCCAGCCACCCCCGAACCCTCACTCTCGCCTAACTTCCCAGGCCCCGATTGGCGCCTGCCCAGGCGCCTACGGCGGTTTGGCAAGGGTCGCGGAGAAAGTCGGGCGGTAGAGCCATTCACGGATGGCTCACGCCGGGAGCGGTCTGGTGCGTTGCGTCCGGCACGGTTCGCGCACTCCTTTCCTCGAAGTCTCCATGCTCTCCGTTTGCGTAAAGGCCAAGTCTCGGACTCCATCCCTCTCGTCGTCCCGGAGGTTTCACCATGAAGCGAATTAGCTTGCTCGCAGCATTGCTAGTGAACTCGCTGCTGGTGCCTGGTCTTGTAGCCCAGACGAGCGCTCCGGCCAATCAGGAGACGGGCGCGGCGCCTACGGCCTCGACGACGGGCACAGCTCCCGCAGCCGTCGTGCCCCAGCTCATCAAGTTCAGCGGCACGCTGGCGGACGCAGACGGCAATCCGCTGCCCGGGCCGGTGGGAGTGACGTTTGCACTCTACGCGGAGCAGGCCGGGGGCGCGGCACTGTGGATGGAAACCCAAAACGTGACGCCGAAGGCAGACGGCAGCTATACGGTGCTGCTCGGAGCGGCAAGCTCGGAGGGAGTGCCCACGCAACTGTTCACGTCCGGCGAAGCGCACTGGCTTGGCATCCAGGTGGAGGCGAAGCCGGAGCAGCCGCGAGTGCTGCTGGTGAGCGTTCCGTATGCGATGAAGGCAGCGGACGCAGAAACGCTGGGCGGCCGGCCGGCCTCGGCGTACATGGCTGCGCCGGGCGGCGGAGTGGATCCTGATTGGTGGTTTCAGCACCATTTTCTAACCGGGACGGGAACTCCAGGCTTCCTCTCCGTGTTCACGGACACAAGCACGCTGGGGAATTCGAATCTATTCCAAAGCAACGGCATGTTGGGAGTGGGGACGACGAAGCCGATGTACACGCTCGACGTGCATGGGACGGCAAATGTTACGGGCCACGTGACGTTCGGATCGACGGTGACGTTTGCTCCCGGACAGACATTTCCCGGGGGGAGCGGCGGCGGAACGATTACGGGGGTGACGGCGGGGACCGGATTGACGGGCGGAGGCACGAGCGGCACGGTCACGCTCAATTTGAATACGGCGTATACGAACACGCTTTACGCGCAGCTCAGTGGGAACAATTCGTTTTCGGGCATCAACACATTCACTGGAAACAGTACCTTTGGGGCCACCACGTTTACGGGGCCGGTGACCGGCACGACATTCACTGGAAATGGGTCCGGGCTGATGGGCGTGAACGCACTGTCGCTGGGCGGAATGCCGGCTGGTGCGTTTGCGCTTCTCGGCTCTCCGAATTCGTTCAGCGCGCTTCAGACGTTTAACGGAGGCGCGAACGGATCGTCGTTCATGACCGGCGGCGGAGGGTTGAGCTTTACGGGCACGGGCAACGGGAGCGCGCTCGATTTGTCCAGCACGGGGAACTTGAATATTACGAGCGCGGGAAACTTGTCGCTCAGCTCGGGAGGATCGGGTGGATTCAGCTTCACGGGCGCAAATGGAGGAGGGATTACGTACACGCCATCGGCCAGCGGGAACACGCTGAGCCTCTCCGGGGGAAGCGGCGGGGGCATCGCGCTGAACGGCCCGATTCAAGTGGCGGGCAGCGGTCTGGGTGGGGGGATCGACCTGACTCCGACCGGGACGGCCACGGCGGGCACCAACTTCGATTCGAACGCGCTCGAATTCAGCACATCGGTATTCAACAGCGCGAGTTCGACGGCGGTGCCGCAGAATTTTGTATGGCAGGCGGAGCCGACGCCGAGTACCTCGGGCGGTGCGCCGGGCTCGCTGAATTTGCTGTTTGGTTCGGGGACGATTGCGCCCGCGGAAACCGGGCTTTCTGTCGCCAGCAACGGGATCATCACGTTTGCGGCGGGGCAGATGTTTGGCGGCGGCAGCGGCGGTGCGATCACGGGCGTGACGGCGGGGACGGGACTGCTCGGCGGTGGCACGAGCGGCAGCGTGACGCTGAGCCTGGACACGGCATTTACGGATGCGCGCTACGCGCAGCTTGGCGCGACGAATACTACGTTTGTGGGGCAGACAGTTTTCACGTCGTCGCCGACCGGGACGGGAGCGAGCCAGGGAGCGCTGTACATCAATCCGGCGACGGCGAGCGCGGGACAGACGTTGTTTGGCGCGGCGGTGGGCGGAACGCAGGAGATGGTGCTGGATAGCGGGGGAAATTTGACGCTGGGCGGCTCGCTGAATTTGCCGGCAGCGCCGTCGGACCCTGCGGCGGGACTCATCAACATCGGTGGCACGAGTTTTGCCAGCGTGGCTGGCCCGAGCGGAGCAGCCTCACAAAATACGTTTATCGGTCTCGGTTCGGGCAGTTCCATGGTGGGCGGGGGCGCCAGCGCAGCCGCAAAGCGGGCTGCTCAGGCAGTCGCTGCGAGAAGGCAACAACCTCAGCAGCCTGGAGTGGACATAGCGCAGTGCCCAATGGGATCCGACTCCGATGGTTGGTTTAACACGGCCGCGGGCGGCAACTCGCTCTCGGATATAACCACTGGCTGCGGCAACACGGCAATAGGTGATTTCTCTCTGTTTTACATGTCTGGGAGCAACTACGACACGGGGGTGGGCTTTCAGTCACTCTTCTATCTAGGTGCAGGCAGCTTCGATACTGCGGTGGGCCAATTCTCAGGCGGCAACATGTCTGCCGGATCGTATAACACGTTTCTGGGCTACGACACTGGCGTGGGAGTGGCCACCGAAATAGACAATGCCACGGCGATTGGAGCGAGTGCCGCGGTGGGCTGCAGCAATTGCCTGGTGCTGGGCAGCATCAACGGGGTCAACTCTGCGGCCGCCAGCGTAAACGTTGGAATCGGCACGCAGTCACCGAATGCCACGCTGGATGTGGAGGGCAACGGCAATGGAAGCGGGAGTGCGACGCTCCAGGTGGGCGGCAATGCGAACATCACAGGGGGTTTGACCGCGGCCGGCGTAATCCAGAGTACTGCCGGGGGCTTCAAGTTTCCGGACGGTTCAGTTCAAATGACAGCGGTCAGCAGTCCCATCTTTGGGTTGGCCGACACCGCGGTGGGACTCACAGCGCTCTCCACGGGCGCCGGCCAAGACAACGCAGCGCTCGGCGCATTTGCCCTGGCCATTAACACGGGCTCCTACAACACCGCGACCGGGGCTGTGGCCATGGCGAACAACACCTCCGGCACTTACAACACGGCCACGGGATACACGGCCCTCCTCTACAACATTTCGGGCTCCTACAACACCGCTACCGGCTCTGGTGCGCTGGCTCTGAACACTTCGGGGAGTTACAACACCGCGACGGGCTACAATGCTCTCAAGGCCAACACGAGTGCAGGGAACAACTCAGCCTTCGGCTATGAGGCGTTGTCGTCTAACACGACAGGCGGGCCAAACTCAGCCTTCGGATTTCTCGCGCTGAACGCCAATAGCAGCGGTAACGACAACGCCGCCTTCGGTTTTCTGGCGCTCTCCAGCAACACCATGGCTAGCAACAACTCTGCCTTCGGGGATTACTCGCTGGTGAGCAACACGGGCGCGAATAACGCTGCACTGGGCTACTATGCGCTGAACTTGAATACCACGGGGTCCAACAACAGCGCGTTGGGCGCTAACGCGGGCCAGACAGTCGACAACTCGAACCTGACGACCAACAACAACACCTTCCTCGGCGCAAGCACCGCAGTCTCTACCGGGAATCTAGCGAACGTAACCGCGATTGGTTCCAATGCGATGGTTGGGTGCAGTGACTGCGTGGTGCTGGGGAGCATCGCCGGCATGAACGGGGCGACCTCCAGCGTGAACGTGGGCATCGGCACGGCCACGCCCGTGGCGGTGCTCGACATCGAGGGCAATGGGAATGGGCACGCGAGTACGACACTCCAGGTCGGGGGCAATGCAAACATCACCGGCACCCTGACCGTGGGCAGCTGCTCCGGCTGCGGGGGCAGCGGAGGAACCATCACCGGAGTCACGGCCGGGACCGGTCTGAGCGGAGGCGGGACGAGCGGCACGCTGACGCTGGGGATAGATCCGACCGTGGTGCCGGAACTCACAGCCAACAACACGTTCTCCGGGAGCAACACGTTCAGCAATACCGGCAACGCCTTCATGGGCAACGGCGCGGGGCTGTCGAACGTCAACGCGCTGAGTCTGGGCGGGTATTCGGCAGGGGCCTTTGCGCAACTGGCTGCTCCGAGCAACACGTTTACGGGGACGCTGACGGGAGGAACAGTCAACGCGACAAACGGATTCAATCTGAACGGCACACCATTTGGATTTGGCTCGACCACACTCTTCAATGCCTATCTTGGATTTGCCGGAACCCAGAGCGCGAGCAACACGGGCTCGATCAATACCGGCGTGGGCTCGGGAGCGCTCGGGGCGAACACGACGGGCTTCGGCGCGGTGGCGGTGGGGTATCTAGCCCTTTCGAAGAACACCGCTGGTGAGCAGAACACCGCCGTCGGCTCCTACGCGCTGGCCTCGAACACCAGCGGTAGCAGCAACACCGCGAGCGGCAGTACGGCGCTCTACGCCAACACCACGGGAGGCAACAACACGGCTACGGGGTACGAATCGCTGACGAATAATACGACCGGCTACAGCAATACGAGCAATGGTTGGGAGTCACTGGCCAACAACACCACCGGCAGCGGCAACACCGGGTTCGGAAACCAAGCGCTGCAGATCAACACCACGGGCTCCTACAACACGGCTTTGGGCTTCCTGGCCGGACCGGTGACAAACAAGAACCTGACCAATGCAACCGCGATTGGGGCGTATGCGGACGTGGAGCAGAACTATTCGTTGGTGCTGGGCAGCATCGCGGGTATGGGAAACTGCAATGTGGGAAACAATTGTGTAAGCACCAGCGTGGGCATTGGGACAGTGGCGCCGCAATACACGCTGGACGTGCACGGCACGGCGAACGTCACGGGGACGCTCTACGTGAACGGGCAACAGCTTATCGGGAGCACCGGGAACTTCATGCTGAGCGGGGATTTGGCGCTGCCGAGCACCACGGGCGCCTCTGCCGGCGTCATCACACTGGGAGGGATGAGCTTCATTCAAGCGTACAACCCGAACAACACGTTTGTCGGGCTCAACGCGGGGAATTTCACCATGAGTGGGGCGGCGACGGGCAACACCGGCATCGGAACCAATGCTCTACAGAACATCTTCAGCGGCTATCAAAACACGGCGAGCGGGCTCAATTCCATGCTAGGGACCACGTCGGGCTTCGGCAATGCCGCATACGGCGTGGCTTCGCTTCAGGGCAATACTACCGGTCAGCGAAATACGGTGGAGGGCTCGTTTGCGCTTTACGTGAGCACGAGCGGAAACAACAACACCTCCATTGGCAGCTACTCGCTTGCGTCCAACTCAACCGGAAGCGGGAATACAGCGCTGGGAGCTGGGGCGGGCTACGGTCCTCCCGCTACAGGCGGAACTGCGAACACCACCGGGTCCAACAACACGTATTTGGGCTTCCAATCCGGCACGCTGGGCACCTACAACAATGCGACCGCGATCGGCGCCGACGCTTTGGTGAACTGCAGCTACTGTCTGGTGCTTGGCAGCGTGAACGGAGTGAACGGTGCGACTCAAAGCACGATGGTCGGCATTGGAACCAGTTCGCCCGCTGCGACACTCGACGTCGAAGGCACCACGGCAGGCTCTTCGTCTCCTCCAGCGCTGAAAGTAAATGGCGTCGCCAATTTCACGGGCAACGCAAGCATCACCGGAAATCTGAGTGTGACCGGCAGCATAAGCTGTAGCTCAGGCTGCTCGAGCGGCGGGACCCTTACCGGAGTGACCGCAGGCATGGGCCTCACCGGCGGGGGCACTAGCGGCACGCTGACGTTGGGTATAGATCCGACCGTGGTGCCGGAACTTACTGCCAACAACACGTTCTCCGGAAGTAACACATTTAGCAACGTCGGCAACACCTTCGCGGGCAATGGTGCTGGGCTGACGGCGCTGAACCCGGCGAATCTGAGCGCGGGCACGGCGGCAATCAACATCAGCGGGAACGCGGCCACGGCTGGCAACGCGTCAATGCTGGGAGGAGCGCCGCCGAACGCCTATGCGCTGGCCGGCAGCACGTCCAATCCCGTTACCCAGACGATCGCCGGCGTCGTCAATCTGCAGGGCAACATCGGCATGACTGCGCTGAACGGCGTCAGCCCCACATTCACCGTCACGGACATGAACGGCAGCAGCTTCAGCGTTTCCAGTGCGGCGAGCTTCACGGGGCCGCTGGGCTCGGGCGGCACAATCTCCGCCATGGACAATGCATCGGGACAAGGGGGCGCGCTGAATATTCAGGGGAATACCGCTCCGGCCAACGGAACGATCGGCAGCAGCGTGAATGTGACCGCCGGGAACGGGAACGGGGGCGCGGGCGGAAACATCAGCCTGAATCCGGGAACGGGAACGACGAACGGGCTGGTGAACGTGAACGGGAGCCTCTCTGTGGGCGGCGCGAGCGGGGGCGCGAGCACGCTGATGCTTCTGCCTGCAGGCACAGCCAAGGAGAGCGCTGATTTCAATTCCAATGTGCTCGAATTCAGCACCTCGGTATTCAACAGCGGGAGTTCAGCCGCCGTGACGGAGAACTTTGTGTGGCAGGCGGAGCCGACTCCAAACGAATCCGGCGGGGCACCCGGCACGCTGAATCTTCTGTTTGGTTCGGGCACGAGCGCTCCTGTCGAGACGGGGCTTTCCATCAACAGCAGCGGCCAAGTTAACTTCGCTCCGGGGCAGACATTTCCCATCACGGGCACAAACGGGGGCACCGTAACGGCCATTACCGCGGGCAACGGGCTCCTCGCCAATGGCCAGCAGGGGGGAACGATCAACAGTTCGGGCATACTGACACTGGATCCGACGGTGGTGGCGGAACTGGCCGCCTCGAACAACACATTTGCGGGTTCGCTGGCCATCAATCCCGCCACGGCGAGTGCCGGGCAGTCGCTGCTGAGGGCGTCGGTAGGAGGAACGCCGCAGATGGTGCTGGATAGCAGCGGCGATCTGACGCTAAACGGATCGCTCAATCTCCCCGCTACGAATGCGGCCGGGACTGCGGGCGTCATCAATCTGGGCGGGCAGGCGTTCGCACTGGGCACGCCCTTCCAAGAGGATACTGAAACTGGGGGAAACGTTTATCTCGGCTATGCGGGCAACCAGAACGTCATAAACAATTCCGGGAACACAGGCGTGGGCTACCTGGCACTGGCGGACAATTCCTCGGGCGGCGCAAACACGGCTATGGGACAGTTTGCGCTCTCTGGTGACACATCGGGCGCGGGCAACTCGGCTTTTGGGCAGTATTCGCTGAATTATGCATATACGGGAAGTTACAACACCGCGGTGGGCAATTTTGCCGGCCAGACTTTGGACTTCTCGGTGATAACCAACAACAACAATACGTTTCTTGGCTCGGGCGCGGCGTTAGCCCCGCCGCCGAACCAAGCCGGGGTCGTCGCAGGAGGCCTCACCAACGCCACGGCAGTTGGTTCGAACGCCGTGGTGGCGTGCAGCAATTGCATGGTTTTGGGCAGCATCGCCAGGTTGAATAACGGGCCTTCCAACGTAAACGTGGGCATAGGCACGACCAACCCGGGGCAGGCGCTGGAGGTCGTCGGGAACATCCAAATCGACAACGCCACGGGTACGCAGTACGGATTGGTTTTTCCGGACGGCTCAAAACTCACCTCGGCGACGAACCTCACGAACGCGGAATCCGTCAACGTGATGACGGGCAACGCTATTTCGGGTACGACTGACGGTTCCGGAAACAACGGCATTACCGGAAGCAATAACTCGGGCTCGATGAGCGGCGGCTCCAATGGAGTGTACGGCTCGACAAACAGCCCAGCGAGCGCCGGGACTGTTGGGGTTAACTTTTCCATGAGCGGCAGCGCGAGTGGCGTGTACGGGCAAAGCAACAGCTACACAGGAAACGGGGTGTACGGCACGGGCGCGACGGGGGTCTATGGGCAATCCAGCACAGTCGGCAGCAACGGCGTATTCGGTACTAACTCGGCGACGTCAGGTTCCTCGAACGGGGTCGCCGGCAATAGCTACAGCCCAGGCGGAGCCGGAACCGTCGGCGTCAATTTTGCCACGAGCGGAAACGGTTCCGGCGTCTATGGCCAGAGCAACAGCAGCGCAGGATACGGAGTTTATGGCACGGGCGGCTCGGGCGTTTCAGGGACCGGGTCTTACTACGGCGTGGTCGGGAAAACTACAGGCACCTACGGGTTCGGTTTTAACGCCGGCGTGGCCGGTATGTCGAGCGCCAGCGGCCCCACCTATGGCGTGTACGGGGTCACCAATAGCAGCGCTGGAGTCGGCGTAACAGGGGCTGGGCCGGGGTTCAGCCAATCCTCAGGGATGCTTGTAGGAGGGGCACCGATCGGAGTCTGGGGAGACACGGAAGCAACCGGTGGGGCCACATATGACGGCGGCGTTAACGCTATGCCGCCAGCGGGTGTTCTCGCCACGGCCGATGACGCCTTGGCACTATTGGCCGCGAACAATTCTGATGTTACTGGTCTTCCGACAATAATGGCAGTGAACAGCGGTCCCACGCAGTACCCCCAGGGTCCGGGGATTGTTTTGCTGCTGCAATCAGGGTACGCCCCTGCTGCACAGGTGGGTTTTTGTAATTTTTTTAACGACGGAACGCAGTTTTGTACGGGTCCGGCCTCATCTGTAGTTTCGGTGGATGGCGGCAATCGTCAGGTCGCGCTGCCCGCCGTGCAGTCGACTGAGAACTGGTTTGAGGATTTTGGTTCGGGCCAGTTGACGAGCGGCGTGGCAACCATCAAGCTCGATCCGGTGTTCGCCCAAACCGTCAACACGGAGATGGAATACCACGTCTATCTGACTCCCAACGGCGAGTGTGAAGGCCTTTACGTAACCGCGAAAACTGCCGGAGGCTTCGAGGTGCACGAGCTGCATCACGGCACCTCAAACATCTCATTCGATTACCGCATTGTGGCCCACCGCAAGGGTTACGAGAACATTCGGCTGGCGGACGAGACTGGACAAGTTAAGCGCATCGAGCGGATGAGACCGCGGCCGAAAGACGGCTCAACGCCCGCAGCCCCGCGGAGCCCGCAACCCTTGGCGTCGCCGCTGGCGCAAGCTCGGCCGGCGGATCGGCCGCAGTAAGCGGGAACTCAGGCAAGCGCGGTCGCACAGCATCCTGCTTGCTGGTTCTGCATCTGGAATACAATTGAGATGAGCGGCCCGCCGGGGGCGGGCTGCGCGCATGCGCTCGTCTCTTCCACAACGGGTAAAAGCGGCGATTGAACGGCGGCGGATGGCGGCGCCGGGAGACCGGATGGGTGTGGCCGTGTCGGGCGGAGCGGATTCGGTAGCGCTGCTCCGGTTGCTGCACGGGCTGCAGGACGAACTGGGAATTCGGTTGGCGGTGCTCCATTTCCAGCATGGGTTGCGGGGCGCGGAGTCGGCAGGAGACGAAGTGTTTGTAGCGGAACTTGCCGCGGGACTTGGTGTCGAATTTATTCGGGAGGAGGCGGACGTCGCCGCCGCGGCAGAGAGAGATGGCATCAACCTGGAAGAAGCGGGGAGGAGGCTGCGGACAGCGTTCTTCGAGCGCGTGGTGAACGAAGGGCGCGCGACGCGGGTGGCTACGGCGCACACGGCGGACGATCAGGCGGAAACACTGCTGGCGCATCTGCTGCGCGGGTCGGGGCTCGCCGGGCTGGCGGGTATCTATCCGGTGGCGGGAGTGGTGGTGCGTCCGTTGCTCGAGATGCGGCGGGCGGAGCTGCGGGAGTGGCTTGGAGCGCTGGGACAGAAGTGGCGCGAAGACTCGACAAACGCGGACACGGCGCGTTTGCGGGCGCGGCTACGCCGCGAATTGCTGCCCGTGCTGGAACGCGACTTCCAACCGCAGATTGTGGGGCAGCTCTGCCGCGTGGCCGAGCTGGCGCGCGAGGAGGAGCAATTCGCCGCGGCGCTGGTGGAGGGGCGATTCCAGGCGCTGGCCCGCCTCGGCGGGCAGGCGCGCGAGGAGGCTGGCCGCGTGGTGATGCGCGCGGCGGATCTGCTCGCGCCCCTGCCGGCGGATTTGCTGCCCGATGGGGTCCGCCACGGCGGACAGACGGCGCTGGCGCGGCGAATGGTACGGCGCGCGGTGGAGGAGGTGCTCGGCCACCGCCGCGGCCTGACCGCGGAGCATGTGGAGAGCGTTTTGCATCTGTCGGGCGAGCGAATGAGCGGGCACCGAGCGGTGCTGCCGCACGGTGTGGTTGCAGCGCGGAGCTTCGATGATGTCATTTTCACGGCCGGGAATCCGCCGACGCCCCGCAGTGGTGGGCAACGGCGGACAGAGCGCGGCGGGCGGGTGAGCGGGTGCGGGGCGCAGGAATACACGCTTCCCGTGACGCTGCCGACGTCGGGCGCGATCGAGTTGATTGTTCCAGCAATCGGGAGCCGCGTGCGCCTGAAAATCGTTGACTGGGGTACGGGGGCAGAGGAGACTAAATCGATCGGCGAGGCCCTCGATGCGGGCCGACTGAGCCCGCCCTTTTTCCTCCGGAACTGGCATCCAGGGGATGTCTTTCGCCCGAGGGGAAAGCGCCAGGCGCGAAAGCTGAAGGAACTGCTGCGCGAGGCGCGCGTACCCGCGGAGGAACGCGCCGCCTGGCCGGTGCTGGAAAGCGGAGGGAAGCTCGTTTGGGTGCGTGGATTGCCGGCTGCGGCGGGATGCGCCGCCAGCGGGGAGACGCGCAGCGCACTGCTGATCAGCGAGGAAAAGCTGTGAGCCGGACCATGAACGTCGAATATTCGGCACGACAAATCGCCGCACGCGTGGCGGAGATGGGGCGGGAGATTTCCCGCACCTACGGGACGCAGCGAGTAGACGTGGTGGTGATCCTGGACAACGCTTTTGTGTTCGCCGCGGACCTGGTGCGCCAGATCACATCGCCGGTGATGTGCCATTTCGTGCAGGCGGAGACGCGCGACGTGGATTTGAACGGTCTTCACCGCCGGGAGGTCTTTTTCAGTTACAATCCTGAGTTGAAGGGCCGGGACGTTCTCGTAGTGGATGCGGTCC
>Ga0187782_10002245_pt1 | contig 14190 bp, 9 predicted proteins | sample 0715_SJ02_MP15_2_FD_132454 | JGI IMG/M metagenome (GOLD analysis project Ga0187782, IMG submission 132454) | Tropical peat soil microbial communities from peatlands in Department of Meta, Colombia - 0715_SJ02_MP15_20_MG | ecosystem: Environmental > Terrestrial > Soil > Wetlands > Peat | place...
AAGCGTCTTGAGCACCGAGGACGTCTGCTCCTTGAGGCTCAGGTTGATCACCGCATCGGACGGCGAGACCACAGCCTTGTCCTCGATGAAATCTCCCAGATGCGAATCTTCCTCTTCGCCGATTGGAGTCTCAAGCGAAATCGGCTCCTGCGCGATCTTCAAAATCTTGCGCACTTTTGCGACGGGGATGTCCATCCGCTTCGCGATTTCTTCCGAGGTGGGCTCGCGCCCCAGCTCCTGCACGAGCTGGCGCTGCGTGCGTACGAGCTTGTTGATGGTCTCGATCATGTGCACGGGAATGCGGATCGTGCGTGCCTGGTCGGCGATGGCGCGCGTGATGGCCTGGCGAATCCACCACGTAGCGTATGTCGAGAACTTGTAGCCGCGGCGCCATTCAAACTTGTCCACGGCCTTCATCAGGCCGATGTTGCCTTCCTGAATCAGGTCGAGGAACTGCAAGCCGCGGTTCGTGTACTTTTTCGCGATGGAAACGACCAGGCGGAGGTTCGCCTCGATCAGCTCCTTTTTCGCCTGTTCCGCTTCCGCTTCGCCCCGAAGAATCACCTGAAGCGCGCGCTTCAGCTCTTGCGAGCTGAATTCGGCAACCGTCTCGATGTCGGTCAGTTCCTGGCGGCGGGCACGGAGATCCTTGCGCGCCTCGGCTTGCACGTCGCCCTTCGAGGCATCGACGCGCCGCTCGAGCTTCGAAATTTCGCGCTCAAGGAAATGAACGCGCTCCACCGTTTGATGAATCTTGTCAATCAGGCGCTTCTTTTCGAGAGGATTGAAATCGATCTCGCGGACCAGCTGCGACATTTCGACGCGCGCCCGTGCGACGTCGTAGCGCGCGTGCAGATAGGGACGCTTCTTCGATCGCGGAACCCGTTCGAGCTTTGCCGCCAGCTTCATCGCCTGCTGGTAAAGCTTGGCGATCTTGTCGATTTCCTTGAGGGTTTCCTTGGTCTTTGCTTCGATCTTTTCTTCGGTCAGCTCTTCGTCGTCGAACTGAACGATTTCCTTGATCGAGCGCGACCCATTACGCAGATCTTCGCCAACCTTGAGGAGCTCTTTCAGGATCAGCGGCGCGCGCGTGATCGTCTTGAGCACGAGTAGCTGCCCGCGCTCGATGCGCTTCGCGATCGCGACTTCGCCCTCGCGGGTCAGCAGCGGAACGGTGCCCATCTCGCGTAGATACATGCGAACCGGGTCGTTCGTTTTTTCCAGCGTGCCGGGCGTAAGGTCTAGGTCGCCGTCTTCGGACGCGGCTTCTTCCTTTACAGCGGCTTCGGCGCCGTCGGAAGAATCCGCAGCGGCAAGCGCAGCCTTAGCCGTGGAGAGGTCCTCGTAGACGTCGATTCCATAGCGCTCGAAGGTCGAGAGGAGGTCGTCAATCTCTTCCGAGGAGTGAACCTCGGCGGGCAGGATATCGTTCACTTCATCGTAGAGCAGGTAGCCGCGCTCCTTGCCCATCGCGATGAGTTGCCGTACCTGATCGTATTTTTCTTCGAGAGCCAGCGTCACGCGTTCTTCTCCCTACAACTTCGCCTATCGGCACACCGGTGCGAACGGATAAGCCGAAAACGGCCGGTCATGATACACCCCGGCGCTTCCATAGACTAGTTACGTATGGACGGATAAATGAGATGACCCCTCGAACCCGTTCCCGATCTTTATTGCTCGCGCCCAACTCGCCCCACATCTTACACATACAATAAGATGCGCCCGGAGCGTCGACCGTTTCGTCCGAAACCCTCCAATGCTACAACAACCCTTCCTCAAGCGTCAATAAAGTGTCGTTAAGTGGAATACCCTGCTCCAGTTGCGGGTCGCCCCTTTCCGAAATCGCGCTGACGAGGCCAAGCTCGAAATCATGCCGAGGGCAGATGGCACGACCGGATGCCGTTCTTCTCGAAATAGCGCTGATGATACTCTTCGGCGCGATAAAACTCTGACGCTGGAAGAATCTGCGTCACGATTGGACGCTTGAAGACTCCCACCTTCTCGAGCGCGTCCTTCGCCTCGCGCGCAGCCGCCTCCTGCTCGGGGCTGTGGAAAAAGATCGCGGACCGGTATTGCGACCCGTAGTCGGGCCCTTGACGATTCAGTTGCGTCGGATCGTGGCTCTGGAAGAAGACAGCCAGCAGTCCGCGATACGAAACCTGTGCGGGATCAAACTCGATTTCCACTGCTTCCGCATGCCCGGTCCGATTCGTGCAGACCTGTTTGTAGGTGGGGTCCTTCGTCGTACCGCCTGTGTAGCCCACGGTCACGTCTTTGACGCCCTTTACTTGCCGAAACGTATCTTCCACGCCCCAAAAGCAGCCCTCCGCAAAGGTCGCTTTCGCCATGGCCCAAAGCTCCTTTCATCCCATCCAATCGGACGCCCATGCTGCCACAAACGTCATATCCGGTCGAGCCGGCAGCTTGAGCCAGAACAACTCGCATGTGGGGTGCAGGATCGGACGGACGCAACCACTCCCAGATTGGACGCCGATCCGGCGATTTGGTCGCACGGCCAAACAACTAGCAGGATTTGCCTGCCAACGTAGCGTCGGCGGGCTCACCACTGCGCGATCGTTCCAGAATCCTTTCCAAGATCCCCGGGATCTCGAAGACGGCCCGATTCTCGATCGCAGCTGCATTGGCGCGGTACCGGGCTAGGGAAGAAGGTTCTATCAGCTGCGCAACAGCCTCATCGATCTTGCGGAAATTGCTCAGGACGATCCCAACTTGTTTCTCAATAATCCAACGGGCGTTGTAGCGTTCCTGCGGCAGCGTCCACGCGTTGCACTCGACAATCACCGGGAGTTTCATCGCGAGGGCCTCGCTGACGCTGCCGGGACCGGGCTTGCCGATGAAAAAATCGGCGAGCTGCATGTAGTAGTTCACGCGAGTCGTAAAACCTTCAACGAAGCGCGGCAACCGCGATTTCTGCGAGCGCAGCGCATTCGCGAGCTTTTCGTTCTTTCCGCAGATATAGATCATCTGCAGATCGAGGTTCGAGCGCTCGATCCGCTCGGCGATTTCGAGCATTACCCTAGAGCCGTGGCCGCCGAATAGGACCAACCCCGTCGGCAGATCGGCGCGCAGGCCCAGCTTCTCGCGCTCGGCAATGCGATTTTCGATCGGAGCCTCGTAAAACCTGGGATGCAAGATCATCCCCGAGGCGCGAAAGATGCTGTCGTGGGGATAGCCCATCGAGCGCGCCTGCGCGACGGCGCGATCCGAACCGCACACCAAGTATTGGCGCTGCCGCTCGATCCAGAAATGGGGAGGATAATCCGCCAGGTCCGTCAGGATTGTTACGAACGGGCGCTCCGGAAATGCGCGCGCGAAGCTTTCGCAGAGGACGGCGTTGAAGTGCGGAATAAACGACACAACCATGTCCGGCTGGGTTTCCTTCCAATGGGCTTCCAACAGGCGAACCGCCGGACGGTGGAACGTGCGTATTGTCAGCTGCAAGACCTTCAAGAGCTGCGCGCTGCCGAGGGTCCAGCCGCTTCGCAGCATGGAGTTATAGAACTCCTGGATCCGAATACCAAAGTACTTCTTCAGTATGTCCAGTTGATCCAGCTGATCTTGGAGGTTGAGGAGGTGGGTCTCCCACGGGCGCTGCTGAGCCCGTATGGCCATTTCCAGAGCCGTTGCCGCAGCCCGATGCCCCCCGCCGGCATCATGGAAGACGAACTCAAGTCGGGTCATGCGCGCCGTATTCTGGCATTGGAAAACTCGGCAAATGCTACATTTGTGTTAAAAATGGCGAAGGTGTGTCGAATGAGTTAAATACCTATCTTTTCAGAATCTTAGCGCGGATGTCATCTGTGAGTAACACTGTGGATTTAGTGTGGAAATCGTGAAATGCGATATGCACGTCCACACGTACTTCTCGGGCCCGTGCACAACGCCCGTGGTGAGCCGCATCTGCCGGGAAAGCTATAGCGATCCGGCGGAGGTCTACTCAACCCTGCGGCACCGCGAGATGAATCTGTTCACCTTTACCGATCACGATTCGATTGACGCCGCCGAAAAGTTCGTTGGCGACGAAGACTTCTTCCTGAGCGAAGAGCTGACGTGCCGGATGCCCAGCGGTACGGAGGTCCACATCGGCGTTTACGACATCCATGAGCGCCAGCACGTCCAGCTCCAGCAGCGGCGGAACGACCTGGTGGCTCTACTGATGTACCTCAGCGAGCGCCGGATCTTCTTCAGCATCAATCACGTATTCTCAAGTGTGACGGGCCGCCGCGAGCGCGAGGATTTCGCCTGGTTCCAGGAGTATTTCCCGGCGGTTGAGATCCACAACAGTCACATGCTCGAAAGCGCCAACGCCCATGCCGCAGCGTTCGCCCGGCAGTGGGATAAGGTCGGTATTGGCGGAAGCGACGCACATGCCCTCCCTTCGGTCGGAACGGCGTATACTGAAGTAGTCGGGGCCCGGACCAAGGACGAGTTTTTCGCCGGCCTGAAGGCTGGCAAGGGCCGTGTGGCAGGCGAGTCAGGCAGCTTCTCCAGGTTGACTCGCGACGTCTACTTGATCGCGTTTGAAATGATGCGCGAGAAGTCTTGGACGGCGCTTCTTTCTCCACTGGCGGTGCTTGTACCGCTGGTGACCTACTGGAATTACCGCGACGAGCACGCTTTCAGCCGCCGGTGGGCGGCGGAAGTGCTCGGCGAGCCTCAAACCCGCAAGCGTCCCCGCTGGATCAGCATTCCGCAACCGGCGGTCGAGGAGCTTGTATGACAGTCGGCAAGGCAGTCTGGAACCAGATTCAGTCGAACGATCACCGTCTGATGCGCCGCGTGCACCGGTGGCGGGCGCCGCGGTGGTTCCGCATTCTCATGATTGCAGCGACCCGGGGAGGCGATGGATGGCTCTGGTACGGACTCGGCCTGATCCTGTTGGCGTACGGTGGAGAGCATCGCTTCGCCGCTATCGGGGCGGCCGGTTTCAGCGCCGTGGCGGGGATCTTCTTGTTCCGCGCGCTCAAGCGCACCAGCCGGCGCAAAAGGCCGTGCGAAATTGAGCCGCATTGCTGGGCGTCGATTTTGCCGCCCGACAAGTACTCGTTTCCCTCGGGCCACTCCATCACGGCGTTCGCCGTCGCGGTCGCCGTCAGCTTGTTTTACCCCTTCTTGCTGCCCTATTTGTTGACTGTCGCGTTCCTGATCGCCGCTTCGCGCATCATCCTCGGCATGCACTTCCTGAGCGATGTGCTCGCGGGTTCCGCTCTCGGCGCCGCCCTCGGCTACGTCAGCTTCTATATCTTCGCCGTTTTCTAGGCGTTCGGACGACCCAGCACGGCAGTACCTAGACCGCGAGCAAGCATCGCGTCCGGCAAGATGCGGCTTCGCGCGATGGCGATCCTCATCGGATCATCGCCCGCGGTCGGCGGCGGCCGATGAGGTTGGCGCGGACGGCGTGGAGACGGATGAGCCGTAAACTCCCTTTCTCTGCAGCAATTGGACGATGGCGTGGTACAGACGGGCGCGGACCTCGTGGCGCTCGTTGGCGCGCGTAATGTACCTGACGACCACGCTAACTCCCACTGCTGTCGGCCGAACATACAGCGAGGGCGCTGCCGAAAACGAAGTGCTCGCCGAAGGCACCACTCGATTCCATTCTTCCTCCGCGAGCTTCGCATTCTTCATCGTTTCTTCGGCCGCAATTTTCCGGATCTCTTCGGCGACAGAGTGCGGATCGGCGCCTTCCGGCACGAGAACCTCGATCTCATCCCACAGCCATTGCCCCGAGGTAGAAAAGTTGAAGTAGTGGCCCTCAATCGCGAAGCTGTTTACGAAGGAAACTTTGCGCCCGGTCGGATGACCGGCTTCGGTCCAACTCCCCGTTTCGAGGATTATCGTGTGCAGCGGACCAACCTTAAGAACTTCGCCGCCGACTCCGTCGATCTCCACCCAATCGCCCACACGAATTCCGTCCTTGCCCATTAGCACGAACCACCCCAAGAATCCGACGATGAAATCCTTCAGCGCAACGGTGAGCCCCGCGCCCGCCAGCGCCAGCACCGTGGCCAGGTTCCCGGGCACGCCGAAAATTACGAGGAGGATCAGCAGGAGTCCCACGGCTTGCATTGCAAGGAGCAGAACAGCCTGAATCGTGCGCAACTGGCGACGTTCCAATTGGACATCGGCGAAAAACTGCTGGACCGTGTAGTTTGCCAACAGAACGCACACTGCGATCAAAAGCACCCAGAAGATCGATACGAGCATCCCGTGCAAGAATGCCTTCTCGCGGACTTCAACGAACGTGATCCAATTGCCGTAATTCGCCGCGATCTGCTGCTCAACCTGGATGCGTTTCCCTAGATCGGCCACATTCCTTTGCGCCTCGCTCAGATCCTGAAGCGTGAAAACAGCGGAAGGCGCCTGTGTCTGCGCAGCGGCGGAACCGGAACCTGCTGTCGCGGTGGCCGCGGATGCCGCGTGCTTTCCCCTTCTCTCAACGTGGCCCTCGCTCAGTTCCTTTTGGAGGTCGGTGCGGCTCGCGCTCAGACTCGCCACAAGCGCCTTTGCTTCCTGCTGCGCTTGCAACAATTGCAAGTGTTTCGAGTGCAGCGAACTCCAAGCGCGAAATTGAGCGATGAAACTTCGTGATTCTGTTCGTTCCGGCGAGGACGCGTTGGCCGCGCTTGCGGCCGAAGCGGCGCCAGCGGTGTGCGCTTCCGAGGCGTTGTGCTGATCGAGAAGCTGCTGGATTTCCGCCTGCCTGTCTCCGCCGGCGAGAATCAGTTCCTGTTTGGCCGCGTCGAGATCGTCCTGATCGAGCGCGAGCTGCGCCTGCGCTGTCAGAACCAGCCCGTTGATGTCATCCTTCGCGTTCTCGGGAGCTTTCGCGAGCAGCTGCGTGAACTGGGTGACCCGGCTCTGATCGGCTGCGACGGCTGCTTCTCCCGCCTTGATTCGCGCCGTCAGATCGCGGATCTGCGGCGTGGGCGGAGGAGGATTTTCGGCGGCCTCACGGATGGCGATGGCGAACGCCAGATCGACCGAGCGATCGCCGAGGCGCAGCGCCTCCGCTGCGTAATCCTGCTCGGTGTGGGTGACTGCGAGCGCCACCGTCTGCTGCGCGGTATCGAGCGGGCGCGTGTCCACAAGCTCTTTCGCGTGTTCGATGCTCTTTCGCATCGCCCGCAACTGGTCACGATAGTTCGCCCAGCTGTGCGTCAAGATGATGGCAGCGAGGCAAACTACGAGCAGCGCAACGAGCGCGATCAGAATCAGCTTCTCGTATTTCTTCATGGTGTCCGGCCGGGAGCTCTGATTGTAATATGGCCGTCCGGCCGGCGGGAAACGAATCGCCCGATCCCAGCTCGCGACGGCGAGGGCGAGTCACGATCGGAAATAGGACGCGCCTTGACGAATGCGCCGACCGTAGCCGTGAATTCCGTCACCGCGGTCGAACACGAAACGTGAAAAAACCCACTCACGCCGCGTCTGAAGGCCTCAGTCCAACAACAAACGAGAGACTGACTGCAGGCAAGGCTTTGCGTGCGCGAGTTCCGCGAAAGTCGCACGCTGAGTGGAAGCCTCCTTCCGGCCGGTCCGACCCGATTGATGTGTTACGACACGTAGACAGTGGAAGAGTGGCCGAGCTGCTGCCGATCCGCTATGCGCGCATGCGTGCGTCCCCTTTCGGTTTCTTTCGCGGCGCTGCCGCACTCATGGCGTCCGATCTGTCTAAGACGCCTGGGACCGGCCTTCGCGTCCAGGCATGCGGCGATTGCCACGTTGGAAATTTCGGCGGTTTCGGGAGTCCGGAGCGGCGGCTCGTGTTCGATATCAACGACTTCGACGAGACGCTGCCTGCTCCGTGGGAATGGGACGTCAAACGCCTGGCAGCGAGCATCGTTCTGGCGAGCCGAGAACTGGGCTTAGGTGACCGTCGCTCGGCGGATGCGGCATCCAGTGCTATCCGGTCCTATCGCGAGCACATGCGCGAATATGCCGGCATGCAGGCGCTCGACGTGTGGTACTCGCACCTCGAGGCGGAGATCTTGGTCGAGGGTGCGAAAACGGCGGCCGCGAAGAAACGCTGGCGACGGATCGAGAAAGCCGCGGAGCACGAAACGGCCGATCATGTCTTCCCGAGGATTACAGACGTAGAAAAGGGCCGGCGGAGGATCGTGGACCGGCCGCCGCTCGTCTACCATCCGCCGCAGACGACGAGACTCGGGAAGCAAGTGAGGGATGTGTTCGAGCGCTACCGGCGGACCCTGCCCGAAGAGCGGCGCGTGGTTCTCGACCGCTACCGGATCATTGACGTCGCGCGAAAAGTGGTGGGCGTCGGCAGCGTGGGAACGCGGTGCGCGGTCGCCCTGCTCATGGCCGGGAAGCATGATCCTCTGTTTCTTCAATTCAAAGAGGCACGCCCTTCGGTGCTCGAACCGTACGCCGGAAAGAGCCGCTACGAAAATCAGGGCGAGCGCGTGGTCACAGGGCAGAGGATGCTGCAGTCCGCGAGCGACATCTTTCTCGGCTGGACGCGCGACGACGATGGCCGCGACTACTACTTCCGCCAGCTCCGCGACATGCGCATGAAAGTCGATCTCACCGCAATGTCGCAGCAGGATTGGTTCGGGTATGTCGAGCTGTGCGCTTGGGCGCTGGCACGAGCGCATGCCCGCACCGGAGATCCCGCGCGGATTGCGGGTTACCTCGGAAAGGGCGCCGCATTCGATCAAGCCGTCGAGAAGTTTGCGGTCGCTTACGCGGATCAGACCGAGCGAGACCATGCAGCGCTGGTCAAGGCGATTCGCGCCGGACGTTTGCCCGCACGGTCCGGTGCCGCGGCCTGATTCGGCCCAGCAAAGGATCGCATGATCAGAGGTCGAGCGGCAGCGGATTCTTTCCAGTGATCAGACGTGCCGAGCGGTCGTAGGTGAAGTAAAACCACGCCCACTGCACGAACACCAGCAGGCGATTTTGGAATTCAATGATGTTGAACAGGTGAACGAAAATCCAGATTAGCCACGCGGGCAATCCGGAAAGTCGCAGGCCGTTCAGATCAGCAACTGCTGCGCCCCGGCCTAGAGTAGCGAGGCTGCCTTTGTCGTAGTAGTGGAACGGCTTGGTGGCCGTGTCTCTCAGGCGGCTTTCGATCACGTTCGCGACGTAGCGGCCTTCTTGAATCGCTGGCGGTGCCACGCCGGGCAGGGGAGCGCCAGTCTGATGGCTGAAATTCGCGAGATCGCCGATCACGAAAATCTCCGGATGGCCGGGAACCGTGAGATTAGGCTCGACAATCACGCGTCCGGCTTTATCGCATTCGGCTCCAGCCTCTTCACACAGCATGCGACCGAGCGGAGAGCCGAGAACGCCGGCCGCCCAAAGGACTGTGCGTGTTGGGATCTCTTCGGTGCGGGTTCCTTCGCGAACGGTCACCGCGTCTTGGCGGATGTCCGTCACGAACGTGCTGACGCGGACGCTGACGCCCAGCCGCGCCAGCATCCTGCGAGCTGCCACGGAGAGCGGCTCCGGGTAGACAGGGAGCACGCGGTCTGCACCTTCGACGAGAATTATTTGCGCCTGCGAAGGGTCGATTTCGCGGAAATCGCGGCGCAGCGCGTCGTTGGCAATCTCGCCGAGGGCACCCGCAAGCTCCGCGCCCGTCGGACCACCACCCACGATCACGAAGGTCAGCAGCGCACGGACTTTTTCAGGATCGAGCTCGCGCTCGGCAGTTTCGAATGCGAGCAGAATGCGGCGGCGCATGTCGGTCGCATCCTCAATCGATTTGAGACCGGGCGCGAACTGTTCCCACTCCGGGTGGCCGAAGTACTGGTGGCTTGCGCCCGTCGCGATGACGAGCGTGTCGTATTCGACCGAGCCGTCGCTCAGGATCACGCGCCGGTTGGCCACGTCGATCCCGGTGGCTTCTGCCAGAAGCACGCGAGCGTTGCGCTGTTTCTTGAGGATGTTGCGAAGTGGCGAGGCGATATTGGCAGGCGAGAGAGCGCCGGTCGCGACTTGGTACAGCAAAGGCTGAAACAGGTGATAGTTGCAGCGATCAATCAGCGTCACGTCGACGGGGGCGTGTTTGAGTCGTTGCGTAGTGCTCAGACCGCCGAAGCCGCCGCCGATGATCACAACTCGATGAGCGCCGGGCACGTATCGCCGTCCTCAATTTCATCGTACAACAGGCCGTTTTTGTGATGCACGTCACGGATGCAGAACTATCCCTTATGGAATCCTTATGCGCCGTTTACGTCTTCCTGACACCCGAGCGGTAGCCTCGATCGTGATTTCTGCCAGATGTCCGAAATAGGCAAGTAGGGCAGGTGGCCGGAATCACGAAGGAGAAAGGAAATGGCTGCGCTGGGTGCAACGATTCTGGGGCTCGCGTGCCTGTTCTACGGATACTGCTTGGTGCACTTCGGAAGAGAACTGCTGGGCTCGCGGACAAGACTGACATGCTATGGGCTGTCAAGAACGACTTCGCGGCGCGAGGCGGTCGGCCCGCAAGTGCCCGAAAAAGTGGTCGCGTTGAGGGCGCCGAGACCCGCGGCGGCGCGCGGGCAGGTCGATCAGATCGCGTCGCGAGAGCGATCCGAGTACGCAAACATGATCTTGACGTTGGGAAAGAGCCGTCTTACCGTTCTTCCCTCTCGCACGGCGCGTCTTGCAGAGAAGCGAGCCGCAAAGGGGTAATCCTTATGTTGGACGCCATATTCGTTGTATGCACGATCGGATTCTTTGTAGTCGCGGTCGCATACGTGTGGGCTTGCGACCGGTTGAAGTGAGGAGCGACATCGATGCTCGGCAATATCGTCCTTTTGGGAATCAGCACTTTGATGTGCGTGTATCTGCTGGCGGCGCTGCTATGGCCGGAGAAATTCTGACATGACTGCCAATGGGTGGTTCCAAATCGGGTTGTTCTTCGTGGTTCTTTTCGCGGTGACGAAGCCGCTGGGCGTTTTCATGGCGCGCGTGTTTAGCGGTGAAAGGACGTTTCTCGATCCGGTGCTCCGCCCCATTGAGCGGCTGATCTATCGGCTGACGGCCATCGATGAGAAGCGCGAGATGGACTGGAAGGAATACACGATCGCGATGCTGCTCTTCAGCGCGGTCAGTATGGCCGTACTCTACTTGATCGAGCGCATTCAGCAGTGGCTGCCCTGGAATCCGCAGCATTTCGTTGCCGTCGAGCCTCATCTCGCATTCAACACCGCCGCTTCGTTCACCACGAACACCAATTGGCAGAACTACGGTGGCGAATCCACCATGAGCTATTTCACGCAGATGGCGGGACTCGCCTACCACAACTTCACCTCCGCTGCCGTCGGCATAGCGCTCGCCATCGCGATCATTCGGGGCATCGCGCGAAAAGAATCCAAGACGATCGGGAACTTCTGGGTGGACGTCACACGATGCATGCTGTGGGTTCTCACGCCCGCGTGTTTGGTGATCGCGCTCATTTTCGTGTCGCAAGGCATGATTCAGAACCTGCGGCCTTATGACACGGCGAAGCTTGTGAATCCCCAGACCGTGCAGACCACGGGTGCCGACGGCAAGACGACCACGCAGACGGTCACTGACCAAGTGATTGCCCAAGGGCCGTTTGCCTCGCAGGAGGCAATTAAGATTCTGGGAACGAACGGCGGCGGTCCGTTCGGCGCCAACAGCGCTCATCCGTTCGAGAACCCGACTCCCCTGACCGACTTTATGCAGATCGTGATGATGCTCTCGCTCGGCGCGGGCTTGACGTACACGCTCGGCCGGATGACCGGTTCGCAGCGGCATGGCTGGGCGGTTTGGGCGGCAATGGCGATTCTGTGTCTTGCAGGCGTGACTGTGATCTACGCGATGGAGGCTCACGGCAATCCGCTGCTGCACGGAATCAACCAGCACGCCACAGCGATGCAGCCCGGTGGGAACATGGAAGGCAAGGAAGTCCGATTCGGAATCGCGTCAACAGCGCTGTTCGCTACGACGACGACCGACGCCAGCTGCGGAGCCGTCAATGGCATGCACGATTCATTCACACCGCTCGGCGGCATGATTCCGCTCGTCAACATCATGATCGGCGAGGTGATCTTCGGCGGCGTGGGCGCGGGCATTTACGGAATGATCGTTTTTATCGTCTTGTCGGTCTTCATCGCCGGCCTGATGGTGGGCCGAACGCCGGAATACCTTGGAAAGAAGATCGAATCGTACGACGTGAAAATGGCGATGCTGGTCGTGCTCATTTTCTGCCTCATTGTCCTGGGCCTGACGGCTGTTTCGCTGGTCTCGCCGTTTGGCACGTCGTCCATCAGCAATCCAGGTCCCCACGGCTTGACGCAAATTCTGTACGCCTTCACGTCGCAAGCGGGCAACAACGGCTCGGCATTCGCGGGCCTGAATGGGAACACCCCCTGGTACAACGTCAGCGGCGCGTTCGACATGCTTTTTGGTCGATTCTTCATGGTGATTCCGGTATTGGCCATGGCGGGCAACCTGGCGCGGAAAAAGATCGCGCCCGAGTCGGCCGGAACGTTCCCGGTGACGACGCCGCTTTTTACGTTCCTGCTGGTATCCGTCATTTTGATTGTTGGCGCACTTACCTTTTTTCCGGCGCTCAGCCTCGGGCCGATTCTAGAGCACCTGCTGATGCACGCTGGAAGGGTTTTCTGAGGCCATCATGACCACGCGAGAATCGAGAAGATCACTCTGGACCTGGGGCATCGTCGGCGGCGCGGTGCGGGATTCGTTCATCAAGCTCAATCCGCGCACACTGATGAAGAACCCCGTGATGTTTGTGGTGGAAGTGGGCTCGGTAATCACGAGCTACGACTTGATACAAGATCACCTGCTGCACCGGCCCGGATTCGGTTTTGAGCTACAGATCACGCTCTGGTTGTGGTTCACAGTTCTTTTCGCCAACTTCGCCGAGGCGATGGCGGAAGGGCGCGGAAAAGCGCAAGCGGACACGTTGCGTAAGGCCCGCGCCGAGACCATGGCCAACCGAATGAAGCCGGGCGGCGGCGTGGAGCAGGTTCCTGGCTCCAACCTGCGCGCAGGCGATATGGTGAAAGTTGCGGCGGGCGAGTTCGTCCCGGGCGACGGCGAGGTAGTCGAAGGCGTTGCCTCGGTTGACGAATCGGCGATCACGGGAGAGTCCGCGCCGGTGATACGCGAATCTGGCGGCGACCGTTCGGCCGTTACGGGCGGCACGCGCGTGCTTTCCGACGAAATCACCGTCAAGATCACTTCGAACCCGGGCGAGACGTTCCTCGACCGCATGATCAAGCTTGTCGAGGGCGCGGAGCGGCAAAAGACTCCGAACGAAATCGCGCTCAACATTCTCCTCGCCGGCTTGACCATCATCTTCCTGCTGGCTGTGGTCACCCTCCAGCCAATGGCGATCTATTCCGGTTCGCCGCAATCGGTGTTTGTGCTGATCTCGCTGCTCGTTTGCCTGATTCCGACGACGATTGGCGGCTTGCTTTCGGCAATCGGCATCGCCGGGATGGACCGCGTCGTGCAACGCAACGTCCTCGCGATGTCCGGACGCGCGGTGGAAGCTGCGGGCGACGTCGACACTCTACTTCTCGACAAAACCGGAACGATTACGCTTGGCAACCGCCGTGCGACCGAATTCGTTCCGGCTCCCGGCGTCACCGAAGCCGAGCTTGCGGATGCGGCGCAGCTCGCCTCGCTTTCGGATGAAACTCCCGAAGGCCGATCGATCGTCGTACTGGCGAAGGAAAAGTACAATCTGCGCGGGCGCGAGCTTGCCCACTACGCCGCGACGTTCATTCCGTTTTCGGCGGTGACACGCATGTCGGGAGTCGATCTCGATGGCCGCGAAATTCGCAAGGGCGCATTCGACGCGATCGTGAAGCACTGCTCGCAAAACGGCCTGGCTGTTCCGCCGCAGGTAGAAGAAACGGTCAAGGCAATCTCCAATTCGGGCGGCACGCCACTTCTCGTTGCGGAAGATCGAAAGATTCTCGGCACTATCCACCTCAAAGACATCATCAAGGGCGGGATGCGCGAGCGGTTCGACCAGTTGCGCGCCATGGGTATTCGCACCGTGATGATCACGGGCGACAATCCGTTGACTGCGGCCGCAATTGCACGCGAAGCGGGCCTCGACGATTTTCTGGCGCAGGCGAAGCCGGAAGACAAGCTCGCGCTGATTCGCCAGGAACAGGCCAAGGGCAAGCTCGTCGCGATGACCGGCGACGGCAC
>Ga0187782_10002246_pt1 | contig 14186 bp, 13 predicted proteins | sample 0715_SJ02_MP15_2_FD_132454 | JGI IMG/M metagenome (GOLD analysis project Ga0187782, IMG submission 132454) | Tropical peat soil microbial communities from peatlands in Department of Meta, Colombia - 0715_SJ02_MP15_20_MG | ecosystem: Environmental > Terrestrial > Soil > Wetlands > Peat | place...
AAGAGGAAGAAGATGACGATGATGAAGCTGACGACGCTGAGGATGGTGACGATGGTGACGATGTCGCCCCGCCGGCTTGCCCGCGCTGGCCGCGCCGAGACCCGCCAGTCACGGAAAGACTGGTCAGGGAATGAAGGTCGGTCCACGCGCTGAATGTCTCCGGACTTCCGAAACCCGACATTTTGTAGCCGAGATCGATCTCATGGCCGGTGCGCCCTCCGACCGGACCAAATGTCGAGGCGCCGATCACAGCGTCGTAGGCCGAGTAGCCGAAGCGGTCGAACCTCTGAAGTGTGGGATCGGGAAGCGACGTAAAAGCGAAATAGATGTTGCCCTTGGAGTCGCCGGTAATCCGGCCGCGATCCGCTAGAGGCGCCGCCGCAGGCTGGGCGTCGGGCTGGTTCGCTGGATCGCCAAATGTGCGGATGACGGCGCCTCTTTCGTCCATGATCTGCACGAGGCGCTTGGATTGCAGTTGAGTCACCGCAAATTGGCCGCCCGAAAGAGCGACGACCGAGGTGGGAGCGTTGACCGGAATCGTGGCAACCGGCGAACCATCGGGCGCGAAAATCTTGATTGCGTTGGCGCCGCGATCGGCGACGAAGAGACGATCGAGCGTATCAACGTCGATGGAAACGGCATAGCGGATCGTGGCGCCGCGCGAGTTGGCATTCGGAATGCGGCCAACGAGAGTGCCGGCCGCGTTGTAGATCAAGACCGACGTGGCGGGCTCGGCGAGGACGAAATAGTGGCCGGCGGAATCCCGCTTGAGGGCCTGAACGCCGGGACCAACATCGGGAAAGACGCGCGCTTGGGCTCGGAGAATATCGCGCAGGCCCTGCGCGGAAGCAGGCCACGTGGCAGTCGCACTGCACACCAACGCAGCGACGACAGCGCAAAGAATCAGCCCTTTTCGCCGAAACATGACCCGCCTCACCGTCGACCCGGAAACCATGGCTTTCAATGATACTTGCTAACAAGGACGCGAAAAGTTCCCGGCTGGTTGCAAGGGGAAGACGGGAGATGCGCGGGCAATTCGTGTTCCCCGCATTCCGGCGGACCGTCGCAAGACGGGCACACTCGCGTCCAAAATGGCAATTGCGCCGACTTCGCGATGCTATCATTTTGGGAGTGGCCCGCGTCAGGCGCGCGAGCCGCGCGGTGCAAGTGCATCGCAGAATTGTGTTCGGCCCAACAAGTAGGTCTCCGGCCACTCGTTCACCCGCTCGCCATTTGCCGGAACGCGCAGGAGGCCAAAGTCAGCCCGCCGGAGGGCGGCGTGAGCAAGTCGTCACCAGCGAAGGACGGCGCGGACAAGCGGCGCAGCACCCGGCTGACGCTCGCCGTGCCGGTCAAAGTGAAGGGCATCGATGCGCTGCACGAGCCGTTCACCGAGCAGACGCGCACCGTGATGGTGAGCTGCCACGGCTGCCGCTACGTCTCCCGCCACTACGTCACGAGAGGATCCGAGATCACTCTGGAGATTCCTCGCGGTATTCCGGACCGCCCGCCGCGCAATGTAACCGCGAAGGTGATTTGGGTGCAGCGGCCGAGCCACCACCGCGAGATGCTCTACATCGGATTGAATCTGGACGTCCCCGGCAACGTGTGGGACATCCCGATGCCGCCAGAGGATTGGTTCCCGCCACCGGGAGAACCCGTCTTCGTGCTTGAGGAACCGCCGCCGGCTCCGACGCCTCCCGCGCCACCGCCGCCCACTCCGGTCACGCTGACGGCGTCATGGGATGCGAGCGAAATCTTGGTGATGGCGAGCCGCGCCGAGGGCCACGAGGCGGAGCTTGAAGCGGCGCTTCAGAGTGCGAAGAAGGAAGCCGCGACCGCAGTATCGGTACAGGTCGCGGAACAAGTGAAGTTCGCTCGGCCAGCGAACGACGCGCCAGTTTCTACATCCATGGAACAGGCGCTGAAGGCAGCGATCGAGCGGCTCTCGGAAACGGCCGTTGAGAAATTTGTGGAGCGCGCCTCGCAGCGATTGGCCGAAGTCGTCGAGGAAGCGCGGCGGGCTTACGACACGGCCACCCAAGAGGTCGACGCCAAGATTACGAAAGCGGTGCGGGACGCGCTCTCGAACGAAAACGGCAATCGTCACGGCCGCGGACGCCGAAGGCGCTGACGGTCACTGCAGCGATCGCGAGATAAAATCCCACCAGTTCGCAGCGTCGCTTACCAGTTCGGATTGCCGCAAACGAAATTCGACGCGTCAGTCGTGTTGCCGCTGCCCCGGTAAATCGCCGCCTGCGGATACGGGCAGAGCGGACGCGTGTTGTCGATCGCGCCGCTCGTTGAATGCGTGGCGATGATTCGTTCCGGCGCGATCTTGTTTTCGCGCCATTCTTCGAGTGCGGTCAGCGCATCGAACGTGTTCGGCCCCGCTCCGCCCTGGCAGTGCGTCATTCCCGGAACCATGAAGAGGCGCAGAAACTCCTCTGTTTTCTGCGCGCCGCCTATTGCCGAAACGACGCTCTCGTAGTAATTGACGCTGTTCCCCGGCTGAATCGCCTGGTCCGCCCAGCCGTGGTACATGATCATTTTGCCGCCGTGCTGGTCGAATGCTTTCAAGTTCGGATCGATGGCGTTGACGACCGAGCCGAGTTTTTGGTCTGCCGTACGCGTATCGCGGTCGGCGTCGAAGGTGGCGAAGTCCCAGTTGGGATTATCGAAGACCATGAAGCGGAAGAATCCCACGCCGATCGTGTTGGCCACGGGAGTCGAAAACGGCGAATCCCACAATAGCTCGCTGCCCGGTTCGAAACCGGGGAAGATTTGCTTGCCGTCGTTGTATTTCGCGCCCGCATAAATTGACTGCACCGTTTTGACCTGTGCGGCCGTGAGACACGTGGGGGCGTCCGCGCCCGGGCACTGGAGAGCTTTCGGGTCGAACTTGCACCGCCGCGGATCGGCGATGATGCCGTCGAGCACGCCATCCTTCGAATCGCACGCGTCGAGCACCGCTTTGTGCAACAGTGCAAATTTGGCGGCGGGAACGTACTCGGGCGCCTTCTCGCCGTCTTTGAGCCTCACCCAACTGGTGTAGACGCCGCCCGCTTGCAAGTGCGTGATGTAGTTTGCCGGAGCGCCGGCGACGATGCCGTCGTAGTCAGTCGGATAGCGCTGCACTTCGGTGAGGCCCTGCTTGCCGCCGGTCGAGCAGCCGTTCCAATAGGCGAGCTTCGCGGGTTTGCCGTAGAACGCCGCGATAATGAGTTTCGAATCCACGGTCATTTCGTGGACGGCACGATAAGACCAATCGACAAGCTTTTCGGGATGCCCGAGCGCCCAGCTTTCATCGTTGCCGCTGGCGTGGCCGGTGTCCGTGCTTGCCGTGGCGTAGCCGCGATTGAGCGCCGCTGCTAGAGCCGTGTAGCTGATTTGGCCGATGAAGCCGCCGTTGCCCACGGCTTCGAATTTTCCGTTCCAGCGCGCCGTGATCGGGAGCCAGACTTCAAAGGCGATGTGCGAATCGCCGGTCGGCGTCGAGAAAGCGATCACGCGGCAAAACGGAGTGGAAACAACGAGCGTGCTGGCCGGACCGATAGGGCTGGGAGGAAGATCGATCCTTAGATCGGGAGGCGGATCAAGCGCCGTGGCGGACGTGACTGTCGCGTTCGGAATCTTGAGAGATGTCAAGCTATCGCATGATTGCTGGGCGGAGGCGCGTATGGGTGCCAGCGCGAGCGCGGTCAAGAGAAGCGCGAACGAGCAGGAAATCAAACGAGGCTTCATGGAATGTCCCCCAGAATTCAAGCACACTGTGTCGTTGCGTGTGAACGTATACACCGCGCGCACAGTTCCACGCAAGCGGGAGCGAATGTCAGGTGTGAAAATCTGCGCGGCGCAGACTACTGGGAGTTGAGAAGAAATGATGCGAATTGCGTGGGGCGGTTTGAATCGGCAGCCAGGCCGGCTTGGGCGAAGTAGTTTCGCTCATAGAGGCTGCGGTAGATGCGGCCGGCGATCTCGGAAGCGTGCGGACCGCTGATGATGCGGCTGCCTCCGTGGAGCAGCACAACGACGACAATTCTTGGATGAGCCTGGTCCGCGTAGGAAACGAACCAGCCGAGACGTCCGCCGAGGCTCTCATCATTACAGGTGCCGGTCTTGCCGAGGTCTTGTTCACCGTCCGGATCGTAGCTGCGATGCGCGGTGCCGTACATGACAGCCGCCAACATGCCGTCGCGCAAATCCGGGAGCAGCGGCGCGATATCAAACTGCGCGCGCACGCGCGGAACGAAGCTCTGGCGGTCTTCGTCAGTGCGGGGATATTGCAGGTAATACTGCGTGCCGCCGTTCGCAAGTGTAGCTTCGAGAGAAGCGAGCTGGAAAGGCGTGATGCGAATGCCCTCGCCGAAGCTCGACATGCGCGCTACGCCGCCGTATGACGGCGGAGAGGGCGGCAGGAAACCCGGCTGCTCTTCGGGGATGTTGAAACCGACGCGCTGGCCGAGCCCTAGGCGCTGCTCGTAGCTGATGACGCGGTCAAAGCCAAGCTGCGAACCGACCTGCTCGAAAAATTTGTTGTTCGAGTGCGCCATGGCCTCGGTTAGGTCCATGTAGCGACGCTTGGCGACACGAATCATCGTGTCGCGCGTGATCACGCCCTCCTGCAGTCCGGCGATGGCGACGAAGGGCTTAATCGTCGAGCAAGGCTCGAAACCGGATGAAAACGCCATCTTCTGATTCACGACCGCGAGAATGCGGCCGGTTGAGGGATCGACGGCGACGACAGAGCCTTTTTCGTGGCCGAGGGCATCGACCGCGATCTCACGGACGACCGGATCGTCATCTGTGGTGATGTCGTCCTTCGTGGGATCAGCGTGCTCGATGCGGGCGTGATGGCGGTGACGCGTGGGTGCGCCGAAGGCGACACCCAGGCCGCCGACGAGCACAAGGCACAGAATCGAGACTGCTTCTTTGAGAGCTGGGGCCGTTTTCATATGTGTATTACGATGCGGACAGTTCCTCGGCCGAACGCCCAACTCCTAGTCTAGAAAACTACGGCGGCGATTCGCAACAAATTTGCCAAATCTATTGTCGATGGTGATATTGGAGCGGCACAACTGTCCAAGCGTACAGGCAAGGGCGAGGTGGACTTCTCGGCAGGACACGGCGGAGTTATGATCTGAGGCGTCGATGACGACGAGAGGGGACGAAAGATATGATGACGACTGCCGAACGTGAAACCGTTCTGAAGAATCTCGTGGAATCGCGCGAGCGATTGCTGCGCACCGCCCAGGGACTTTCGCGCGAGCAGCTCCACTACCGTCCCGCGCCGGGCCGGTGGACGGTGGCGGAGAACATCGAGCACCTGACGTTCGTCGAAGGGCGCGTGCTCGCGTTGATTCAGAAATCCCTGAGTGAAGGACCGGCGCCGAACAAGCGGAGCGCGTTTGAGGGCAAAGACACCGCGATGGTCGCGGACGTCGCGGGACGCGTCACCCGATTTCAGGCGCCCGAATACATTCAGCCCAACGGCCGGTGGCCGGATGACCAACTGCTGAAGGAATTCGAAGCGGCTCGCCAGCAAACACGTGAGTTCGCCAGCAGCACGGGTGCGGATCTGAGGGCGCATTTCTACACGCACCCCGTTTTTGGCGATCTCGACCTGTATCAGTGGCTCCTGTTGATCGGGGCGCACTGCGACCGTCATCGGACGCAGAGCGAAGAGGTAATGGCAAGCGCGGGATTTCCGCGGTCGAGCGCTGCGGCGTCTTGAGCTGAACGCGAGACGCTAGACTGCGGCAGCGCGCGGAAAGCCCGGCGAGGCGATCAATTCCTCGATCTGCGCGCGGTGCCGATCGCTGTGCGCAGCCACAAGAAGCAGCCACTGGTAGCAATCAAGGTCACCGAACAAAGGATGGGGCGAGAAATACTGCCGCAAGTTTGCCTGCGTCATAGCGACGAGATCGGCAGAGCGCTCGCGGACAGCCTCAAGCTCCGGAATGAGCCGATCGTGCGGCCAGCGGCCAGTCGGGCGAACAGGCTCGGGCGCCTGCGCACGCTGCACGCGGCCGGCGACAAGATGCACGAGTTCCTCATCACGCCCTTCATACGCGCTGCGCCTGGCAGGATCGACGGTCTGCTGAAGCGCTGCGGGAATCCCCTCTCCGATGCGGCGGTTTTCGACCAAGATGAGGTGCTCAAGGCAGTCCGCTACGGACCAGCGGTCCGGCGCAGGCTTGAACTGAAGCTGTTCCCGTGAAAGGCCGCGTACGGTGCGAAGCAAATTATCGCGGCTCTGGGTGAGATAGTTCACCGCACGTTCGCGTTCCGCTGGCGTCATGACGGCTCCCGAATATTTCGATCCTCTCTAACGAGCGCTGCGGCCCTGCGCGGCGACGGCGGCTCTGGCGGCGGGCTTATCGCCATCGTTGGCGGTCTTCTTCGCGTCCTCGGGCGATTGCGTCAGCAGGCCCAGAGACTTGCGGAGATCGTGATCGATTTTGTCGCGGATGTCGGTGTGCTCGCGCAGGAAGAGGCGCGCGTTTTCGCGACCCTGCCCCAGGCGCTCACCCTTGTACGAAATCCACGTGCCTGATTTTTCGAGGATGCCCTTCATCACGCCGAGATCGAGGAGATCGCCTTCCTTGGAGATACCCTCGCCGTAGATGATGTCGAATTCGGCTTCGCGGAAGGGCGCGGCGACTTTGTTCTTCACGACTTTCGCTCGCGTGCGCGAGCCCACGACGCGGTCGCCTTCCTTGATCGACTGGATGCGGCGGATATCCACGCGGATCGATGCGTAGAATTTCAGCGCGCGGCCGCCGGTAGTCGTCTCGGGATTGCCAAACATCACGCCGATCTTTTCGCGGATTTGATTGATGAAGACGAGGCAGGTGCGCGATTTGTTGACGATCGCGGTCAGCTTGCGCAGCGCCTGCGACATCAAGCGCGCCTGCAAACCATCTGCGGCTCGCCCATTTCGCCCTCAAGCTCGGCCTTGGGGACGAGCGCGGCGACGGAATCGACCACAACGATATCGACGGCGTTGGTGCGAATCAGCGCCTCGGCAATTTCGAGAGCCTGCTCACCATTGTCCGGCTGCGAAACGAGAAGATTATCAACATCCACGCCCAGCTTGCGTGCGTAGACGGGATCGAGCGCGTGTTCGGCGTCGATGAACGCAGCCTGGCCGCCCATGCGCTGTGCTTCGGCAATCACGTGAAGCGTGAGTGTGGTCTTGCCTCCCGATTCCGGTCCGTACACTTCGATCACGCGGCCGCGTGGAAAGCCACCGACGCCGAGAGCGGCGTCGATAGAGATCGAGCCAGTGGGAATCACGCTGACGGGGACGAGCACGTCGCGGTTCCCGAGGCGCATGATCGAGCCCTTGCCGTACTGCTTTTCAATTTGCGAAATCGCGAGGTCGAGATTCTTGGACTTTTCGTCGTTCATTTTTGACACCTCAATGAGGGACTTTCGTTTAGGCCCGCCACGACGCGAAACTCGTCGCGGCAGGCGGCCCGATTCTAGCAGAGTGCGATTGACGGGACTGCGGCATTTCTGGAAGGCGATAGTAGCATCAGGCGAAGAAAAAGCAAAAGCATTTCTTAACCCCGCACGCCCAAATCAATACTGATAGAAGCCGCGGCCGGATTTGCGGCCGAGCCAGCCTGCGGCGACGTATTTGCGCAGAAGCGGGCAGGCGCGATATTTCGGATCGCCGAGGCCTTTCAGCAGCACGTCGAGGATCTCGACGCACACGTCGAGACCGATGAAATCGGCCAGCTCGAGCGGCCCCATCGGATGGTTCATGCCCATCTTCATGACGGCATCGACGGCTTCGGGCGTCGCGACGCCTTCCATCACGGCGTAGGCGGCCTCGTTGATCATCGGCATCAGCACGCGATTGGAGACGAAGCCGGGCGCGTCATTGACGGCGACGGGTGTCTTACCCAGCTTTTCGCAGAGCGACATTGTGGTCGCGAAAGTTGCGTCGCTGGTCGCAAGGCCGCGAATCACTTCGACGAGCGTCATCATCGGCACGGGATTCATGAAGTGCATGCCGATGAAGCGATCGGGACGGCTGGTCTGCGCGGCAAGTTCGGTGATCGAAATCGAAGACGTGTTGCTTGCCAAGATCGCGCTGGGGCCGAGAACAGAATCGACTTCTTTCAGAATGCGGACTTTCAGATCGCGCTGCTCGGGAACGGCCTCGACAACAAAGTCGGCGCCGACGAGCACGGCGTTGTCCGTGACCGGCTGGATGCGCGCGAGCGCAGCGGACTTGTCGGCGTCGGTGATCTTGCCTTTCTTGATTTCGCGATCGAGATTCTTGGAAATAGTTTCGAGACCGCGATCGAGGAAGCGCTTTTCAACATCGCGCAAAATCACGCGATAGCCCGCGCGCGCGAAAACGTGCGCGATGCCGTTGCCCATGGTGCCCGCGCCGAGGACGGCGACGGTTTTGATCGAATCGGCGGACATTGTGGCGACGATAATAATCGAACTCGGCGCGGCAAAGGAAGCCAAGGGCGGCGAGCGGAATGCCATTGGCCGCAGTGACGCGAAGCGATATACTCCGGCGCGAGTGGGGGCTGGAGCAGCCGATCACTCGCACCTATCCCTCTCAGACCTGCCGTGGAGGTTGTCACCAATGAGCACTAATCTCGTTCTCGCATTGGCGTTTGGAATCGGCGTGATCGCAGGGCTGCGCGCGTTGACCGCGCCAGCGGTCGTAAGTTGGGCCGCGCATCTGCGCTGGATCAACCTAGCAGGCTCGCACCTCTCGTTCATGGGCTCGATACCGGCGGTCGCGATCTTCACGCTGGCGGCGGTCGCCGAGTTGGTGAACGACAAATTGCCGAAGACGCCTGCGCGAACCGCGCCTCCTAGTTTCATAATCCGGATCGTGATGGGCGGATTTGCTGCAGCTACGCTGAGCGTGGGAGGCGGAGCGTCGTGGCTCGTGGGAGCCGTGTTGGGCGCGATCGGAGCGGTCGTTGGAACGTTTGCGGGTTATCACATCCGGAAAGCGATCGTGCAGGGGTTGCACTCGCCCGATTTCGTGATTGCGCTGCTCGAGGATGGGGTCGCCGTCGGCGGCGGGCTGTTTCTGGCGTCGAGGCTGTAGCGGCGCGATGCCAAGAAAGCTTGCCGGGCACGACTGATCCCCTAAGCTCAACTAGCCGTCGACCTGGGGGCCCATTATGTGTGCCACTACGACTGCAATGCGCTACGGGCGCTCAACGGCAAGGGCTACGGCGTTGCCGCCGCCGAGGCAGAGGGCGGCGATGCCTCGCCTTAGATTGCGGCGCTGCAATTCGTAGAGCAGCGTGACGAGAATGCGCGCGCCGGACGCGCCGATCGGATGTCCGAGCGCGACCGCTCCGCCATTCACGTTGACCTTCGCGGGATCGAGTTTGAGCTGGCGCGTGACGGCGATGGCCGCGACGGCGAAGGCTTCGTTTAGTTCGTAGAGATCAACGTCCCTGTCGCGGTCCCAGCCGGTTTTCGCAAGCAGCTCTTCAACTGCGTCCACCGGCGCCATCATCACCCACTTCGGCTCGACGCCGCTCACGGCCTGCGCGACGATGCGCGCCATTGGCGTCTTGCCGAGGCGCGCGGCAGTGCGTTCACTGGTGACGACGAGAGCCGCGGCGCCGTCGTTGGTGCCGGGCGCGTTGCCGGCGGTGACGGTGCCGCCTTCTTTCTTAAACGCGGGCTTGAGCTTGGTGAGCGCTTCGAGAGAAGTGTCTTCGCGCGGAGATTCGTCGGTCTTGATGACGACCGGAGGGCCTTTGCGCTGCGCAATTTCAACCGGACCGATCTGATCGCTGACGAAGCACGATTTCGTCGCCTGCACAGCTTTGCGATGGCTATCGAGCGCGAATTGGTCCTGCTCCTGGCGCGAAATGCCGTATTTTTCAGCGACGAGCTCGGCGGTCATGCCCATGTGAAAATTCTCGTACACGTCCCAGAGGCCGTCGGTGATCATCGCGTCCAGAAGCTCAGCATTGCCGAGGCGGAAGCCGGTGCGCGCGCCTTTCATCAGATACGGCGCGTTGGACATTGACTCCATACCGCCCGCTACGACGACCTCTGATTCGCCAAGCGCGACCGCCTGTGCGGCGAGGCCAGCGGCCTTGAGACCAGAGCCGCAGACTTTGTTGATCGTCATCGCAGCGACGCGCGGATCGAGGCCGCCTTTGAGCGCCGCCTGGCGCGCGGGATTTTGTCCGAGGCCCGCCTGAATCACGTTGCCCATGATCGCTTCGTCCACTTGCTTTGGATCGATGCCCGCGCGGCGCACGGATTCCGCAACAGCGATGCCGCCCAACTCCGGCGCGGAAAGCGGAGACAGCCCGCCCATGAATTTGCCGATTGGCGTTCGGACGGCGCTGAGGATGACGGGATTTTCCATCGCGATGACTCCCAAGGTTCGCAGCGTTTTGAAGTCTGAGTATAGGCGCGCGTCCAGATGGGGTCAATTTGGCACCGGCAGAGAAACCATGAGAGAGCTGCTAGCGCGCTTTGAGCGAATCGGGCATGCCGGGCCAGGCGTGGACTCGCGACTTGAAGCGCCAGCCTTTCGGCGTTTTGACATAGACGTCGTCGTACCAACCCCACGAGTAGGCTTTGACAGGTTGGCCGGCGGCCTCTCTGTTTGTCGGATCCCCCACGCCCACCGTCAACAGATAGCTTCTCCCCGTGGCGCCGTCCCGCGTCGGGGTGATCACAAGATTGGCAGACATGTGAGTCATGCTGTAGCGATCCGGGGCGGTCCTTGGATCGATGCAGCCGTTCTTTCCGCCTCCGTCTGCCTCGGCCAAACGATCGCGGCCTTCGAACCGGGCCTTACCGGGTACGCCGTTTTCATCCGCAATGCTGAAGACGCCATCCGGCGTGTACAGGTCGGCGTAGTCGTAGCCGCTGTTGGTGCACTTGTCTATCGCGTAGCCGTAGCGAGCCACCAACTGTTGAATCTCGACGTAGTCCTGAGCCGTGAGCACCATCGGTTTGTTCGACGATGCGGCAGCTTTCTGTTGTGCGTACACGACTGCCAACGCCAGCGCCGCTGCGCCGATTGTCGCCATCACTTTCGTCCACATGGATACTGATCTCCTTTCTCAGGCCAACCTCAGCGAAGCGAGGCTCTGTGCCGAGTTCATCGACAGCGTTCCTATGCCACGGCGATCGACTGCTGTAGATTGACGCGGGCGTGCTCGGATGGAGTGGCGCGGCGGACGGCGCTGAGGATGACGGGGTTTTCCATGGCGGACCTCCTTAACGACGAAACTTCACGCCGTGCGGCGGGCGATCATGAACCAAGCTTTCGGATTGATTCCCTCGAATAGGCCAGCTTTTGCCTCGGGACGGACGTCAAACTCCGCCGCCTCGATCGATTCGATCTCCCAACCGTCCGCGAATATGCTTCGCAATTCATTTTGAGTGACACGCCGCGGGCCCTGGGTTCCGGGCATTTGCTCGCTGAAACAAAGGAGGAAAAGACGCCCTCCGGATTTCAGGACCGTCCTGAGTCCTTCTGCATATCTGACGCGGTCTTCCTCTGAGAAACCGTGCGCTGGCGAGAAGACGTGGAAGAGGCCGGAGTCGATGATGTTGTCGAAACGCTCCGTCCAAGCGCGGAGCTGCAAAGCGTCCTTGACGACAAACGTGGCCGTGATTCCCCGCTCAGCCGCTTTGCGTTTGGCGCGCGCGATCGGCTCTTCGAGAAAATCGGCGCCCGTGACGGCATGGCCCCGGCTTGCAAAGAAGAGCGCGTTGTCTCCGGGACCACAACCGATATCCAGAATCGAGCCGCTGATCTTGCCCGCGGCTTTTACGAAAACTGGCTGCGGCTTGCCGGTGTCCCACGGAGCTTGCCCGGCGTACATCTCCGCAAATCTCTCGCGATTGACGCTAATTGGTGCGGTGTCAGCCATGTGTGCCTCCGCGTACAGCCCGCCTTCGCGCAACCGATTATATCGCGACAAGTTCACGAGAGCCTGATTGCAAGGAGAAGCCGGGGCTAGTCGCCTGAGGAGTTTGCGCCCAGCCAGTCATCGGCGAGGATTGCATAGAGATACGAGTCGCGCCACTCGCCTTTCTCCATCACGTCTTTGCGGAAGTGAGCCTCGCGGCGCATGCCGAGCTTTTCCATCACGCGATAGGACGCGCTATTGCGCGAATCACACGTCGCCCAGACGCGATGCAGCCCAACATGCCGAAACGCGGCGTCGAGAACCGCGCGTCCGGCCTCGACCATGTAGCCCTGTCCCCAGTGCGCGCGAGCAAGAACGTAGCCGATGTTCGCAGCGCGATTCTTTTCGTCTTTCACACGAAGATCAATCCCGCCGATCACGCGGCGCTCGCTTTTCAGTTCGATCGCCAAGCTAACCGCTGGCCGGGGCCACCGTTCCTGTTCCTTCAGCACGCCTGCGAGAAACGTTTGCGTCGTTTCAAGCGAGTTCGGGCCCCAGATCATAAGCCGAACGACTTCAGGATCGGAAGCGTACGCGTGGATGTCCTGCTCGTCCTCGGCACGAAACTCGCGGAGGAGCAGGCGCTCCGTTTCGATGGGGAACCAGCGGTCCATCTATGAATCTTAGCTGGCTCTGAAGTCTCCGAACAAATTCCGTTCTGTTCTTCGCCTGATATTCGCCTTATGAGAATCTGCTAAGATAATGGCACCGAAAGGATCCGATGCCTTCCAGTTCACATTCGCGCGAGGCGGCGACAGGATTTCCGCTAAACGCGGAGCAGCGCGCGGCCGTCGAGCACGGTGAAGGGCCGCTGCTCGTGGTGGCGGGCGCGGGCACGGGGAAGACGCGCGTGATCACGGAGCGAATCCGTGCACTGCTCGAAGCAAATCCCGATCTCGCCGGCGACAACATTCTCGGCCTCACGTTCACGAACAAAGCCGCGGGCGAGATGAAGCACCGAGTTGTGCAAGCCGTCGGCAAGAAACGCGCCGAAGGCGTTTGGCTCAGCACGTTTCATTCGTTCTGCCTCGAAAAGATTCTGCGCGAGGCAAGACCGGAGATTCAACCGCTCGAAGATCTCGATCACCGAATTCTGTTGCGCCGCAACATCGCCGAGCTTGGACTCGTGATTTTCCGACGTTTGGCCGAACCCGCTGAGTTCCTGAAGGATTTTCAGCAGTTCTTCTCGCGCTGTCAGGACGAGTTGGTGACGCCCGAGGACTACCAACAATACGTCGATCGTTTGCGCAGCGCGTACGGATCGCGCAAGAAATCGATGGAGCCGGACGCGTGCGCGATTGCAGAGGAAGCAGTAGCGCGGCAGGAGGAACTGGCGCGGGTCTATCGCGTGAGCGAGCGTCTGCTGCGCGAGCGAAATCTGGCGACGTTCGGCGCGCAACTATTGCAGGCCGTCGAGCTGCTACGCGCGGATGAAGCGCTGCTCGGGCGGATGCGCGAGCAATACCGCTACATTCTGGTGGACGAATTTCAGGACACTAATGTCGCGCAACTGGAACTGCTCTGGTTGCTCGCCGGTGACCGCCGAAACATTTTCGCGGTGGGCGACGACGATCAGGCGATCTACCGGTTTCGCGGCGCGTCGTTCGGCAGCTTCACGATTTTCCTGGAAAAGTTTTGCGGGGTGGGCGGCGCTCTGCCGGGAGGGACCGCGAAAAAGCATCTCGTGTCGCTTTCGCAAAACTACCGCTCGTCGCAACGAATCCTGCGCGTGGCGGGAGAGACGATTCTGCACAACGAGAAGTCTCCGCTGCTGCCTCCAAAGAAATTGACAACACCGAATGCCGAGGGCGAAAAGATCCGCGTGGTCGAATTCGCGACGCCTGAGGAAGAAGCGCATTGGGTCGCAGACGAAATTGAGCGGCTGCACGAGGCTGGCGCTGCATGGCGCAGCTTCGCGGTGCTCTACCGGAAGCACACGCATCGCGAGCATTTGATGAACGCGCTGCGGCGGCGCGGGATTCCCTTCGTGATACGGAAGTCGTCGATTTTGGCAAGCACCATTGTGCGCGATCTGCTCGCGTGGCTGCGGCTGATTGCCATGCCTGCAGACAACATTGCCTGCGCGCGCATGCTCGCCGCGCCGTATTGGGGGCTTGAGCCGCGCGATCTCGTTCGGCTGGCCGAGCGCGCGCAAAAGAATCACGGATCGCTGTGGGACGAAGTCGAAACGGCGCAGCGCGAAGGGACTCTCAAGCGAGAGGGTGTACGGCTCGGGGAACTTGT